>JAEEGK010001882.1_pt1 | contig 52675 bp, 47 predicted proteins | sample 8958771 | NCBI WGS metagenome assembly JAEEGK01 (sample SAMN16246547, study PRJNA631951) | gut metagenome | biome: gut microbiome; feature: rumen; material: SC-attached | host: Bos | place: Iran: Karaj | collected 2018-10 | reverse complement strand
AAGACTCATATGGCATTGTCCGTTTATCTGTCTTTTCGCATCCTCGAATGGAAAGGTAACAGATGAAGATTACCGTGAGTTTGCTCTGATCAGGCTTGACGGTGAGGTCTGGGATGCGGCTTCATACGGTGAGAACGATATCCTTATCAGCAAGAATTCCGACTTCGACGGATGGGATAAGTGGAAGCTGCAGAACAAGCAGGGCATGGACTGCCATATCTCGATAAAGCGTGACGGCAAGACGGTAACGACGGTGACGGAGAACGGCGGTATCTTCCTTAAGTGCACGACAAAGATAAAGACCGACGATGAGGACATCTATGTCTCGCTTACCGGTGACCAGATCGCCCTTACCGGAATTAATATCAAATAACTGTTTCTTAAAAGATTCCTTGACCTTGTCTTAACAAGATGTTATTTTATTGAGCGCGCGAAAGACATGCGCCGACAGTTCGTTTGTGCCATCCTGTCGGAAAACAAAACCAGGACAATCATTTGTATCAGTATTTTATTGCGTTCTCGAAATGCATGTTTGATTGAATGTGACTCCTGTTTTGGAGTCATTTTTTATTTGGAGAAGAATTATGAGTGAATCTAAAACAGTATCGAAATTATTCATGTGCATCGGCATCGTATTTGTTGCGTGCCTTTTGCTCTCAAACCTCATCGCAGGAAAGATGTGGGCAGTAACATCAGACATTACTCTTCCGGCAGCTGTTATCCTGTTCCCGCTGACATACATCATCGGCGATGTGTTCACGGAAGTATACGGATTTAAGAAGGCAAGAACGATCATCTGGCTCGGATTCGGATGCAGCTTTTTTGCAGTGCTCATCTACCTTGTCACGATTGCTCTTCCTCATCCCGGTTACTGGGAGAACCAGAGCGCTTATGAGATCGTTATGGGAACGACTCCGAGAGTGGCTGTCGCTTCGTTTGCAGGTTATCTTTTCGGAGAGTTCTCAAATTCCATCTTATTGTCCAGACTTAAGGTCGCAACAAAGGGCAAGAATCTCTGGCTTAGAACTATCCTTTCGACTGTTGTCGGAGAGGGCCTTGATTCCGTCATCTTCATCACGATCTCTTTCTGGGGAACGATGGAGAATTCAGTCGTCCTCAAGATGATCCTTTTCCAGTACCTTTTCAAGGTCGCATACGAGGTTATCTTTACACCGGTAACATATGTTGTTGTAAGGTGGATCAAGAAGAAGGAAGGAATCGACGTATTTGACGACGGCATCAAATACAATATCGTAAAGGGGTGATAACATGCGCGAGAAAGAAGGCCTTACAAAACTCGGCAGTGCAGGCACTAAATACAGTCAGGACTACGATCCGTCTGTTCTTGAGACGTTCGAGAACAAGCACCCTGACAATGACTATTTCGTAAAGTTCAATTGTCCTGAATTCACGAGCCTTTGTCCTATCACGGGACAGCCTGATTTTGCCACGATCACGATCTCTTACGTTCCTTCGGTCCGTATGGTCGAGAGCAAATCGTTAAAGCTCTATCTGTTCTCATTCCGCAATCACGGCGACTTCCATGAAGACTGCGTAAACATAATCATGAAGGACTTGATAAAGCTCATGGATCCCAAGTATATCGAAGTGTGGGGCAAGTTCACTCCGCGCGGAGGCATCTCCATCGATCCGTACTGCAATTACGGCAAGCCCGGAACGAAGTGGGAAAAGGTGGCAGAGGACAGGCTCTTCAACCACGACATGTATCCGGAGAAAGTAGATAACAGATAACTCATTAATTGACCGTAATATCAATAAAGCCTTATAATTATTCTGTCTCTGTAATAAGGGACTGGATAAGGAATAAGGGAGGAAAATATAATGAGTAAGTTTTGTCCTCAATGCGGTACGATGGGCGCAGATACAGCGAATTTCTGCAAGAAATGCGGACTGGATTTCCGCACTTTAAGTGTGCAGGCATTTGTACCTGCGAAAAAACCCATGGTCACTCATCCGACGACACCTGCACCCGCGCCTGTTGCGACCAGACCTACGCCTGCTCCGGCGCCTGCACCCGCACCTGTTGCGGCCAGACCTGCGCCTGCACCGGCACCGGGACCTGCTGCATCAAGACCTGCACCTGCACCTGCACCCGGACCAGCACGCGTCAGCTCCGGATTCCCGACAGGTTTTGCAAGAACACAGACAGCTCCGGCGCCTGCGGCAACAAAACCCGCACCTGCTCCGGCAAAACCGGCTCCTGTGCCTGTTGCTTTTAAGCCTGCTCCGGCGCCTGCACCCGCACCCGGACCGGCACGTGTCAGTTCCGGATTCCCGACTGGTTTTGCAAGAACGCAGGCGGCTTCTTCGCCTGCAGCAACAAAGCCTGCTCCCGCACCGGCAAAACCGGCGTCTGCGCCTGTTGCAGCTAAGCCTGCTCCTGCGCCTGCACCCGGACCAGTACGAGTCAGTTCCGGATTCCCGACTGGTTTTGCGAGAACACAGACAGCTTCTTCGCCTGCAGCAGCAAATCCTGCTCCCGCACCGGCTAAACCTGCACCTGCACCTGTTGCAGTGAAACCGGCAGTTAAGCCGGCACCTGTAACTACGCCTGCACCTGCGGCAAAGCCTGCTACGGCACCTGTAACTGCAGCCGCACCGACAACTGCGCCCGCAAGGGTTGCATCAACTCCGTCACCGTCAGCTGCACCGGCAACAAAACCGGCACCCGTGGCTGCGCCTGCACCCGCTCCTGCGCCTGCGGCAGTTCCGGTCGTTGTAGCTCCTGTTGAAGTACAGCAGCCGGCAGTGACAACCGGCTGGATACCGAATTCCGGTATGGTCAATCCCAATTCCGCAGAGGAATATGATCAGGTCAATCCGACATTCCACTGCAGATGCGAGTACTGCTGTTATGAATTTGATTACCACACAAGTGACCTGGGTCACAGATCATGGTATCCCCACGGATTCGTATATTGTCCGCGCTGCCAGAAGCCGTTAAGACACAAGATCGAATATGAGATATTAACTAATGTCCAGCCGGCTATGTCCCAACAGACTGAAATACCGGCTTCACCTCAAGCATAAATAATCTCAAGGACTGCCTTCAACGTTGAAGGCAGTTCTTTTTTGCTTAAAATCCAGGCGTTTTTCCAGGCGCCGCCTGGCATTCCACTTGATGTTTTATCAAACTTCGAAAAGTATGCTGTTTGTCCGGCAATAGCCGAATTTTTAGCCTGTAATTAGTGTGTTGCCGTTTATACAGTTGCTTTAGGTCCAAACGAACGGCAAAACCAACGGCAGTGCCGTTCATTTCGCCGTTCTGCTCAAACTCCCGGCAAAACCTCCGGGCGCCGCCTGGATTTTCGACCGGATTATTCGAGGCAAACACTATAAACGCGCTTAAATTGGAAATAATTATACTTATGTGATAATTTTGTATAACCATGGCAATAGATAAGAGCAAGACAGATCTCATAAAAGCGAAGTATGAAGAGCTGACCGGAACATTGAGTGATCCGGCCGTTGCTTCGCGTCCCGAAGAATATACTAAGTATTCTAAGGAGCTTGCGGCTCTTAATCCGCAGGTCGAAGCCATACGCAGCTATGAGGCCTGCGAGAAGGAGATAGAAGGGATCCTGGCGCTCCTTGAGAGCGGCGATCTCTCGGGCGACGATGAGATGAGAAGCCTTGCCAATGCAGAGCTTGCAGATGCCAAGGACAGGCTCGCCGTTCTCGAGAAAGAGCTCATGATCTACTTAACTCCGGGAGACCCGAGAGACAACAGATCCGTAATCTTAGAGATCAGAGCAGGAGCCGGCGGAGAGGAATCCGCGCTCTTTGCAGGTGACCTTTTCAAGATGTACAAAGGATATGCCGCGCTTAAAGGCTTTGATGTCAGTGTCGTTGATGAGAGTCCTACTGAGCTTGGCGGGTATAAGGAAATAGTAGCCGAGATCGACGGTCCCAGAGTATATTCCAGACTGAAGTTCGAGAGCGGTGTTCACAGAGTGCAGAGAGTTCCCGTGACGGAATCGGGCGGAAGGATACATACTTCGACAGCGACCGTGGCAGTTCTTCCTAAGGCTGAACCTACCGATGTCGAGATCAATCCGAATGACTTAAAGATCGACAGATTCAGAGCTTCAGGCGCAGGCGGACAGCATATCAACAAGACTTCATCCGCGATAAGGATCACGCACCTTCCGACCGGAATGGTCGTTACATGCCAGGACGAGAGATCCCAGATCCAGAACAAGGAAAAGGCGATGGAAGTCCTGCAGTCGCGCTTGTGGGCTATTGCCCGCCAGGCGGATGTAGATAAGAATAACGATGAGAGAAAATCACAGGTCGGAACAGGTGACAGATCCGAGAGGATCCGCACATATAATTACCATCAGGGCAGGGTTACCGATCACAGGATCGGATTGACACTTTATAAATTGGATGCGATACTTGCCGGCGATCTTGACGAGATAGTTGACGCTTTGACGCTGGCTCAGGCAGCCGAGAACGCAGGCTCAAGTGAAGAGTGACCAGAGGCATATATGGAACGCGTAAAGAAATACGATAAGACATTACTTATAGATTCATCTGACAGCAAGGGCATAAAGGACTGTGCCCGGCATCTTGTAAACGGTGAAGTCATTGGCTTTCCCACAGAGACCGTATACGGGCTCGGCTGTGACGCGAGAAACGGGGAAGCGGTAAAGAAGGTTTTCGAGGCCAAGGGACGTCCTGCTGACAACCCGCTGATCTGTCATATAGGCGATAAGGATCAGATAAAGGATATCGTGTCCGAGATCACGCCTCTTGCGCAAAGGCTCATTGACGCTTTTATGCCGGGTCCCATAACTGTTGTAATGAAGAAGGCAGCATGCATCTCTGATGAGACCACTGCAGGTCTTGATACGGTCGGTGTCAGAATGCCTTCCAATCCCGTAGCAAACAAGTTCCTTAAGGCGTGCGGAGTTCCTGTCGCAGCGCCTTCGGCAAACCTTTCAGGCAGGCCTTCTCCTACCGGAGCAAGATCTGTTCTTGAAGATATGGACGGGTATATCTACGCGGTAATCGACGGAGGAGATTCGGAATTCGGTCTTGAATCGACCGTTGTCGACTGTACGGGAACGACCCCTGTCATCTTAAGACCCGGTGCCGTTACAAAAGCGGATATCGATTCGGTCCTCAAAGGAGGAGAAGCAGTTATGTCAGGTTCATTAGCTGATAAGGAGACGCCCAAGGCGCCCGGAATGAAGTACCGCCACTATGCACCTTATGCGCAGGTCGAGATAATGAAGATGCCCGAAGGCACGAAGATCGAAGGCGACGATGCCATGGGTTCTGACGGCAAGATCAGTGGGGCAACGTGTACCGTAGAGGACCTGAAGAAGCTTTCCGACGATGAAGCAAAGGAACTTGTAAATATCGTATCGCCGTTTATCTTAAGATCCCGCGAGATCTTATCTTCCAATCCCTTTGCAAGGATCGGCCTTTACTGCGGCAGCGAGATCAAGGCAATGTATGACAAGATGAACGACAAGATCTTGTCTGCCCATACGGAATTCTGCGTTTATGGAAAGACTGTTGATGTTTCAGCAGCATCCCACGGGCTTTTCGAAGGCTTGAGATATCTGGACGTACAGGAAGTTGACGTTATCCTTGCGCAGGGCTTTGACGGCGAAGGATTATCCGTCGCTTATATGAACAGGCTTTCCAAGGCATCAGGCAAGAAAGAGGAGCTTACTCCCGGCATGCCCAAGCCCGCAAGACCTTCGAGGACACCTCTGCCGCTCGATGCGTTTAAGGATACTTTTACGGCGTCGGTGCTCTTTGTCGATGACAACAACACTTCGTTGTCCTGCTGTCTTGAATCTCTTATGAGACGGATGCTCGAAAAGAACGAGCCTTACACATCCAACAGGGAAAGCGACACAGGCGTTGAGATCTACTGCGAGTCGGCTGGCCTTACCGCCATGGACGGCATGGATCCGGACAGTCAGATGGATAAGGCTGTTAAGGAGATATCGGGAATTGGCATCAATTCCATAGAATCCAGAAGGGCCAATCCCGCCATTTACGACTGCAATGACCTTATCCTGACCGTGAGGGATGAACAGGCGTTCTCCATAATCAAGGCGTTCCCCGAGATAAAGGAGAAGGTTTTCTCATTGTCGACCTTTGCTGCGGCAAACGGCCTTGTCATGAAGGATTCTTCAGGAAAAGTAATGTCCATTTCCGTTCCTGACCCTACGGGCGAGAACTTTGAGACATATCTTCATACCGCAAAGGCCCTTAACGCCTGGCTTGAGATACTGTTCCCGTACATCATAAAAGAGCTCGGTGCAGCAAGGATCTGACCGGTTTTTGGGACAGAAAAAATTGAGACTGGTCTCAATCTGCTCTGAAACAGTCTCAATCTGCTTCCAAAGGGTGGAATTTTGATTTTCCGGTTGTTATGATTTCATCAGTAAGAATTTTAGGCAGGATGCGAACAAAGAGAACAGCTTTTGGCTTAGTAAATGCTTGACTTTGGTTGTATTGCTGTGTTATTCTTCTCGATGCCGCTTATATAAGGGCGGTATCCTTGTACGGCGTGAGGGCCGTACCGTAAAGTCCAGAAGGAGGTGAATAACATGGCAAACCAATATCGTTTGATCACAATCCTTTCCACTGCTAAGGGTGAAGAGGGTATTGCTTCTCTTACTGACACAATTAAGGCTAAGATCGAATCAGGTGCTACGATTGACACATTTGATGCAATCGGAACACGTGAGCTCGCTTACGAGATTGACGGTCAGAAGAACGGCTACTATGTTCAGACAGTATTTACTGCCGATAGCGTTTTCCCTAAGGAAATTGAGCGTGTTCTCAAGATCACTGATGGTGTAATCCGTTATCTCATTGTTCGTGTCGGTGAGTAATCACTTCAGACAGGAAGGTAACAGTAAATGAACAAAGTAGAATTAGTCGGAAGACTTACCAAGGACCCGGAAGTAAAGCTTACATCCAACCAGACCCAGTTTTGCAACTTCACGATCGCTGTTGACAGACGTTTCAAGGATGCCAGCGGCCAGAGACAGGCTGATTTCATCAACTGTGTTGCATGGCGCCAGACAGCAGTCTTTATTCAGAAGTATTTCCGTAAAGGCAGCCGCATCGGTTTGGTAGGAAGCATTCAGACCAGAAGCTACGACGATCAGAATGGACAGAAGAAGTTCATCACTGAAGTAGTTGTCGACGAGGCAGAGTTCGTAGAATCTTCAGGTGCTGCATCCGGTGATGCATACCGTCAGGAGCCCGCAGCTCCTACACAGTCCTTCAGCGCACCTGCTCCTATGGCAGATTCAGTTGCTGCAAGTGCTCCTACTGCACCCAACATGCAGATCGATGCACCTATGGGCGGTTTTGATGAAGGTCAGTCCGGTGAGCTTCCATTTGAGATTTAATAAAGGAGAAACTCAAAATGGCAGAGAACAGAGCACCCAGAGCCGGTGGTAGAGATTTTGCCGGCGGAATGAGGCAGAGAAGAACACGCAGGAAGGTTTGCAACTTCTGCGCTAATAAGGTTGAATCAATCGACTTTATGGATGATGTCACACTCAAGAAGTACATTTCCGAGAACGGAAAGATCCTTCCCAAGAGAATGACAGGCACATGCGCAATCCATCAGCGTGAGCTTACAACAGCTATCAAGCGTGCACGTCAGGTTGCTATCTTGCCCTACACGGTTCAGTAATCCGTTTTTGGGACAATAGCAGTCCTTAGTTAACACAAATCAGGTTAGCTAAGTTATAATTTAAAAAATGTATAACAATCGGGCCCTCCCGGAGCATATAATATGTTCTTAGGAGATAGCCCGATTGTTTTGTAAATCTAATATCCGGGTTATCGGCGGAGGTTGTTTTTATGAAGGTAATACTGCTTTCTGATGTCAAGAATGTCGGCAAAGCCAATGAGGTTGTTAATGTAAGCGACGGTTATGCAAGGAATTTCCTCTTCAAGAAGGGACTTGCCAAGGAAGTTAACTCAGCAAATCTTAATGAAGTTAAGCTTCAGACCGGTGCCAAGGCCGAGCATGAGCGCAGGGCATTGATCGCAGCACAGGAGGCCAAGAAGGTCCTCGACGGCAAGGTCTTCAAGGTAGTTGCCAGAGGCGGAGCTGACGGCAGGCTTTACGGCGCCGTTACCGCACAGGATATTTCCGACAGCCTCAAGAAGGAAGGATTCGATATCGACAAGAAGAAGGTCGTTATCTCCAATCCCATCAAGAACACCGGAATGTTCAAGACAAGAGTTAAGCTTCACCCCCAGGTATCTGCTGATATCAACGTTGAAGTTGTAACAGGTGCTTAAAGAGGATCAGAGCTTTATATGTCTGAGAATATGGACTATCTGAATAATCTGATCGATCAGGGAATCGACAACAACACTGAAGTTGATGTCGAGATGGGTCTTTTGGCGCTCTGCATGCGCAAGGACACCGCTATCCTGAAGACGGTTGAGAACAAGATCGATGAGAGTGACTTTACCGATGTGCGCAACCGCACGATCTACGGAGTCATCATCGATATGTTCCTTGATAATGCCCAGATAGACCGTATTACAGTCTTTTCAGAACTTGAGAGAAGGGGACTGGCTGATAAGGCCGGCGGCCAGAGATATGTTTACCGCGTAGGTGATACGACCGCCGTACAGTCCGCACTTCTCAGCTATATCGATGCGATCAGGGAGAGGAGCGACCGCTCCAAGCTCCTCAAGACCGTCGAAGATGTCAGGAAGAAGGCATTGGACGGCAGCATGCGCGCATCAGAGACCGCAGATTATGCCATCAGCAAGATCTCAGAATTAAGAGGCGCAGGAGAGAGCAAGGGCTTCGAAGGCATGGCTGATATCCTCAAGCTTACGATGAGCGAGATCACGTCTGAATTAAGAGATGACAACTCGGGTAAGATCAAGCTTGGTTTCCCTAAGCTCGATTCCATGCTCGGAGGCTTAAGACCGGGATCCCTTAATATCCTTGCTGCACGACCCAGTATGGGTAAGTCGGCTCTTGCGATCAACATGGCCCAGAATGTAGCTGCGAACCAGAAGCCTGTTGCGATCTTCTCACTCGAGATGAGTAAGTCTGAGATCGCCACGAGACTTATGTCTTCGTTCATGAGCAAGCCTGTAAGCGAGATCATCTATTCACGTAAGATGAGCGACAGTGACCGCAAGCAGATCGACAGAGCGCTGGGATATCTTACTGAATATCCGATCTATATCGATGACAATTCCGATACTAACCCCGTCACCATGAAGTCAAAGCTCACGCAGCTTTTCGCAGACCCGAAGAAAGCTCCGAGGCTCGTAGTTATCGACTATCTGCAGCTCATGACGATGCCGGGCGGCGGCGGAAAATCACGTAATGAAGAAGTTACAGCCATTTCCAGATCTTTGAAGATTCTGGCAAAGGATTTCAATATACCGATCATTGCTCTTTCACAGCTCTCCAGAGGCGCTGCGCAGAGAGATGACCACACACCGCAGCTCTCTGACCTCAGAGACTCAGGTGCCATCGAGCAGGATGCCGATACAGTCATGTTCATCGACAGACCTGACTATTACAAGAAGAAGGATGAGGAAGGCGGAGTACCCGAGGACGGTTCCGAGAAGGTTGATTTCAAGGACAATTCCGAAGTAAAGCCTGCCTTTATCTATCTGTCCAAGAATCGTCACGGCAAGACCGGCAGGGATTCTGTGTTCTGGATCCCCAAGAAGACGATGTTCAAGGAATATAACGAGAAAGATCCTGACGAAGATTCCGGCAGCCCCTATACCAGAACGGTTGACGGCGATGCCGCTTCCCAGAACTATAATTTCGAGAGCGTTACAGAGGACGAGGGTCCTATCCCTGAACCCCCTATGCCCGGTAATGAGGATATCCCGCCTGAGAACGATGATTTCTTCGCACAGGCAAATGAAAGTTTCCCGGACGGTTTTTAAAGCTTGAAGAAGGAAGAGACAGTAGAGATCTTAGACAAGGTCCTTGAATTTTCTCAAAGTAAAGGACTGTTTGACTGTGGCATTATCGTTGTCGGTCTGTCCGGAGGTCCCGATTCTGTCGCTTTACTCCATATTCTTAAAGGCCTTAGGAACTGCTCTGATATCGGCTGTGATATCTACGCACTCCACTGTAATCACCATTTAAGACCGGGCGTCTGCGACGAGGAAGCAGAGCTTGTAAGACAGCTTTGCTGTGAGAATCATGTTGAGCTCAAGGTCCTGGATTTTGACTGCAGGGAATTTGCCAAGCTGAACCGCATTTCGGAAGAGACAGCCGGCAGAGTATTAAGATATGAGGCTTTTGAACAGTATGCCCAAGCTCTCGAAAAGGCCACGGGCAAGACAGTCCGCATAGCCATTGCCCACCATAAGGACGATATTTCCGAGACCATGATGATGAACCTCTTCAGAGGTTCAGGTCTTGAAGGCCTTGTAAATCCCAAGCCTTTGTCAGGCAGGATAATAAGACCTCTCCTGTGCCTTAAGAAGAATGAGCTTATCGGTTATCTTGACGCTCTGGGCGTAGAATACGCAGTCGATCAGACGAATCTTACGACAGAGGGCACGCGCAATACCTGGCGCAATGATATCTTTCCGAAGATCGCTGAGACCTACGGCGATCCGTCCGTTCCTCTTACAAGGACATATAAGCTTTTGGAGAGCGACCTTGATTTTATCAGCAGTTCGGCAAAGGAAGCTTATGAAGCCGGCTGCAGGAATATCTCAGGATATCCGGTACTTACGGTATCAGGCTTAAAGGACATGCATACCGCAATAAGGTCCAGAGTCATAAGGTCATTGTGGCTCGAGACATTCGGCAACCTTACGGATTTTGAAGAGAGCAACCTTAACGACTGCTTCGGGCTCATAGAAGGCAATATGGGAGGCGAGATGCTCCTGGATATGCCTTTCGGGCGCAAGGCATATAGATTCGGGGACATTTTCGCGTTCGGAACATCAGACAAGATCAGGGATCTGGCCTGCAAAATAGCGGAAGATATGGGCTTTATGACAGCAACCGGTCCTGTCGAGATAGGGATCGAGGCTGAAAGTTGTGACGGAAATGCGACTAAAATCCCCAATTCTGCCTATATATTAAAAACAAGAATAATTGAGAACGTGCGTGAAGTGGAGTATAATAATCATTCGTGGTTTTGCCCTATTGAGGCGCTGGCCGGGGGGAAGATCACGCTTGGTAATTGCGGGGGGACAGGCAGTGCCCTTCGGATGAAGAAAGCAGGTTCTAAAGGCAGCAAAGAGCTTAACCGCCTGATGACTGACCTTAAGATCCCTGAGTCTGCCAGAGCGCAGATCCTCTTCGTGAAGAAGGACGGCGATATCCTGTGGTTGCCGGGATTCGGACACGGCATAGGTTTTACGAACGCCGTGAGCTATGAAAGATACACCGCATCAGGGCAGGGCGGGGCAACTTCCGGAGCCTTTGTCAGGATAACGGTAGAAAGGCAGTAAAGTACTATGGCTATCAATACTGATCAGGTGTTAGTTTCTCATAGTGAGATCGAGCAGATGCTTGAGCGTTTGAGCAGCGAGATCAACCGCGACTACGGTGATGAACCCCTTGTGGTCGTCGGTATCCTTACCGGAGCATTTATCTTTACTGCAGACCTTGTAAGAAAACTTGAGATGCCTGTAATAGTTGATTTTATGCAGGTCTCATCTTATGTCGGAGAGTTCTCCACCGGAGAGCTCAAGATCAAGAAAGACATGTCTTACGACATCAAGGACATGAATGTCCTTATCGTTGAAGACATCGTCGATACGGGAAGAACTCTTGCACTCCTTAAAGAGCTGCTTCTTAAGAGACAGCCCAAGTCACTTAAGATCTGTACGGCTTTTGATAAGCCGAGCAGAAGAGTTATTGACCTTGTGCCGGATTATAACGGAATCACGGTTCCGGATGAATTTATTGTCGGATATGGTCTTGACCTTGACGGCAGATATAGAGATTTCGATGACATCAGGATAGTAAGAAAGGAATAAGAGAAGTGTCAGATAAGAACGAAAAGAATAGCAAGCCGATAGGCGGAGGATTATTCTTCTATGTCATTATGATAGTTGTGCTCATTGCATTCTCAACTATCGTATTCGGCGGTAATTACGGACAGAAAGAAAAGAAGACCCTGTCAGACGTCATGGCTATCATCGACGATAAAGAGAACGATGTAAGCTTAGTCGAGATCAAGGGAACAACGGTAGTCGTAACCTACAAAGATGCCCAGAACATCAATCAGCAGGTTACACAGGACGTTCCTTATGAGTTCGTTGACGATCTCGTTTTAAAGCTCGACAAAGCCAAGGCACAGGGAAAGATAGAGAATTACAACTATACAGAACCGTTTGACTGGTCCCTGATCGTCAATGTGGTCCTGTTCGCGGTATCCCTGATCGTTGTAGTCGTACTCTTCATGAGCATCACAAGACAGAGCAGGGACGGCAACAGCGTATTCAGCTTCGGTAACAACCGCGCGAGAATATCCGACCCCAACAAGGATAAGGTTAAGTTCTCCGACGTTGCAGGTTCTGTAGAAGAGAAGGAAGAACTCCAGGAGATCGTTGATTTCCTGAAGAATCCTAAGAAGTATCAGCAGCTCGGAGCCAAGATCCCTAAGGGTGTTCTCCTATACGGTGCACCGGGTACAGGTAAGACTTTGCTTGCAAGAGCCGTAGCCGGTGAGGCAGGCGTTAAGTTCTTCTATATCTCAGGTTCCGACTTCGTCGAAATGCTCGTCGGTGTCGGTGCTTCACGTGTAAGATCACTCTTCGCCGATGCCAAGAAGGAAGCTCCTTCCGTAGTATTCATCGACGAGATCGATGCTGTCGGCCGTAAGAGAGGCGCAGGCCTCGGAGGCGGACAGGATGAGCGAGAGCAGACATTGAACCAGATCTTAGTTGAGATGGACGGCTTCGATGTTAACTCCAACGTAATCGTCATGGCAGCTACAAACCGTGTAGACGTTCTTGACCCCGCACTTCTCCGTCCGGGCCGTTTCGACAGACGTATCATGGTCAATATGCCTGACGCTGATGAGCGTGAAGCTATCCTTAAGATCCATGCAAGAAAGAAGCCCCTCGCAAAGGACGTCGATCTCCACGAGGTTGCTCTTTCAACAGTAGGTTTTACGGGTGCCGATCTTGAGAACCTTCTTAACGAAGCAGCTCTCATGACAGCACGTCACAATAAAAAAGAGATTACGATGCAGGAGATCACTGATGCTACATTCAGAGTTCAGATGGGCCCCCAGAAGAATTCCAAGAAGCTCAGCGACAAGGTTAAGCGCCTTACCGCATACCACGAAGCAGGCCACGCTGTAGTACTCCGTGCAACATCAGAGTTCGAGAAGGTCGACCGTGTTACGATCATTCCTGCAGGAAGAGCAGGCGGTTTTACTGCTTATAAGCCGATCGAAGATACGGATTTCTATACAGAGAAGATGCTCCTTGATACCATCAAGATGTCTTTGGGCGGACGTGCCGCAGAAGAGGTATTCCTCGGTGAAGTATCCACAGGCGCTTCATCTGACCTTCAGCAGTGCAACAACATCGCCAAGAACATGATCAAGCGTTACGGGCTTTCCAAGAAGTTCCGCAACATGGTATTCGGCGATGAGAATGAGGAAGTATTCCTCGGCTACTCGATGGGTCAGGTACAGAGCTATTCCGATCAGACAGCTGCTGAGATCGATGAAGAGATCAAGAGCATCATCGATACATGCTATGCGGAGACAAAGAGGATCCTCATCGAGAAGAAGGCTGTCGTCGAAGGCCTTGCTACAAGACTTATCGATAAGCTTACGGTTGATGGTCCCGATTTCGAGAAGATCTATCTGGCTAACGGTGACTTGAGCGCTGTCTATCCTCAGGCTTATTCAGGAATAGATCTTTCTTCTTCAATTGAAGCAGATGTTCCTGCTGCAGTTCCCGTTGCAGCACCTGTTGAAGAACCGGTAATTGAGCCTGTTTCTTCTGAACCGGACCACACAGTTGAGAAGCCTCATGCTACGGCTATCGATCCTGACGATTCCAACGATCCCGGTCCGTCAGACTAATCTGTTCAACAAACTAATAAAACAGGGTATCTCAGATTTTTCCGGGATACCTTTTTTATTTCTGCTATCATATTAAAGGGATTGCAGTACATGTTCTTTAGTCAAGACAATGATTTAGTAATTACAAAAAGCATAGGGATATTACATGGAATTCATAGATGCAATTAAACAAGGAAGTCTTACGGATATTCGTAAATGTAAAAAGGCCGACCTGCATAATCACTTTGTGCTCGGTGGGAGCAGACGCTATTTGAACGAGCATGCCGGAAGGGATATTCAGCCGATCATAAAGCCGCTTCATTCTATGGATGAAATGCATGCATGGAATGCCGCGAACATAGGTGATTATTTTAACTCGGCAGAAGGCCGCAGAATGCTTATTAAGGCGGCTTTTGCTCAGGCAAGGGAAGACGGAGTAAGTATCCTGGAGATAGGTGAGGATGTCTGGGGACTTAATGAATTTTATGGCGGCGACATAGAAGAACTTGTGGGTGCTTTCGAAAAGGCACACAGTGAGATTGCACCTGAAATAGAACTGAGGCTGCAGATAGGAATGTCCAGGCATTGTGACATTGCATATCTGGAAGAATGCCTGTCCCATTTCTGGGGATGCAAGGCTTTTTATTCAATTGACCTGTATGGAGATGAACTTGCGCAGCCGATAGAAAACTTCAAGTCCATCTACAGGCGTGCAAAAGCAGAAGGGCTCAGGCTAAAGGCGCATGTCGGTGAGTGGGGAACTGCAGAGGATGTACGCTTTGCCGTAGAATGCCTGGAGCTTGATGAGGTTCAGCATGGCATAGCAGCTGCAGAAGATCCTTCTGTGATCAGATTCCTTGCGGATAATCACATCAGGCTGAACATTACTCCTTCCAGTAATTATCTTCTTGGAAGAGTAGCGGAGCTGAGAACTCATCCGATCGCAGAACTTTACAGGAACGGTGTTGATGTAACTATCGGCTCTGATGATGTGCTGATCTTTGATTCTGATGTTTCCAAGGAATATCTGCGGCTTTATCAATGCGGCTGCCTGAATGCGGAAGAACTTGATGATATACGTATTAACGGGCTGAGAAAAATATAAAGAGCCAAGTTTCTAAGCAAGAAATGAACCCCTAGAATTTTACTTTGTCTCCGGATTTTTTACTTTATCCCCGGATTTATCAAAATGTGTTGAAATGCAAATGCCCCTGTGGTATTTTGCAGAAGATAATAGAATTGTTGGTGTTTTATTTTTTTCGATATTTGAATATGGGCGTACTAAATCGAAAAAGGCGTTAAGTAAAGCTAGGTAAAACAACACTACTGACATGGGGTAATACTTGGGCTCTTATAGGAGCGATTAACTTTAGAGTAATTATGAAAGAAAATATATTACGAGTTCTTCTTTCTGTATTTATCATTTTTACGTTTTGGACAGTTTATAGGAACAGTTCTCAAAACTATTCCGAAAAGCTGACGGATGGGCTTAGCCTGTTTTCTGTAAAAAGTGATATGCCGGCAGATGAAGCTTCCAGACTAGTCATGTCTGAAGCTGATTCTGCAGGCTTTGATATCCTTGTTGAAGATTATGAGATGATCAATAACGAAGGTTGTTCTGTGTACTATAAGACGAATAACACAGATGATTTCATCCCGATTAAAACTTCAAAGGGAACTATCAGATTAGATAAGAATGAGTATTTCTCGAATGTTGATTATAACTCTGGTGCTGCTAAGTATAAATTACTAACGACATCAGACAACATGATAGTTTTTCTTCCCTTTGAAGAATTCTGCGAGAGAGGGAAGAACATTACTTGTTTTACTTTATACTGTAAGACTTCAGACAAGGATAAAGTATATGCTGCTTATGAGCAGGCCGGTTTGGAAGTAACAGAGTATAAAGATGTTGTCGGAGTCACTCATAATGATTTTTTAATCCAGATTATAACGGGCTTGATCTATTTGCTGGCTGTTCTCCTTTATACAGTACATAATGCGAAGAAAAGTGCACTGTTGAGAATGGATGGTTTTTCTTTAGCTGATATAACGGCAAGAGAATGTGTAAAAGTATTACCATATGGCGTTATTGCTTTTTTGATATGCTTTGTATTTTCAGCTATATATATTGGACTGAACGTCAGGCTTTCAGTGACTGAATATTTCGTAAGCGGTCTGGGAACATACAGGAATGCTTTAAGTATATTGATATTAGCGGTCATTATAAGAATTGTATTTACTTTTCTGTTTTGCAAAGAAAAGTATATTAAAGGTGCTTTCCCCGGAAAGATGATGTATTTCCTGATATCAACTGTCAAAACATTGGCAATTGTATTACTGACACTGACCATTACATTTTTTGTTTTAAATGTTTTCATCCCTGATGTCGTAGCGTATATGTCCTTAAATAAGACCTCAGATAAGATAAAAGGACTCGTGTTCTTTACACAAATTAAAGGCGGAGTTGAGCAAAGCGATTTGAGCGAGATCCAATTTGCACCGAAACTGATGGATTTTTATCACGATGCCGTAATCGATTATGATGCAATTGTATGTGATACGTATGATTATTGGCTTGATGATAATGGAATGCCCCTTTATACATATAATGCTAAAGCCGGGTTTGGGCCATCGATTGAAGTGAATAACAATTATCTTAAGGAGAATGAAGTTTACGATCTCGAAGGGAACAGAATCTATGAAGAGTCTCTTGATCCGGATTGTCTGACGATTCTGATTCCTGATGATTATCAGTGGGATGAACGGTTGCTTGTAAGGTATGATGGTATAGATTACTATCCTGACCTGAAAGTTGTTTTTAAAGAATATGATTCACAACGGTCTCGATTGTATGTCTATTTAATCGGAGGCATGGGAAGCAATCAGGGAATATTATCACCTGCTCCTGCAATAAAAGTTGTTAATGATTATTCACTGGAGAATGATTGGCATTTTAAATATCATTTGCTTCTGAACATTTTATATGGAAGAACCATGTTCAGAACTCATACTGATAACCCTTCCGCAGAACTGGAACCACTTATAAAAAAGTATGATTGCCAGGACATCATAGACGGCATAGTTCCTCTTGAAACAGAACTTAACAAAAGAATCGAGGATTCCTGGAAAGGCGTACTGTCGTCACTTCTGATTCTTTCATCCTTGATTTTTGTAACAGCCGTTACGACTTCTTTTGCCGCAGATTTCTATTGCCGGAACCAAAGGCATTTGATAGCTGCCAGGGCATTAAGCGGGTATTCATTTACCGGAACTTTCAGATTCCATGTTCTCGTGTTGTGTTTGGAATATACAGCTGTTTTTATTGCAGGTGTGGCAGCAGCATTTAACACCGGCAAGGTGTGGGTGCCATTAACAGTCACTCTGATAATTGTTATCGCAGATCTTATAACTAATATCTTGAGATGCCGGGTGCAGCTTAAGAAAAATGTTTATCAGATATCCAAAGGAGAAATGTGATATGCCGATAGTGTCACTAAAGAATATCAATAAGAGTTTTAAGGATAAAGTGATATTTAAGGACTTTTCGCTTGATGTGGAAGAAGGCGAATTCCTGTCGATTACAGGTGCCAGCGGAAAGGGTAAGACGACACTGCTCAATATCATTGGTCTGCTTGAGAAGCCTGATTCGGGTGACGTGCTTCTGTTTGATACAAAGAATGAGAGTTTTGGAAGCAGGAAGGCAAGAGATATACGAAGGCACAAGTTGTCATATCTGTTTCAGAACTTTGGCCTTGTAGATAACGAAACGTGTAAGTTTAATCTTAATCTTGCACTGGAGTTTTCAGACTATAACAGGGAACAGAAAAGAGAAGCGATATCAGATGCGCTTACAAAGGTTGGATTAGAGGGATTTGATAATAGAAAAGTATATTCGTTATCAGGCGGAGAGCAGCAGAGAGTAGCACTTGCTAAAATACTGCTGAAGTCTCCTGAATTGATCTTGGCCGATGAACCGACAGGCAGTCTTGACGCAGATAACAGGGACTTTGTTTTATCGCTTCTTAAAGAATTCAATGAGGCCGGGAAGACGATAATAATGGTGACGCATGATGTAAAGGTAGATTCATGTGCAAAGAGACATATTTGTTTATAGACATAACAGCTTTTTTTGCAGCTGCATTATACCGGCAAAATGAAAGGGTCCGCTTCGTCTTGAAGTGAACCCTTTTGGTTGTGCTTTGTTGTGCCGGTATCTTACTTCGAATTGATGTTCTCGAATGTAAGCTTAAACTTCTCGTTGTGATCGATCGCCCAGTCGACTGCCCACTCGGATTCGAAAAGGACTACCGGTTCGTCGTCTCTGTCCAGAACGAGGAGTGAAGTTGAAGTAAGAGTCATCTCCTTGGGATCGAATCCTTCGACATCTGATTTTGCCCAGCGTGCGAGACGGTAGGGCAGGGGTGTTCTTACGATATCAACGTTATATTCAGACTTAAGTCTGTACTCCAAAACGTCGAACTGGAGGATACCGACAACGCCCATGACGTATGTCTCGGTACCGATGTTCGGCTGCTTGTAGAGCTGGACTGCGCCTTCCTGTGAGAGCTGCTCGATACCTTTTAAGAACTGCTTGCGCTTCATTGAATCCTTAGGCTCAACGCGCGCGAAGTTCTCCGGTGCGAATACCGGGATAGGATCGAATTCAAACTTTCTGTTGGTTGAGATGATAGTATCGCCGATCCTGAAGTTGCCGGGATCGAAGATGCCGATGATGTCTCCTGCATAAGCTTCTTCTGTGATGGCTCTGTCCTGAGCCATGAACTGCTGGGGCTGTGCAAGAGTGATCTTCTTGCCTGTGCGCATGAGATTGACTGTCATGTTCTTCTCATACTGGCCGGAGCAGATACGGATGAATGCCATACGGTCTCTGTGTGAAGGGTCCATGTTGGCCTGGATCTTGAACACGAAGCCTGAGAACATCGTATCTTCGGGTTCGACAACGCCATCGGTGGTGTTGTGCGGAGCAGGTCCCGGGCTCATCTTGAGGAAGTGCTGCAGGAAGGGCTCTACACCGAAGTTGGTGATAGCCGAACCGAAGAATACGGGCGTTAACTCGCCCTTTAAGACCTTGTCCATGTCGAGCTCGTCGCCTGCCATGTCCAAAAGTTCAATGTCATTTCGAAGTGTCTCGAGGTGGCCTGTCATGAGCATCTCATCAAGCTTCGGATCGTCGATGCCTGATACGCTCTGTGTAACCATGGATGCACCGTGGTCGTTGTTCTCGCGGTCGAAGAGAAGGACATTGCGGGAAGATCTCTCGTAAACGCCTTCGAAGTCACCGTCTGTTCCGATAGGCCAGTTGATGGGGACGGATCTTATTCCCAATACCTTTTCGAGCTCGTCCATGAGGTCGAAAGGATTCTTGGCAGCACGGTCCATCTTGTTGATGAATGTGAAGATCGGGATGCCTCTTCTGCGGCAAACCTGGAAAAGCTTTATCGTCTGTGTCTCGACACCCTTTGCACCGTCAAGGACCATTACCGCAGAGTCAGCGGCACAGAGCGTTCTGTACGTGTCCTCTGAGAAGTCCTGGTGGCCGGGGGTATCAAGGATATTGATGTGGCAGCCGTCGTATTCGAACTGCATTACTGATGAGGTTACTGAGATACCACGCTTCTTCTCGATCTCCATCCAGTCTGAAGTGGCGTGGCGTGCAGCCTTACGCGCTTTGACAGATCCTGCCTGATGGATGGCTCCTCCGTAAAGGAGAAGTTTCTCTGTAATTGTGGTCTTACCTGCGTCCGGGTGCGAGATGATCGCAAAGGTCCGGCGTCTTTTAATTTCGTCAACTGAATTCATTTTGACCTCAAGAAATGTATAATAGCCTAATAGAGACAAGTAATTATATATAAGAAAGAAGGGAATTACAAATAATGAGACGTGGCGGTGGCGTTCTAATGCATATCAGCTCACTTCCCGGTCCTTTTGGCACGGGCGTGATCGGACAGGAGGCAATAGACTTCGCGAAGCAGCTGGCTTCCCAGGGCATGAAGTACTGGCAGGTTCTGCCGTTTTCCTACCCCGGCATGGGCAATTCACCTTATCAGAGTTTCTCGGCTTTTGCCGGCAACTGGCTCTTTATCGATCCCAGAAGGCTCGAGAAGCGTGGCCTTCTGACACCTGCAGAAGTTCAGCAGGCAGAATATACCCAGAATAAGTGGAGAATCGATTACGATTTCTTAAGGACCAACAGGGATGAACTCTTAAGGAAGGCTTTCGAGCGCGCCGACAAGGATCTTCTCGCCAAAGCTGACAAGTTCATCAAGGACAACAAATGGGTCCAGGACGTAGCAGCTTACCAGACAGTTAAGGATGCCGACTTCGGCAAGCCCTGGTGGGAGTGGTCTGACGTAAACTTGAGGAACTACGAGAAGTCCGCAGTTGCAGGACTTAAGAATAACCCCAACTACAGATATCACGGCTTTGTTCAGTACCTGTTCTTCGACGAATGGGCACAGGTCAAGAAGGAGATCAACGATCTCGGCATCTCCATAATCGGCGATATCCCGTTCTATGTATCGGGAGATTCGGCTGACGTATGGGCGAGCAGGGATCTTTTTAAGATGGCAACGGCATCAGGCGTCAACAAGGTCTTAAAAGATTACGAGAAGGCTCTGGACAAGTATAAGAAGGCTGTCGAGAAAGGCGAGACCACGACTAAGGACGGCGAGCCTTTGAAGGAACCCAGGAAGCCGAAGCCGGAAGCTCTTGTTTTCGAGAGCGTCGCAGGAGTCCCGCCGGATTATTTCTGTGCTGACGGACAGCTCTGGGGCAACCCCATCTACGACTGGAAGAAGATGAAAGCTGACCACTATGCATGGTGGATGAGCAGACTTGAGGATAACTTCAAGCTCTTCGATTACTTAAGGATCGATCATTTCCGCGCATTCTCTTCTTACTGCGAGATCGAGGCAAATGCCGAGACGGCAAGAGACGGTAAGTGGATCCCCGGTCCGGGCCTTGATTTCTTCGAAGAATACGACAAAAAGTTCAAGGACAGATCCAGACTTATCGCTGAGGACTTGGGCGAAGTTACGCCTGATCTTGCCGAGTTCATGGGCAAGGTAGGTATCCCCGGAATGAGAGTCATGGAATTCGCATTCTATCCGGGCGACAACAGCTCGTTCCTGCCGCATAACTTCGATAATAACTGCGTTGCTTACACCGGAACGCACGACAATAACACGCTTTTGGGCTGGCTTTGGGACAGCCCGGAGGAAGTGCGCAAGTGCTGCCTTGAGTACTGCGGCTTTACGGGCGATAACTGGGGCGACGGCGGTACGCACAGCGCTTCGTGCAGAGCGATAATAAAGACTCTCTGGATGAGCCATGCTGATGTAACGATAATCCCTGTCCAGGACATGTTAGGCTACGGCGGAGATACGAGAATGAATGTCCCCGGAACGCCTACGGGCAACTGGATGGTAAGGTTTACGAAGGAAGACTTTGATTCCATTGATAACGAGTGGTACAGGAATCTTAACAGGATCTATTTCAGATAAGGAGATTCGTATGAAGTATATTCTTTGCATCGATCAGGGAACCACATCCACAAAGGCATTCCTCCTTGATGAGGAGGGTAATCTGTCACAGGGTACTCATGTGCCCTTCAAGCAGTACTATCCGCAGCCCGGATGGGTAAGCCACGATGCTGAGGAGATATATGTTTCAGTCCTCAAAGCGATCGCCATGATCCTCAAAGAGCACCCTGAGGCAAAGGGTAATATCGCCTGCATGGGAATAACCAACCAGCGCGAGACGACAGTTGCGTTCTCACATACCGGAAAGCCTTTGGATCAGGCCATCGTATGGCAGTGCAGAAGGACTTCCGATATCTGCAGACGCCCTGTGATAAGGGATCAGGGCAGAAGGATCACCGAGATCACCGGCCTTAAGATCGACCCTTATTTCTCCGCTACGAAGATGCTCTGGTTCATGGAGAGTATCAGGAGCTTAAGGGAACGCTGCGCCACAGGTGAAGCAAAGCTTTCCACTATCGACGGATTCCTTATTTACAGGCTTACTGACGGTGCTTCCTATGCATCGGATTATTCGAACTGCTCGAGGACCATGCTTTTCGATATCGCGAAAAAGGACTATGACCAGGAACTCTTAGAGCTCTTCGGCATACCTCGGAGAGCCCTTGCAAAACCCCTTGAATCCTGCGCTGATTACGGAGAGGTGGATCTTAAGGCAGACTACCTTCAGAGCAATGGTTTTGACAGCGATGAGATCGACGATCTCCTTTCGATAAACGGCGTTCATATCACGGGCGTCTTAGGCGACCAGCCGGCGGCACTTCTCGGCCAGAACGCAATAAATAAAGGCGATTCCAAGACAACATACGGTACGGGAAGCTTTACTCTGATGAACCTTGGCACCGAGCCCGTTTTCTCCAAGAACGGACTTCTGACATCCTGCGCCTGGTCTATCAAGGGCGTTACTAATTATGCTCTGGAAGGAAGTATCTTCCAGGCAGGTTCCGTTATCAGCTGGCTTAAGGACGAACTTCAGTTTATTAACACTCCGGCTGAGTGCGACGATATCTGCAATTCCATTGAAGATGCAGGCGGAGTTTATCTCGTTCCCGCATTCACAGGACTTGGGGCCCCTTACTGGAAGCCTGATGCGAGAGGTATCTTAACCGGTCTTACAAGAGGCACCGGAAGACCGCAGATCGTAAGGGCGGGCGTTGAATCCATCGCATATCAGGTAACGGAGCTCGTTAACCTCATGACTGACGATACAGGCATAAAGGCCGGTACAATGAAGGTCGACGGCGGTGTCTGTGCCAGCTCGTTCCTGATGCAGCTCCAGTCTGACCTCTTAGGCGTTAAGATCACGAGAGCCTTAAGCGATGAGATGACCGCGATGGGCGCGGGACTTGCAGCAGGTATCGAAGAGGGTATCTTTGAATCCATTGAAGCTACGGGCAAGTTCTATCAGGCAGGAGCATCTTATGATCCGAAGATGTCTGCTTTTGAAGTATCCGAGAAGATGGAGGGTTACCGTTCTGCCGTAAGAGCAACGCTTCTTTCCGGCAACGACTGATCTAATGATTCAGGTTTATATAGTTTTCTTCAAGATATTCATATTCCTGGCTTTGGGCTTTATCTTAAACAAGACCAAGGTCATTGACGGCCAGGCAGAGAAGGCATTATCGAAGATCCTGCTTACGGCAGTCCTGCCGTTCATGATTTTTAATTCGAGCCAGCACACCTATTCTGTTGATGCTGTAAACGGCATGGTCACATGCGCTGCTTTCGGCATCGGCTATTATGCTCTGACGCTCCTTGTAATGAGGCTCTCGCTCAAGAAAGCGAAGATGTCAGAGGACGAACGCAGGATAATGGTTACCTGTACGGCCTTCGCAAATACTGGATTTGTCGGTTTCCCTCTGATGGAAGCTCTGTTCGGTAATTACGGACTCCTTCTGGCGGCAGTATATAACCTTTGCTACAACCTGTTCTTCTATACTTACGCGGTCTATCTCTTCTCGAGAAAGCCGAAGTTCAGGCTCCTTGAGATCTTCAAGAACCCCGTGTCGGTCGCATCGATCCTTGCAATTGTCCTCTTCGTTATCCCGTGGAGGATGCCGGCGTTCTTAAGTGAGACTTTTAAGCTCATAGGCGACATGACCGTGCCGATGTCCATGATGGTAATGGGATCAATGCTTGCAAGCGTTAAGATTAAGAAGCTTGTTACGGATAAGAAGGCGTATATCGTATCGGCATTAAGGCTTGTTGTGCTTCCGGCAGTTGTAATGGGCGCGATAGTTGCCGTCTCGCTGTTCGTTCCGATGGAACCGGACACGAAGAGCGTTATAGTTCTGATGTGCGCTTTGCCCTGCGGCTCAATGAATGTAATATATTCGGAGAATCACGATGTGGCCCCGCATTTTTGCGCGCGCACGGTATCACTGTCGATGATATTCATGCTCGTGACGCTCATGTTCTGGGCGTGGGCAGTTAAGGCAGTATTCTGATATAAGAGGTATGGGAAATGAGTGAGAATTCAGGAAAGATCGAGAGGATCGAGAACGAGAGATTAGTGGAGCTCTTAGGCTCAATCAGACAGGACAGTTCCGAAGAGAACATGATCGCCGTGCTCAAAGAGGCAGCAGTATCAAAATTCCTGGTCCCCGTTGACGGCACCGAAGGCAGCTACAGCTTCCATGCGGTAAGCGATTCCAAGGGCCTTAAGTATATGGTCGTATATTGCGATTCAGACAGTTTTGAAGTTGCTTTCGAAAACAGGAAGGAGCCGCAGAACGGCGTTATCGCAGGCTTTGCGGATCTTATCGATGTCGTCATGGCCCCGAAAATGGGCCTTTCGGGTTTTGTAATAAATCCCGGTTCTGAGGAAGTCCTCTTCGGCAAGGACATGCTCAAGATGATCGCAGCCCAGATGGGTATCGGAGGAGACGGCACCGCCAAGGTCGGAGAGCCGGACAAGTATCCGCCGGAACTTAAGAAAGCTCTTACAGGCTATCTTCAGATCGAGCCTACTGTATCCCGTATATGGGTAAGACTCATGAAAGAGAACGGCACGGACCGCCTTATCTGGCTTATCGTCTGTGATGCCGAAGGCGAGGGCGAACCGCTGAAATATACTCTCGAGAACTTAAGAAAATATTGTCTTCCTTATCTCGACAATATGGATGCGATGGTCGTATCAAGCAATGAAGATTTCGCAAAGCAGGTAATTGAAGGCGTAAAGCCCTTCGCTGCAAGGAATGACGGCTGAAGATGCATAAGGGCAAGACAGGGATCTTTGTTTTGACGATCTTGGCGGCAATGTTCTTTCTGTTTGTCGCCATTCTTTTCGGGTCCAGCACAAAAAGGCAGGAAGGCATAAACAGAAGAGACGCTGTCAATGCAAGGTTTGATGTCATTGCACAGACAGACCTTACGATCTATTGGATAGGTGAGGTGCCGCAGGAATTAGAACACCTGATGCCCGTTATAAACGTTATCCCGCCCGAACAGGCTTCTGAAGAGACCCTCCCGATAAAGGTCTTCCAGTACCATGTGACAGAGTACGATCCTTACGGAAATTACGTGAGTGAAGAGCATCCGAGGGAGTATTCAGCGCATATGCTGATCGTTATTACCGGAAATCCCGTAATCTCAGATCCCGGCAAGGAAGCGCTCCGTGATTCCATAACCAAAAACGGAGTGCCTGTGGTCGCTATAGGCGGTGAAGCGGCAGACTTCCTGGACGGACTGCTCATGCACAGAAGATATAAGGAGGGACCGGGCAGCTCTTTGTATTACTGCCTTGGAAAAGGTTATAAGGAAAATCCGATTCCGGAGGAAAAGGTCCTTGCCGGAGGCATGGATCTTGCTGAGGCCTTGCCTGACATAATAGACTTGGGAAACGCTGATTACGTACCCCAATAATGTGCAAACAGAACCATTTTTGAGTTTGACACCTTTTTGTAATAATTATAATATATGAGGGTGTTTTAAATCCTTTCAGGAGGTGGTTCATATCCGCGCGTTAGAACAAAGGATCCTTACCGAAGGCCGGGTGCTTCCGGGGGAAGTCCTAAAGGTAGGCAGTTTCCTGAACCAGCAGATCGACACTAAGCTCCTTAAGGAAATGGGTGACGAGATCGCCAGACTTTTTTCTCAGAGTAAAGTAACAAAGGTTCTTACCATCGAGTCTTCGGGCATTGCGCTCGCATATGCCGCTGCAGTCTCTTTGGGTGTTCCAATGGTCTTTGCCAAGAAGCATAAGAGCAGCAATCTGGCAGGCAATATCCTCACATCCAAGGTTTTCTCTTATACCCACCAGCAGACATATGACATCATGGTATCGGCAGATTACATCACGTCCGGTGACAATATCCTCATCGTTGATGACTTCCTTGCCATGGGCAATGCGCTTAACGGTTTGATCGATATCGTCGGTCAGGCAGGCGCTTCTCTTGCAGGCTGCGCCATAGCGATCGAGAAGGGCTTCCAGGGCGGTGGTGACGCTCTGAGGGCAAAGGGCATAAGGGTCGAGTCACTGGCCATAGTCGACAGGATGACCGATGACTCCTTGGAGTTCAGGCCTTAAATAAAGCCCGGACACTATTATTTTGATATGCAATTGTTTGGCATATAACATTTAAAAACTGGAGGCAGTTTATGAAAAAACTCATTTCGATGTTAGTAACTGCTGCACTTGCAGTTACTTCAGTCTTCGCACTTGCCGGCTGTAATTCGGCTAACGGCGGCAACAGCGGAAACGGCGGAGACAAGGCATCAAACTTCAAGGTTGGTGCTATCTACATTAACAGCCAGAATGACACATCAGGTTATACCTATGCGCACCATCATGGTATTACCGAGGGTATGAAGAAGATCGGTCTGGATCCCGCTAAGGATCTTTACATCGTAGACAACGTACCTGAGGATGACGAGAAGGTTAAGCAGGCAATCGACCAGCTCGCCGGCAACGGATGCAACATCATCTTCGGTATCTCTTTCGGTTACATCAATGCTTTCGAAGCAAAGGCCAAGGAATATCCGGATATCATCTTCTCTCACGCAACAGGTTATCTCTCAAACGATAAGAACTTCAACAACTATTTCGGAAGGATCTATCAGGCACGTTACCTTGCAGGTATCGCTGCAGGATACAAGTCCCTCGAATTGAAGAACAACAACATCGGTTATGTATCTGCATGGGGTACTGAATATGCTGAGACATGTTCCGGTATCAACGCATTCGCTATGGGCTGCATGGCAGTTAACCCTGATGCAAAGGTAAGCGTTTATGAGATCTCCACATGGGGCGACCAGCAGCTTGAGAGACAGGCAGCTGAGACATTGATAGACACATACGGATGCTGCGTTATCGCTCAGCACTGCGACTCCGCTCAGCCTCAGATCGTTGCTAACGAGAAGGGTGTTTTCGGATGCGGCTACAACTCAGACATGTCTGCTGAGGCTCCCAAGGCTCACCTTACAGCACCTGTATGGAACTGGGATGTTTACTATGCAACAGCTATGAAGGCTGCTATGGAAGATCCGGCAAACTTCATGACAAAGGTCGGCAACTACTATGAAGGCCTTAAGGCAGGCTTCGTTGACGTATCACCTCTTACAGCTAACTGCACAGCTGAGACAAAGGAAGCTATCGATCTTGCTAAGGATCTCATGACTTCCGGCGAGTGGGATGTATTCTCCGGCGTTAAGCTCTCATTCTCCGGCGCTGCAGGTTCTGTCGGCGTTGCAAAGACAGATGCAGCTCTTAAGACAAACGATGGTACAGAGATCGTTGCTGCAGGCGGCAAGTCTGTTGAAGACGGAGTAATCCAGGGCTCAATGAACTACTACGTTGAAGGCGTTACTCAGGTTAACTGATAACTTAGAATTTTTAACTGGCGAGGTGTTTTATGGAATATGCCATAGAGCTAAAGGGAATAACTAAAAGCTTCGGCCCTGTGGCGGCCAATAAAAACATCAATCTGTCTCTTGCCAAGGGCGAGATACTTGCTTTGCTTGGCGAGAACGGATCAGGAAAGACAACACTTATGAACATGCTGTCGGGCATCTATATGCCCGACAGCGGTTCTATTTTTATCGACGGAAAAAAGGTGTCCATCAATTCACCTGAAGATTCCGGCAAACTGGGAATAGGAATGGTACACCAGCACTTCAAGCTGGTCGAGCGTTTTACGGCGCTCGAGAATATCCGTATCGGAATGAGGGATGCGGGACGGTTCCTGCACGGCGCAGACGTCCGAAAAAAAATAGAAGATACAGCCGCAAAGTTCGGCTTTGAAATAGATCTGGATAAGGTTGTCTCCAATATGGCTGTCTCGGAAAAGCAGACGTTGGAGATACTTAAGGTCCTTTGCTACGGCGCGAAGATAATCATTCTCGATGAACCTACTGCAGTGCTTACGGTTCAGGAGATCGACCGTCTTTTCGACGTCCTCAGAAAGATGAGGGAAGAAGGACATTCGATAATAATAATCACTCACAAACTGAACGAAGTAATGGAGATATCAGACCGAGTTGCAGTGTTAAGACACGGCGAATATATCGATACTGTCGTTACTAAGGAGACTAACGAGAAAGCACTTACAGAGCTCATGGTGGGACGTAAGATCGAGCTTAATATCGATTGTCCTGTTATGGAAAAGACTCATCCTCTGCTTGAGATAAGAGATCTTACGATTAAAAATGATGAGGGCGCAGTCGCAATAGACCACATCAATTTCTATATAAGAGGCGGTGAGATGCTCGGTGTTGCAGGTATCGCGGGATCGGGCCAGAAGGAGCTCTGCGAAGCGATCGCCGGACTTCGAAAGATAGAAGAAGGACAGATGATCCATGAAGGCGAGAGTATCGTCGGAATGTCCCCTAAGAAGATCTTAGAGCACGGAATCTCGATGAGCTTTATTCCTGAGGACCGTCTGGGCATGGGCCTTGCACCTTCGCTCTCCATCACGGATAACATGATCCTCAAAAACTATAACGAATCGAAGGGCATCTTCGTTGACCGCAAGACGGCAAGGGAAGAGGCACAGAAAGTCATAGACAGGCTTGAAGTCGTAACTCCTTCCACAGAGACTCCGGTCAGAAGGCTCTCAGGCGGCAACGTTCAGAAGGTGCTGCTCGGACGCGAGATCAAGTCCGGCCCTAATGTGCTTATTACCGCATATCCCGTAAGAGGTCTTGATATCAATTCTTCTTACACTATCTACAACATCTTGAACGAACAGAAGAAAAAGGGCGTTGGTATTCTTTTCGTCGGCGAGGACCTGGATGTCATGCTCGCTCTGTGCGATAAGATCATGGTCATCTGCCACGGCAGGCTTCAGGGTGTCGTCAACAGCAACCACACGACCAAAGAGGAGTTAGGTCTTATGATGACAGGTACGATCAATATCGTAAACAAAGACGGCAAGACCGACGGTATTGCAAAGGATTCAGCTTTTACAGATGAGGAGGGCAAAGCCTAATGAGAAGATATCATCTGGTCAGAAGAGCTGATTCCAAGTTCAGCAGAACACTTGCTTTTTATGCCGTAGGAATTCTCGTATCGCTCCTTATCGGTGCGGTGATCCTTTTCGCGCTCGGAATAAAGCCTTTGGATTACTACGGAAAGATGTTCACGATAGGACTTGTCGGAAACAGATACGGCTATAAGAGCATCGAAGGCTTCCTTAAGATCTTTGTTCCGCTCCTTATCACATCTCTCGCACTGAGCCTCTCATTCAAGATGCGCTTCTGGAATATCGGAGGTGAAGGTGAATTCCTTATCGGTGCGATCACGGCATCCATCATCGCATTCAACAGCGAGGGAATGCCTAATTTCGTAACGGTGCTTCTCATGTGCCTTGCGGCAATGATATCGAGCGGAATAATCGGTATCGCCATTGCTGCACTGAAGGTAAAGTTCAATACTAATGAGACTCTCATGACGCTCATGATCAACTACATCATGCTCTACGTCATAAGATATATCGGTGAGACGAAGGCTGACTGGAACTTCTTCTTGAGGGAGGATTCGGAGAGACCTAAATTCGGTACGTTCCCTGACTCTGCGGTCATGACGGGTATCCCGATCGGACAGTTCAAGCTCCTCTGGTCCGTGATCATCGCAGTCGTTCTTACCGTAATCGTTTATATCTATCTCAAATACACAAAGCAGGGTTATGAGATCTCCGTTGTCGGTGACAGCAGCGCTACGGCAAAATATGCCGGAATGAGCGTCGGAAAGATCGTATTAAGAACGATGTTCATATCCTCTGCAATGATCGGTCTTGCGGCAGCGCTTACGGTATCTGCCTCAGGCACGATATCCGATACGGTTACAAATAATGTAGGATGGACGGGAATCATTGTCGCGTGGCTTTCCAAGCTCAGCGTTCCTGCGGTATTCGTTACTTCGATCCTCATATCCGTCCTGCAGTACGGCTGTCAGGCAGCGGCAACACAGTATCCTGCGATCGACATCAACTATGCTGACCTTCTTCAGGGACTGATCCTTTTCTCTGTCCTTGTCGCAGACTTCGCCGCAAACTTTAAGATCGTAAAGAAGGAGGAAGCAAAGAATGCTTGAAGTACTCACGTTGTTCCTCTTTAACATAATCGTTTACAACATCCCGCTCCTTTACGGCACGACCGGTGAGATCATGATCGAGAAGTCGGGCTCCCTCAACTTAGGTGTAGAGGGTACGATGGCCATAGGCGCGGTTGCAGGATACCTGGCTGGCGTCAAGGCCGACAATCTTCTTGTCGCTGTTCTCGTAAGCTTCATTGCATCAGGTCTTGTAGGACTTCTGTTCTCATTCCTGACGGTTACTTTGCAGGCTAACCAGAATGTAACGGGTCTTACGATCACTACCTTCGGTGTTGCATTCTATTATTTCATCGGCAACGCTCTTGCAAACAGTGACGGCGGCTGGCCGAGAATGAACGGCACTAAGCTTGCAGAACAGGCGCAGGCATTAAAAATCCCGCTCTTATCGAAGATCCCGTTCTTTGGTGAAGCAATCTTCTCACACGGCATTCTCGTTTATCTCGGCGTCATCATCGCGGTGCTCATGTGGTTCTATTTCAACAAGACCGTACCGGGCTTAAAGCTCAGAGCAATCGGCGAGAACCCTGCAGCAGCTGACTCTCTTGGCGTCAACGTCACATTCTATAAATATGCGCACATCATCGCAGGTTCAGGCATCATGGGAATCGGCGGACTTTACATGGGACTTAACATGGGCGGTACATTCGAAGGATCCAACTGCTGGATCAACGGTTACGGATGGATCTCCATAGCGCTCGTTATTTTCGCGAACTGGAGCCCCGCAAAAGCATTACTCGGAACACTCGTATTCGGATTCTTCAACACGCTCCGAGTACAGAATGCCGCACTTGCTTATGCCTTCCCGGACGCACTCGGGTGGCTTACCAAGATCCCGTCACACTTCTTCTCGGCACTGCCGTTCATCATAACGCTCATCGTCCTTATCGCAAGCTCGCTCTCATCAAAGAAAAAGAGCGGTGAGCCCCAGGCAATAGGACGCAATTACTACCGTGAAGACAGATAAGGAGAATTATGTATAACACACGAAAGATAACAGACACTCTGACATGGGTCGGTGCAATCGACAGGAAGGTCTCCAGGTTCGAGAATATCTATAAGCTTAATTCGGGAATGAATTATAATTCGTATTTCCTGGATTGCGGAGCAACGGTATTGATCGATACGGTCGAGAAGGATTTCGGCGATCTGTTCATAGAGAATATCGATCACTGCCTTTCAGGCCGCGCGCTCGACTATGTGATAATCCATCACATGGAGCCTGACCATTCGGCAACGCTTGCAATTGTGCTGGATAAGTATTCCGAAGCAAAGATCATCGTTAACGCAAAGACTCTCCAGTTCATCTCCCAGTTCTTCCCCGGCAAGGATTATTCTGCAAGGGCGGTAGTCGTAAAAGACGGTGATGAGATCGATCTCGGAACGCACAAGTTCAAGTTCGTCTTTGCTCCCATGGTTCACTGGCCTGAGGTAATGATGAGCTTCGATGAGACAGACGGAATCCTCTTCTCCGCCGATGCATTCGGAAGCTACGGCGCTGTCAACGGTTCTATCTTTGCTGATGACAAGGATTTCGATTCCGAGCTTAAAGATGAGGCGCGCCGCTATTACACGAACATCGTAGGCAAATACGGAATGCAGACTGTTGCAGCGATCAACAAGGTATCAGGTCTTGATATAAAGATGATCTGCCCTCTGCATTCATATGTATGGCGCGAAAATATTGACAGGATAATTTTCTGCTACAAGACATGGGGCACTTACACTCCGGAGGAAAAGGGTGTGTTCATCCTTGCAGGTTCTATCTACGGACATACTGCAAATGCAGCCGAAGTCTTAATGACAGAGCTTGATAACAGAGGCATTAAGTCCTGTATTCTCGATGCTTCTGCAGCAGATATTTCCGACATCATCGCCATGGCATTTAAGTACAGCCACATAGTTATCGCATCTCCGACGTATAATAATGGTATCTATCCGCCGGTAGAGCATGCGGTCAGGGAACTTGCCTCCCACGGGTTGACTGGAAGAAGCTTCTCTGTTATAGAAAATGGTACATGGGCACCTGCGAGTGCCAAGGGAATAACGGCTGTCATCGAAGGCCTTAAGAACTGCAGGGTGACAGGTCAGACGGTAACAATAAAGTCGTCAGGAAGCGATGCTTCGGTACAGGCTCTTTCAGAACTTGCCGATGCCATCAGGGAAGATATGGATAACAATTAATGGATTAAGTGAGGTAGAAAATGCATTGTCCGAATTGTGGAAAAGAACTTAAGGATCTTCAGAAATTTTGCGGCGGATGCGGAAGCGACGTCTCATCACTCTGGCAGCAGGCTCCCGCAGCGGCAGCGCCCGTTGAAGCAGCTCCTGCACCTGTAGCACCTGCTCCGGCACCTGCACCCGCACCTGTATCTGCAGCACCAGCACCGGCTCCCGCGCCCGCACCTGCACCGGCTCCGGCTCCGGCTCCCGTACAGACAGAGTCTGCATTCGGCCCCATCGGAACCCCCATGCCTGAGACACCTGCTCCCGCAGTACAGAGTGCCGGCGGCAATGAGCCTCCGAAGAAAAAGAAGAGCAAGATCGGACTTATCATCGGTCTTTCAGCTGCAGGCGTTGTCCTTCTTGTCGGAATCATCGTAGGTATTGTTTTCGCTGTCAGAAGCGCGATACCTGAACCTACCCGTTCAAAGAAGCCTACTGAAACAGAGACAGAAGTTACTGATGTCGTAAATGATCTGCCTAAGAGGACGATCATGGTATATGCGATCGGCACAGACCTTGAATCCAAGGGCGCAAACCTTTCTGCAGACGTAAAGGAAATGCTCGCAGCCACACCCAGCAAGGACATTAATATCGTTCTTCAGACCGGCGGCTGCAAGGACTTCCAGAATTCATATATGGAGGACGGTTCATGCCAGAGATTCGTTATCAAGAACGGCAATATCAATAAACTTGCCGACTTAGGTGACGTCAGCATGGTAGAGCAGCAGTCTCTGCAGGATTTCATCAAGTTCGCGAAAGAGAACTATCCTGCCGAGAACTACATCCTCGTTATGTGGGACCACGGCGGCGGAGTTCCTTTGGGATTCGGCCAGGATGAGCTTCATGACGGCAAGCTTACTGAGATCGAGATCGCAGAAGCTATCAGAAATGCTGATATCCAGTATGAGTCGATCATCTTCAACGCATGCCTTATGGGTTCGTTGGAAGTTGCAAAAGCGCTCGATCCTTATACAGAATACATCGTTGCAGCAGAGAGCCCTACATGGGGAAGCGCATATTACGATGTAGGCATCAACTACACGAATTTCCTTAATTACATCGGCGAGGATTTTAAAGGTTCTGCTAAAGACTACAGCGAGTTCATTGTAAGAGATTACATGAAGAATATCGAAACAACGCAGAATGCCACAGGTTACTACGGCATTGATACATGTATGTCTGCTATCGATACGGACAATATCAATGAAGTACTTGAGGCTTATGAGAAGTTCATAGCCGCATTGGATAAGAGAGTATCCGAAGGCAACGGCTATGCTGAATATGTACAGCTCAGAGAACAGTGCGGTTCATTCGAATCCACAGACTCTGTCGACCTTACGACACTTGCAAGCAAGTACATCAACTGCGGCGACAAGGATATCGAAGGTGCAGCAAGCAAGCTCATCAACGAAGTCGGCAACGCAGTATTCACCGAGAGCAACAACTCATATACATATGCTCACGGCATGACTACATATTCACCTTATCTCTATCCCCAGTATTACGATGAGGCAAGAATTACTTTCAAGACATTGGGTTATCATGATTCGACGATCATCTTCTACGACAAGTTCGTAAGTAAGGAACTCTATATCCTTAACATGACTGACTCTGCAGGCGACTGGTATATCAAGCCGGCTGATGCAGGCAACATCAAGTCAGGCAATGTCTATGATATTTCCAACAACGTCGTAAGCATGGGCGGATATGAGGCTATCCAGCTTAATGATGACGACTGGAAGATCATCCGTGAAGTAAAGGTTACGCTCGCGTATATTTTCCCTGACGATAAGAGCAAGATCTATTATCTCGGATCTGATTACCAGTACGATGTTGACGAGAACAATTACATCATTCTCGAGAACCCGACGAAGTGGGTATATTTCACTGATTTCGGATTCGTCACATGCGAGTGCCTCAAGTATGAGGAAGCAGATGACGGTTCATGGAAGAAATATCTCGGTGCCGAAGCCCTGATCAATGGCAAGACCGCTTATGTTGTCATTGCATCAAGCTCTGAAAAGCCGAACGGTGAGATCATCGGATATTACTTTGCCGACATTCTCGAAAACAAGTACGATCAGAATCAGGGCTATCAGTTCACTGATTCAGACAAGATCGTTTTTGTCCGCGAATACTATGACGTGGCAACAAAGACAATGAATTACGAGGAACTCGGAAAGGGCAAGTCCGTAACTTATTCCGAAGCCGTAAGCCTCTACAAGTATTCCAATGTTGATTACAGCGACGTAAAGGGCTATGTCGGATTCGATATCTATGACGTTTACAACAACAATTACAGAGTACAGTTAAGAGAGGGTAAGCCCGCATCTGAGATCGATGTAAAGAGAGGCAAGGACAGCCAGTACGATAAGGGCACAACTGATGCATCCACGATGGTCGGTATGATCGTTCTCTATGATTCCGACTCGATCTTAAAGGGTGCCGAATGCGATTTCGTATCCTCCAACAATAAGATCAAATCTGATTCCGTTTACTACAAGGATACAAAGAATATCTCTTTGGAATTCGTTTTACAGGCAGACTCTGATCAGGAATTATCATTTGCTTATTACTACAGCGATGATAATATGTTCTCCCAGAAAGAGCTCTCCAGCGCCGTAAAGTCAGGCACTGCAAAGGTCAAGAAAGTGGGCGACAAATACGTTATCGCTTTCGAGTACGACGGAGAGATCAAGCCGGGTTACTACATCATTAAGATCACTAACAGTGACGGAAAGACCCAGACTATCACCGCATGTCAGGTCGTTAGCTGAGAGCCTTGGAATTAGTCTGTAAGCGAGGTGTAACAAGATGAAGATGACCGGAGCACAGATACTTGTCGAGACCTTGATAGAACAAGGTGTTGATACCGTGTTCGGTTTTCCGGGCGGAATGGTCGTAGATATCTATGACAAGCTCTACGATAAGCAGGATAAGATAAAGCACATCCTGACCGCTCACGAGGAAGGTGCCGTTCACAGTGCTGACGGCTACGCGAGAGCTACCGGTAAGACCGGTGTCGTAATAGCGACATCCGGCCCCGGCGCGACAAATCTCGTTACCGGCATCGCCACAGCTTACCTCGATTCGATCCCGCTTGTTGCGATCACGGGAAACGTCAGAAACTCCATGATCGGCAGAGACTCATTCCAGGAGATCGATATCACCGGCATCACGCTTCCCATCACGAAGCACAATTTCTTCGTACACAAGGTATCCAAGCTTGCTGATGTAGTCAGGACGGCATTCGAACTTGCGCAGTCGGGAAGACCGGGCCCTGTCCTCATCGATATTCCGAAGGACGTTCAGGAGGCTGTTTTCGAGTACAAGAGACAGCCCGTCAAAAAGCCTGAGCCGATCTCATGCTGCTCTGATGCAGACATCGAAAGGGCTGTAAAGCTTATAAAGGAATCTAAAAGACCCTATATCTATTTCGGAGGCGGTGCCGTAAGGACATCGATCGGCGAAGATATCGTAAAGCTCGCAGATAAGCTCGACGCGGTTATCGGATGCTCCATGATGGGTCTTTCCGAGATCCCTTCCGATTCACCGAGATTTCTTGGCATGCAGGGAATGCACGGAAGATATGCTTCTTCTGTTGCTCTTGCAAAGGCAGATCTCATAATAGCGCTTGGCGTCAGATTCTCTGACAGGGCAACCGGAAAGACGGAGAAATTCTCGCTCTCGGCAACGAAGATCCACGTTGATTGTGACCGCGCCGAGATAGGAAAGAACGTTCCTGTCGATCTCGGTATCTGCTGTGATATCAAAGACTTTACCGAGCGCCTTATCAAGGCAGCGCCGCAGCGTAAGAATACCGAATGGATAAAGAAGGTCGAGCAGCTCAAGCAGCGCGAGGCAGACGCTTACGAAGGTCTTCCTTTCCTGCCCAGGGATGCGATTAACATAATCTCGGACAACATCAAGTCCGATACAAGACTTGTAACAGATGTCGGCCAGCACCAGTGCTGGGCTGCACAGTTCTTTAAGTTCAAGAACAAGCGCACATGGATCACATCAGGCGGCCTGGGAACGATGGGCTTCGGCTTAGGCGCAGCTATCGGAAGCTCTATTGCTACTGACACAAGAAGCGTCCTTATTACAGGTGACGGGAGCTTTGGCATGTGCCTTAACGAGCTTGCTACGGCAGTAACATACAACGTCCCGGTTACTGTCGTTATCTTCAACAACCATGCTCTCGGCATGGTAAGACAGTGGCAGAAGATTTTCTTCGACGGAAGATTCTCGAACACCACGCTCGACCGCAAGACTGATTTCGTAAAGCTCGCCCAGGCATTCGGCGCAAAGGGCTTTAAGGCCACTGACAAGAAATCTTTCGAAGAGGTATTTAAGAAAGCATATAAGATAAAAGGTCCTGCGATCATAGATCTTACGATAAAGACAGACAGCCTTGTTCTTCCGATGTTAAAACCGGGCGGAACGTTCAATAACCTCATCTTAAGAAGGGAGGATATCAGCGATGCCGAGAAATAAGATAATCATTGCGATCTACGTTGATAACCAGTATGGTGTCCTCTCGCGTGTTGCCGCGATGTTTACGAGAAGAGGCTACAACATTGATTCCCTTACGGTAGGTGAGACAGAATCACCTGAGTATTCACGTATCACTATCACGCTGACAGCAGAGAAGAATGATAAGGACCAGGTGGTCTCGCAGCTTCGTAAACTCTATAACGTAAAGAAGGTAATAGTCCTCTCCACGGAGGAGTGTATCAAGCGTGAGCTCCTTCTTATCAAGGTCAGGAATACCGAACAGCAGCACGCCGATATCGTTGAAGCTACAAATATCTTCAGAACGAAGATAATCGATTTTACTGACGAAGCCATCAGTATCGAAGCTACGGGCGACAGCCAGAAGATCGATGCCTTTATCGAATACATGAAGAAATTCGAGATCATCGAAATGTGCCGTACCGGTCTTGTCGCGCTCGACAGAGGCGGCACGAATATCTGGTCTGAGCACGAAGACTGATATTCATCAAATTAATACAAATTTAATCAAAATTACTCCCTACTTCGTTTATAATAAAATCAAAGGTCAAAGCCTTTTGAAACTTTCAACGGAAGGGAGTGATTTTATGAAGATCACTACACAGGGTAACGGAATTCGCATCGGTACGAGACTTGAGGAAAAGATCGCTTCTAAGATGTCGAAGTTCGACAAGTACTTCGGTGATGAAGGAACACTCAATGTCCGCATCAGACCTGAAGGATCCGATATGGTAGTCGAGATTACAATGAAGTTCGACGGCAGGATCTTAAGAGCTGAGGCAGTTGATGAGGATATCCTGACAGCAGTTGACAGAACAGTTGATAAGCTCGAATCTCAGATCAGAAGACAAAAGACCAAATTCCTTAAGAGAAAGAAGGACTTCCCGGGAATCGTTAATTATCTCGAGGATGACGGTGGTGCTGATTTCGACTTCGTTGATGAGAAGGACGAGAAGATCACAAAGCGTAAGCAGTTTGCTTTAAGACCCATGACATCTGAGGATGCTATTCTCCAGCTTGAGATGTTGGGACACGACTTCTTCGTATACCTTGACAGCGACACAAATTCTGTCTGCGTTGTTTATAAGAGATATGACGGCGGCTATGGCCTCCTTGAACCTGAATATTGATCTGTTACAACTGATATAACGGGGGCTGCCTTCGGGCAGCCTTTTTTTGCCTATCATTTGACGAGAATTTTTTACATCTTTATGCCTAAAATGCTTTCATAGGATATTCGACGGTTCATTCTTGAGTTATGGGGATAATTAAGCAAGACTAATTCCGTCAAAGGGCCAGAAATATACCATTTGACGGGACCGGATATGCTTATAAGGATTGAACTGAAGTTCGATTATTGATCGACTATATTTAAGGGGAAAGTAAATGGAATACAAGTTTTTGGGATATGAGACAGCAGGTGATGTGAAGCCGCAGGCAAAATGCGGTTATAAGCTTGATTCGCTCCTGGACCTTTATAATGTCTTATCTGACGGAATCTGGCGTGAGGCCACATGTGCTCCGAGAATGCAGAGCAAATGGAATGAAGAGAATAAGACTTTGGGCCAGTGCTCCATAACGGCTTTTCTGGTACAGGACATCTTCGGCGGTGAAGTATACGGAATAAAGAGACCCGACGGGAGCTTTCATTGCTATAACGTGATCGGAGGCAATCAGTATGACCTTACGATCGAGCAGTTCGGTGATGAGAGGGATGAGCTCGTTTACGACAACAAGTATCCGCAGCTTCGGGCTGTCCACTTCAAGAAGGAAGAGAAATATAACAGATACCTGCTTCTTAAGAGCCTTTTAAAGGGCGTCCGCGGGGATTAAATCTTTCTATCTGTAACATAATTGTTTTACTAAGTTTTTCCGGGCGTGTTAAACTGATTTGAGGAATATCAGGTCGGAAAAGGAGCAGTGTATGGGAAAACAGTTACTGTCTGTTTTAGTTATGGCGGTCATTACGGCTGCCTTAAGCTTTGCAGCTTCTTTTTGTGACGTAAGGTCAGGCGCTAACAGGGGTTGGGTCTATTCCGGCGACGCTGCATATTACTACGATGATTTCGGTGAGGAATACTCCGGATTTAAGGTAATGCCCGAAGACGGGACTACAAGGTATTTCGACGAAGAGACCCACATAATGGCAAAGGGCGAGACTGAGATCTCCGGCAACAAGTATCTTTTTGACGGTGAAGGCGTAATGCTCACCGGATTCAGGGAAACAGGCGGTGTCACAAGATACTACAGCCCTGAGACGGGTATCATGAAGCTTGGCTGGCTCAATGATAAGACTGACCTCTACTATTTCGATGAGACAACAGGCGAGATGGCTACAAGCTGGAAAGAGATCGAAGGCAAAAAGTTCTATTTCGAGCCTGAAACAGGAAAAGCAGCAAAGGGCCTGCTCAAATTAGAAGAAGGCACGTATTATGCCGATCCCGACACTGCGGTAATTGCATCAGGCCTTAAGGTCATTGAAGGCAAGCAGTATTTCTTCGATGAAGAAACAGGCCTTATGAAGACAGGCTGGATCGACTATCAGGATGAGAGATATTTCTTCAATGAGGATACAGGTGAAGGCCTTGACGGGATCGTCGAGCAGGATGGCAGCCAGTACGGCTTCATCGGCGGCATGATGATCAGGAACAAGAGAGCCATGGCCAATAACCATCTCTATTATTTCGGAGAAGACGGCAAAGTAATCCGTGACGTTGACGGAAGCAAACCGATGGTTGCCCTTACATACGATGACGGTCCGTCGAAATATACCAATACGATCATTGACGTATTCGAACAGTACGGCGGCAAGGCAACATTCTTTATCGTCGGCGACAGAGTCTCATGGAACGAGAACCCGGCAAAGCGCGAAGGCGATCTCAATTACGAACTCGGTAACCATACATACGGACACAATACGCTTACAAAGCTTAATGAGGAGCAGATAAAAGAGAAGCTTCAGCAAACAGATAACGAGCTTCTCAAGTTGACCGGAAGAAAGACTACCTGTTTAAGACCGCCGGGAGGAAGCTTTAATGATACAGTCAAGAAAGCAGCCGGACTTCCGATCATTATTTGGAGTATCGATACAGAAGACTGGAAGAGCAGAAATGCCAACAAGATATGCAACCGCGTTATCGGCAAGGTAAAGGACGGTGATATCGTGCTCATGCATGACCTCTATGAGTCTACGGCAGAAGCTACGAAGAAGATCGTTCCCGCGCTCGTTAAGGCTGGATTCCAGCTCGTAACCGTTGAGGAGATGGGTCTCCTTAAGCGGGGCGGACTTGAGCCCGGCGTGGTCTACTACTCCATCGAAAAGAAATAACAGGTTCGCATATGGATAACATAACTGACTATGTGCGCTGGTACGGCTCGCTTGATTTTGAGGACAGACCCTTTACGAGAGTCGATAATATCGTGCTCAGCCAGTTATCCTATCTTGATCTGAAAGATATCCCGGAGCTTTATACCGGCGGTGGTCACATGACGCTGAAGGATACCGTGAATTTCCTTACGGGACAAGGTATCTCGATAAGGAAAATGGCACCTGACGACAGCATCAGGTTTACTAACCTCGTCAAGGCTGCAGCCGTTTCAAAAAGATTCGGTAATCTCTATATATCTTCATTTGTGGATGTATTCGACGAGGAAGATTCCATTCAGTTTGCGGCAATGACATTCTCGCCTGAACCTGATGGCGGATGGGCATTTATCGGCTTCCGCGGAACCGACAGCACGATAGCCGGATGGAAGGAAGACTTCATGATGAGCTTCATGCTCACGTCCTCCCAGAAGATGGCTGCAGACTATGTGAGAAAGAGCCTTGACACATTCGATAAGATCATGACCGGAGGCCATTCCAAGGGCGGAAATCTGGCTATTTATTCGGCTGCCGTTCTTCCTGATGAGCTTTTCGACAGAGTAGAGCATATATACACAAATGACGGTCCGGGATTCTGTCCTGAGGTATTGAAGGAAGACCTCATAAAGAGAGCAAATTCCAAGACGACAAGGATCATTCCGCAGTTTTCCGTTGTTGGCAATGTCTTTGCTCCTAAGGTAGATGACAGCTATGTCATCAAGAGCGATAAGCAGGGCGGTGACCAGCATGAGCTGTGTTCGTGGCTAATTGACCACGGCGACCTTATGTTCGCACCTGAAGGCATGGATCCTCTGGCTGTTAAGATCAACAGCGGATTTGACAAGTGGATATATTCCGTTGATATCGATGAGAGAAAGCGGTTCATCAATGCTTTATTCGATGCGATGAGCGCTGACGGAACTCTTACTGTGGAGCAGTTCTCCGCTCAAGGGACAAAAGCCTGGGAGAGAGTCTTGAGCGTCGTATTGGGCGATGACGAAGGCTTCAGGATCGCCGCTGCATCACTGCCTGACAATCTCCTTCTGGATGGAGCGGGCAAGAAGGTAGCAAAATCAGGCATAGTAAGGCAGTTCAGAAAATCTGACCTCGCCAAAGGCCTTGCCATGATCCTCGGAGGACTTGTTATCTTTCTTATTCCGGAATCCTTCCTGTTCCTTTTTGTATCGATACTTCTGTTTGCCGCAACGGTAATATCCATTGTGCTTTGCGTAAATAAGATGAAGAAAGACAACTGGAACTTCCAGCTGCATCTGGTCGATGCGACCGTGGCATCCGCACTCCTTGCGACGACCGTAATCACATTCGTAAAAGAAGGTGCGCTTTTTGTCATGGCGAGCGGTATTTTTGCAGCACTCCTTTTCGCCTGTGCATATAACTGTTTTGCAAGAGCGAAAAAGACCCATAACAGGCCGTTTGTGGTGACGCTCATCATCATGAGCGCAGTCTGGGCGGTGAGCGGTATCTACATTCTTTTCGCGCCCGAGAACACATTAAGCGTATACATGATAATCGTCGGGATCCTTGCAATCGTCGACGGACTTATCAGAGTTGCAAAGGCATATAGGATAAGACACCGCTGGTACGTAAAGTAAGACGATTGCGTGTTATACTCCGCTTCGCTCCGTGAAACACTTATCTCGCAACCCTTACAAGCAAGTTGCTCGATTGCGTGTTATACTCCGCTTCGCTCCGTGAAACACTTATCTCGCAACCCTTACTTCGCGTAAGTTCGCAATTGTTCAGTCCTGAAGCAAGCTCCGGACTGACATTGCTCACTTCCGCAAGCAAGTTGCTCGATTGCGTGTTATAATCAATTTATTATGAACAAGGAGGGGACTTTCACATGGCAGATGATTTAGAGAAGAAGATGGAACCTGAGATCAGCGAAGCAGCTGACAAGGCAGAAGAGATAATTAAAGAAGAAGTCTCCGCTGTCGAAGAGAAGGCAGCCGAGGCAGTGAAGGAAACCGCAGAAGCAACGGCAGAAACTGTTGCAGCTGCAGCAACTGCAGTGACAGCCGCCGCAACCAAGGAAGCCGAAGCAGCAGCCAAGGCAGCCAAGAAGGCAGAAGAGCAGGCAGCAAAGGAAGCTAAGAAGGCTGAAGAACAGGCCGCTAAGGAAGCTGCCAAGAAGCAGGCTCAGGCTGAGAAGGAAGCCGAGAAGGCAAGGATCGCCAAGGAAAAGGCTGATGCCAAGATCGAGAAGAAGAGACAGAAGAAGGAAGCTGAGCAGGCTCTGGTCGATGCATGCCCTCCGCAGTACAGACCTGTTTCCACATCCAAGTATTTCTGGCTTGCATTTTTGAGCTGTATTCCGGTCATCGGGTTTATCGCTACATTGATCCTTTCCATTGCAGGACGCAACAGAAATGTTAAGAACTTCGAGAGAGCTATCCTCGCGTATTACCTCATTGCGATCATTGTCATTCTTATCGCACTGATCGTGATCAGACTCGCCTTCCCTGCAGCAATACCGAATACCATCAGTGCTTTCAGGACAATACTGAGTTCCGTAAGCTTCAGCTGAGTATAAAACAACGTAGATCAAGGCCCCTGCGGTTGGCGCGGGGGCTTTTTGTTGCCTTCTTTTTATCCTGATGTCTTATGTCTGTAACATTGTTATTTTACAATCGAGATAACTAAGTTATGAAAGAGGGTAATTGGCAATTATGGACGACAAACTTATCTCAAAAAAAGACCTGCTCACAAAGGAAGGAATCTCATACGGCACACTCTACCGCTGGAAGCGTCAGGGCCTGATTCCCGAGAGCTGGTTTATTCATAAAGCTACGGAGATCGGCCAGGCTACTTTCTTCCCTGAAGAGAAGATCACGGCAAGGATCGCACGCATCAAGGATCTTAAGAGCGAGCTTTCCGTAGAACAGATGCAGGAGCTCTTCTCAGCTAACGTTGAGAGCTTCAAGATCCCCATGCAGGATTTCAAGGACTTAGAGATCGTCGGAAGAATGTCCATTACCGCTTTCACATCGATCTTCCCGATGAAGGATCTTCTGGATTTCAATGATGTCTTCGGAATGTATGTTGTAGACCACTTAATGAAGCTCTCAGGAATCTATCTTGAGGATGCAAAGCAGGTATTAAGACTTCTTTGCAAGTATCTCTCCGCTGAAGCTTCCAAAGAGTATCAGCTCATCCTCCTCCGCAAGATGGGAGTTCCGATGACAGTGCTCGTAAGAGGCGAAGATGAGATCCTTCTTGAGGACAACGCTGAAGTAATCGCATGCGCTAACCTGGGCGAATTCGAGGAAGCGCTGAAGGACCAGCTCATTGCCTGATAAGAAATAACCATGGCTGCAAAAGAAGAACAATTCATCAAAGTATTGGGCGTTCTTTCTGAAGGCGTCAGATATAAGATATTGTCTCTTATCGCATCGAAAGGCGAGATGACCGCAAAGGATATCCTCTCCGAATTTGAATTTACGCAGCCGACATTGTCTCACCACATGGCCTGCCTTGTTGAGGCCGGACTTGTGAATGTTGAACGGAAAGGAAGATTTGCTTACTATTCGGTCAACAGGGAAACAATAGATCTTGTTTCTTCCGGAATAGCTGCTCTTAAGACAGGCTCGAAAAGATCATCAAAGGATAAAGCCGCTGAAACTGATGATTCCGAGAAGATCAAAAAGAGCAAGAAAAAGAAGAAAAAAGATAAGAACAAAAAGAAGAAAAAAGACTGATCAGAAGACGGTCCGGAAATATCCGGACCGTTTTCCTTTGCAACTTCTTACACAGATAAACTGTATCTATAATATAGAATGATGCAGCGTGTTTTGGACGGAGGCTTATATGAGAAAGATCTTATCTTTAATTCTCTCTTTAGTTATGCTTATTTCCATGTGCAGCTGTAAACGCGGCATTACTGCAAAGGTCGTAGTTATAAGCAGCGGTTACGGAATAGCGGGACAGAGTTTTGCCGGCAGAGAAGAGTATGATCTCAAGAACATAAAAGAAGGCGATATTATAATTGAATACTTTGGCGAGATCTCAAACGAGATAAGATCCGAATATGCCAAAGACAGCTGGGTAATGAAGATCGATAGGATCAGCGATGACGGTGTTGAGGTTACTACCAGAGAAAGATCTTTTACCATGTCATACGGCATAGAACATCATATCAGTTCATTATGGTACGGAAACGACATGCCTGAATATAATTACTTTATTTCGTTCGCATGATGCAGGATAACTATAATTCCGGCAGGTTGTTTTTCGCACATCCGTTCCTTATACTGTGAATAAAAAAGCAGAATGAGGATAGATATGGAAAATACGCAGGGCAAAGATACTCCCAATAAGATATTAGACATACTTTATAAAACAGGCGGGAACGGCAGTTACCGTGAACTGCCTTCTGAGAGTGCAAAGGATATCGCGCTTTATGAAGTAATAGAGTTTATGACAGGTGTCGAAGAGGAACAGAAAGTCCTTAAAGACATCATGACTAAGATCCCTACTGATCCTTACGACATGAACTACAGACAGGAGATCTTAAAAGACCTTATGGATAACGAGGCACTCTATGATTCCATCAAGGATTCATTAGATGCGATAAAGATCCTGCAGTTCTATAACACCGGCGCAAAGCGTATGCGCGACAGGGACAATTCCCTGTCGGGACTTCTCGAAGAATTAAGAGAATTAAAAGTATATGTTGAAGTTATCGAATCCCTTAGCCGCGCGCTTTCAGAGAGCGATATCAAGGCTGAAGGCCTTATAGCTTTAAGAGCTGCTTTAAAGGAGATAGCCGAAGACGAGAAGTTCAAAGCAGTAAAGCCGGATATTGAGAAGATACATGAGGACCTTCAGGGCGTAAGAGGCGCAATAGTAGGTGTTACCCTGACTGCGGAAATGGATATCGAGAATGTAACTGCGATAGAGTTCGTCGATTATAAGCCCAGGTCAACCTATACCATAATGGACTACAACGTTACTGCCATTGTAAGCAATCCTTTCAAGCAGTATAAATATCAGGATCCGCTCCTGACGGCAATGACGCCTCATCTCAAAAAGCATTTGTGGAAGCATTTCGGAGAGGTAAAGCACCTTATCAAGAAGCACGCAAAATACGATTCAAGACTGCTTACCAATCTCTACAGCGGACTTGTATTCTATGTAAATGCCGCGAAGTTGGGAAGAAAACTCAAAGAGAAAAATTATTCTGTAGTCTTTCCGGAGATAATACCCGGTAAGGAACCGGAGATCCAAGGCCTTTATAACATCCGTCTTGCCATAAAGGGGCAGGAGAATATCGTAAAGAACGATTTCACGTTCACGGATGATGAGAAGTTATTTATTCTTACCGGTCCGAACAGAGGCGGCAAAACGATATTGGAACAGGCGTTGGGAATGATATCCTTAATGGCTTCATTGGGAATGTTTGTAACTGCAGATTCTTTCAAGGGAATTCCGTTCAAGAATATCCTTACCCATTTCCCAATCGATGAGAACCTTACCATCAATTACGGTCGTTTGGGAGAAGAAGCAGTGAGGATCAAGGAGATAGTAAAGATCGCTGATTCTGATTCGCTCCTGCTCTTTAATGAGACATTCTCCACGACATCTGCTGCTGATGCACTCTATCTTAGCAAGGACCTTCTGCATATCCTCAAGGACAAAGGCTCGTGTGTTATCTTTAACACCCACATTCACGAGCTGGCTTCATGCATTCCTGAGATGAACGGCTGGGAAGGCAAGAGCAGGATCGTAAGCATCGTAATGGAGATAAAGAATAATCAGAACACTTTCAAGATCAAGCGGAGTGAACCTGATACGAGTTCATATGCGAGAAACATAGCTGAGAAATACGGCATAACTTATGACCAGATGAAAGGAATGTAAAAAAAGAGGCTGTCATTTAAGACAGCCTCTTGCTTTTCAGATCATTAACAGCCGGTTATTTACTGTTCTGTGCCTTGAGGAGATCCTTGATCTCTGTGAGGAGCTTAACTTCATCAGAAGGCTCGGGTGCAGGTGCAGGTTCTTCTTCCTTAGCGCCCTTCTTTTTCTTTGCGAGCTTGCCTATGCCACCCTTAAGTGTGTTGATGGCCTTGAGCATGAAGAAGAGGATCAACGCCATGATAAGGAAGTTGATGATAGCTGTGATAAATGCACCGTAGTTGAGTGAAAGAGCTGCGATCTGCTCAGGGTCGAGACCTGTATAGTCTACCCACGGAAGTCTGATCGCGCCTGCGATCTCAGCGCCGCCGACAGAAGCGATCAAAGGATTGATGAAACTGTCTGTGAAAGACGTAACGATGTCCTTGAACGCAGCACCGATGATGACACCGATTGCCATGTCAACTACATTACCCTTGAGTGCGAATTCCTTGAATTCTGATATTAAACCCATATGTTTCTCCCTCCTGATGTGGATTGTTATTAAAAACCCCGGACCTGTATATAGGCCCGGGAATTTTACCGGATATTAAATTGTCTCAAGCGAACTTTCTTGCTTCTTCGGGAAGGCTGTCAACATCACCGCTGTAAAGAATAGTAGCAACAACGGGTGTGTCCTTCAGGAAAGCATCAAGCTTCAAGAGGAAAGCACCGAGGCCTTCGGGATCGTAGTTATTAGCTACTTTGCAGATTGCGTCAACATAGATATGTGTAAGATCGTAATCTTTGGAGCAGATGCCGCAGATGAATGCGAGAACCTGATCAAAACCTTCGATGGGGTATTCTTTCATATTTACAAGACGAACAGTGGGCTTAAGAAGCTGGTCTAATCTGTTTCCTCTCTCAAGGCATACGACGTTGCTGTCAGTAGCTGCAACTGCGTTAATGTCATCGACGAGCTTAGCTGTCTTGCCCGTGCCCTTAGGTCCTGCAATAAGTTTAATCATAGAATGTCTCCTTTGGGGATCATATTTCCATGTGTATCTGGATAGACTTATTTTACTGTATTTGGCGCGTGAAATGAATATAAAAGTGTAAAAAATTGAGGACATTTTTCGGTTTGCACTATTCTTTTAAATATGATAGAATAACCCAGTTCATAAAAGAGTTTTTATCGAACGGACAGCCGGATGGCGTGTCCGTTTTTTGTTGTAGAAGGAGAAAAAACTTGGCTAAGAGATCGAAAATCGCACAGGAAGCATTTGAGATTGCTGAACCTGTCGTAACCGGACTGGGATTTGACCTGGTCGACTGCTCATACGTCAAAGAGGCCAGAGGCATGGTGCTGACGCTCTATATCGATAAGCGTGGCGGTATCGGCATCGATGACTGTGAGACTGTAAGCCGTGCGGTAGATCCGATCATAGATGAATCATCTTCGATCGATCCCGATTTCTTCGAAGTCTCTTCACCTGGTCTTACAAGACCTCTGGAGACCGAGAAGGATTACGTAAGATATGCAGGCGAGAAGGTTGACGTATCGCTTTATCAGCCCCGCGACGGCAAGAAGAGCTTTACTGCAGCAATAAAGGGTGCAGAAGAAGGCAAGGCAACATTCGTATTTGATAACGGCGAAGAGCTGGAACTCGCACTCGAGGACATAGCGAAGGCCGTTCGTCATATAGATTTTTAAACAAGATTATTAATGTTAGGAGGAAATAAAAATGCCCAGAAAGAAGAATGAAGAGGAACCCAAGGATACAATAGTAAGTCTTGTTAAGCTCCTCGCTGAAGAAAGAGACATCGACGAAGAGGAAGTTTTCCAGGCGATCGAGAGCGGTCTCGTTGCAGCGTACAGACGTGAGTTCGGCGGCAACAAGCAGGATATCAAGTCCGTAAGCGCTGAGATCGACAGAGAGACAGGCGAGATCTATGTTTATAAGCTCGCTGAAGTCGTTGATGATGTAATTGACGAGGCAAACGAGATTTCCATTGAAGATGCAAAAGAGCTTGGCTATGAGGATGTTGAAGTCGGAGACGAGATCGAGATCGGTATCGACGTTGAAGACTTGGGCCGCCTTGCTGCAAGCGCTGCAAAGAATGCTATCAACCAGAAGCTCAGAGATGCTGAGTCCTTAAAGATCGAGAAGGAGTTCTCCGGCAAGATCGGTGAGATCACATCCGGTACCATCGTTCGTAAGGATGCAAGAAACGTATACGTAAATATCGGCCGTGCTGAAGCTATCGTTAAGCACGACGGACAGATCAGAAATAACAGAAACGAGCATTACGATCAGGACAAGATCATGAAGTTCCTCGTAATGGGCGTTGAGGAAGCTAACGGCAGACCTTCCGTTGTTCTTTCAAGAACAGACGCAAGACTCGTAACCAAGCTTTTCGAGCTTGAGGTACCTGAGATCAAGGCAGGCGACGTTATCATCAGATCCGTTGCAAGAGAAGCCGGTTCCAGAACAAAGGTTGCTGTTTACTCAAAAGATCCCGATATCGATGCAAAGGGTTCATGCGTAGGTCAGAGAGGCCAGAGAGTCCAGCAGATCATGAACGAGCTCGCTGAAGAGAAGATCGACATCGTTGACTGGAAGGAAGATCCGGCTCTCTTCATCAGTGAAGCTCTGCAGCCTGCAAAGGTTTCCAGAGTTGATACTGAGATCACAACAAACGAGAACGGCGAAGTTGAGAGATATGCAAAGGTAATCGTACCTGACCAGCAGTTCTCACTCGCTATCGGTAAGAGCGGACAGAACGTTCGTCTTGCTGCAAGACTTACAGGTTTTAAGATCGACATCAAGAAGGAATCCGATGAGAGCGTTGAAGCATCAAAGGCACTTATCGATGACTTTACGGTTGTTGATGATGAAGCAGGAAAGAACGAATAAGAAGCAGAGCGATTTGAAGTTATGAAGAAAAAGCCGCAAAGAAGTTGTGTATCCTGCAGAACGGTAAGAGACAAGAACGAGCTCTTGCGTGTTGTGGTAACACCTGACGGTGACGTCGTATATGACCCGACCGGCAAGCTTGCCGGAAGAGGCGCATATCTCTGCCGCAACGAGGCATGCATAACTGCTGAATTAAAGAAGGCAGCAAAGCTTTCAAAGGGACTTAAGAAGCCTTTGACCGAAGATGAGATCAAGGCACTAGCAAAATCCCTGTTAGAGAGCATCAAAGGAGAGTAATGACAGATAAGGAAAGAGCATACGGAATGATCGGGCTTGCTGCAAGAGCAGGCAAGGCGGTATCAGGAAGCGATTCAGTGATCGGAGCGATCCGTTCGGGCAACGTAAAACTCCTGATAATCACCAAAGACATTTCGGGAAATTCTTTGGACAAGATCTTGCGGAACATAACCGGTACGGAAGAGATCCCCTGTTACAGTTTCGGAAGTTCGGATGAACTGGGAGATGCCTTGGGCAAACCTGCCAGAGCAGTTGCGGCTATTACAGATAAAAGCTTTGCGGATGGTATATCCGCCATAATCGAGAAGATTAGCGAGGAGGACGATAATTGATGAGTGAAGATAACGATATTAAGAAGAAAGACCTGACAGTCGGCGGCGTATCCGGCAGCAAGAAGATGAGGCTCGGCCGTGTTCATAAGAAGAAGACCGATGACGCACCTGAGGCGGCAGCACCCGTTGCTGAGGTAAAGGTCCAGACACCTGCACCTGCTCCCGCAGAAGAGGTAAAGCCTGCTAAGAAGCCTGCAGCAAAGAAGCCTGCCGAAGAGAAGGCAGAAGAGAAGCCGGCTGAAGAGAAGAAGCCTGCCAAGAAGACTGCTGCAAAGACCGAGAAGGCTGAAAAGACAGAGAAGACAGAAAAGGCAGAAGCTCCTGCAAAGAAGCCTTCCGCAAAGAAGACTGAGAAGAAGGAGTCCGAGGCTAAGGCTGAGGAAATTCCCGCAGAAGAGAAGAAGCCTGTAAAGAAGGCAGCTCCAAAGGCTCCCAAGGCTGAGGCAAAGCCTGAGAAGAAGGCAGAAGAGCCTGCTCCCAAGGCACCTGAAGTTAAGGAAGAAAAGCCTGAAGTTAAGCCGGAAGCAAAACCTGAGGCTAAGCCTGAGGTTAAGCCCGAGCCCGTTAAGGAAGAGAAGAAACCTGAAGCAGCACCGGTACCTCCTAAGCCGAGGCTCTCTTCAGCAGTTATTTCGCTTCCTGACGTACCTGCCAGAGGCGAGACTATAAGAAGCTCTACGGTAATTACATATTCCGGCAGAGACAAGAAGAGCCCGATGAGATCAGGCGGCCAGGGCGGCTACAATAACAACAGAGGCGGCGGCTTCCAGAAGCAGGGCGGCGGTTTCCAGAAACCCGCAGGCGGCGGATTCGATAAGGACAAGGACGATGACAACCAGCGTCCTCAGTTCAAGAGAGCACCCAAGCCGAGAGCGGAAGCTCCGATCGAAGATGCAAAGAAGAGCAGATCTTCCTATGCAGAGAAGAGTGCTTTCGACAAGAAGCATAACAATAACGACAGAAGAGACGGAGAGAAGAACTCCAACATCGATAAGAGAAAGCAGTCACGTTCATCACAGTTCACGGGACGTGTTAACAGCGACGGCGATTATGATGATTATTCATTCAAGAAGAAGAAAAAGAAGCAGGAGTCACAGCAGAACGTTGTTGAGCAGGTAATCACCGAGATCAAGATCCCTGCATTCATCACCGTCAAGGAGTTCGCTGAAGGTATCGGCAAGAAGAGCTCTGACATCATCATGGCTTTGATGAAGCTCGGCGTAATGGCAACGATCAACCAGGAACTCGATTTCGATACTGCATGCCTCGTAGCAGACAGCTTCGGCATTAACGCTGAACTCCTTGAGGAGAAGACGGAAGAGGATATCCTCTTTGTTGATGAGGACAATCCGGAGAACCTCGAGACAAGACCTCCGGTAGTCGTTGTCATGGGTCACGTTGACCACGGTAAGACATCACTCCTCGATAAGATCAGATCTTCCAACGTTACTGAAGGCGAAGCCGGCGGTATCACACAGAAGATCGGTGCTTACACAGTAAGACTTAAGGGCCGTCAGATCACATTCCTTGATACTCCCGGTCACGAAGCGTTCACAACGATGAGAGCAAGAGGTGCACAGTTCACGGATATCGCTATTCTCGTTGTAGCTGCAGACGACGGTGTAATGCCTCAGACGATCGAAGCTATCAACCACGCAAAGGCTGCAAACACAGAGATCATCGTTGCCATCAACAAGATCGATAAGCCCGGCGCAAATCCTGACAGAGTTAAGCAGGAACTTACACAGTACGGTCTCATATGTGAAGAGTGGGGCGGCCAGACGATCATGGTACCTATCTCCGCAAAGCAGGGCACAGGTATTGACGACCTTCTCGAAAACGTATTGCTTACGGCAGACGTCATGGAACTCAAGGCCGATCCTAAGGGCCAGGCAAAGGGTGCTGTTATCGAAGCTAAGCTCGATAAGAACAGAGGTGCCGTTGCATCCGTTCTCATCCAGCGCGGTACATTAAGACAGGGCGATACAGTTGTATGCGGACCTATCTTAGGTAACGTAAGAGCTATGTACGACGATAAGGGTATGCCTATCAAGAAGGCAGGTCCTTCGATTCCTGTAGAGATCTTAGGTCTTCCTGAGGTTCCTCAGGCAGGTGAGATCCTCTTTGCGGTAGATGACGATAAGACAGCAAGACAGCTCGTTGAGAAGCGTAAGATCAAGCAGAGAGAAGAGCAGCTCCACAGATCATCCAAGATGAGCCTTGATACGCTCGCAGCACAGATGGCAGCAGGCGATGTTAAGGATCTCAATATCATCATCAAGGCTGACGTTCAGGGTTCTGTCGAAGCAGTTCAGCAGTCCTTGGAGAAGCTTACAAATGAAGAGGTCAAGATCAACGTTATCCACGGTGCAGTCGGTGCTATCAACGAATCAGATATCGTACTTGCTGACGTATCCAATGCTATCATCATCGGCTTCAACGTAAGACCTTCACAGATGATCATCGACAAGGCAAAAGAGACAGGCGTAGACATCAGACTTTACAGCGTCATCTATAACGCTATCGAGGATGTCGAGAACGCTATGAAGGGTATGCTCGCACCCAAGATCGAGGAAGTCGTCTGGGGTCATGCGGAAGTCAGACAGCTCTTCAAGGTCAGCGGTATCGGTACTATCGGAGGCTGCTATGTTACAGACGGTAAGATCCAGAGATCTTCCAATGTCAGAGTCATCAGAGACGACGTTGTCGTTTACACAGGTGTACTCGGTTCCCTGCAGCACGAGAAGGATTCCGTTAAGGAAGTAGTATCCGGACATGAGTGCGGTCTTACAGTCGAGAAGTACAACGACATTAAGATCGGCGACGTTATCGAAGCATTCGGCAACGTCGAAGTTAAGAGGGACTGATATGAAAAACAGAAGACCTGAGATAGTTGGGGACGAGATCCAGAAGATCGTCTCCACGATTATCTCAACCAAGTTAAAGGATCCCAGAGTTCCTTTGCTGACATCTGTTACGTCCGTTAAGATGAGCAGGGATCTG
>JAEEGK010001881.1_pt1 | contig 52687 bp, 37 predicted proteins | sample 8958771 | NCBI WGS metagenome assembly JAEEGK01 (sample SAMN16246547, study PRJNA631951) | gut metagenome | biome: gut microbiome; feature: rumen; material: SC-attached | host: Bos | place: Iran: Karaj | collected 2018-10 | reverse complement strand
GGGATTGGGGATTGGGGATTGGGCCCAATCCCCAATCCCCAATCCCCAATCCCCAAACCCCCAACCCCCAAATATTTTTTTTTATTTTTTTTCAAAAAAAAAACATCTAATTTTTTACATTTAATTTAAAAATAAATAATCTATATATATAAACAGAATTTCGTTAAATTTATAAAATTTTTATTTTTCTAAACATTATCAATGATTATTTGGATTAAGACTATTAATAACATTTTGAATACTTTTAAAACTACTATTATTCCCGAATTGACTTTTTCTTTCAGAAATAATCCTTTCATCCTCAGAAAAACCATTTATATTAGTTTGGGTGTTTTTTTTTTTACTAATTGCATCTAAACTTGCTAAATTTAAAGTATTAATTGCTTCAATTTGTTTTTCCATTGAGTTAGTTAACAGATTTTTTTGCTCATTATTATCAATAATAATTTCTAAAGGTAAATTTTTAATTTTTTTTTGTTCTTCATTCATTGAATTTTCATCACTTTCATCATATTCATTTTGAATTTTAACAATTAATATATTTTCAAGAGTAATTTGTTCAGAATTATTTTTTATATAATCATCATTGTAAACATCTTTATTTTTATTATTAAAATATTTTAAACAATTACAAATACTAAATGAATATCCTAAAGAAAATTGTAGAAAAGTTCTTCCAATTTGAATAGGTAAAATAACAAAAGGAAATATTTTTAATTTTTTAATTTGTAAATAAACCAAAGAACCAAATTTAGAATTTGTATCTTCTAATAATAATTCATTTTCATTTGTTTTAGTAATTTGACAATGCATTCTACTAACAGTAACATCAGTTATTCTTAAATCACTTTCATGACTTCTTCCAATTTTAATTAAATTTTTATTATCAAAAGAAATAATATAAATACTCTTTTGTCCATTTAAAGGTAAAGTATCTAAAGAAATATAATTTTTAAATTTAGATTCTGAAAAATCCCAAATTTGATAAAAAGTATTATTAACTTTAATAAAATCAGGAAAAATTTCTTTGCATAATTCACAAGAAATTTGATTAAAAGTATAAATCATACAAAAATTATTTGAAGAAGAAGAAAAAGTAGATTTACTCTTTAACCAATGTTGTAAACAAGATAAATGAATATATTTTAATCCTCCAGAACATTTACAAGGATTTAATAAAGGAGAATCAACTTCTTTATCATCACAATAACAAATTCTACAAAGTTTTTTTTTAATATGATTATTATTATTATTATTAATTTTTATTGAATTTAATAAATAAGGTTTTGTATTATCTTTATATAAATCATATATATTTCCATTTCCCTTTTTTCTTCCTTCTAATTGAATTTCTCTTATCTTTAAAGTTACTCTTCCAAATTTAATAACATCACCTGGATTTAAAAGATAACCATTATTATTATATTTTTTATTTTTAAAATTTTTTAACGATATCCATGTTTTTTCTCTTTCTGATTTTTCATCTAATATTAAATTAGAATTCATAGAAGAAGAAAGAGTATTAAAATAAAAATCAGTCGAAGAATTATCTATATAAAATAATGATTCTCCTTGTTGAATTGGATTTAATGTTTCATTTAAATCTCTTCCTTGATAATCTATTTGGTTTTTATTTCTAAAAAATGTACATGGTGATGATATGTTAAATTCTTGCTTTGCTACTTCTGGAGATTCATAGTCAAAAAGTTCATTTGATTCTTTTGGCCATGTTAAGGATGTTATGTGTAAAGTGTTCTTACATTTTTTCATTATTTCATTAATTTTTAAAAAATATTATTTATTTTATAATTTGTTTTGAAATTATAATATAAAACAACAACATTAATTTTAAAATAAATAGTCTAATTATCTACATAATAAAAAATAAATCGTAGTATGTCTTTCACAAAGAAAAATAAAAACAAATAATATTTCAAAAATTAAAACTTCAAATCCTATATGCAATAAAAAATAATAGACCTTTAAAAAATAAATGTTAAAAAAAGAAATAAAAGCAATAAAAACTTAAAAATAAAAGGGAGTAAAAAATTATTATTTCAATCATTATATAATAATCACTAAAAAATAATAACAATAAAAGTAATATCATCAATAACACTATTTTCTTTTGCCATGGACTTAATAATCTTATCATGAATTTTTTTATATTCTTTTTCAATATTATTATATTGTATTATATTTTGATTGTGTAAATTTGCCATAAAATTAGTGCTATGACTGAGATTATTATCATTAATTATTTTTCTTTCTCTTTTAACTTTTAAACTCTAATTTTTTTTCATTTTTATAGTTGGTTTTTTGTCAAATAATATATGTCTCTGTAATTGATATTTTTAATTTTCTTTTCAAAAAGATTTTTTATAAGATATATATTATTAATTTTTCTTTATTTATATCATTATTATTCATTGAACATTTTAAGAATGATTGTCGATTGAATTTTCTTCATTTTGATTGATTATTTTTGAATTGAAATAAAGCCACATTTTCTTTGTTAATAAATCAATTTTAATATTATTAAAAACGTTCTTTTTTATATTAAGAGGAGATTTTAAAATATTTTTCCTTTTAATTATAGATTTAACAATATCAATTTTTCTAAAATATGCATAATATTATTTCCATTTTAATTTTTAAAAATTTTTAAATTAAATTATTAGTTTCACTAATTTATATCATAAGAAATAAATATTTAGAATTTATTTTTTGTTTACTTCATTTGCTAAAGAAATTTATTCAATTAAATATGAATATAATTATATAATATAATTATTTATATAATAAATTTTACTTCTTCCTTTTTATTATTAAAAATGAATGATATGAATGAAATTAACCTGCAAAAAAAATCTATTGATAATGAAAGGAATAAAAATATCAAAAAAGATAATTATAAAAAAATTGAAATATTAAATATTAAAAAAAAAACTAAACCACCTCCAGGTTCTTTATATTATAATAATAAATTTTCTCAATTAATTGATAAAATAAAAGAGAAAAAAAATGATTGCATTAATGAAGTGAAAAATATTAGTGAATTAATGAAAAATTATGAAAAACAAAATCAAAAAAATCAATTACAGAAAAAAAATCGATTAAAAAGATATTGTTCTGTAGGTTTTTTTAAATTAACAAAAAATAAAAAAGCAAACAATATAAATTTTTCTTCAAATATATCAAATAATATCTCAACAATAGAAAATTCATATTTTTCTAAATCAGCAATAAATTCTCCTAGAAAAATATTAAAACAAATAAATAATATTTCAAGTAAAATACATTCTCAAAATAAACATTCAACTATTTTAGAAAAATCAGATTTTTTTCCGAATGAAACTAATTTAAATGATTTTAAAAGAAAAAAAAATGTTAAAATTTCTTATAATAAAAATTGGGAAGTTAAAAATGGATTTATTCCTTCTAAAAACTATCTTTTTAGCATAAACAATAGGATATTCCAAAAAAAAGAAATAATAAATGAAATAGAAATTATAATAGATAATATGGAAAGGTTTAAGAATAAAATTCTCTTTAAATTAAGAGAAGAAATTAATAAAGGAAATGTTAATGTAACTTATATTCAAAAATTAAATATGATTATTGAAAGTACTTCTTCTTTATTTATTAAAATTAGTCATTTAATTCTTGAAAATTTTAATAAATATCTTGATAATAAAGAAGATAATAAGATTAAAGAAAAGAAATATGAATTATTAAATGAAGAAATAAATAATGATGAATTTAAACAATTTGATTCAAATATAAATTTATTAAAACAAAGTTATAATTATTTAGTTAATTGTAGAGAACATTATGAAATGTTATTTTCTCAAATAGAAGATTATAAATTTTCTTTTAATAAAATGAAAAAAATAAAACAATACTTATTTAGAGCAAGATACGGTATAAGTAGTATTATTTTTAGTTCTAAAAAAATAATAAGTGAAACTCAATTTGAAAATTATTTATATGCAAAATATTGTATTAATGCAGAAAAATTAAATCAAACTTTAATAAAAGAATATAAAAACAAAGTTTATGGAAGAAATAGTAAAAATATGAGAGAAAAAAATAGAGGATTAATTAATTATAACTTAGAAAGAGGATTAAAAATTTCTAAAATTTTGGCAAATAATATGGATGAATTTAGTAATGAAGAATTAAAATTAGATAATTTAAAAAGAAAAGCTGAAATGAAAAATGAAAAATATTTAGATTATAATAATTATTTATTTAATAAAATTCTACCTTATATGAAACCAGATATAAAAAAATTCATATTAAATCAAAAAGCAATACAAAATTTTAGTGTATAATATATTTTATATTTATAACAATATAATTATTTTGTTTTTATTAATTTAAAAATTTTTTTAAATATGAATTCAAATTTATCCACTTGGACACAAGTAGATGTTCAACAATGGTTAAAGACAATAAAAATGGATAAATATAATACAAATTTTCAAAATAATCAAGTCAATGGATATGATCTTTGTTATTTATCAAATGAAGATTTTAAAGAATTAAGAATTACAAATTTTCATGATAAAAATTCTCTTCTTAAAGCAATAAAATTTTTAATTTTAGAACAATTAAAATTAAATGTATCATATGAACAAAAAGTATTATCTGTTCAATTAGATTTTGACCCTTCATTTACTGTTTCTGTATTTAGTAATGAATTAAAAGATTTATTTAGAATTAATGAAAATGTTCATTTAAGTTGTGTAAATGATAATGAAATTTTAATGCCTAATTTAAAGATCGTAGATTTAATTTTATTAAATCCTGATAAATATAAAAATTTAAAAATAATCACAAATAGTAATTTAAAATATAATAATAATAATAATTCAGCATCTTATTTAACTACAAATATAAATTCAAATATAAGTAATAGTGTAAATTATACTCCATTAAATAAAGGTTATGAAAAAGAAACAAATAAATATTCTAATATTTATGACCCAACAAAATATAATATGAATTATCAAATTAATGATAGTATGAATAATAAAAATATAAAAACTGATTATCAAACTAATCCTCTTGAAAAAATGTACAATAGAGAAAGTAATCAAAGTTATCAACCAGATTTTTCAATGAAAAATAGAAATAGTATTCAAGAAAAAGACTTTTATGGATTATATAATGATTATAAACAACCAATGAAGATTGAAATAAATGATTATAAATCAAATAATTTGAATAATGAAAAAAAGGAACAACAAATTTATAGTCAAAGACCATATTCTTCAAGTGATAATAAAATGTATTATAATAATCCTTCATCTAATTTAGATTCATTAAATAAAAATCCAATATATAATGATAACATTCCTAGTTATGATATGAATAGAAAAAGTAATGTAGAATTAAATAATATTAGTATTAAAAGGGAAAATAATTTTAATGAACCAAAAGAAGATTATCATAAAGATAATAAAAGATATTCTTCAGAAAAAAGAAATTTCCGAAGTAATGATAGTAAAATTATGAGTGAAATGTACAATCGTCTACAAGAAGCAAATAATAATAATTTATTACAAAAAGAAGGGTTAAGTAATATTCCTAAACCTCATAATGTGTTAAATGATAATAATTTTTCCTCAAATCAATTTGATTCTAAAACTAATTTTAATAGATCTTTACCTAGAACTAATTATTATTATTCTGATACTTCAAATGCTAATAAAAATAATAATAATAATTTTTCAAATATTGTTAACACTAAAGGAGGATTTTCTTTAAATACAAATAAATAGAAAATAATATTTTATTTTTTTAATTTTTTAATATTTAAATCTAATTAAAAAATATTCCCACTTCTATATAATATAAAATTTACATAATAAGGAACTTAAAGTCTGAGGATTAATTTAACATTATTAAAACTAAATTTTTAAATAAAGAAAAGTTCAATTGAAAACATATAACAAACAAAAAGATTAATTGAAAATTAATCTAAATTAATCTTTTATTTTTTTGATTAAATATTTAATATTTATGATATCAAACAATGAAAAAGAAAATATAATTCAATTACTTTATTCAAATAATGATAAAATGATATCATTGTATTCAATAACTAACTATTTTTCAGAAATTGCAAAAGACTTATTTTCAAAGAATGATAACAAATCTGAATTTATATCTTTAGATTTATTAAAAAGTTACTTTAATCTTCCATATTATTTAACAAAACTTATTTATTCAAATATTTTTAAAGCAAATGAAACAGAACAAATTAATCTAAAATCATTTGTTGATGGTATGATAAGTTTATATTTTGTTCCTATTCATGAAAAAATAAAAATTTTTTTTGATTTTTTCGATACATTAAATATAGGGAAAATATATACAAATGATGTTGTATTAATATTAAAACATTTTCATTTATTAACAGGAAATAATAATTTTATAATTTTTGAACAATTTATTAAATATTCTTTTCAATATTATTTAAATAGAGAATTAACTTATGAAAAATGGGAAGAATTAATAAATGAAAATTCAGATATTTTCATATTAATAATATATTTTTTTGAACATTTTAAACCTTTTTCTCTTGAAAATATAAATTATTTATTAAAAATCAATTTTGGTGAAAGAAGAAATTCTATGAATATTTCTAACTTTGACTTAAATTATAAAAGTTCAAATAATTATTCAAAAATTTCAGATTGTTCAAATGTATTGTTTGATTATTTAAATAAAGTTTTCAATTTAAATTTAGAATATAAAGAAAATGATGATGATGAAATAGAATTAGAACATTTAAATCAATTTGAAAGTGATAAAAGTAAAAAATTTTATGATTTATATGAAGAAGTAGATTATAAAATGTTTTGTTTAAACAAAAAAATTTCAATCAATAAACCTTTTTCTTGTAAAGAATTATTTATTCGAAGAGAAAAAAAGAAAAAATTTGCTTCTGCTATAATAAATAAAACTAATTCAATGAATTTAAAGAATACAAGAATTTATAAAAAGCTAAATATAAATTTACCTTCTGATTTTAAAGAGGCAACAAAATTAGAATGTTTTCTTTTAGAAAATGAAAATAAAATATATTATAATATTTATATCATAAATAATGATTTATTTGTTTTTAGATTAAAAAATTCAGATGATAAAAATGGTTATTTTGATTCTTTAATTTCTTTAATGAATACAATACCTGTTTTAGATAAAGATTTTTTAAATTCAAATTATATTCATATATTAAAATTATATTCTAATAGTTTAAGGTATTTTGCCAAAAATTCAAATAAAAATATTATTCCTTTTAAAAGATTTTATTGTGAAAATAAAAGTCAACTTGAAAATTTTATAAATGAAATAAAAAATATATTTAATTTTGGAAAAAAATTTTCAAATTTTTATAAAACAGAAGAAGATATAATAGAAGGTTCAAGTGGAAAATATTATAAATGTATGAATAAAAGAAATTCAAATTATTATATTGTGAAAATAATAAAAAGAAAAAAAATAAATAAAAATAATTTGAAATATATAAGAAATGAAATGGATATATTTGAGTTCTTACAAAATACTCGTGAAGATAATTTGATAAAAACTTATGAAAAATATGAAGAAAATTCACATTTATTCTTTATTTATGAGATACCTAATGAAGGACAAATAATTGAACAAATAAGCAAAGTTAATAATAATAAAATATCTTCAATCCAAAATTATTTAATTAATATTATAAAATCTTTATCCTATTTACATTCTTTTGGATTCATATATGATGATATACTACTTAATAATATATACATTTTTAAATATGATAATTGTTGTATTGCAAAATTGGTGATATATGAAGAAATTAAATTATTGTATTCAAAAGAAAGAATAAAAGCAAGTAATGAAAATAGAAAAAATAATCCAAATTTTCCAATTGAAATTTCTTCTTTAAAACATTATAATAATCTTGTCGATTCTTGGCAAATAGGATTATTAATTTATTATTTATTATTTCAAAATTATCCATTTCAAATAGATAAAAAAACAAATATGATAGATTATGAATTAGATATTCCAGAAAATTTACACTTTGAAATTTCAAAAAATGAAGTTGAAATATATCATAAATTTAATAATTTAATTAATTTGTGCTTTGAAATTAAATTCGAAAAACGTCCTTCAATGAATGAAATTTTATTGTATTTATTAGAAAAATAACAAAATAAATTTTGAATATTTAATTTATAAAATTATAGAAAAAAAGTAAATAATTTTACTTTTTTAAGTAAAAAAAGGATTTTTTTTATTAGTGAATTATAGTATTTAAATATGAATGTAAAAAATATAAATAAAATCAAATGAAATTTAAATTTTTTAACCTATAAATTTATTTAATATCAACACTATGAATAGTAAAAAAGTCTTCATAACCTTCTAGAACTTCAATTTTTAAAACTTTAACTTTAGGTTTATTAACTAACTCTAAATTAATATTCTGCATTGAATTAGCACCAGGAACTTCACTTTGTTCAACTTGTTTATTAAATTTAACAACAGCATCATTTTCACATGTTTCAATTCTTATTTTTTTAATTCCATAAGAAACTAAATTTATTTTACTTATATTTTTTATTGTTTCAAATTGAATTGTAATTTCTTGAGGAAACATTCCTGTACTTGCAAAGAATTCTTTTTTATTTGATGTAAATATATTTGAAGGAGAATTTCTATCATCATATGAACTTGCAAAAATTACTTCTGCCATTTAAAGAAAATAATTAATTAATATATTATTATTTTTTTTTTTTTATTTTGTTTGTTTTTGAATAAATAGTAAATTTAAAATTATAAATGTTTTTAAATAATTAAAATGAGTTACAATGAAAAAAAAGATCAAATAAATAATGAAGATCAAAAAAATGAAGAGAATGAAGGAGATAGTGATTATCTAACAATTAATTCAAATTCTAAAAAAAGTAGAAATGATAGTTTAGGTCCTCTTCAATCAAAATATTCTCAAAAAGAAAAAAATAATAATACTTCAGTTGGTGTAATACATAAAACTTCAACAACAGATAAAATTAATTTAAGAAAAGATGCCTTTGGTAATGAAATTAAAAAAGGAGGACAACATAAAATTACTTTTGGAGATGATGAAATATTTAAAAATGAAAATAAAGATACTAAAAAAAATAAAGATAATTTTATCGAAATAATTGATGTTGAAAGTTATAAACTTGATAATCAATTATTAATGTTACTTGATGATAGATATCCAGGCGAAAATATTTGTTGTGAAAGTTGTTTTGTTTTTTAAGTGAAATTTATAAAGTATATTATTTTTTTTTTCTTTATAATTTAATCCTGTAAGGAAAAAATATTCTTATTTTTCTATGTTTTGATTGAAATAATTATTTTATAATATTAAACTTTAAAGTTAATTGATGTTAATTTGGTAATGTCAAGTTATAAATTGTGAAAAAAATATTTAATTTTATCATAAATAAAATATTTAAATTATGTATTTATTAAATTAAAATAAATTAATTTAAAAACATTTAATAACAAGTTTTCCAAACAATATTAAATCCAATATCTTCATATTCTTTTTTAGTAATAGCTAAATCTTGAATTAAAGCAGAATTTCTTGCAAATAATTTCATTCCTTCAATAACTGGTTCAACATATTCATTAGAATTTTTAATTTTTTCTTGAGGATAAATTTTAACATTTTTAATAAAGTCATGATCAATTGTACAATTTAATTCATTAAATAATCTTTCATTAAATCCCATAAATTTAGTATTTCCACCATAAGTTATTATATTTTCATATAATAAATTTTTATAATCTAAATGACATTCATTTATTGATTGAATTATTCCTTCATGTAATCCTCCTTCTTCTATTCCAATTATATTTGGATTAAAAATTAATTCAGGAACAACAAATCTTAAATTATTTAAAGAAATCATATATTTTTCAGGTTGCATATTTTTGAAAAAAGATTCAGGTTTATTTCTATATTCAGGTAAAATAAAATTTTTTTTATAATCATTTGTAATTTTACTCATTTTCATATCTAATAAAAAATCCTTTGATAAAAAGCATGTTTCTTCTTTTAACAAATTAGTTAAATAAAATTCCTTTCTTAAATCTAAATCAATAGTATTAACTAAACAATCTTTTAAATAATTAGTTAATAATTTTCCTCCAATTTCAACTCTTTTAATAGCATTATAAATAGGAAAATCATCAAAAATAGGAACAATAGTAGTAGAACTAAAACCACTATCAATAACTAATTGAACAGTTTTATTAATCTTTTCAGGAAATTTTTTTTTTTGATAAAAAGCTGCAAAAATATGAGGAATTGATTTAAAAACAGCATCAAAATTAAAATATTCAAATATTATTTCAAAAAAGCCTTCAATGACTTCATCAGGAGCCATTGGAGTATGAGTAAAAATTAGCATATTTTCTTTAAATGTTCCATCATTAATTTCCATATTATAACTTTGTTGAAATATTTTTTCCCATATATCTAATTGTAAATCTATATCATTTAATAATCCTCTTGATAAAGGTCTTAAAAAATTTCTTCCTAAAGTACTTATATTTTCCATATTAAAATCTTTTTGAATGTCTTGAATAAAAAAAGGAGCTGATGAATTCAATGACACTGAATTACTTGTTCTTTCAAAGAATTTTGCGTTTTGGAATTTATTATATTTTTTTGAATTTGCACTTGCATGTTTTATTTCAAATGCTCCATTATCTAATAATAATATTTTTGCTGGGTTATCTCTCCAAGTATTTACATATTCGGACATTATTTAAAAAAATTATTTTTTAAAATTTAATTTATTTTTAAAAAAATTTAAATAAATAAATTATTATAATTATGAAAAAATATTTACATTAATTAAACATATTCTCAAACACTTTTTCCAATTCTATAAAATCATATCTTACCTTTTCATCTAATTCAAGCATTAAACATAAAATATCAATTAATTTAGAAGAATATTTCCTTTTTAAATATTTTTCAATAACAATTCGAACAGAAAAATTACTAGTTAATTCTCTAATATCATAAAGAGATTCATAACATAAACTAGCAGCAAATAAACCACATAAACCAAAAGAAAAAACATCACTTTTAAAAGTATTATGATGAACATATTTTAAAAATTGTTGTGATCTTAAAGCTTGAAATAAAATAGGACTCATATATAATTCAGTTCCTCTTAAGGTTTGTTTATTAGTATAACAAGTATTTTTCATTAATTCTTTAGCTTCTCCAAAATCAGCTAATTTATATTCATTACTTTTATAAAATACTAATACATTTTGGGGTTTAATATCTCTATGAGATATATTCATTCTTTGCAATTGAGCGAAAGTTTTAGTTAATTCTTTTAATATATATATTAATTCATTTTCAGTGTAAAAAAGTCTTCTTTTTTGCCTTTGTAATACTTCCTTTTCCCAATCTGAAGATGCTAAATCCATTAAAACATATAATACAAATGTTGTTGAATCTAATTGCTTAGTTTCCATTCCATATATATTTACCAAAGATACATTTTTTTCACATTTTAATAATTCTAATAATATATTATATTCATGTTGAAGACTTTGTATATCTTTTTTTGTTGCTGCTACTATTTTTTTCAAAGCATATAATTTGTGATTTATTTTAGATTCTACTAAGAAAATTTTTCCAAAAGTTCCTTCACCAATCTGGTTCTTCACTATATAATCATCCACATTGAAATTTTTTTCAAAATAATTATTTTCTTTTTCTTCTTTATATTCTATTATTGTTTCTAATTTTGATATTTTTTCATCATAAGAACCAGAAATAAGTGAAGAATCAGTTCCATTTGTGGAAATTGAATTTTTATTTAAATGAATCTTATCTTTAGATATATTTTTACTATCATGTAATTTTTCAATTAATTCACTTTTATTACATTTTTCAAAAACTCCTCCTAAATTTTTTATTTCATGTTCAAATTCAACTCCTGTGAATTGTCTTGATAAATTTTGTTTAAGTAAATTTAAAGGACTTCTTGAACTTTGCATTCTTTTAATATTATTTCCACATAAATTGTTTATTGGAATATTCCTATTTGGAGTTGGAACTTCTCTTAATAAAATTTTTTTAGAAGAAACTGCATTTCTTCTTATTTTAGAAAAAGAATTATTTGCAGTTTCTGCTCTTTCTTTTGAAAAATTTAATTTATTATTTGAAAAATCATTTTGAATTTTATTTCCTGATTTATATCTTAATTCTTCTTTATTTGGTTCAGTTTGAATAAAATTATTAGAAGATAATTTAAAAACTTTATTACAATAAGGACAAGTCCAAGAAAAATTATAATATAAACCTATTGTATCACATTTATTACAAACTATAATTTGTTGTTTATTCATTTCTCCTAAATAAATATCTCCTTTACAAGTTAATTTATGAAAAAATTTTATTTTTTTAATATCAATATTACATCCGCATAATAATTTCTCTGGTTTTGCTTTTATTTTATTTACTAAAGCATCTTTTACACAAATTTTCATATTTTTAAATTCTAAAGGATTATATTCTTTAACATCTGAAAAAAAATCTTTTTGGCAAATTAAACATTTCCATTTTAAATTTTTTGGATTTTGACATTTTTGACATTTTGTACAAATAATTAAATTACTTTCTTTATCATATAATAAATTTTCCTTACAAACATTACATTTCATAGTATCATTTATTACTGCATTACAATGATAACGTTTCCAAGTAGCAAAAGGAAGTTTCTTTTTATTTGAAGTAGTATCTATTATTTTAGAATAAAAATCAATATCAATTGAATTACAATGAAATTTAACTAAATCACTTTTGTAAATACATTCACATTTTACGCAAATTAAAAATAATTTATATTCTTCATCTTTTATTTCTTCAAATAAACTATCTCTATTATATAAAGGTTTATATTTGAAATTATAAAAACATTCTCCACAAGAATGAATATATTTACCATTCTTTTTATCTTTAGAACAATGTTCAAATATTTTCCCATTAAAAATATTAGGTAGATGATTTGGGTCATTTAATCTTTTTTGAATTGTTTTCATTGCCAATGATGCTAGTTTATAATCTTTTGAATAAATTTGTTCTGTTAAAAAATCTTCTACTTTTGCTCTTGTTGATGATGGAATGTCGTTAAATTTTTTTTTCAATGATATTTCTACTCTTTTTATTACATTTCTTATAAATTCTCTTGGAGGTTGAAGAAGAATATTTTGGAATATATCGTCATATTCATTTAAATATATATTTAAAAGTTTCTGCTCTTCTAAAGATAATGTTTTTGATAATGAATAGTGTTTTTGTTTCATTTATTTTATTTATTTTTTTTTAAGAATTATATTTAAATATTTTTGTTTATTTATTTTATTATTAAAATGGCTTTAATTTAATGCTAAAAGAATTTATATTGATATTTTTAACTTATTTAATATAAAAGATTTTTTATAATCAACTAATTTATTTAAAAAAATTATTATAATTTAAAACTAACTTATTTCTAAATTCACAATATAATATAAAATATATATTATATATAACTTTATATTAACTTTATAACACAATAATAAAATATAGTAATAGTTTATTTCTTAAAATTTAAAGTATTTGATAATGAACTTAAAAAAATTGTTTTCTTTTTTTTATCATTATTTTGACTTGAAATAAAATTGTTTAAATTTGAATATCTTTCACTTAGTAAAGGAGAAGTAATAAAAGAATTCATTGCTACGTTTTTTAATCTATCACTTTTTTCTTTTTTTATTTTTTTAAATGAATTCTTCTTTTCATTTTTTAAATCTTTTTGACTATGATTTAAAAATATTTTTTTCACATTAACCTTTTTTTGAGTTTTTATTTGGTTTTGATTTGTATTATTTTTATTATCTAATGATGTTAATTTAACTTTTGAAAAGCCATTGTAAATATTTAAATTTTTTTGAAATAATTGCTTTATAGACAAATTCATTTTATTATATTTATAAGATTCATCAATTGCAACTAAATCTGGACATGAACTACATTTTTTAAATTCACAATTATTTTTAGAAATTGAATTTATAATTCTTTTTATTTTTAAATTTTTTTTTTCAGATCTATTATTTTGGTTTTTAACTGATTGAATGTTACTTAAATTCATTTTAGAAATTTGATGTGTACTTTTGTTTCTATTTGAATCTAAATTTAATATATAATAATTTGATTTTAGAAAAGTATTATTAGTATTTAACATACTTTTTAATATTTCATGTTTTATTTTTATTTTTTTATTTTTTTTGATTCTATCAATCAAGTGTTGATCATATATTGTATTATATTCCATTTCATTATTTTGAATTTTCCCTTTTTTAACATTATGTAATTTAATGTCTTCATATATTAAATCATTTAATTTTATTGTATTAATGATGAAAGAATTATTTTTCAGAAGTTTATTTTCTTTTTTATTTTTTTGTAATTTCCTATTTTTTTTATAAAATTGAATTGAACTTAAATTCATAATATTTGTATAATGAAACTTATTTGGTTTTTTATCAGTGATAAATATTTTATTTTCTTCATTTTTTACTTTTATTTCTATTTTATTGTTTTGAAGTTGAAATAAAATTGTTTTATAATAATTTGCTCTCATAATGAGATTACTTAAAAAATTTGCAAATTGTTGATATTCATTCTTTAAAAAATGATTTGTTATGTGAAAACTTAATTTATAATATTTTAAGGCTTTATGTATTTTTCCTTTTTCTTCTTTACAAAACCCTATATATAAAAATGATATAGATAAATTTAAAAAAACTTTTTTCTCTTTTGATCTCAACTTTTTAGGAATTAAATTAACATCTCCGTATTTAAAGATTAATTCTCTAATACAAAGATTATAAACTTTAATACAATTAATTTCTGTTTTTTCATATTCTTTGTTTTCAAAATAATTTTTTGAAATTTGTAAAAAAATATTTTGAAATAATTCTAAAGTCTTAAAGTCTTTGATAAAATTTTTAAAATTATAAAATAAATTTTTTCCTAATGATAAACAATAATTTGAATAAGGTAATTGGAATATTGCTTCATGATGAATACTTTTAACTAGTAATAACCTTAAAAATAATTGTATTATTTTTTCAATATATATAACTTGAGAATTTTGGAAAAAGGTATTTACGTTATCAATTAAAAATTTAATTTCTTTATAAACTTTAGAATAATATTTTTCAATTGAAATAATTATATTTATATTTAATAATTGATTTTTTTTTGGATGAGTTTTAAAAATTGATGTTCTTTTATAAAAACCTCTTAATAATTTTAAAGAATTTTTTGAAAAAGAATTATATTTTAATATATATGAATCATTTTGTGAACTTGTTTTCTTTTTAACAGAATTATACTTTTTTATTTTTTGTAATATTATTTTTATTAAACATTCTATTTTTAAAAATAAAATTTCTTCAACTTCAGATAAATTTTCATACATCTGGAAATTTCCTTCAATTTGATTTATAGCTATTTTATATTCTTTCTTATATAATTTTTTATAAATAAAGAGTATAAACATATTATATTGATTTCTTAATTTTTTTATTTTTTCTTCATTAATCTCTTTATTTATATTTTTATCTTCAAATAAAATTGGATTTTGTTGGCTTTTATAATTATTAATTATTTGTTTTTTTATAAATTGAATAATATCAGCATTCTCATTATTTCCCATTTTCATAAAACAATTTACATAAAAGAATATAATTAATTTATCTATATTATTAATTTTAAAAAAATTTTTAAATTTTTATTATGTAAAAATAATACCAAAGAAAAAAAAATATAAAAATATAAATCTCTTAATTAAATAAAATATAACTTATAAATAATAAATATGTTTTATAATACTAATAGAGCGACAAAAGCTGCATTACGTGAAAGAGAACTAGCTCAAAGTGGTAAAAATATAATATCAGATAATGAAAAATTAATTAAAATTCAAAAACAAGAAAAATTAAAAGGATTATTAATTACTAAATTTTGCAGGAAATATGGAATAACTCAACCAGAAAAAAAAATAGAAAATGAAATTAAAAAATTTGTAGAAGGAGAAAGATTAACTAATAAAGATTTAATTAAATTAGAAGATAAAATAAGAAGTTTATTACAAGACCAAACAAACAATCATAAAAGAATAATGTCACAATTAAACTTAGAAACAGAAAATTTAAAAACTGTAAATAATGATAAAAACTTAAATATAAATGATAAATCTACAGTAAAGTTAAATTTAGAAAGTACAAATTCAATGCCAAATATAATAATGAATTCAAGAAGAAATTTTACTAAATCAGTAGATATTTTAAATAATAATAATAAAAAAAAAAAATATAATAATATTTATGAAGAATTAGCTGCTTTAGAATCAGAAGAATCAGCTTATAAACCAAAATTAAAAAAAATAGATTTTTCAAAATATGGAAATGAATGGCATGCAATGAATATTTATTCTAAATTATTATTTGATCAACAAAATAAAGAAATTGCTCTTAAAGAAAAAGAAGATAAAAAATTATTATATGAATCTTTAAATAAACAAATTGAAGAAAAAAATAGATTAATTATAGAAGATGAAAAATTAGATAAAGAATATAAGAAAATTTTAAGAAGACATAATAAAAAATTAATAGAAATGGAAAAAGAAAAAGAAAGAAATTTAGAAGAACAAAAATTAAAAATTCAACAAGCAAGATTAGCACAAATTGAAGATAATCAAAAGAGAAAAAAATTAGAAGACTTAAAAGAAAAAAGATTAGAAAGATTACAAATATTAAGATTTAACAAAGAAAACGAAGAAATTAAAAAAAGACAATTAGAAAACGATAAAAAAAGAGAATTAGCTTTAAAAGAAGTGTTAAAAGAAAATGAATTAAGAAAATTGAAATTATTAGAAAAATTAAAAAAAGAAAAAGAAGAAAATGATTTAATAATAAAAGAACAAGAATTAATAGAAGAAAAAAAGGAAAATGATAGAGTTAAATATTTTAAAAAGATAGAAAAAATGCAACAAAGTTTTTTAAATTCTTCTGCTCAAAATGTTATTAATAATCTTAAAAAAGAAGAAGAAGAAGAGAATTTAAAAATAAGATATTATCAAAGAGAAAAAGCAAGATTAGATAAAGAAAAAGAAATACAAGAAGAAAAATTAAGAGAAGAAAAAAAAAAAGAATTAGCTAAATATTTAGAAATTCAAATTGAAGAAAAAAGAAAAAATGAAGAATTTGAAAATCAAATAGATAAAGAACAATGTAGAATATTTCAAATTGATGATCAAAAATATAAAAATGATCAAAAAGAAATTGAAAAATTACTTGATAAAAGAAATAAAATACATTTAAATTATTTAAAAAAACAAATTCAAGAAAAACAAAATAAAGAAAATGGAAAAGATTTTATGAGTCCAACTGAATATTCAATGAATTATAATGTTTTAGAAAAGGCTGAAAAAGCTTTAAGTGGAAATTAAATTTTAAATTTAAAACAAAATTTTTTTTATACAAATATTTTTATAAAACAAAATTAAAGTAATATAAATAAACATACACTCATATTTTTTATTATAAAATAGAATTTTTAAATATTTTATTTTTGAAAAGCTTAAAATATAAAAAAATTATATAATATAAATAATTATTATTATTTTATTGATTAAATTAAATGTTTTGATAAAAGTAAATTGTGTTTCAAAACATTTATTTAAATTATTCTTTTTCGCAATAATCTCTTTATCTTCCTTTATTTTTTTTTAAAAAATTTGTTTTTTCTTTTTTCAAAAATTTATCTTTTGAATTTTTTTTTGCAAAATCTTCAGTTGTTAACATAATTTCCAATTTATATACAAACAGTTTATTATTAAAAAAATTTTTTTCAAGAAAATTATCATATGAAAAGTTAGTTTTTTCAAAACCATTTTCTTCATATAAATTTTTTATTAAATTATCTTCTTTTAAAAAACTAATAAACTTTGTTTATATTTTTTAATTGAAGTATCATTTAATAAATTTAAAATATATTTTGTTTTTCCTTTTCTAAATCCAATACTAGAATTTTTATCATTTGCATTATTTTGTGATTTTATATTTTGACTTAAATGTTCTTTTGGTTTTATATTCCCTTTACTATTTAAAATATTTTGATTGTTTGTGTCAGATACTTCAATTGAAAATTTTTTTGTTGGTTTTACATAATTTTTAATTGAACTTTTTCTTTTCATATTTTTTATGTTCTCTGAGTTTTTATCTAATTTTTCTAACTCTAAATTATTTCTATTTTCTTTTACTGTTGAATGACCTTTTAATGTTCGGACTGTTTGAATTAAAGTACTCATTTTTTATGTTTTTAAATATTGTTTTCAATCAAATAAAAAATGTACTTATTTATCAATAATAAATATTTTTATTTATTTTATAATTTTATAAATTGATGTATTTATATTAAATTTTGTCTCATTTTACTTGGAACTATATTCTTCTAATTATATTATAATTGTTATATTTTTTTGAGTATAATTAATTAACATAACCTCTATATTTAATAATTTCACAGAAGAAGAAAAATGGAAATTATTTATATAGACAATTATCAGAACATCTTGAAAAGAATATTAAAGTTTTGCTAAGAAATTTTCTAAAAAATTAATACATAAAAGTAATATTTAAAATTATTATTTTTTAATTTTTATAAATTAATTTTTTAAAAAAATAATGAATTATAACTTTATTTTATTTTTTTATATATATTTTATTCTTGTTTATTCTCTTTTAATTTTTGTCTAATTATTTTAAATTTTTCCACAATTTTTCCATAATCATTATTTAAAGCCTTATAATTTTCTTTCACTTGTTCATTTTCTAAAATTTTTTCTTGCAATTGATTTTTTAAGTCTAAAATTATTCTATCTTTTTCTTTTAATTTATTATTTAAAGATTGAATTTGTTCTTTATATTTTTCAATATCTGATTTTAATTCTACTTCATTATTATCTTCTTTAATATATAAAGGACTTTTAATTGAAGTATCTGTATCTTTTTCTTCATCTGATAAAACAATAATATCATTTTTTTGAGAACTATAAAATTTTTTGTTAATTTGTTTAATTTTTCTAATTTTTTCTGAATCTTCAGTATTCATTAATCCTAAATTAATAAATTTAGGAAATTTAGAATCAAATCTTTTTACTTGCTTTAAAAATTCTTGGTTTTGTAAATTTTCAATAGGTTCCCATATTGGATAATTTAATCCTTTATATTTAATTAAATAAACAAAATGAAAATTTGATGAGATTTTTCTGTCTAATATTTTTTCAATTTTATATTTAATTCCTTTTTTCCCCATTTATTTAATTTAACTCATAACACACCTTTTCTTATATTAGGCCAAAAATTAAAAAATTATGAAAAAAAAAATAAATATTATGAGAGCATAAAAATAAATAAATAATAAAAAAAACGATAATTAAATAAAAATATGTCAAATGAAGAAAAAGAAAAAAAAATAAATAATAAACAAAACTTAGATTTAAAAATAATGGAATGGCACTTTAATCAATATTTAGGAGAAAGATTAACATATAGAGAATTAAAAAGAAATCCAAATAATCAAAGTTACATAGTAACAGATATAAAATTTTCAAATGAATCTGCAAACATAATAGTAGGTGACAGAGGAGGAAGAGTAATAATATTTAATAATAATAAATATAAAGGTAAACAAAAATTAGATTATTTTTATGAATTTCAAGCACAAGAAAAAGACTTTGATATTCATAAAAGTATTGAATATTTAGAAGATATAAAAGCTCTTGATGTTTTTCCTAATGATAATTCTCATAAAATTGATATTTTAAGTGCTGGATTTCGAACAATTAAATTAGATAGAGTTTATATTGATAAAATTAAAGTGTTTGATAATGTAAAAAAAGGAAGTTTAAATATTCCTAAATTAAATACAATAAAAAACGAAATTAAAGTTAAAAATAAAAAGGTTTTGAAAATTTCAAAATGTTGTGAAATTAATTCTTTAAATATAAATAAATTTGTTACTACTAATTTTTTAAGTTCAGATGATTTTAGAGTTTATTTATTTGATGTTAACTCAAAAAATTCTGATATTTATAATCCAATTAATATTGAAGTTGAAGGAGATACACAAAATAATGTTGAGAAAATAACTAAAAGTAAATATACTAGTTATAATCCTCATATTTTTTTCTATGGAACAAATAAAGGAATAATAAAGTTATGTGATTTAAGAACAAATTCAAATAATTTAAAATTTGAAACAAATTTCTCAGACGAGAATACTAATATGAAAAATTTAATTGGAGAAAAACTATCTTCTGTACATGATATAGCTTCAAGTTATAATAATCAAGATATTTTTGTAAGTAGACATTATTTTAATATAAATTTATGGGATATAAGAAAACAAAATGAACCCATAAATAAATTTTTAATATATGAACCTGCAATAAGTAAGTTAAGTTATTTATATCATAATAATTATATTGAAGATAAATTTTCTGTTGATTTTGATTCAAGTGGAAAATATATTTTAACTGGAGGATATAGTAATATGTTTCATATTTTTGATATTGAACAAAAATTAAATACTCAAATTGAAGTTGATGAAGGTAATGATAAAGTAATGAATACAAATATAGTTCGTAAAATTAATTCAAAAGGTTCTTGCTTTTATAAAAAAGATGATCCAACTTTATATAATATTAATTTTAATAAAAAAATTATACATCATGCATATAGTCCAACTAGTAATTTTTTATTAATAGTTGTGAATAATTGTATCTATACTTATTGTGGTAATTTGAGGAAAAAAAAATAAAAATTTTTTATTTATTTATATATTTATCAATTTATAATAAATAATATAAAAATATCTAAATTTAGTTAAAAAAGGTAAAATTTTAATTGAAAAAAATAAATTTCTTTTATTATATATAATATTATTTAAAACGTTATTTTACTATTTATTTTTTTGATATATACAACTAAATACAAAAGGAAAAAATAAAAAATTACCTAACTATATATAACTAATAAATTTAAAACACTAAACATTTCTCATTTGATACATTTATATTTGAAGTACTCTTACTTCCAGGTTTATTTTTTTTTAAAGGTTTATTTTCATTTTTTTTACTAATTAAAGTATGAGGATTAATTTCAAAATTATGAATACAATTATTATTATCAATATTTTCATCAATTTCACATTGTGTTTTATCTGAATTTGAATTTATTATTATTGTTGAATTGCTTTTATCAGAAATCATTGAAGAAAAATCAAATGAACAATTACTAATATTTACTATTGGAGTTTGATTTTCATCTACAAAATTTTTATAAAAATCATCTTGAAAACAACTTTCTAAAAATGAATTTTCTTTATAATTTTTGTTATCACTCTCATTAAGTGGTTTTATTTTATTTATTTCTTCTTTGTCTTTTTCTGAAAAAATTTGTGCATAATTTCTTTTATTTTTATGTTTTTTCTTTTCTTTTTTTTCTTTTATTTCATCTTTTATTATTAAAGGAGATTTTATAAACATATCTTTCATTTCTTCTAAATTAGTGTTTAATATATTAAAAATAAATCCATATTCTTTTACTCTTTCATTATTTTCTTTTGATAATTTTATGTTATTTAATTTAATTGATGATGGAATAATATTATCACTTATAACTTTATTATGTTTTATTTTTTTTGATTTATTCTGTTGAAATAAATTCTCATTTTTGAAATTATTTATATTATTTTTTATTTTTTGAAAATTAATTTGATGGTCTTTACTATCTAAAAATAAATTTTTATTTAAATTTAAATTATTATTTCCTTCATTATCAATAATTATGGTTTTTTTTAAATCAGATTCTCTAAACAAATTTCCTAAATGTCTTAAATTTTTTTCTTCTTCTTTATCAGTGTAATTTGTAGGAAGAATACAATTAGAAGTTCCTAAGATCTGATTATTATAGTTTAATTTTTTATTAAATTGTTTTAGATTATTTTTTGTGTTTTCTATTTTTATATCTTCTTTAGATGAAATTGAATATCTATTTTTAGATAATAATGTATAAACTTCTTTTTTTTCTTTTCTAGATATAATCTCTGTATTTTTCTTTATTGGATTTCTTGTTGTTATAATTGATGTTTTGATTATTGATTTATTTTTTGATTTTCTTTCAATTTTCATTGTATTTGATTTTGTTAACATATTTTAAAATTTATATATTGATAAAATAAATGTATTATAATTATATAATATTCTATATTAAAATTTATTTAAAAATGAAAAAATGATTAGAAGTAATAAATTAATTTTCTTTATATTTTAAAACTTATATTATATTTTATTATAATTTTTTTTTGAACAATTATATTTCTTTTTCTATTAGATTTAAAAAAATTGATATGACTCCTTAGCTCAACGGTAGAGCACCCACTTATGGAAAAGTGGGAGGTCACTGGTTCGAATCCAGTAGGAGAAATATATATTTTTTTTAAAGATTAAAAGGAAAATATGAATTTTAATGAAAAATTACAATTTCTAGTTAAAGAAGTATTAAGAACTGAAGATATTCCATTAATACTCATTGAAAAAGATTAACAAGTCAATATTTTAAAAATTAGGAGAAAAAGAAGGATAAAAAATTTATAGATAATGATTTTTTGTTTTTTAAATTGATATTTCATAAATTCATTAATTTAAAATTGTTTTATTCAATATTTACCTTTTGATGAAATTAAGTTTTTATTTAATTAGATATTTGAAATATAAATTGAAAGTATTATTACTATAAAAAAAATATGAAAATCTATTAAATGTCATCCTAACTCTTATTCAATAATTTATGAATATAATTATTCTCAATTTCATTATGTATAATATGAATTTAGGATAGAAGGTTATCAAAAAATAAATGATAAAAAATTTTTTTTAGAGAGGAATAAAACTAAATAGTAATTTATGCCATTTAGGAGAAATTTTAGTAAAAAATGTTCAAGATTTTGAAGATGTTAGTCTAGGATTCAGAAATTTTAAGTAAGGTCTCAAATGTTGATTTCAGAGAAATGAACAATTTATTTTTTTATTGTTTTCTTTTTTGGAACTAAATTTTTTTTGCTTTTTTATTGTTTTAAAGTAATATTTTGATTATCTGTATTTTAAATTTTTTATTTTTTTAATGAAGTATTTAGTTTAATGATTAATTCATTTAATTCAGTCTTATATTTATTAATTATAATAATTTGAGATTTTATTTTATTTTCATTTTCTTCTATTTTTTTTTCTATGCTTTTATTTTCATTGTCGAGATATTCATTTTCTTTTAAAAGCTCATCATATAAATTTTCTTTTTTGATGAGTATATTATTTTCTTTAATTAATTCATTGCTAATTATTCTTTCATTTCTAATTTCTTTTTTTATTTTATCAATATTATCTCTTATTTTTTCATATTTTACTTTATAATTTATTGGGGTTTTAAAAATTTTCGGTTGATAAGTAATATTTCTTTTTGGTTTAGGAGGTATTAAATTTAAAACATCATTTGTCTTTGTAACTAAATTTTTCTCATTTTCATTTTTATTATTATTGAAGGAATTATTATTTATTTTGTCATTTTCTTTTTGATTATGAGATTTTCTAATTTGAATATTTTTATTTTTTTTCTTCATAAAATTTAAAAAAATCAAAAATAATTGTATTAATTAAAAGATTTTTATAAACTATATTATTTATAAATCAAGAATATATATTAATAAATTACCAACAATATCTTTCATTTTTTTTACTTTTCATGATAAATTTCAATTTTTATACTAATTTACCAATCGTGTTGTGTCTCTTATTGTTTTTTTTCATTTTTAAGTTTAAATTATCTATTTATTATTAATTTTCCTTCTAATTGATTAAACTATATCTAATTATATGTATTTAAAAGTGATTAGATTTAAAATTTGAATAATAATAACTTGAAATTTTTTTTCTTCTTTGTTAATCTAAATTTCTTATTTAACTAAAAAAAGGTTTAAAATTTTTTTGATTTTTTTTGTAATATTTGATGTAGTTGTTTATTTATAAAGTAATTATTGTTTTTATTTGAAATAGCATTCAGAATTTTTTATTCTTAATAAATTTTTGCCTTTGATTCCTCAATTAAAGCAATTATTAGGTTTTTATAATTTGATTTTTATATTTTAAATCCATTTTATTACTCCTTAAGAGTTATTTTTACAAACTTCCTTAGAATTGATATTATATTTTGAAATTGAAAATGAATGCTAAAAAATTTTTAAGAAATTTTATTATTAAATTATTATATTGGTATTTACTTTTGAGAGATAAATATATTAATTATATTAAAACCCTTTCTTCTATTTCAAATATTTTAAAAACTCATAAAAAATTTCTAATACTTGTGATTTAAATTTTCTTTATAAAGAAAAACATCTTATTGAAAAAATTTAAATTTTTAGAGTGTAATATCATATTTATTTTCTTTATCATTTCATTTTTGAATTTTCATAAATTTTATCTAATTTTTAAAATTTTCACTTGTTCAACACTTTTTCAATTATTTTTTAAATTCCAAATAACACATTTTTAATGGTTTAATTTGATTATTTATACATTAAATGATTTTAAAAATTTTATTTTATTGAGTTTAATAGAATAATTAAATAAATAAATCATATACCTAATAATTTATTTTTATTATTATCATTAACATTACTTTGAGAAGTATAATCAAATTCATCTTCTAATTCATTTGCTCTTATTTTTCTTTTTTTATAAGTTAAATATAATCTGATATAAATTAATATTCCAATAATAATTGCAAATAAAATCAACACCAAAAACCAAGAAAAAGTAAAATTAGACTTTGCTATTGTATATGGATAAAGACTAATAATTTTTTTATCTTTATCAAAAAATATTTGATATTTTTTAAAAAACAATTTACCAAATTTCCATCTTTTAGTATGTTCAGATTGAAATATAATTTGAAAATAATATTTACCTTTAAATTTATAAAATAATTCTTTTCCATTAAAAGAAAAAGTATAATTTAAATCATTATTTAAAAAACTTAATTCAGGAAATTTTTTAATGTTAATATCAGTAGAACATTCAATATAAAAATAAATATCATTATTAAATTTTTTTTCAACACATTCATTCTTATAATCATTAAAATAAAGTTCATAAATTTTATTATAATAATTTTTATCTCCTAAAATTAATCCAAATTCATAAGATAAATCTACTTCATGAGGTTTCATCAACGTTTGATTTTGAACAATTATTTTATCAAAATTAAGTTGCCATTGAACTTCATTACTACTACGTAATCCAACATTCATTTTTTTTAAATCTTTTTCATTATAATTTCCATCAAAATTATGATAATAATTTCCTAAATAAAAAATACCTTTATTATCATCATTATAAAGAATTGAAAAAACCATATGTTCAGTTAAATTTCTTTCTTTTAATATTTTCATAAAATCAGTTTTTTGATTTCCATACAATTCAATTAATTTTAATCCTATTTCTCCACTCATTTCTTCTTTTCCTTCTTTTAAAACATAAACTAAAAAAAAATGAAAATCATTTAATTGAATATTTTTTTTTTTAGAATCAATTAAATTTAAAGTATCTGAACTTAATTTTCCTTTAATAAAATCATATAGACTATATTCGCTTTCATAATGTTCTTTTAATATATAAGTTGTTGATTTGTTTTGATCAAATGAAGGAATATTTTTATTACAACTTGTAGATGTTATAAAAGTTGGAAATTCATTTAATTTAAGATATAATGGAATATTTTGAGTTGGTGTTCCTACTTTTGTTTCTATATATATTTCATTTTCAATTAATTGAGACATTAAATTTTCTGAAGTTAAAGTTTTTTTTTCTTTTACTTTAAATGGTATTGAAATCATTTGATATGATATTAATATCATAATAGAAATGATCAAAATTTGGAACATTATTTTCATTATTATATAATTTTTTTAAATTAAATTAATTTATTATTTTATTTAATATTTTTCTATTTTTAGTTTTACTTTCCAATTTTTATGGAATATATATAAATTTTATTTTATTAATTTTAATTAAGGATTTTTTACAATTCTATTTAATTTATCTTGATTTTCTTTTAAAATTTGTTCTGACTCTGAAAATAGTTTTTTTGCTTCAATAACATTATTTAATTTTAATAACTTATCTCCTTTTTCTTTTAACATCATTGCTCTAAAATAAAAATAAGTGATATTAATATTTTCTTTATCTGGATTATCAGAAGAAACTAAAGTATTAGCTTCATTAATATAATTATAAGCTTCTTCAAATTTTTTTTCACCCATTAATTTTGTTCCATAATTCATTAAACAATTTATTTTTTTTCTTTGAATTATATTTCTATTATTTAAACTACCATATAACCATAAAATTTCATTTTCTTTTATTATTTTCAATGCTTCATAATCTTTTTTATCAATAATATATTCATCAATTTTTTTTATTAATTCATCTAATTTAATTTTTGATAATAAGTCTTCTATATTTTTCTTACATTCAGGATTTTTTTGACAAATTTTTAATGCTTCATTTAAAAAAATTACACCTTCACTAAAATTTTTTTCTGAAACTTTTTTAATTCCAATATTTTGAAGACATAAAGCCCTACTTAAATTTATACTATTTTTTTCTTCTTCATCATTAACATTTTTTAAAATATTATCAAAAATTTTTAAAGCATCTTCATATTTTCTTTCTTTATATAAATTAATTCCAATATTTTCTTCTTTTTTATTTTTAACTAAATTATAATTTTCTTCAAATATATTTTTTTTAGGATAATCTTTACTACATAAATTAATACTTTTAGAATAGTAATTTAAAGCTTCATCATACTTTTTTTCTCTATAAAATTTACTTCCTATCTGATTATAACATTCTGCTTTATTATTATTAATCATTTTTAAAATTTCATTATCAGACATTTTTTTTTCTGCTTCTTCAAAATATTTTAAAGCATCTTCATATTTATTTTCATCAAAATAATTTTGTGCTCTTACTAAATTTTCCATAAAAGAAGATGAATTTTTTGCATCTAAAAAAATTGCTTTTTTTGAATAATTATTTGAACAAGTTGATAGTGCTTTATCTAATAATATATCAGCTTCTTTTAAATTTTTTTCTTTCATATATTTTTGATATAAACCAAAATAAACTTCAGACATATTATTTTTAATATCTTCTTTAAATCTCTCATCAGGAGATAATTTATATGCTTCTTCAAATTTTTTTAAAGCTTCATTGAATTCTTCTTTTTGAAATAATTCAATTCCTTGTTTATTTGATAATAAACTTTTAACAGCTGAATAATTTTTTTTATAAATTTCTTCATTTTCAAATCCTTTTTCACAACTTTTAGAAGCTTCATCAAATTTATTTAAAGACTCTTCTAATTTTCCTTCGTTTAAATATTTTTGACCTATTTCATTTAAAGTATTTGCCACATTATTTCTTATTAATGGGGAATCTCTTATTGATAAAGCCTTTTTAAAATAATTTAAAGCATTTTCAAAATTTCCTTTATTATATTCTTCAATACCAAGATTATTTAATTTTATTAATTCAGATTCCATAAAATAATATATTTTTATTTAAATATTTAAATAATTTTAAAATCTAATTATTCAAAAAATATAATAATTTATAATAAATTAATTGGAGATAAATGGAAAGTAATTCCGATGGAATTAAAATTGGAAAATATACTTTAAATTTAAAAGAAATTGGAACTGGTTCTTATGGAACAGTATTTATAGCCAAAGATGATAAAGGGAACTATTATGCAGTTAAAAGAGTAAATTATGATAAATTAGCAAGAAAAGTAGTAAAAGAAAAATTTATAAGAGAAATAAAATTAACATATAAATTAAATAATAAACACATAGTACAAATGTTAGATATTCTAAAAACTGAAAAACATGTTTATATATTTTTAGAATATTGCAATGGAGAAACATTAAATTCTTTTCTTGAAAAATATTATGATACCTATCAAACATTAATACCTCAAGATATAATTCAAATATTTACTAAACAAATAATAGAAGGATTAGCATATATGGCAAAAAAAAATTGTATTCATAGAGATTTGAAATTGGAAAATATAATGTTAACATCAAATTTAACTAAAGAAAAAGAAAATGAATTTTTAAAAACATTAGTAGAAAAAAAATCAGATTTAATTGATAAAATACCTTGTAAAAAATCAATTTTTGCATTTAATACTTTTTCAGATGATGAGATTCCACAACCTTTTTATTTTAGTAAAAATTTTGAAAATATTAAAAATATAATGGAACATTATACAGTTAAGTTAATTGATTTAGGTTTTGCAAAACAAGTTGAAAATAATGAGAATATAACTTCATATTGTGGTTCTCCTTTTCAAATGCCTCCTGAAATTTGGAGTTTAAATTATGGAAAAGGAACTTCATATAATAAAAAATGTGATTTATGGTCTTTAGGTTGTACTCTATATAATTTAGCTTTTAATTCTTTTCCTTTTCTTGGAAATGATTTTAAAGAAATATATAAAAAAATTTTAAATGGGAAATACGCTATTAAAAAAGTTAATGGTTTATCAATTGAATTTGTTGATTTAATTTGTGGATTGTTAAAAGTAAATCCTGAATATAGATATGATTATGATATATTAATAAATCATCCTTTTATCACTAAAAAATTTGAAGATTTACAACCTTATGATTTTGGAGATCAATCAAAAATATTTTTAGATGCTAATAATAAAGAAAATATATTAAAAAATATTAAAATCATTAAAAAAAATGTTTTATCTCCTGAAGAAAGTATTGATGATGAAAAAAAAGAAAAATATATTGATGATATTTTTATGAAGAATTGTGAAATCATTGAATATTCTGTTAGGAGTAAAGAAATTAATGATTGGGTATATGTAAGTTTGAATAGTTTATTAGTTTAAATAAAGCGTAATATTAATTTTTGAAAAATATAAATAATATTAAAATAATTAATTTTTGATATTTATCTAGATTTAAAAAATAAAAACATATACTTTTCAAAATGTATTATGTTTGTAAAGTTGAAGGAAAAAAACTATGGGATGATCCAAAAGATATGTCGAAAATAATTTCAGATTTGAAGGAAAATTCAGAAAAAATTACAGGAATAGATCTAAGTGAAAATAGTATTGGAACAGAATGTGCAAAAGTATTAAAAGATCCAATATCACAATTATCAAATTTAACAAAAGTAAATTACAGAGATTTATTTGTAAGTAGATTAAAAGAAGACTTACCAATATCTTTAAAATTTCTAATGGAAAGTTTATTAGATAAAAATATTACATATTTAGATTTATCAGATAATGCATTTGGACCAACTGCAATAAATTCATTTAATTTTTTTTTAGAAAAAAATAAGAGTTTAAAAGAATTATATTTAGAAAATAATGGTTTAGGACCTGAAGGAGGAGAGGAAGTTGCAAATTCTTTATTAAAAAATAATGATATGAAATTAAGTTTAATTAAAATTAATAGAAATAGATTGGAAAATAAAGGTGCAAAGGCTTTTTCTAAAGTATTTGAAAAAATGGAAAGTTTAGAACATATTGAAATTTTTCAAAATGGAATTAAAGAAGAAGGAATGACTGATATTATTAAATCTTTTGGAAAAAATAAAAATTTAAAAGTAATTAAAATTAATGATAATTTAATTAAAAGTGGAGCTAAAATTTTTTCTGAAATTATTCCAACTTTAATTCATTTAAAAATATTAGATATTAGTGATTTAAATCTTGGGAATAGTAATGCTTTATTAATATTTAAAAGTTTAAGTCAATTAAAAGAAATAGAGGAAATTTATACAAATTATAATGAAATTGAAAAAAGAAATACTCAAGAAGAGATTTTCAATATTATTCTTAAAATGGATTCTTTGAAATTAATTGATATTAAAGGAAATATGATTAATAAAAAATTATATAATAAATTTAAAAAGGAATTTGATAAAAAAAATTTTGATAAATTTAATTGCTATTCCAGTGAAGAAGAAGATTTGGGAGAAGATGAAGAAGAAGAAGAAGAAGAAAAGGAAATAGAAGTTAAAAAAGATATTAATAAAGAAGATAAAAAAGAAGAAGTTGATATTACTGAAGAAATTACAAAAAAAATGGAAAAGATGGACATTCACAAATAAATTTTATAATAAAATTAAATTAAAAAAATTAAAAATTTCAAATTAATATCTCGATTTATAATATTTAAAAACTTTTTTAATAAGAAATTTATTATATTCTAAATATTATTAATAATAGAAAAAATCAGTTTTAGATGATATTAACAAATACAATAATCAATACCAAAATTATATTTACTTTTCTTTTCATTTTTTTATAATAAATTTCCATTATATTCAAATAATATTTGTGTGAAGAAATACCTAAATCATAATCTTCATTATGATATTCTTGAATTATTATATTTACGAATTCTTCTAATATACCATTTAATAAAAATATAAAATAATCTTTTTATTCCATCATGTGATGATATTGATTCATAAATAAAACAGAATAAAATAAAAAAATATTTTCATTTTTTTTATATATTCTATTGTACAAAAAATATAGTAAAAAAGTATTATAACTATAAATAAAAAAATAACTTTTAAAAAATTTTATATTAATTCCTTAAAATAAAAAACAAATAAAAATGCAAAAAATTGTAAACTCCCAAAAAGAACCAATTTTAAAGGCTATAGAACCAAAAGAAGACATATATGATTTATATAGTTATTCAACAAAAATAAGAAAGAAAGCAAGACCTATAATAAAAATTGAAGAATCAACTGATAATCTCAGCAAAATTCATATAAAAACTGACTCAAATTACTTAAATATGTCAATGGCAGTTCCAAGAAATAAAAAAATAAATCATAAATATTCTTTTTCTTTTAGTGAATGTGTTCCTAACAAAAAACATTTTAGTAAATTTCGACATTATAACAATTCTAAATATAATATTAATAAAAATAACGATATTAATTATGTTTATATCCCTGGTATATCTTATAACTCTTTTTTAACTGAAATTAATGAGAAAAAACAATTACCTGAATTCAATAATGAAAAATTGATAGATACATTTCAACAAACTGATAAAATAAGATCAGAAGAATTTGATGAACAATTATATAATAAATTAATGTTTTTTGATAATCTAGCAAATAATATTACAAAGGAACAAATTTATGCTGCTTCGGAATATATTATTAATAAAGAAAAAAAAGAAATAAAAAGACCGGAATTCATAATTCATAATATTTTTTTAACTTTAGTTATAAAAGATATATCTAAAAAAATAGAGATTAGAAGATTGAAAGATAATAAATTAATATCAATTGATTTTGTTTATAATTTATTACAAAATGAGATAGAAAAAATGAAAGGTGGATTAAAAAAATCAATGAAAATAATAAAAAATAAAAGAGAAAAAAATAATTCACAAAATTCTTTATTAGGAATACAAAAAGTATTAAACACTGATTTCATAACATATTTACATTTTTCAAAGAATCGTCATATAAGGAATAAATCAATTAATAATAATTCTGAAACAAGATATAGTGATGATGAAAGTGACTTTCAAGGAAAAAAACTTCATCATATTCATAGTAATATTTTAGATAATTCATTAAAAAATAATAATAGTGGAATAATATATGAAAATGAAGAGAATTTTATACATTCAGAATATAATCAACTTAGAAAATATTACGATGAAAGTGATAGATATGATTATAATAATTTAATGGATTTAAATGATAATAATTATATAAATCATAATTCCCCTTATCAACTGATTAAAAATCATTCAGGTTATATTAAACCTAATCTTTTACAAAAAGAAATTTTTGTTAATAATAAAAATATTAATTTTATTGATTCTATATCTGGGAAACCAATTTTTAAAGATGATGGTTCATTTAATATAAGTTTTTATGATGAAAATGGAAATAAAATTAAAAATCCTGATTTAAATGATAAATCAACAACATACTTTGATAAAAATGGTAAAACAATAAATATAAAAAAAATATCTAAAATAAAGCTTTATGATCAACAAGGGAATTTAATAGAAAATCCAAATTTAGATGATAATAACATTAATTATTATGATGAAAATGGAAAGTTAATAAATACTCAATCAAAAATAGAATTATATGATAAAAAAGGAAAAAGAATTTCAAAAATTGATAATTCAGGAAATGTTGAATATTATGATTCTAAAGGGAATCTAATTTCCAAAAATGAAATCCAAAATAATTATTATTATAATAATAAAAAAGAAATTAAAAATCCAAAAGATTATAAATTTATTGATAATGATGAAGGAAACAAAATTATGATTCCTGAAGGATTTAAGTATATTATTAATAAAAAAGGGGAAAAAATATTAGTAAATGAAAAAGGAAATCAAGTAAATGAAGATAGTTTTATTATTAATGAAGAGGAGAATTATAACAATTATGAAGAGAGTGAAAGTGAAATAGAAGTTGAAGGAGTAAATGAAAAAGGAGAAAAAATTAAAATGAAAATTAAAAAAAAAGATTTACAAAAAAATAAAAAGAAAAAAAAAAGTAAGAAAAAGAGAAAAAAGAAAAATAATGAAAATGAAGAATATTATAGTGATAATGAAGATGAAAGTGAAAGTGAATATGAAGAAGAAGAAATTGAAGTTTTAAACGAAAAAGGAGAAAAAGTAAAAATAAAGGTTAATGATAGTTTAATTAAAAAAACAGAAAAGAAAAAAAAAACAATAAAATATAAGAATGAAAATGGAGAAGAAATTACTTTAAGTGAAAATGAAAAAGAAGAAAGTGAATATGAAGAAGAGGAATATGAAGAAGAAGTAGAAGAAGAAATAGAAGAAATTGATGAAAATGGTAATTCAGTTAGAAAAAAAATTAAGAAAATAAAAAAGAAAATAATTCCAAAGAAAAAAAAGAAAAAAACTAAAAATAAAGAAAATAAAGAAAATAAAAATATAAAAGATGATAAAAAGAAAAAGGTAAAATTAATTTCTAATAACTTAAACAATAATAACAATAATATTAATATTAATAAAAAAGAAGAAAATGAAAAGAATGAGGGTAAAGAAAATAAAAATAAAAAAAAAAATTTACAAAAAAGAAAATCACGTAATATTGATGTAGAATTAAGTAATGAAACAACAAATAAATCAAAAGAAACAAAATTTAAAACTCAAGATAATAATTTATCTAATTTACATGATAATTCAATTAAATCAATAATAAAAAATAATCAAAGCTTGAATAATGAAGATATTAATAACATAAATTATAATGAAGAAAGTTTTAATAATGATAATGATTATGATTATGATTATGATAACAAAGATATTAATGAAATTAATTCAGATGATGAATCTGATGAAGCGAAAAAAAGAAGAATAGAAGAATATGAAAAAGAAGCACAAGATCATCAAAAATTAATGACAGATTATTATAATAATATGCAAAAATCAAATTTAACTTTTCATAAAAAAAAAAAAGAAAAAGTTGATCCTTTTAAAATAAGAAAATTAATAGAAGAAACAAAGAAAAAAACATTAGGAATAACTGAAAATTCAGATGTAAAAATAACTGACGAAGAAATATATAATAAAATATCTGTTGAAAGTGATTTATTTAAAGAATGGACAAAAATAGGTAATAATCAAAGATTTAAAGATTATAAATTACATTATGTACATTCAGGAAATTATTCTAAAGTAGGACAAGGTGAATTTTTAATATATAAAGGAAAAAATTATTTTGAAAAAAAAAAGGAAGAAGATACAGAATCAAAAAGTTTACCTCCAGAATTTGTAAATTGGTTACAATCAGAATTAAGAAAATTAAAAAATGCTTATTCTTTAAAAAAAAAAGAACCTGAAATTAAAGATGAATATACTTTTAAATTAAATGATCAAAATACTGAAAGTGAAATTAATACAAAAAAAAGGAAAAGATTAAGAAAAGAAATTCCAAAAAAAAGATTAAATAATAAAAGATTAAAAACTATAAAAAAACCAGAAGAAATTGAGATTAAAGATGAAGAAACTATGCCACTTCCAATTTCAAGAAGTGAATCATCTGAATCAAGTAGATCAGAACATAATCTAAATTCATTAAGATATATGTTTCAAGAAATTCAAAAATTAAAAAATTTACCTCCTGAAGAATATACTAAAAAAGTTAATAGTCTTTTAGATTTTCAGTTAGATAATGCAATTGTTATGGTTCATAGGAAACATGCTGATAGAATTAATAGATTTATTCATAATTTAGAAGATTTTAGAAAAAGTAGAGCGAATTATCAAAAATATAAATCTAGAAAATTATCTTATTTACCTCCTATTTCAATTAAAAAAGTAAATAGTGAAAATATATTTAATCTTAAAAAATATTATCTTAGTGAAGAAAAAGTTAAAGCAACTGATAATATTTTAGTTCCTAAGAATAAAACTAAGAATATTATTGAAACAATGAAAGTATAAATTTTAAATTTAAATTAGTTATAATATTATGATTGAATTCATTTTTTTTTTGACTTGAATAATTTATATAAAGTATTATTAATTTGAATTAAAAACATTAATATTGTTAAGTATATTATCCATTTTAATCTATAAATTATTAATAAAAGATTTCATCATTAAATTATTATTATTTTTAAAAAAGTACTTTGGCTTTAATTTATTTTGCATTTATTTTATTGTCCTACTATTATTAAACAAACTTATATATATTGTTATTGAAGTCATTTCTATATTTTTATTTATTTTTATGATATATTTTAATTATCATTATTCTTACACATTTATATTATATCTTTCCTAAATTTCCCTTTCTTTTTTATCAACAAAAAAAATATGATATAAATAAAAATTAAAATGTAAATTAAAATAATAAAGTTAATAGAAATAATTTTATTCTAAGTACTTTTTAATTTTTTTTATTTTACTCTCAATGACATCTACAATACCTTTATAAGTCCAATAAGTTTTACCTTGAAATTTTTTATCGTGAGAAATTCCTAAAAAATCTAAAACATCTTTTATAAAGAATGTAAATAAACTTGTAGTACTATCAATTTTTGAAAAATAAGAAGGATTAATTTTATGTAAATTCCCATTTATTATATGAAAGACTTTATATATATTTTCACTTGATAAATTTATATTTTCTTCTGAATTTCTTAATAATAAATCTCCAGTTTTACCATTTGATTCATTAGAAAAATATTCACAACATTTTTTCCAAAAAATCTCTTTTTCAAAGTTTTCTTTTGAAATTGGATGGGAGATTAATTGGAAATATATTTGATATATTAATAAAATATCATCTGAAGGAACTTGAGATTCAGTAAATAATTTATTTAATAGAGTTTCATTTAATAAATTTATTGCTTTTAAAGCTGCTTTTGTTAAAACTAATTTGGACATATCAATTTTTTCAAAAATATCTTCTGAATTAAAAAGACTTAACTTATTTTCATATTCTTTTTTTTCTATTTCTAAATTATTTAAAATTTGTTTATTGATTAATACTCTACATAATTTGTTAACTTTTAATAAATTTATATAATCCCATATTGATAGATACTTTAAAATAAATGTTAAATTATCTTGAGCAAAACTATTAAAATTAATGTTTTGTAAATAAAGTACTTTGTTATCATTTATTAAATTTTCGTTAAGGAAATTCCTCTTAAAATCTAAATCACTAATTGGAGTTACTAATAAAGGATCTTTATGAATAATTAAGTCATTTTGAATTGATGATTCAATTGATGAAATTTTATTCGTATCATCTTCATCAAAAGTTTTATTATGATACTTAGACTTATTATTATTAGAATTATTATTTTTATTTATATCAGTAATTAATCTTCTTGTTGGATTATATAAAGAACTTGAAGTATGAGCTTTTTTATTTGTTTTTTTTTTTCCTGAATTTTTCATTAAATTACTCATTGATTTTGAATTATTTTGTTTTGAAGAAAATATATTATCTAAAGTATTACTATTTCCTTTACTAAATTGTCTTAAATTTGATAAAGATTTATTTTTTTTTATTGTTTTAACTTGATTATTTTTGGTATTCATTATCATTAAATTTGATTTACTTTCTCTTAAAGATTTATTTTGTTTATTTGCAGATTTAAAAGAACTTCTATTTGATTTCATAGGAGTTTTTGGTCTTATTATATTTGAATTTTTTGATGTTTTATTTGGAGAATTTTTAATCCTCATATTTTTTGACAATGAAGATATTCTCCTTTTTTCTTGATTCTGATTGTCTTTTTGATTTATCTGTGTTTCAATGTTTTTACAAATATTTACAACAATTTTTGTTAAATCAATTGATGTTGTTATTAATTCCAAATGAGTTTGAGAATTTTTTTCTAATGAAGATAAATTACATTCGAATTTTGATAATAAAAGAGTTTTTAATATTTCTTCTTTACTTAAAACCATTAATTATATATTATTTTTCTAATTTATAATAATTGAAATTTAAATAAATTTAAATAAAGAAAATAAATTATTATTATATAATAAGTACTTTTTATATAATAGTCAAATTTTTATACTGAATTTTTGAAAAAAAATAGGAAAAACATTATATTCAATTTACTAATGAAGATGAAATAATTAGATTAGGAATGCCAATTGAAAGTGAATTTAAACCTTTTACTATAAAATTTTTATGAACAATTATTTAAAAAAGATGTTATGTATTTATTTTTCTTTTAAAAGATTAAAAAACTATGTTTTTCTTCTTATTATTATAATATATTAACAAATAATAAGTTTATAAATAAAAGAATATATAAAACAAATTTTTACAAATCTTTTTTTTTGATAATTAAATATAAATATAAATTATTCAATTCAATTAAAAAATTTTTAAATAAAAATTTCTTAAATAAAATAAATAAAAATATTACAACTCTTCAAGTTCCTGACCTTCAGGAATATCTTTCTTTTTTTTCTTTGCCAGAAAAACTCTTAATAATACAGTTAACCAACAACAAATGGAAATAGTTAAAATAATATATTTAAACAAAAATAATAATTTATTTCCATCAATATCATAAGCACTATTAGAAAAAATTCTAACAACATAAATATTATAATCAAAATCTAATCTATCAATATTTAAAGCATCAACTCCTAAATACCAATAAGGTAAAGGATTTTTAACATCATCTCCCACTCTAATAGTTGCTCTATAATAATTATCTTTTTTTTCTGCAAATTTATATCTATATGCAGTTTTATTTATTATTATATCAGTCCAAATATCATCTCTAATTTTTTCCATATGACAATCACTAAAAAATTTTTCAGGTTTTGGAAAAAAATTATAATTTGTATTATATTCAGTTATTTTTGGAATATAAGTTTGATTCATCCAAAAAAATCTTTTTTTAGGTGCAATTATAATAGGAATTAAACCTAAAATTGCATCTTCGTTTATATCTTCATATTCAATTTTTCTAGTTTCTTTATTCATATATGATAAAGAAGTTAATTTAATAAAATTTCCTATTTCATTTTCTTTTTGATAAAGAGGTATTCTAACTGGATTACTATATTCTCTAAAAGGGATTTCTCCAATTGTTAAAACTTTTCTTTTTTTATCATAAGAAAGTAATTTTCTCATTTTAAATATAGAACTCATTTTATATAAAACACTATATATATTAGATTCAGGGTATCCTGCATGATATCCTAAGCCAAAAACACCATCAACTTTTAAATTACTTTGTGTTTTTGTTACTTTAACATATCTTAATTTAATATTAAAATAAGGATCATCTTGAATAAAAAAAAAATCATCTTCCCAATTTCCTTCATATAATCCAAAAGCATTTTCAAATTTAGTTGATTCTAATTTTACTGTAGTTTTAGAATTAAAATCTTTAAATATATATGAAAATGGTGAGGTTGGATCTATTAATAATTTAAGCTCTGTTTGGGGATTTCCTACTCTTACTTTTACAAAATCTTCATCTATTATTTTTAATTTTAAAGACCTTGTTAATTGGAGAAAAAATAGAATATAAAAAATATTCTTTATCATTTTTTTTTATTCAATACTTTAAAGTTATTTATTTATTTTTTTTATTTTTTATTATATTTAAAAGTAAATTTATGATTGAACAAGAAAAAAATAAAAATGAAAATGAAAATGAAGAATTTGATTCTTTAAAAAGAAAAGATGATAATATTGATAAAAATATAAATATAAATACAAATGAAATAAAAAATAAAAAAGATATTAATTTTGAAGAAGAATTAAATAATATAAAAGAAAAAGCAATATCTGCTTATGAATGGGAAGATTTAAAAGATTATTTTATTCAAAAATATAAATCAGTGATAATGGAATATAATAAAATTGAAAATTCAATGGAAAATTCTATAAATAAAAAAGATGAAGAAGAAAAAAATGAGGAAGAAAAAAAAGAAGAAGAGAAAAATGATGAATTAGACAAAAATAAAAATATTGATGATGATATAATATATTATTTATCAAATATGAAAAAAATGCCATTTACTTTACAAAGAATGGCTGAATTATTATTAGAATATAATATTTATTATAAGAATGCTCTTAAATTTAATTTTGCTTTTAAAAAACTTGTCAATATTGATTTAGAGTAAATATTTAAAAATTAATTTTTATTTTTTATTTTTTTATCAAACTCAATAATAAAACATAAACACAAACATTAAAGTTTCTTTTTTTTAAAGTTAATTTTAGAATTAAAAGACAAAAGATAATTAAATTAATTTTGGTAATAATATTTTGACAATATTTTTTATTAGCTTATAAAATTTATTTTCTTATTTTATCTTATTATCATTTTCAAATAAGAGATTTTTAAAATGGAGAAATTTTCAAAATCAGAAATCCAATTTATTGATAAGATTAAATTATTTGATTATTTAATTAATGATGGAACTTTTTTTATATAATATAATTAAATTAAATTTTATTCTTTTCATAAGAATTATTTAATTTTGAAAATATATTATAACTTATATAAAAAACTAATTATTATATTGTTGTAACTCAAATTTGAGTAAAAAATATATAAAGTAAAACTAAAAAACATAAAAATTCTATAATTATTATACACCATAATTTACAGTAAGAAGAACTTTCCACAAAAGTATCCAATTTATTAGTACCTTTTTCCATTTTCTCATTTAATTTATCAATCTAAAAAAATTAAAAAATAAATATTACATCATCTTTTAAATAATTTAATTTTTCATTTTGATTTTTAACTTCATGTTTAATAGATTTTGCTTGTTTTTCCCCAGAAATAACATTCTTAGTTATATCACCAAGAATTTCATTTTGATCTTTTAGTAATTTTTTTTGTTCTTCAAACAATTGTTGATTGCTCATAGTTTTAAATTTATTTTTTGTTTCTTCACTTATTTCTTTATCAACAAATTCAGTTTTATATTTATTTTTAACAGTTTCATCAAAATTTTTTCGAACTCTATTATAATTTAAATCAAATCCTTCAATAACTAATTTTCTTTTATTAACTGTTGAAGGTGGCATTTCTGTAGGAATTTTAGATGATATATAAGCCATTCTAAACTTTGATAAATTTTCACTATATTTTTGCAATAAATCAGAAACTTCTTTTTCTATTGATATAGTACTACCATTTTTTCCTATATTTTTAATTTCTAATATTTTATTATTTATTTCCCCTTCTAATCTATTCATTTCATCTACTTTATCTTGATAACCTAAACCATAATAATCATCATTATCCATTTAAATATATAAAAAAAATGAATTTAAAAAATATTATTAATAAAAATGTTAAAGATTATAATAATATCATTCTTCCCTATAATAATAACTTCAAAATTATTATTTGTTTTAGAACATTTCCGTCATGGAGCTAGAGGTCCATGTGATGATTTAGATGAAAATGGAAATGATTATTTAGGAATTCATTGGGATACATTAGGAGAACTTCATCCAGTAGGAATGAGAATGCATTATTTATTAGGTTATAGAAATAAATTACAATATAAGAATTTTATTCATGAATATTATGATCCAAGAGAAATTTATGTAATTAGTACTGATTTAAATAGAACTATTGCTTCTGCTTTATCTCATTTACATGGTATGTTTACTAAAGGACCTATATTAAAAGACAATCAATTAAATTTTGCTGTTCCTCCTATTCAATTAAGTAATGAAACTAAAATAGAAATTGATAATTTAGGTAATTTTGCTTTACCTAATCAAATTCAAACTATTCCAGTTCATATTTTTAATATAATTGATCATTTCTTTTTATTACATGAAGTTGAAAGTACCAGTGATTGTAAACCTATAAAAAAAATAAGAGATAATATTTCTTCACAACAATCTTTTATAGATTATGCAAATAAATTTAATGAAACTTACGGAGAAGGTTTATTAAAATATTTAAAAAGAGAAAAAGATGAGAATTTAATTGCAAATTTCTCTTATATTCATTTTTTTTGTGATCATTTAATTTCAGATGTAACAACAATGCAAGATATGAATAGGATAAATGAATTAAAAAATTATAATATTAATATAGATGATTTAGTAAATTCATGTAATGATGCATTAGAAAAACAATTATTTGATGTAGTATTTGGTGATAAAAATGTTATTAGAATGTCACAAAGTCCTTCAATGAGACAATTATTTAAATATATGGAAGGAAGAATAAATTTAAATAAAGATAATAAAAGTGATTATTTAGATTATAATTATCCTAGATTTGTAATTTATTCTGCTCATGATACTTCAATTGCTGGTGTTGAAAAATTAATGAATTTAGTTTTTGGATGTAGATTAATCAATCCACTCTATGCTGCAAATTTATATTTTGAACTGCATTTTGAAAATAATAAATATATTGTTAAATATATTATGAATGATGATGTAATTAAAGAATTTGATTATTTTACTTTTAAAAAAGAAATTGAAAAATATTTATGGAGTGAAAAAGAAATTGAAGATTTTTGTCAGTTTTCTTATAAAAAAATGAATAGTGAAGAAAATTATTATTATACTTATGAAAAAATATTATATTATCTTATTGTTATAATGATTTTATCTATTCTTGGTTTAGGAATTGGTATATTTTACATTAAGTGTAAAATTAAAAGTATTAAAAATAAAAAAAATAATTTTGACTTTGTTGAGTCAGAATAAAATAGTTGATAAGTTAACAATTTTTTTTCATAGAAAATTATTTAATATTAATATTATTTATATATTTAAAAGGGAATATATCATTTCAGAAATTTATTGTAAATAATTTAATTAAAATTTATAATTTTTTCTGAATTTAAAGAAATATAATCATTAGAAGGTAATGTTATATCAGAAATATCAACATTATTTTCATTTTTTTGAGATAATATTTTTTGTTGTTGTATAGCAAGAGCTTTATATATTTTTTCAGATAAATCATCTGTCTTTAAAACTATTTTTTCATTTTCTTTAATTTGTTTTTTGTAATATACATGTATTATAGCCAAAAATATAAAGATTATTAAATAAGCAATTTCTTTTAAAGATGAAATTATATATAAAACTTGATCTCCTTTATCAGATTGATAAAATAAAATTATTACAGTAATCAAATTCATAATAAAAGCAAATATTATTAAAATAAGAAAAATCTTTAAACAGTAATTTTTTATTTTTATATAAATAATAATACCTAAAATAATGGTAAAAAAAATATTTAATATTGCAACTATTATTTCTAAAATTAAGAATGAATATAAAAATTGATATTTATTTAATTTTGAAATATTTGTACAGTCAAAAAAGATGTTATATATATTTATATTTGAATAAATTATTGAAAGAAAAAGAAAACAAAATATAACTATAATTATTATATGACAGAAAATACAACAAAATTTATTTTTTTTCATTTACCCACCCAGTTTATTTATAAAAATAAATATAAAATAATTTAGTAATTTATATATTTATAAACAAAATAGAGAATTAAATTAATTTATATTTTTGTGATAATCGTTACAATTAGATAATTTTTTTATTTTGAATATATCTTATTTAAATTGAATTTTTCATTAAAAATCAAATTTTAAAAAACATTATTATATATTTACTTATAATAATTTAATTTCTTAAACAATAAATCAAATGTTGATGATAATCAAAATATGAATGAATTTTAAGTGTATATCTTTTCCCAATTCCAAAAATTATATAGTTTAGAAATAAAAAACATATTATAAATAATATTATCTTTCTTTTCATTCATTTCTTTTTCAATGGTAACAATAAATAATATCTTCAAAAATTAAATTAAAAAAACAAATGATTCCTATTCTCAATTTTTTTCTATTCTATCTTATACATATTTATTATATATTCCTAACTTTTATTTTTATTCCTTTTGGGTATTTCTTTCACATAGTTTATACATACTTTTAATATTTCTTCCCTATAAATAATTTTATTTGTTATTTATTATAGTAATTGTATCTTTTAAGTTATTTAAACATTCTTTAGGGATGTAAATTTAAAGATTTTTGCAAGTGTTATTTTTGTTTCATCAATTTTTAACTATTGATACAACATAATTTCTGTTTTTAGACATTATATTTTTAATAAAATTTATTATTTTTATTCATGTATTTATAATTAATAATTTGTTAATGGAATATTATGAATCTACTCCTTCAAGATTAAATATTAAATTGAGAAATATACCTTTAGGAAGAAAGACTGAAAATGATTATTTAAATATATATCATGGATTAAATCAAACTTTACCTGTGATGCAATATGAATTTTCAAATTTGAAGCATAGAGCCAGAGAATATAATAGATCATTAAATCCTTCAATGGCATGTTCTTTCATTTATAATGAACCTTGTAATAATCTTAATTATCAATTTCAAACTAATCAAGAATATAATAATAATATCAATATTAATAATAGCAATAACAATAATATTATAGGAGAACCAATTGGATTTAGAAATATATCTAGGAATATTAATTATAATAATTATTCTCAAAGAGAAAATTTAGAAAAATTAATCCAAGAAAGAGATACTTTAATTAATCAATTTCAGGATTTGATGGAAAATTGTTATCAAAAATTAAAGAAATACAAAGATGAAAATGAAATTTTAAAAAAAAATCTTGGGAAGGAAGAAAACCCTTTAAATGAGGATGATAATGTAAATAATAATTTTGATGAGATGGATTATAATAATTTAAAGAATAATAATTTTAAAAGAAATAAAGATAATAGTAATGAAGTTAAACAAGTTAAAAATCTAGAAAAAGATATTAATGAATTAATTAATGAAACAAAAATAAGTCAAGAAAAATATAATAACCAATTAGATGAATTAGTTAATAAATTATCAATTCTTGGAAATAACCTTAAATAATTTTTTACGTTTATTTTTTTTAATTATGATTTATTGAAAAAAATCCATAATTATTTTTTTAATAAATGAAAAGAAACAATTTAAGTTGTAAAAGGTATTAATTTGAAAACATTTATAAATCTTTATTAAATTTATTTAATAACTTAAAAAGACAATAAAATTTAATATTTAATTGTAAATTATCTTAACCACAAAAAATATAAGAAGATTAAATAAAAAAACTTCAAAAAAAAAAAGAATAAAAAATTTAAAAAAAAAATTTATATATTTATTTACTCATCATCATTTTAACAAATTCATCATAATCAATTTGTCCATCATTATCTTGATCAGCTTCTTTAACCATTTCTTCAATTTCTTCAGGAGTTAACCCTTCTCCTAGATTATTCATAATATGTCTTAATTCATGACTAGTAATAAATCCATTACCATCTCTATCAAAAACTTTAAAAGCTTCTAATAATTCTTCATCAGTATCAGTATCTTTCATTTTTTTAACCATTAAACATAAAAATTCTTTAAAATCTATAGTTCCATTTCCTTCTAAATCAACTTCTCTTATCATTTGTTTTAATTCTTCTTCAGTTGGATTTTGACCTAATCCACGCATTACTGTTCCTAATTCTTTTGATGTTATATGACCATTTCTATCTTTATCAAATAATTCAAAAGCTGCTTTAAATTCCATTATTTTTTCATCTGTAAGGTTTTCTACCATTTATTTTTTTTAAAGGAGTTTTTGGAAATTTTATTATATTTTTTTTTATTTATGCTTTTATTTATATTATTTATTTATTTATATTTTTTGATTTTTCTTTTTTTTATATATCACTTTTATTTTGCTTATTGGGTTCTAGAAATTTGAGTAAATGTTTTTTTTCTCCTATTGTTTGAGTGAAGTTGTTTAATTGAGCATTTAAATTTTCTTTCATTTTATTTAATAATTCTAATCCTTCGTCAGAAAATGAATAAAGAGATCTTTTAATTTTTTTTTTATCTTTTATTTGCTTTTTATCCTTATTACAATGATTACTTTTACTATTTTTATAATCATATATTATAAATTGCTTTGTGTTTTTATTATAATTTGTCCCAGAAAAATACTTTATTTTAGAATTAGGTTTATATTTATTATTATATTTATCTTCTTTACTTAAGTCTATTCTAAAATTATTATTTTCTAAATAAGAATTTGTTGTTAAATGTCGTTTATATTCGTCATTGTGATTTGATTTATTTATTACATTAGAATTTATATTTTTCTTATTTTTATAAAAAGGACTTTTTGATTTTTTCAAGGCTTTATTTAAATTAACTGTTATATTATGTGGATTATTATTTAAATAATTTTTTATTTCTTGCTTTATTAAAATACTATTATCAAGATTCGTAGAAAAATTATTATTGTATTTTGTTTTTATATTTATTGTTGGTGAATTAATATAATCTTTTATTTTATTTGATATAGAAATTGATTTATTAAAATAATTTTTTATAACGTTTATGTCATTTTTTTCTATTTTTAAAGTTTCTTTATAAATTGAAAAATTTAAAATAAAATTTAAAATTCTATTTCTTGGACCAATTGGAATATTCATTTCTTTTAAATCATCTTTTGTTAATAATAATAAATCATTAAAATCTACTTTATTAGTATACATTTTTTCCAAATAAATTTTATCAATTCCTAAATTGTTAAAAACAATTTCTAAAATATTTTCATTAAAATTATGATTTTTATTGACTACATTATTTAAATAACATTTATTTTTTGAGTTTTTATTACTTTTATTCTTTTTTACATTATTATTCAAATCAAAAAAAGAATTGGTATCAGTAAAAGAATAGTAATTATTAGATTGAGAATTAATTGTTGAAAATTGTTTTGGTCTTTCAGAAGTATTAGATTGAGGTAAATCTAAACTTGTTATTTTTTTATTAATTTTATTATGAGATTGAGAAGTGAAAGAGTATTTTTTTAGTTCAGATTCTGGAATTTTATTATTAACTCTAGGTTTTTCTTCTTCTAAAATTCTTAAATTTTTTATATTGAATAACTTATTTTTCAAAGTTTGATTAGACATAAAGTCAATTATTAAATTTAATTTTAATTTTTAATTTATTATTTTTAAAATTATTAATTAAAAATATTAATATTAGTATTAGAATAATATTATAAAGTTTGAATATTCATATTTCATTTATTTAATTAAAATTTGTATTTCTTGGACTAGTATTTAAAATATTGGTATTACTCCTTTGATTGTAATTATTAAAATTATCTAAATTTGATAAAGGTTTTATATTAAAATTACTATAAAATGAATATTTTTCTTCTCTGTTATCAAGTAAAATACTTTTTGAATGACTACTACTTAAAGCTCTATTATTTCTTGACACGAAATTATTACTTAAATTATTTAGTGTTGAATTTAAAGTTTGTTGATATTGGGCTTCTACACTTTGAAGATTATTCTTTAAATTATTTATGTAATTTTCTTTTTTTTTTAATTGATTATTATAATAATTTTGGATTGTATTTAATTCTTCTTTAAGTAAATTTAATTCATTTTGTAATTTAAAATTTAAATTTTTTAATTCTTCCTTTTTTTCTTTTTCAATTAATTTCATATTTTCTTTAAATCTATTGTTTTCATCGATTAATTTTTTATTTTCGTTAATTAATAAATCTATTTTATCTTTTGCTTCAATTGTAACTTTTTGAAAAATATCAATAATTTTCATTTTTTCTTCAAGAATACTTTTAAGCATATTATTTTCATTTGATAATTGATTAATAATTCTTTTATATTGTTCAGATACATTTGATACTCTATGACTGTTATGTATTTGATTATTATCATCATCATTTACTTCTTCAATAATATAATCATTTTCATTAAACATTTTTTTCAACTATTAAAATAATAATTACCTTATTAATATAAAAAAAGAATTGTTTCAAAAAATAAAAATAGAACAAAGAGAAGAATAAATAATTTATTTCATGTAAACCCTGAATTTTTCTCAAAATAGAAGGACTTAAGATTGAAAATAATTTAATAATAAATAATAGATTTAAATATTTAAATATAAAGATAAGAAGAAACAAAGCTTTACTGTGAAATTAGGAAAATATAAAATATAATAAAAATATTTTATATGATAACTGAAATATGAGAAATCACTTTTACATCTTAAAAAATTGACTAAATAATAAAGTTGATTTTGATTTTTATATGATAAATTTATGGATTATAACTTAATGAGATTTTTTCAAATAATATTAACATATAAAGTAAAAAAATTTAAGAAATTCTTTTGGTTTTTTTTTTATAGATATTATTAAATTTATTTATGTTTTTTTTATTTTAGTTTTTATATTATAATATTTTATTGATATATTGTTACATTATATGATTGGATAAAAAAAGCATAATAAAATAAATGCTTTTTATATTATGTTAAAATTAAATCTTTTCTTTTTTAATTCAATTCTTTATTAAATAAATATTCACTATTGATTTGCTTTACCATTTATTTTTGAAACTCTATCTATACTAATACCTTAAAATTTATATGTTATATTTTTATAATTAATCTTTTATTATTAATTTATAAGGAAATAGAATGTTCGAAATATTCTTTAATTTGTTCCAAAATTTTTTGATTTAATTTTGAAACTTTAGTAATAATTTTTCCATTGGATATAAACTCAAATTTTTCCATTAATTGAATAAAACATGAAATTTCAGATAAAGATATAATTGATATTCTAATTTTATTTCCATTATTAAGTAAATAAATTTCTAATTCTTCATTTAATATTTGTATTTCCTTTATAATGCGAAAATCATTTAGTTTTTCATTTTCGTTTTTTTGAGTTAAAACATAGAATTTAGAAAATATATTAATAAAAATATTAATATTCTTTTTTAATGTTTCAAAAGGTCTCATTATGATATTACTATCTAAAATAATTTGACTCCTTGAATATATTTTATTATATTCTTTTATGTTTTTACAAAATTCTTCGTGAAAGAAATGAATGAGTTTTTCTGAATTCTGATTTTTCAAAGAAATATTATTTTCAACAATTAAAATTGTTGAATTATCATTTGTATTGGAATGAAAAAAATAATTAATATTTTGAGATTCTAAAGATTCATCTTCATAATTATTGATTTTTAATTTTTGAGAATATGTTTTATATCTTTCAGAATTATAATTACTTATTGTTTTAGTTTTTATAAAAAGATTGTTTTTTATAATTAATTGAGATTCACATCCTATTTCATCATAGTTTTTTGAATCTAAAAATTTAATAGATGTATCAGAACATTGGTTAATTATTAATTGGATTTTTTTTTGTTTTGTAAAAAAATTGAAAATCTTCGAAATATCCTCTTTGAAATTACATATAAAAATAATATTTCCACAAAAATTACTTGAAGTCATTTTACTTTAATTATTAATAATTTCTGTGTATAAATAAATTTAATTATAAGTTATTTAATGTTTATTATATTTGGTATTAAAAAAATATATTATTATTTACTTATAGTATAAAAAAATTATTTCAAACAAAAAAACTTAATTCATTTAAAATAAAAAAAAATAAAAAGTAAATAAAACAAATCATATTCATAACATTAAAAAATCAAAAACAACTTACAAATGAGATATTGCTCTCTAAAAATAACAGAAAATTTTATTGAAGGGACTATTATTAAGAAGAATTGATTTTTATACTAAGAATTAAAAAACAATAAAAGAAATTATAAATATAAAACAAAGAAAAAAAGATGAATATCCATATCTATAAAAAAAGGATTTGATAATTTTATTTATTGAATATTTCAAAAAAAAACGCTTTATTAACATATGATAAAAAAGGAAATTGTATTAAATTTAAAGTTATTAGAAAAATTTTCTCCAATTGTTTTCTTTGAGGAGAATCTCTATTAATTATGGTACTTTATTTGAAAGAATTTGCTCTTTTGAACCTTTTTTTGAGTTAATGCAAGGAGTTGAATAGAGAAAGATATTTGTTAGAATAAATTAAGCATAAAAATATGGAAATTGAGGTAGAAGGTTCTTTAATTTAATAACTTAAATTAAAATTCTATTAAATTGAAGAAATTATGAAAATAATGGATTAATAAAAGAAAATATAAATATAATTTAATCACTCATATTAATAATTTTAGGTTAAATCCTATATTATTTTATGAGAAAATAAGATTCTAAAACAATGATTAATTTAAAGCAATATTTGTATCTTTTCAAAATAATTAATTTACATTTTAAGTTTTGAAGAAATTACTTCAAAAAAACTGATAGAAGATGAAAAAAATATATGTAATTATTTAGAAAATCAATTAGGTTATTCTAAATATTTTTTAAATTGAAAATACGAAGACTTTCGAAAATTCTTTAAAAAAAAACAATTTACTAAAATTATGGTAACAATAATTAAAGTCTAATGAAAGTCATTTATTATATATTTGTTCAAGAGTTAAAATCTAAATATAAATAAATCTGTTTATTATTAAATAGTAAGTAAGGTTTTATTTGTTTAAATGAATTTTATATTATAATATATTATGAAAATTTATTTCCCATTTGTAAAAATATAGCTAAAGTTTTTTGTAATTCATCTCTTTTATTTTCTAATTTCGAAATATCTTCTTTTGTTTTAATTATGTCATTTTCTTTTTGAACTAAAATTTGTTTTAATTTTGATACTTCTAATTTTAACTTTTGTTCTTTTGTTAATGGTTTATTATTTTTTTTGACTTTAAATAAATTATTATTTAATATTTTCTTCATTAAAGTAGCATTTTTATGATTTATAAAATTTTTCTTTTTATATTCTTTTTGTGGTTTAATTTTATTATTAAATTTAATTATAACATTATTCTTTTCGATTTGTTCTTTTTCTTCTATAATTTTTTTATCAACTTCTTTTATATTTTCAATTAAGACATTTGTATTTAGAAAAAATTTTTTACTTAATTTTGATTTGACTAAAGTTTTATTTATTAAAGGAATTGAACCTTCAGAAGGAAATTTATTATAAGGTGGATCAAAATGATTATTTAATATACAATCTAAAATACATATTGCGTGAAGATTTCTATTTTTTTTCCATTCAATATTATTTGTTAATTGACATAATTTTTTACACCAAATTTTAACTCTTAGTTTATCATATTTATTTAAATTCGATGATTGTTTTTCAATCTCTAAAAATAAAATTAATATTTACCTATTATTAATGAAATAAATTCTTTATCGTAAATATCGGTGTTATCATTATTTATTTCATCCATTTATTAATGTTAATATATTATATTTTGACTTTTAAAAAATTTAATTTTTTTAATTTATGATATTTTAAATTTAAAATTAATTTTATTTATAATTATTTTTTTTTTTTTTTTGGTATTTTGATTTATTTTTTTTTATAATTTACATTTGGTTTTTAATTCTTATTTTTTTTATTATATTATTTAATTCACTTAAAGCTTTATGTTTTTAATTTTATCAAATGGCTTCTTTATTCTTTATTATTCCTTTGAAAAATATTTGTGATTATATAAATCATATTAAAACAGAAATTTTTTTTTCAAATTATTGTTCTATATTATAATCTTTTTAAATCCTTCAACAATTCTATCAAAATCATAATTAGGCTTAAAAGATTTAAATTGATTATTTTCTTAATTATAATATACCATTTTTATTAAATTACTAATTATTTAAAACTTTTTTTCTAATTCATTAACATCAATTTTTTATTTTATTAAAATTGAATTTTTTTTCTTCTTCTTTTTATATGTTTTAATTCATTTCTTTATTATAAGCATAAAACAATTTTTTATTTTTTATTATATTTTTTCTATTAACACCATAAAAAATTGAGTTCATTTGATTTTTTCATCTTTTGAAAAAATTAATCCACTAATTCAAGAATTATTTAATTACTTTTGGTTTTATTTAATTTTATTTTTTTCCAATTTACTTAATTTCTTTGTCTTTTTTTATATTTTGTCTATATATGTACATAATCTTAATAAGATAGAACACTTTTTTTCTATTTCATTTTCATCTTTTCTTGATGATTGGGATTATTTTTATAATAAAAGAATTGAAATAAATAATCTAAAATAAAAGTGAATATGTAAACTTTTTAAAATAAAAAGAAACACCCTCTCCTTTACAAAATTTTTCTTATCCTTGAAAAGAAGCTAAGGAAATTTAAATTTTTTTTCATCAATTTTTTATGAAATGTATAATAGTAATTTCTTTAAGATCAATAAATTAAAATAAATAATGAGTTTTAATTTGATTTTTATAATGTTTTTCTTTATAAATTGAAAATAAAAAATATTACTAATAAATAACTATCTTTAAAAGGTATTTTTAATAAGTTTAAATGTGAATAGTAATTCAATTATAATATTAAAAATAAAAAACTTTTTAAAAATTTCATTAAAAAATACTAATAAAAGTTTAATTTATTAAATACTAGAAAATAATGAAAATAACTTTAATTTTGATTTAAAATGGAAAATCAAGGAAATAAAAATTTCATCGAAGATAATACAAATTTAAATAGAAAAGGAAAAATATCATTTGAAAATATGATGAAAAAAGGGAATAGTAGAATTAATTCAAGTATAAATTCATCTTTAAATTTAAATTCTTTCAAGAATAATAATTCTACAAATCCTTCAAATACAAAAAGAAAAATCAGCTTTATTGATGAAAAAGATAATTCTAAATCAATTAAAGAAGTTATAGAAATTAAATCATATAAAGAATATTATGTTGATGTTAACGAAGATATTAAGAACAATGAATGTGAATGTAAATTATTTTAATTCTTGTTTATATTTTATTCCTAATTATATATTGATATTATTTAATTTTGATTTTGTAAACTATTATAAATAAATAATATAAATAATCATCAAAGTGTGATTTTAAAAATTTTTTTTTTTATTTGGCAATACTTTTATTTTGAATTTTTAAATAATATTTATTAAAAATGTCGAAGAAATCCTAAATTTTCTTAGTTATAATTTTAATAAAGAATTTATTTCTATATCATCAACTAAATCTTCTATAAATTTAAGTTTTCAAAATAATGCCAAAAAAAACCTAATTTATAAAATAATTCCTTTAAAAAAATAATTAAAAAAGAGAAAAACTTACAGAAAAAGAGCATTTATTTACAACTTCATTTAGAGAGATATTAATTGCCAACAAATTTAAGAGAATACGATGAACATTCTAATACAAGAAACAAAAAAAATTAAATAATTTTGAAAAGGAAAATTTAAACTAAAACAAGCTAATTCAGTAAAACAAAAAAATAAATAAAATATCAACAAATTCTAATTAATTCTTTAAAATATCTTCTAGTATCTGATAATTTGAATGAAAAATATATTAGGACATCTTATAAAAGTTCAAGAAAAAATGTAAGTTTTGAAGATTTTATGATAAATTTGTTTAAATTTTTTTGGTAAATTATAATTCTACTTTTTTTTAAAGTTATATCTTTTAAAGAAAAATAAAAAATATTATTAATTAAAAAGAAAAATATAGATTATAATTTTTGATTTTATTAAGTGTTAAAAACCAATAAAAAAACATGATTAAAATATCATTAAAATGAAGAAAGAATGTGAAAATATTATTATATATTATTTTTTTAATACATTTTTTAAATTTTATTATTTTTTATTTTCTTTAATAGGAAATTTCTATTTAGCAATTCATAAACATCAATTGCAGAACACTATCATTATTTTTTTGAATAACCAATTTTTAATAAACTTCAGGTAAAGTATGATTTTTTAAAATCACAAAATGGATAAATAAATTTATAATTTTTATTACAATTATATTCTATTTAATAAA
>JAEEGK010001880.1_pt1 | contig 52689 bp, 39 predicted proteins | sample 8958771 | NCBI WGS metagenome assembly JAEEGK01 (sample SAMN16246547, study PRJNA631951) | gut metagenome | biome: gut microbiome; feature: rumen; material: SC-attached | host: Bos | place: Iran: Karaj | collected 2018-10 | reverse complement strand
ACCCAAGGAGCTGTTGGACAATCCGTTGACCATGAAGGCGGTAATGCTGATGGAGGAATCCGGGATGAGCGAGCGCGAACGCTACATGTATGAGAAGAACCTGGACAACGTGCGCATCGAGCAGGCCTTGATGCGTGAGTCGAAGGAGAAAGGCATAACAGAAGGCGAAAGGATCGGCCTGGAAAAAGGCGAAAGGATTGGTATTGCCAAAGGAAAAGAAATCGGTATCGCCGAAGGCAAGGAAATCGGCATTGCCGAAGGCAAGGAGATCGGTATCGCCGAAGGCAGAGCGGTCGAACGGGAGATGCTCATTAATCGCATGATGGAGGCAGGCATCGCCCCATCAACGATCGATAGGATCATCCATCGCTAAGCGATTGGTTTCTTGTGGGCTCACAAGACAACACCCATAGGGTCGTTGATGACTCTTATATCGAAAGTTTTAAACGAAAGAGTCCAGGATGTAATATCGCGCCGACAAGGCTCAAGCACGAAAGGAACAAGAGAAAAGAATTCCAGCTTCCTTCGTCATCCAAGTGACCTCACTTCGTCGAAGGCGGCCAGCTTGCCATTAATCCCCCTCAATAATCAGCAACTTAAAACAATAGGCTTCCATCGTGGCGAGGCATATCTGGTCCTCGACTTGCTGCTCTTTGGTCAAGCCCATTTGCTGAGCTGTCTTGGTGATCTTCAAATTATTGACCGCCTGAAAACCATTGAATAGATAAATCCCCGCCGAGAGGCTATAGCCATTATGGAACGAGGTGATTACGCTGTAGGTATTGGTCTCTGGGTCGATGCTACGGCCAAAATTATAGTAAGCGTAGGTGTTTCCGCTCACTTGAGGCGTAAAAGCGGCAAGGATGGCGTCCCTGCGATCAATCTGCGCATCGCGGTTATCGGCTTGGGCGATGCGCATCTTGATGGAATGTTCCACAGCGTAACGCATGCATTCTTTCAGATTCATCGTGACGGTGTCTTGGGCCTTGACCGAGGTCAAGGCGCCAAAGAACATCATCACAAGGCTAAAAAACATACTAACTTTCATCACAACATGTATTTTGATGCGACGAGTGTTAGCATTTGTCATGCCAGAAACACAACTACCTAAATTCCAACAATTTAAGAATTGACGATTTGGATCAATTGTAAGAAAACTTTACAGTAGGTGTAAAGAAACCAAAGATTTGGTTTTAAAAAAAAAGGCAGCTGATGCTGCCCTTTTTCAAAGTCGAACTGAAAACACTTGGGTTCCTATTTTCTTTTTCCTTTAGATTTAAATCTGTCCAGCCGTGTATTCAGCTTCCCAAAGCGCCCTTTCTGTTCCGAAGTCATCTCGTTGGTCAAATTATTGAGAGTCTTTTTCCGATCATACGCCATACTCATGTAATAGCTGATGTCGTCGGCATTACTCAACTTGTTCTCATTGGACAACCTAACAACATCTTGGATGAATTCCTCGTACTCATCAAGTAGGCGATTTATACGGCGGGCGGCGTGGGCTTGGGTGTAATCGGTTTGTTGGGGGGGATTGGCTTGTTGTTGGTTGGAAGTGGTTTTTTGGGGTTTTGGGGATTTTTGCTCACCTTTCACAATTTGGGCATTGGCAGTAATTGTAATACCGCCAATCAGCAGAGCCATAACGGAAAATAAGAAGAATTTTTTCATTGTATGATCCCTAAATGTGTGTCGGGCGCAACTTTTATTCATTAGCAATAAGAATCCTTATACGGGAAAAATTTAGCAACAATCATGCCATCAATTATTTACCTCAAACCGTCAGACACTCATCCAACGCCTCCGTCAAGGCTTTTTCATCCAAATGCTGACCGATGAAAACCAGCTTCTGCATGCGGTCGCCGTATTTCTCATCCCAATCATGACGCAAACCCTCGTCCTGGGCCATCATCTCACGCAACTCACGCTCGGGCATGGTGGCAAACCAAGCGCCGGCATTGCGCAACTGCACCTGCTTACCAGCCTGCTCAAAGATGTAACACACCTCGTCTTCGTTCTTGAACCAACAGATGCCCTTCACACGGATCACATTGCGCGGCAACTTGCGGGCCACAAACTCGTCGAAACGTGCCAGGTTGAACGGCTGACGCCTAAAATATACAAACGTACCAATACCATACTCCTCCACCTCACCGCCTTCGTGATCATGGTGGTGATGATGGTGATGGCCCTCTTCATGGTCATGGTCCTCATCATGGTCGTGATGCTCATGGTCATGGTCCTCATCGTCTTCTTCCTCGTGGTCATCATGATCCTCGTCGTGACCTTCCACCTTCTGGATCCAAGTGGCCGAAGTAGCCACAGCATCGAAGTCGAACATCTTGGTATTCAGGATCTTGTCAAAGTCAATGTCGCAATAGTCGCATTCGATGATCTCCGCCTTAGGCTGCAAGGCACGAATGATCTCTTTGATACGACCGCGTTCATAATCAGATACTTCAGAGGCTTTATTGAGCAGAATGACATTGCAGAACTCGATCTGTTGGATGACGAGGCTCTCCAAGTCGTCTTCTTTCAGAGTCTTGCCCACAAGGTCGTCACCACAGGCAAACTCGTTTTGCAAGCGCAAAGCGTCGACCACCGTGACGATGCAGTCGAGGCGCGCAAGTCCATTCTTATAGAACTCATAGCCCATGCGGGGATAGGTGCAGATCGTTTGCGCAATCGGCTCCGGCTCACAGATGCCACTGGCCTCGATCACAATGTAATCGAAACGCTTCATGGAAGTGATCTCGCTCAGCTGCTTCACTAGGTCCATCTTCAACGTACAACAGATGCAGCCGTTCTGAAGTGCCATCAGGCTGTCGTCGCCTTGGCCGACCACACCGCCTTTCTCAATGAGATCGGCATCGATGTTCACCTCACCGATGTCGTTGACGATGACGGCAAACTTGATGCCTTTGCGGTTGTTGAGGATCTTGTTGACCAAGGTGGTCTTGCCGCTGCCAAGGTATCCCGTGAGCAGCAGGGTGGGTATTTGAGGAACTGCCATGATAATCGTTTTTGAAATTGGAGCGCAAAAGTAATGAAAAAGTGGAAAACGGGAAGTGCAAAGTGAAAAGTTGTTCTTATTTTTGCAGCATGACTGACAAAGAGTACCAGATCCTGCAACGGTATTTCCCCGCGGCGGCCGTCCCCATGGTGGCGGAAGCCTATATGCAGTCGCGTTTCCAGCTTAGGTTCAAGAAGCCGCGGAACTCCAAACTGGGCGATTTCCGTCCTCCGCGCGATGCCAACGACATTTGCCACATCACGCTGAACGGCAACCTCAACCCCTACCAGATGCTGGTCACCTTCGTCCACGAACTTGCCCATTACACGGTCTATGTGACCTATCCAAACCAGCGTCTGGAACCTCATGGCGACGAGTGGAAGCTGACGTTTTCCCGCTTGCTCATGCCCTACTTGATCCCGGAGATCTTCCCCGACGACCTCCTCAAAGCCTTATGGCGTCATCTCCAACATATCAAGGCCAGCTCCACCGCCGATGCCAACTTGGCCAGGGTGATGAAACGCTACGACGCCACTCCCTCCGGCGAGAAGGCCCTCACCGTGGAAGATCTCTCAGAAGGCTCCGTATTTCAACTTGCCAACGGCATGACGTTCCGCAAAGGCCCCAAACGTCGCACCCGCTATCAATGCGAGTGCCTCGACAATGGTCGCACCTACTCCGTCAGCGGGCTGGCGGAAGTGAAATAAATTATCCAGGCATTTATCCCGCTTCTTTCGCAAAACTTGCGTATCTTTGCAGCTTCATTCGAACGTCCCCGATATGGCTAACATCCTCGACCAACTTAACGAACCGCAACGCGAAGCCGTCACCACGGTAAACGGCCCTGTGATGGTCATCGCCGGTGCCGGCTCGGGCAAGACCCGCGCCCTCACCTACCGCATCGCGTACATGATCTCCGAAGGCATCGACCCCTTCTCGATCATGGCGCTGACCTTCACGAACAAAGCCGCCCGTGAGATGAAGGACCGTATCGTCAAGCTGGTCAACGCCGACGACGCCCGCAACGTGTGGATGGGCACCTTCCACTCCATCTTCGCCCGCATCCTCCGCATCGAGGCGCAGTACATCGGATTCACCTCCACCTTCACGATCTATGACACCGACGACTCCAAGTCGCTCATCAGCCAGATCATCAAGGAGATGCAACTCGACCCCAAGGTGTATCCCGCCAAGTCGGTGCTGGCCCGCATCTCTGCCGCCAAGTCGAGTCTCTACTCGCCCCAGGACTATGCCAACGACGCCGACATCCAAGAGACGGACCAGAAAGCCAAGAAACCCCTTATCGCACAGATCTTCCAGGTGTATAACGACCGCCTCCATCGCGCCAACGCCATGGACTTCGACGACATCCTCTACTACACCAATGTGCTGCTCCGCGACAACCCCAACATCCTCTACAAGTACCAGAACCACTTCAAGTACATCCTCGTCGACGAGTACCAAGACACGAACTTCGCCCAATACCTGATTGTCCGCCGCCTGGCCGCCCTCTTCGAGAACCTCTGTGTGGTGGGTGACGACGCCCAGTCGATCTACGGCTTCCGCGGGGCCAACATCCAGAACATCCTGAACTTCAAGAACGACTACCCCGACTACAAGCTCATCCGCCTGGAGCAGAACTACCGCTCCACCAAGACCATCGTCGAGGCGTCGAACAACATCATCGCCCATAACAAGGACCAGATCAAGAAACGTGTGTGGAGCGACAACGAACAAGGCGAGCTGATCACCTTGCTGCACGCCGCCACCGACTCCGAGGAAGGCGTCATGGTAGCCAACTCCATCTTCCAATACAAGATGTCGCGCCAGCTCAAAAACAAGGACTTCGCCATCCTCTACCGCACCAACGCCCAGTCCCGGTCCATGGAAGCCGCCTTGCGCAAACAGAACATCCCCTATAAGATCTACGGCGGTCTCTCGTTCTACGACCGCAAGGAGATCAAGGACCTGCTGGCCTACTTCCGCGTTGTCATCAACCCCGAGGACGAGCAGTCGCTGCTCCGCATCATCAACTACCCAGCCCGAGGCATCGGCGAGAAGAGCGTGGAACGCATGATGGTATTTGCCAACGAACGCAAGACCTCCATCTGGCAATGCATCTCCAACGACCAGTTCCCGCAGGACTTCAACATGGGCACGGTCAACCGGGTACGCGACTTCGTGGTGCTCATCAAGAGCTTCCAGAGCCTGCAAGGCAAGATGAACGCCTTCGAGCTGGCCAAGCACATCACCAACAGCATCGGCATCATCAAGCTGTTGAAAGAGGAAGACACCCCCGAGAGTGTCAGCCGCGTGGAGAACATCGAGGAGCTGCTCAACGCCATCATGGAGTTCAGCGACCAGCAAGTCGACGAGACCACCGGCGAGGCGGCCCAGGTAGATCTGGTGCGTTTCATGGAAGACGTCGCCCTGCTCACCGACAACGAGATGAAGAAGGACGACAACAGCGACGACTGTGTGAGCCTGATGACCATCCACTCCGCCAAGGGGCTGGAGTTCCCCTACGTGTATGTGGTTGGCCTGGAGGAGAACCTCTTCCCGGGCATCCTCTCCTTGAGCACCCGCGAAGAGTTGGAAGAGGAGCGCCGCCTGTTTTACGTGGCCGTCACCCGCGCCATGACCAAGCTCACCCTGAGCTGCGCCGAGACGCGTTATCGCTACGGCAACCTCACCCTCAGCGAGCCTTCCCGGTTCATCGAGGAGATCGACGACAAGCTCATCGACAGGCCTCGTAAAGCCTCCTTCCACGGCACTTCCTCGTTCGACGAAGAGCGAAAGAGCTGGGGGCGTCGGCCAGGCTTCGGTTCCAGCGGAGGGAGCTATGGCTCGGGTGGTTATGGATCCTCCAGCTACGGCTCGGGAAGCAGTCGCTATGGCGGCGGATCTTCGACCGGCCAAGGCAGCTCCTCGCAGCAAGGCGGCACGTTCACCGACCCCGAGAAGCACGGATTCCGAAAGGTCAGCAGCCTGTCCTCAGGCACCAGTGCCTCCCAGCCCGCTGCCAACGCCTCTGGCCAGCCTTTCGAAGCCTCCAACCCGGACCTCATCCAAGAAGGCATGACGGTGATGCATCAGAAGTTCGGCAAGGGCACCGTGATCTCGATCGACGGCGCCGGCGCCAACAAAAAAGCCACCGTCCATTTCGAGGACAGCGGCTCCAAACAGCTGATGCTGAAGTTCGCCAAATTGGCAATTATTACCGATTAAAAACACAAAGGCTCGACATTTTTCTCTATTTTTGCACTCAAACCTGACAACGATGGAAAAACAAGGACTCCTATACAACACGGAACGCGGCCGGATCATCATTTCCGAATATGGTCGCAACATGCAAGAAATGATCCGCCACCTCCTGGAGATTGAAGACCGCAAGAAACGCACTGAGGCCGCCCAGTTCATCATCACCGTGATGGCACAGATGAATCCCCAGGTCAAACAGACCGACGATTACATCCACAAGCTCTGGGATCACCTCTACATCATCTCCGACTACCAACTCGACGTGGACAGCCCCTTCCCGCCTCCGCAACCGCTGACCGAATCGACCAAGCCGCACCACGTGGACTACCAGAACCACAGCATCCAATACGGACATTACGGCTATTACATGGCCAAGATGATCGACATCGCCGCACAAACCGAAGACGAGGAGACCCGCCAAGCCCTGGCCAACTCCATCGCCAACCAGATGAAACGCAACTACCTGGAATGGAGCGGCAACGTGGTCAACGACCAGCAGATCATCGACGACTTGAAAGCCATGTCGAAGGGAAGGCTGGTCCTGCCCGACGACACCAAGCTCAACGGCACCAACGAGATTCTCTCCAGGCCTGTGCTTTCACAGAAGCAGGGTGGCGCCAACGGTGGCAAGAAGAAGAAAAAGAAACAGTCGAACCTGAAGGCCGACATGAACAACCCCAACAACCCCGCATACAAGAAACGCAAACTACAATAAGCCATGGGATCATTCCGGATCGAAGGGGGACACAAACTCCAAGGAGAGATCATCCCTCAAGGGGCCAAGAACGAGGCTATGCAGATCATCTGCGCCAGCCTGCTCACGGGCGAAGAGGTCGTCATTGAGAACCTCCCCAACATTCTCGATATCAACAACCTGATCGACCTGTTGAAGGGCATGGGCGTCAAGGTGACGCGTAACACCCCCGATGTGGTGTCCCTGCAAGCCAATGAGATCGACTTCGATTATTTCCAGACCTCCGATTTCATCCAGAAGGCTTCGAGGCTCCGTGGCAGTGTGATGATGATCGGCCCCCTGCTCGCCCGTTTCGGGATGGCCTACATGCCCAAACCCGGCGGCGACAAGATCGGACGCCGCCGTCTCGACACCCACGTCATCGGCCTCCAGAAGCTCGGCGCGCTCTTCAACAACGACGGACTGACCCAAAAAGCGACGGCCCCGAACGGCCTCCACGGATGCTACATGCTGCTCGACGAGGCTTCCGTCACCGGCACGGCCAACATTGTGATGGCCGCGGTGATGGCCGAAGGCGAGACCACCATCTTCAACGCCGCCTGCGAGCCTTACCTCGTCCAGTTGTGCAAGATGCTGGTGTCGATGGGTGCCCGTATCGAAGGCATCGGATCCAACCTGCTTACCATCCATGGCGGCACCCAACTACACGGCACCAGGCATCGCCTGCTTTCCGACATGATCGAAGTCGGCTCCTTCATCGGCATGGCCGCCATGACCGGCTCCGAGCTCACCATCAAGCATGCCGGCATCGACCAACTTGGCATCATCCCCGAGATGTTCCGCCGCATCGGCATCCAGATGGAATACCGCAACGACGATATTTTCATCCCCGCCCAAGACCATTACGAGGTGGAGACCTTCATGGACGGTTCCATCCTGACCATCGCCGATGCGCCTTGGCCTGGTTTCACCCCCGACTTGATCTCCATCATCCTGGTGGTCGCCACCCAAGCCAAAGGCACAGTGCTCATCCACCAGAAGATGTTCGAGAGCCGTCTCTTCTTTGTCGACAAACTCATCGACATGGGTGCCCAGATCATCCTTTGCGACCCCCACCGCGCCAATGTCATCGGGCTGGACCACCACCATCCCCTGCGTGGCATCCGCATGAGCTCTCCCGACATCCGTGCCGGTGTGGCCCTGCTCATCGCCGCCATGTCGGCCAAGGGCGCCAGCATCATCGACAACGTGGACCAGATCGACCGAGGATACCAATATATTGATTTAAGACTCAACAGCCTGGGTGCCCATATTGAACGCATCTAGACCCCTGTGCTTTTTCCGGACTGACATTTTGTCAAAAACACACGCTTGGCAAACGTTTTGCGTGTCATGGCCGCGTCCCATTGCGGGCCAATAATGACATAGTGAATTCTTAGAAATAAATATATAAATTAATATAATACAATGGAAGAAAAAGAAAACATTGAGATTCAGGAAGATGAACAACTGAATCACCCACAACAGGAAACAGAAAAACCACAGGAGCAGCCCTCAGAAACATCCGACAAAGGAACCGAAACCAAGGTGACAGAAACAGTGGCTGAGGAAGAAACGTCCTCAAAAAGGCGCCACAAAGTCAGACGATCCCAGATGAAAGCCTTGGAAGAGGAGAAAGCCAAATACGCCGAACTCAACGACACCTACCTGCGCCTTTACTCAGAATTCGACAACTATCGCAAACGCACCGCCAAGGAGAAGTTGGAGATGTCGGCCACGGCCTCGTCCGCGGTCATCAAAGACCTGCTTCCCGTTTTGGACGACTTCGAACGCGCCCTGCAGAACATGGAGAAAAACGGCAACGAAGCCGACCTCCAAGGTGTTACACTGATTTATAACAAGTTGAAAACCACCCTTCAGAAGAAAGGACTGGAAGAGATCGAGGCCGTCGACGCCGACTTCAACACCGACGAACACGAAGCCCTGACCATGATCCCCGCCCCTGAGGAATCCAAGAAGGGGAAGGTTATCGACGTCATCCAAAAAGGATACAAACTCAACGGTACCGTCATTCGGTTCGCCAGAGTGGTAGTGGGAAATTAAGAGTTAAGCGTGAAAAGTGAAATCTTGAAATTTGAAATCTTGAAATAACCCCATGGCAGAAAAAAGAGATTATTACGAGGTATTGGGCGTCAGCAAGAGCGCCACTCCGGAAGAACTGAAAAAGGCCTACCGGAAACTCGCCTTGCAATACCACCCCGACCGCAACCCCGGCAACAAGGAGGCTGAGGAGAAATTCAAGGAGGCCGCCGAGGCCTACGAGGTACTCAGCAACCCCGAAAAACGGCAACGGTACGACCAGTACGGCTTCGCGGGCATGAGCGGCCAAGGCTACAGCGGCCAAGGCATGTCGATGGACGACATCTTCAGCCAGTTCGGCGACCTGTTCGCCGACTTCGGGCTGGGGAGCTTCTTCAGCGGCGGCTTCGGCGGCGGATCCCGTTCCGGACGTGTTGCCCGTGAACGCGGTTCGAACATCCGGGTCAAGGTGAAGCTGAACCTCCAGGAAATCGAAAAAGGCGTCAAGAAAAAGATCAAAGTCAACAAATATGTGGCTTGCGACCACTGTCACGGCTCCGGGTCGGAGAACGGCGAGACCGAAACCTGCCCCACCTGCAAGGGGCGCGGCCAGGTGGTCCAGATGGTGAACTCGATCTTCGGGCAGATGCAGACCGCCTCCACCTGCCCCCATTGCAACGGCACCGGCAAAGTCATCAAGAACAAATGCACCCATTGTAACGGCCAAGGCATCGTCAAGGGCGAGGAAATCATCGAGATCGACATCCCCGCCGGCGTGGGCGAAGGCATGCAACTCACCCTGCGCGGCAAAGGTGGCGCCGGCCCGCACAACGGTGTCGACGGCGACCTGCTCGTGCTCATCGAAGAGGAGCCGAATCCCGACTTCGAACGCGACGGCAGCAACTTGATCTACAACCTGTTCATCTCGGTCACCGACGCCATCCTAGGCACCGACGTGGAGGTGCCCACCGTCAGCGGCAAGGTGCGGATCAAGATCGCTCCCGGCACCCAAAGCGGCAAGGTGTTGCGACTCCGCGGCAAGGGTCTCCCCAACGTCAACAGCTACGGCACCGGCGACCTCCTTGTCAACGTCAACGTCTGGATCCCGAAGAAAGTGACCAAAGACGAAGAACGGATCCTGCAAGGACTCGGCAAATCGGAAAGCTTCAAACCCAACCCTACCGACGACGATCGGTCCTTCTTCAAGAAACTACGCGATTACTTCAGCTAATCACGCCAACCCATGAAAATCGAAGTCAACAACGTTACCAAACGCTATGCCGGACACCTTGCGCTCAACAATGTGAGCATGGAGGTGCCCGCGCATGGCATCTATGGGCTCCTGGGTCCCAACGGCGCCGGCAAGACCACCCTGATCCGCATCCTCAACCAGATCACCGCACCCGACTCCGGACAGGTCCTCATCGACGGCGAGCCGCTCCATCCCAAACACATCGAGCGCATCGGCTACCTGCCCGAGGAACGAGGTCTCTACAAAAAGATGAAAGTCGGCGAACAGGCCGTCTACCTGGCCCAACTCAAGGGCATTGGCAAGGCAGCAGCCGAGCAGCGACTGAAGCAGTGGTTCGACCGGTTCGAGATCACCGGATGGTGGAACAAGACCGTGGAAGAGCTGTCGAAAGGCATGCAGCAAAAGATCCAGTTCATCACCACCATCATCCACGAACCCGACATCCTCATCTTCGACGAGCCCTTCTCCGGCTTCGACCCCATCAACGCCAACCTGCTCAAGGAATCCATCCTGGAACTCCGCGACAAGGGTGCCACCATCCTGCTCTCCACCCATAACATGAACTCGGTCGAAGAACTATGCGACCGCATCGCCCTTATTAATAAAGGTGAGAAAATCCTGGAGGGAAGCGTTGCCGAAATCCGTCGCCAACACCACACCTCCACCCACGAGATCCTCGTGCAGACCGAGCAGCGTGCCGAAGTCATGAACCTCATGGACGACTTCAACCTTCAAATCGCCACCTCCGAAGCCGCCGACACCCTCAAGATCACCTTTACAGGAGACTCCGCCAAAGCGCTGCTGCACAGAATCATGGAAGTTGGAAACCTGGTTTCCTACCAAGAAATCCTGCCTTCGATGAACGACATTTTCATTCAGGAAGTGCAATCCAAAAACGCCCAGCCATGAACAAGATCGGACTCATCATCAAACGGGAATACCTCACCCGGGTCAAGAAACGCAGTTTCATCATCATGACCTTCCTGGGCCCGCTGCTCATGGCAGCGCTTTACATCATTCCCATCCTGCTCGCCCTCCGTGGCGACAACGAGAAGCGCACCATCGCCGTGGTCGACCAAAGCCATTGGTTCGAGCAACAACTCATCCAATCGGAACGCCAGATGTTCATCCCGCTCGGCGACATCAGCATCGATTCCACCAAAAGGCTGGTACAGGAAGGGAAATACGACATCGCCCTGTTCATACCCGCCACCGAACTCAACCTCCCGTCGAGCGCCGTGGTCTATAGCATGAAACAGGTGCCCATGAACGTGGAGGACCACATCCGGGAGATCATGAAAAACGAGATCCAAGTACAGAAGCTGCTTGCCTCGGGCGTGGATCCCGACATCTTGGAACAGATCAAGACCGAAGTCAACCTCTCCGTCATCCGGATGGACGAAGGAGGCGGCGAGAAAGAAACCTTCACGGAGATCCAGCTCCTGCTTGGAATGGTCCTGGCCTTGCTGATCTACCTGTTCATCATGTTGTTTGGCGGGCAGGTGATGCAGGGCGTCATGGAAGAGAAGAGCAACCGTATCGTCGAGATCATCGTCAGTAGTGTGAAGCCCTTCCAGCTGATGATGGGCAAGATCATCGGCGTCTCGTTGGTGGCGTTGACCCAGTTCCTGATGTGGATCCTGCTCACCGGCGCCATCTACCTCGGCTTTTCCGCAGCGGTAGGCATCAGCAACCCGCAGGCCATCAGCGCCGGCACCGTGATGACCCAACAGATCAGCAACAGCAACATCATGGACAACGAGGGCGTCCAAAACATCGTCAACATCGTCCGTTCCATCGATTTCGGTGCCATCCTCACCGGCTTCCTCATCTTCTTTGTGCTTGGCTACCTGCTTTATGCCACCCTGTTTGCCGCCATCGGTGCCATCGTGGAGAACAACACCGACTCGCAGCAGTTCACCCTTCCCGTCACGGTGCCGCTCATCATCGGCATCCTCACCGCGGTATATATCGTCAACAACCCCGACGGCAGCCTGGCCCTATGGATGTCGATGATCCCCTTCACCTCGCCCATCGTGATGATGGTACGCATCCCCTTCGGCGTTCCGATCTGGCAGGTGGCCGTCTCGGCGTTGATCCTGCTCGGCACTTTCATCGGCATGACATGGGTCGCCGCCAAGATCTACCGCACCGGAATCTTGATGTACGGAAAGAAACTCTCCTATAAAGAGATTTTCAAATGGTTAAAATATTAAAAAACAATTTGTGTAATCGAACAAAAAGCCGTAATTTTGCAGGCTCGATTTTAGGTAAATACGACAAAAATAGAAGTTAAAATATTAAAAGTCAAATAATTAAATCGTTTTTACAATGCAAAACAAAGGTGCAATCAAGGCGCTAGCCATCGTCTTTGGGCTCATCTTCTTGTATCAGCTCTCCTTTACGCTCGTCACCAAGAACGTGGAGCGGAAGGCTGCCAAGTTTGCCCAAGGCGATGAAGCCAAGGAAAACTACTATTTAGACTCCATCAGCAACGAGAACGTGTACAACCTGTTGGTCAAGAAATACACGTATCGCGATGCCAAGGAAAGAGAAATCAACTTAGGTCTGGACTTGAAGGGCGGTATGAACGTCACCCTGGAAGTCTCTGTCAAGGACATCGTCAACGCGCTGGCCGGAGCCAATGCCAACGACCCGACCTTCATGAAGGCCATGGAGCTTGCCTCCGAGCGCCAAGAAAACAGCGAAGGCGATTTCGTAACCCTGTTCGGACAGGCGTACGAAGAAGTTGATCCCAACGCCAAACTCGCCTCGATTTTCCTCTTTGAATTCAAAGATAAAGGCATCACCGTCAACTCCACCAACAACGAGGTGCTGAAGGTCTTGAAAGAAGAGAGCGACGGTGCCATCGACCGTTCCTACCAGATCCTGAGAACCCGTATCGACCGTTTCGGCGTGGCCCAGCCCAACATCCAGAAACTGGAAGGCAGCGGCCGCATCCTGGTCGAACTCCCCGGCATCAAGGATCCGAAACGTGTCCGTAAACTCCTCCAAGGGACGGCCCAACTCGAGTTCTGGGAGACCTACAACTTCAACGAACTCTACCCGTACTTCGCCGAAGCCAACACCAAGCTGGCTGAGAAGAACCAAGCCGTCAACGAGCTGAATGAAGAGACCGCTCCGGCAGAAGCCGAGCAAGTGGCCGAAACCGTTGAAGAAACCGTGAGCGAAACCGAGGAAGTGGCCCAGGCAGAAGCCGACAGCACCGACAACGGCCTGCTCGAGCAAATCACCCAGGAGAACACCGAGGAAAACCTCAGCGATGATGAAGCCCTGGCCAAGTACCAGGCCCAGAACCCGCTGTTCGCCCTCCTCCAGCCCTCCTACACCCAGAACGGTCCCGCCGAGACCGCCCGTGTGGGTATCGCCCAGGTGAAAGACACCGCCAACATCAACCGCATGCTGGCTGAGACCGCCAACCTCTTCCCCCGCAACATGAAACTCGCATGGACCGTGAAGCCCGAGAACTACGGCGGCGAGACCGAGTTCCTTGAACTGGTCGCCCTGAAGATGTCGCGTGACAACAAGTGCGCCCTCGGCGGTGAAGTCATCACCGACGCCCGCCAGGACTACGGCCAAAGCAACCAAGTGGAAGTCACCCTGCAGATGAACTCTGAAGGCGCCAAGGCTTGGAAACGACTCACTGGCGAAAACATCGGCAGACAGGTCGCCATCGTCCTTGACGATTACGTCTACAGCTACCCCGTCGTCAACCAAGAAATCGCCGGCGGTCGTTCCCAGATCTCCGGTGGCGGCATGACCATCGAGGAAGCACAAGACTTGGCCAACATCCTGAAGGCCGGTAAGCTCCCGGCTCCCGCCCGCATCCTCGAAGAGCAGGTGGTTGGTCCTTCACTCGGTAAGGAATCCGTCCAAAAGGGTATGTGGTCCATGGTGTTCGCCTTCATCCTCGTGCTGATCTACATGGTCTTCTTCTACAAGAAAGCCGGTTTGGTAGCCGATATCGCCTTGATCGTCAACGTGTTCTTCCTGTTTGGCGTGCTGGCCTGCCTCGGCTCCGTGCTGACGTTGCCTGGTATCGCCGGTATCGTATTGACCCTCGGTATGGCCGTCGACTCCAACGTGATCATCTTTGAACGTATCAAGGAAGAGCTCCGCGGTGGCAAGGCCCTCCGTGCCGCCATCGACGCCGGTTACAAGAACGCCTACTCCGCCATTATCGACGGTAACGTCACCACCTTGATCACCGGTATCGTGCTGATCGTCTTGGGTACCGGCCCGGTCCACAGCTTCGCTGTCACCCTCTGCATCGGTATCCTCACCTCCCTGTTCACCTCCATCTTCATCAGCCGCCTCATCTTCACGAGAATGCTCGACAAGGAAAAGGAGATCTCCTTCGCCACCAAGTTCACCGAGAACTTCCTGAAGGACACCCACTTCGACTTCATCAGCTTCCGTAAGACCGCTTACATCATCGCCCTCGTCATGATCGTCATCAGCGTCGGTTCGCTCGCCTTCAAGGGCTTGAACCTCGGCATCGACTTCAAGGGTGGCCGTAACTACATCGTGCGTTTCGACCAAGATGTGAAGGTAGACCAAGTGCGTGAAGCCCTCTCCGACCTCAATGTGGAAGGCTGGGAGACGCCTGAAGTGAAGACCTACGGCCCCAACGGCCAGGTGAAGATCACCACCAAGTACAAGATCGACGATAACAACCCGGATGTCGACACCGAGATCCAGGGCATCCTCTACAAGGGATTGAACGGCCTCTTCAGCCAAAGCCTCACTGCCGAGCAGTTCTCCTCCGAAGACGAGACCATCGGCGTGTTGAGTACGCAGAAGGTGGGCGCCACCATCGCCAGCGACGTGACCCGCAAGTCCATCTGGGCCATCATCGTGTCACTCGCCTTGATGTTCGCCTACATCGCCATCCGTTTCCGCAGATGGCAGTACGGTCTGTCGGCCCTCGCCGCATTGACCCACGATACCATCATCATGCTCGGTATGTATTCCCTGTTCTTCAACATCCTGCCTTTCACCATGGAAGTTGACCAGGCCTTCATCGCCGCCGTGTTGACCATCATCGGTTACTCCATCAACGCTACCGTGGTTATCTTCGACCGTGTGCGTGAAAACACCAACCTCCGTCCGAAGGCTACGTGGAGAGAGAACATCAACAACGCTGTCAACAGCACGTTGACCCGTTCCTTCAACACCTCTGGATCCACCTTCGTCGTGTTGCTCGCCATCTTCTTCTTCGGCGGCGACACCATCCGTGGATTCATCTTCGCCCTGTTGGTCGGTATCCTCGCCGGTACCTTCTCGTCCGTGTTCCTCTCCTCACCGCTTGCCTACAACCTGCTCAAGGGTCACAAGCAAGACAAGGCCATCGCCGAGGCTGAAGAAAACAAGAAGAAATAAGGATTACTCCTTGGAGCATTCAAAAGAGGGTGACATCAATGGTGATGTCACCCTCTTTTTTTTGTTTTTTAAAAAATTATTGTTATTTTTGTTTGATCAAAAAACACTTGCCATGAAAAGATTCTTACTCCCTTCGCTTCTCTCCTTCCTGCTTTTCGTTGCGAATCTATCGTATGCGCAAAACTATCAACACTATCACGTCGACAATACCACTCGAATCGATCGCTCACCTTGCCCCAGCATCGTCCGGCTTTCCGTGTTAATGCCTTATCCCGAGACCAACCAGTACCAAACCATCAGCAACATAAGCTATCCCAATGGCGAACTGCTCACCGACGAGACCACCAACAACCGATATGTCCGGTTTTTGTACAATTCCCAACAACTGCAGGGCCTCGGAAGCATCATCGACAACACGATCAGTTTCGATGCCACGTTGATGTCTGTCGATTTCGACTTCTCTCAAGTCGATCAAATCTACCCCTATGACTACGATTCGCCGGAATGTTACATGAACCTGGGGGCTTCCGATATCTATGTCGATCCCAACAACCCCACCATCATCGCGATCGCCGATGAGATTTGGGCCCATTCAACTGACTATATCGATTATGCCAGACAGTGCTATGAATATGTCGCATCCCATTACAGTTACCTGAATCCCTATACCGGCATGTATCCCTTGTCGGAACTGCTGGCCAATGGCGGAGGCGACTGCGGCAACCTCTCTTCCATCTATATCTCGCTACTGAGAAACAAGTCGATCCCGTCGCGTCATGTGATGGCCATCCTTCCTTTCAACGGCTATCACATCTGGGCGGAGTTTTATTTGGAACATTATGGCTGGATCCCCGTCGATGTAACCTATAAAAACAGCAATCCCGCAGGTGACTTCTTCGGCCACTACTTAGGTAACGCCATCGTGGTCAGCAAAGGCTTGTTCCTGACCCTGGAGAAAATACCAGGACTCAGTTATCAAGCGGTCTTTCTCCAAACATACGAATACTGGTATTGGTACACCAATAACAACACATGCAATGGCGTCGACCACCAACTTATCGTCAACAGCAATCCTATTTCAGAAGTTGAAGAGCTGGAGGACCAGCGACTGGCCCTTTACCCCAATCCCACGAACGGCATTGTCAGGATCAAAGACAGCGGTTTCAGGGAAATAAGGGTCTATAACACCCTCGGCGTGCTGGTCAGATGTTTCAACACCAAGGGTGATGAGGACACCGAAATAGATCTCTCAGACCTTCCCAACGGAGTCTATGTGTTGCATGCCTCTAACGAGAGCCAACACCTCACCAGACAAGTAGTAAAAATGAACTGATCATTATGAAAACAAAGAGGAATAACGAGCAATTCATTGGGGTTAAGATTGTCGTGATCTTACTCTGTTTTTGCTTTTCAGCCTTACTGCCCGCCCAATCTATACAATCTTACCATTTTGACAATAGTGTCAGAATCAATCGGACCGACTGTTCAAGCCTCTCACAACTATCTGTCTTAATTCCATTACCAGAGACAAATCAATACCAGACCATCATCAACGAGACTTTTCCCAATGGCCAATTTGTTGCCAGTTGGAATACGCCCAACACATACATCCGGTTTTTGTTCGACTCAGAACAGCTGTCGGCTTTGGATACTGTTTTTGACTTAACAGTCAGCTTTGACGCTATTCTCCACCCCTATATTTTTGATTTTTCAGAGATTAGTAACATTTATGAATACAACACGGGCTCAATAGACTATTCCATGAACACTGGAAACTGTGATATTTATATTCTTCCTAATCATCCCACAATCAACTCGATAGCACAATTTATTTGGTCATCTTCAAGCGATATTCTCGATTATGCAAGAAGATGCTATGAATATGTTGCACAAAACTATAGCCATGTGACCTCAAATACAGGAATACATCCATTAGAGGAAATCTTGGCCAATGGAGGCGGTGACAGTGATGACCTCACCTCCATTTACATTTCTTTACTCCGAAACAAGTCTATTCCATCACGGCATGTGGTGACCATTAAGACTGATGGCACGCAACATGTCTTTGCAGAATTTTACCTTGAGGACTATGGCTGGATCCCAGTGGATGTGACCTATAAGCAATGTTATCCAACTGAGAACTATTTTGGTGTTTTTGACGGAAATGGCATTGTCGTTAGCAGAGGACTCTGTTTGACATTGGAATACATCCCCGGGTTTTGTCATCAATGCGTTATACTCCAAGATTATGACTGGTTTTATTGGGACGATGGCACAAATCAGTGTGATGCAATTACTTCAGAACACATTATAAATAGTCAAGAGATACCCCAGCCGCAACTTATTGTCACCGTTTCGGCTAATCCTGATGATGGAGGTTCCGTTACCGGTGGTGGCGCATTTTATTATGGTGACACTTGTACCATTAGTGCCAGTACCAACAGCGGATTTGAATTTATGTGCTGGAGGGAGAACTATAATTGGATAAGCGGTGACAGTATATACACTTTCGTAGTAACGGACAATCGCAACTTAGCGGCTCGTTTCCTGGAACGCTTTTTCATCACTGTCACGGCGGAACCAGAAGCTTTTGGAACAGTTTCGGGTGGAGGGCCTTATCTTGACGGCGAATCATGCACCTTAAGGGCAACCCCTGCTACAGGATACGATTTCCTTTATTGGACTAAAAACGGCATACAGGTATCAACGAATGCCAATTACCATTTCTCCGTACATGAATCCGGAGATTTCGTGGCACATTTCGAAATCCAGCACCACACCATCACCACTACAGGTTACACCCATAACTGCGGCTCTATTAGCGGAGGCGGAGTCTATGATTATGGACAGACCTGCACCATCGTCGCCACAGTTGACCCTGATGAATGCAACTGCTTTTTCGTCGGCTGGTTCAGAGAACTCGAACACGGTTTTTTCGGTTTTGTCTCCAATGATCCAGTGTACACCTTTACCGTGACCGAGGACATTGTTTTCCTAGCAGATTATGATCGTGATGACTATAGAATCGATGCTGTTGCCGATCCTGTTGAAGGGGGAATAGTCACCATTGATGGTGGTAATTGTCGTGGCGATACAATCACCGTAAGCATCATTCCCAATGAGAATTATGTGTTTCAGAATTGGACAGAGTATGGTGTGATTATCTCAGAGGAACCGTCTTTTAGCTTCGAATTGGATTATGACCATTGGTTTATTGCCCACCTCACACACATCGACGACATTACCGAGAATAACACAGCCATTATCGCGTACCCCAACCCCACCTGTGGACCAATAAAAATATCGAACACTAGCATTAGGGAAGTGAAGATTTTCAACACATTGGGTGTAATGGTTAAATATATATGCGTTAACCATAAAGAAGGCATAGAGATCGATCTCTCAGACCTTCCCAACGGAGTCTATGTGATACACGCCACCAACGAGAGCCTACGCCTCACCAGACAAGTGGTGAAAATGAACTGATCATTTTTTCAAGCCCCTAAAAAGAATCCCGCTAGTTTCCGGCGGGATCTTTTTTTATGCCCAATCCCTGCCTTTTTTCTCAAATCTTTCGTATCTTTGCTGAATTAATGAGAATCCGTCCGAACATGAAAAAATACCTCCTCATCCTCCTCTCGCTGCTGTGCCTTTTCATGGACACCGAAGGCTATGCACAACGGAGAAACCCCGCCAAGAACGCCGACCTCGCCTTTGGCCGGAAACAATACATCGAAGCGGCCGACCGATACAAGAAAGCCTACAAGAAGACCAAGCGCAACAAGGCGGAACGTGCCCGCATCAGCTACCAGATGGGAGAATGCTATCGTCTGATCGGGCTCACCAAACGGGCGGAGCCCTACTACAAACGCGTGTTGAAGACGGACTATCCCAGTACCCATCCCGAGTTCTACCTGAACTTCGCCGAGACCTACAAATCGAACGAAAAGTTCAAGGAAGCCATCGAGATGTATGAGACCTACGCCCGCCTGGTCCCCGACGATCCACGCGGGGCCCTCGGCATCGAGACGACCAACCTCATCCAGGAATGGATCGAGAATCCCTCCCGCTACGAACTCACCGAGCTGAAAAAAGTCAACTCCAAAAACTCCGATTTCGGAGCGGTATGGACCAACAACAACTATAACGAAATCATCTTCACCTCCTCGCGCAACGGGGCCACCGGCGGCGAACACGAAGGCATCACCGGCCAGGACTTCACCGATTTTTGGACCTCGAAGCAAGACCGCAAGGGTGAATGGAGCACGCCCACCCTTGCCGACGAGGGCGAAAACATCAACACCGACGACAGCGATGGCGCGGGAACCATGAACGCCAACTACACCAAGTTATACTTCACCCGCTGCGAAGCGGGTGAGCACCGTAAGAACGGCTGCCAGATCATGGTTGCCGCCAAGTCGGGCGGATCATTCTCCAATGCCAAGCCCGTGGAGATCGCCACGGTAGACACCCTCGACATCGTCGGGCACCCCACCCTCTCGGAAGACGAACTGATCATGTACTTCTCTGCAGACCGCAAGGGAGGGTTCGGGGGCAAAGACCTCTATGTGGCTACCCGTAAAAGCCCGGGCGAGGCCTTCGGCAGGCCGTTCAACCTCGGGGAGAACATCAACACTGCCGGCGACGAGGTGTTTCCTTTCCTTCGCAACGACACCACCCTCTACTTCTCCTCCAACGGCCACGGCGGCATGGGCGGCCTCGACATCTTCATGGCCACCGTCGATACCGCAGGCAACTGGGGCAAGCCCGTCAACCTGAAATCGCCCATGAACTCCACGGGCGACGACTTCGCCATCTGCTTCCACCCCACCCAGGAGAAAGGTTTCATGTCGTCCAACCGTGGCAACACCCGTGGCATCGACAACATCTACTATTTCGAGGAGCCCCAGATCCATTTCACCTTCTCGGGCACCGTCAAGGACGAAGACACCCGCCAATACGTCTCCAATGCCACCGTACGTTTCGTAGGCTCCGACGGATCCGTCATGAGCACCCGCACCAACGACAAGGGTTACTTCAACTTCAGCGAGTCGCAAGTCAACAAAAACACCACCTACGAAATCACCATCGACAAGGCCAACTACTTCACCCTCAACGCCACGGAGACCACCGTCGGGCTGGAGTTCAGCAAGGACTTCGAGAAGGAATACGAGCTGAAACCCATCCCCGAAGAGCCGATCATGCTGCCCGACATCCTCTACGACCTGGCCAAATGGGACCTCAAACCGCAGTTTGAGGATTCGTTGCAAGGCCTCATCGAGACCCTCCAGCTCAACCCGACCATCACCATCGAGCTGGCCTCCCATACCGATGCCCGCGCCTCCGAGGAAAGCAACGACATCCTCTCGCAGAAACGTGCCCAGAGCGTCGTCGATTACCTCATCATCCGTGGCATCGACCCCATGCGTCTCACCGCCAAAGGCTACGGCGAACGCGTGCCACGCACCATCCAGAAAGACATCACCGTACGCGGCTATACCTTCAAGGCAGGCACACAACTCACCGAGGACTTCATCAACAAGCTCCCCAACAACGAACTGCGCGAAGCGGCACACCAGATGAACCGCCGCACCGAGTTCCGCATCCTCTCCAAGGACTATGTGCCACGCACGGTAATCAGTGAGAACGACAGCGTCCAGATCGCCATCAATCCCACGGAGGTCAACTTCATCCCCATCATGACCGACAGCCGCGGTTACTTCACCTTCGACGCCAATGTGGACGGCTACAAGGAACTCTTCACCTACAGCCAAAACGCTGATTTCTGCATGTCGGAGAAGACCGCCTTGAAGCTGCTCGGCGAGGGACGCCTCAACCGGGAAAGCTTTATCGGCGACACCGATAAGATCCTAGGCACGGGCACCGTTGCCAACAACGCCATCGCCGTCATCAAGGAGATCCGCATCGCCAACAAGACCCTGAAAGACGTGCAGGTGAAAGTCGTGCAGAAGATGGTCGAGTCGTGGGTCATCGGACAAAAGACGCTGAAAGAGGCGGGCAATTTCGAATTCGACACCAAAGAAAGAAAACTTATTTTTAAATAATGGATAACCAACGTTATAGCCAACGCGGCGTCTCTGCCGAAAAGGAAGACATCCACAACGCCATCAAGAACCTCGACAAGGGGCTCTACCCCAACGCATTCTGCAAAATCATCCCCGACATCCTCGGTGGTGACCCGCTGTATTGCAACATCATGCACGCCGACGGCGCGGGAACCAAGTCCTCCCTCGCCTACCTCTATTGGAAGGAAACCGGCGACATGAGCGTGTGGGAAGGCGTAGCCCAAGACGCCGTGGTGATGAACACCGACGACCTCATCTGCGTGGGTGCCACCGACAACATGCTGCTCTCCTCCACCATCGGGCGCAACAAAAGCCTCATCCCTGGAGAAGTCATCTCGGCTTTGATTAACGGAACAGAGCATTTCCTGGAGAAACTACGGAAGCTCGGCATCGGCATCTACCTTACGGGTGGCGAGACCGCCGACGTGGGCGACTTGGTGCGCACCGTCATCGTGGATAGCACCGTGACGACACGTTTGCGTCGTGATGAAGTCATCGAGAACCACCTGCAACCCGGCGATGTCATCGTAGCCTTTGCCTCCTACGGGCAAGCCACCTACGAGGACCGCTACAACGGCGGCATGGGCAGCAACGGCCTCACCTCGGCCCGCCACGACATGCTCAACCATTATCTGGCAGAGAAATACGACGAAAGCTACGACCATAGCATCCCTGAAGCGTTGGTCTATTCCGGCCCACACAAACTGACCGACCCGACCGAGGTCCCTGGCGTGGATGTGGGCAAGCTTATTCTATCGCCCACCCGCACCTACGCCCCGCTGATGATTCCGATTCTAAAGGAGTTCCGCAAACAGATCCACGGCATCATCCATTGCAGCGGCGGTGCCCAGACCAAAGTGTTGCACTTCGTTGACAAGTTGCATATTGTAAAAGATAACATGCTGGCCCTGCCGCCTTTGTTCAAGATGATCCAAGCAGCCTCAGGCACTGACTGGCATGAGATGTACAAGGTCTTCAACATGGGTTCCCGTTTGGAAATCTACACCAACGAAAAGGCCGCCAACGAGATGATTTCCATTGCCAAGCAGTTCAATATCGACAGCCAAATCATTGGGCATGTGGAGGCTTCGGAGAAGAAGCAGTTAACGATAAGAAGTGAGTTTGGAACTTTCGAGTACTAATCCATGGACATCACCGAGAAACTCGAAACGATCAAGCACCGCTGGGAGGAAATGGGCGAACAGCTCGCCGACCCTGCCGTGGCTGCCGACATGAAAAAGTTCGTGAAGCTCAACAAGGACTATAAGGACTTGGAGCCGATCGTCATGGCCTTCAAGGAATATAAGACCTTGAAAGCCAACGTGGAGGAAGCCAAGGAAATCCTGGCCACGGAGAAGGACGAGGAGATGCGCAAGATGGCCCAAGAAGAGCTGGATAACGCGCAAGAACGCATCGAACAGCTGGAGCAGGATATCCGTGTGATGATGATTCCCAAAGACCCACAGGACAGCAAGAACGCCATCATGGAGATTCGCGCAGGCACCGGCGGCGACGAGGCCTGCCTCTTTGCCGGCGACCTGTTCCGCATGTATGTGAAGTTCTGTGAGGCTCAAGGCTGGAAAACCGAAGTGACCAGCGTCAGCGAAGGCGCCAGCGGCGGCTACAAGGAAATCGATTTCACCGTGACGGGCAATGGATGCTATGGTATTCTGAAGTTTGAATCGGGCGTACACCGTGTGCAGCGTGTGCCCAAGACCGAGACCCAAGGGCGCATCCACACCTCTGCCGCCTCGGTGGCCGTGTTGCCCGAAGCCGAGGAGTTCGACGTGGAAATCAACGAGGGCGAGATCAAATGGGACACCTTCCGTTCCAGTGGCGCTGGCGGACAGAACGTCAACAAAGTGGAATCGGGTGTGCGCCTGCGTTATATGTGGAAGAACCCCAACACCGGCGAGATGCAGGAAATCCTCATCGAGTGCACCGAGACCCGCGACCAGCCCAAGAACCGCGAACGCGCCTTGGCGAGACTGCGCACCCGCATCTACGACATGGAATACCAGAAATACATCAACGACATCTCCGCCAAGCGCAAGACCATGGTCTCGACCGGCGACCGTTCGGCCAAGATCCGCACTTATAACTACCCCCAAGGACGTGTCACCGACCACCGCGTGGAGGGCCTCACCGTCTATAACCTCGCCGCTGTGATGGATGGCGACCTGAACGAGATCATCAACCGCCTGCAAATGGCCGAAAACGCCGAACGACTGAAAGAAAATATAGAACAATAACATATATGAACAAACAACAGCTCATTGAGCAAATCCAGAAGAAGAAATCCTTCCTGTGCGTGGGATTGGATACCGACATCAACAAGATTCCCCAAGACCTGCTGGCACTGGAAGACCCCGTTTTCGAGTTCAACAAGCAGATCATCAACAAGACGGCCGAATTCGCCGTGGCCTACAAGCCCAACACCGCCTTCTACGAAGTCTATGGCGCCAAAGGATGGCAGAGTCTGGAACGCACCATCCAATACATCAAGGTGAACTATCCGGAGATCTTCATCATCGCCGACGCCAAACGCGGCGACATCGGGAACACTTCGGCCAACTACGCCAAGGCCTTCTTCAATACGTTGAAAGCCGATGCTTTGACGGTAGCCCCCTACATGGGCAAGGACTCTGTGGAGCCTTTCCTGGGCTTCGAGGACAAATGGGTGATCCTGTTGGCCTTGACCTCCAACAAAGGCTCTCAAGACTTCCAATACCTCAACACTGGCGACCGGCTCTTGTATCAACAAGTGCTGCAAACCGCTACCACCTGGGCATCTTCTGAGAAGATGATGTTTGTGGTCGGCGCCACCCATCCCGAAGAGCTGGGCGAGATCCGCAAGATGCTTCCCGACTATTTCTTCCTGGTACCCGGTGTGGGTGCCCAAGGCGGCGACCTCCCAACCGTAGCCAAATACGGCTTGAGCAAAGACTGTGGCTTGCTGGTCAACTCCTCAAGAGGCATCATCTACGCCTCCAACCAGTTCGACTTCGCCGACCGTGCCGCTGAGGAAGCGCAGAAACTCCAACGGCAAATGGCTGCGGTGCTATAAAACACGTGCCATGGAACGCTGAAGAAGCGACTGAAAGCCTCATAAAAAAAGGTGGCCTCCCAACTGGAAGACCACCTTTCTTTTCGACTCAAAACCGATGCTTATCGGTTCACGGAGAACTTTCTCACCACGGTCTCGCCATTGTTGGAGACACGGAGGAAATACATGCCGTTGTTGAAACTGGCAAGGTCGATCTCCGCATGGTCTTGGACCGTCTGTGAAAGCAGGCACTGGCCGATGGTATTGTACACTTCCACCGAGGTCATCGTACCCTCAACAAACAGTTTCTGGTCGGCAGGATTCGGATAGACCTTCAAGGTCTGTCCCAGCTCACTGACGCCTTCCACCCAAGTACGGAAATGAACCTCCTCACCATAGAGCTTCACGCCGTTCACCAAGGCATAAGCCTTAACAAGGTAATCGGTGTTCAGTTCCAGGTTGGTGACCGTGGCGGTGAAGGTATTGCCGTTCTGTACGGCAGGCACCGACTGTACCACCTGATCGGCTTCTTTCCTGTATTCGAAGCCCAAGCCTTGGCATTGGCCCATGACGTTGCCCACAAACACCACCTCATGGTAGTCGAGCACTTGCGGAGTCTCCGTAACCAGCTCGACGGCATTGGCGTTCCGTACCGAAATACGGTGGGCGGCCTCACTGCCGAAAGCACCGTCGCCGTCGACGATCAGTTGGTTGTTGCTGTCGAAGATCTTGTAATAGCCGTTGCCATCGGTGCAGCAGATGCCGTTCCCACCACTGTCGCGGATGGTGAACGTCACGCATTCGTTGGCAGGCACCGTAACCATCTCGGCATGAGGCAGTGTGGTGGCACTACCTGCCAGCGTGTTGTAGGGACCGCCCGAAGCGATAACCTCGCCATTCGATCCGGTGAACTCCCAAGTGGTCTGCATGCCCCACTTGTCTTGCACCAACATCAACTTGAGCCGTTCGGTCTCTTCAGTCACTTCCAGGTCGATCCAATCGAGGCAATCCACCGGGCAACTCGCCGTAGCCTCGGTGGGCTGGCCGTTGGCTTCCGTAATGGCAACCTCCATCGTATGGCTGCCAATAGAAACGGACACAGGAATCTCAAGGGTGGCGTTGCCGAATTGTGGTAAGGAGCCCTCCCATTGGATCGTTTGGGTCTCTCCATCCAAGGTGGCATTGATCACCATAGAGGTCAGGGTCTCGGTACCGATGTTACCCAACGTCACTTCAACCACTTTCTCTTGGGTACAGGTATAGCCTTCCATCACATTCATGGCATTGACCATAGGAAAGATAGGCTCGTTGGATCCTTGTGCCACTTCCAGTTTGTTGCAGTTAAGGACAGGACGGGTCGGTGTCCCTTGGAATCGCTCCGAAACCCATGCGATGAAATGGATGTTGTCCAGGTCCACATCAACCGGATTGGGATTGCCGATCGACGCGGGAATCGTATATTCATACGTCTTGGTGATCAGGGTTCCTTGGGTGGTAGGAGAAATGACATCGCCCCAAGTGGAGGTAATCATGTCGCGGAACACATGCAGGTGAACATACTGTCCGTTGAGTATTTGTCCGGGATTGCTGGAACTGCCCGATTGAGAGCCAAGAATGCTATCTTGGGTCATGGCGATCGAGAGATAGTTCTCACTCACCGAGCTATTGCCGGTATAATACACTTCGACCGTGATGGTAGCGACCCTCGTGGCCGGGTTGATAATCACCGAGCCGCCCACATTGCATTCCGCAGCTTGGGCCAGCTGGGTATTGGTTTGAGAAGCCCATTGATTCCTGCCAAGGACCGTTGCCGTACTACGGTTGATGACCGCTGAAGGAAGCGAGGTGCAGTTGAATCCCGCATCGATCGTGGCACTGATCGACGTGTTCAGGTTCGGATACGAAGTGGGAGACAAGGAACTGACCGCGTGATACGCCACCGAAAAGACCCGACCGGGATGGTTGGCGATAATTTGGTTGGAAACCACATGGCCCTCAGGGCAATAAGGACAAGTACGTCCCGTGAACTCCTCCAGAAGCACATTCCGGTTGGCAGGTTCGGTAGACACATACTGTTGGGCTTTTACCGTAAAGCAAAGCGCCAACAGGGCTAATAGTGTAAAAGTGATTTTTTTCATAGTATATAGGTTTGATTTATAATATGATGCTTTTTATCCGACTACAAAAATAACAAATAAAAAAATTGCGCCGCAATACGCAGCGCAATTTTTTTTCATCCTACGCTTCCAAAGGATTAAATACCCTCGATCACGGTAGTCCAGCCGAACTCATCAGGCTCGGTGCCGTATTGGATGCCACGGAGTTTGTTGTAAAGCTTCTCGCTCCACGGACCGGGTTTTCCATCGCCAAAGGTATACGAGCGGTTGTTCTCCGGATCGTCGATGCGGGAAATCGGGCTGATGACGGCAGCGGTACCGCAAGCACCGGCCTCTTCAAACGTAGCCAGCTCCTCTTCTGCGATCGGACGACGCTCCACCTTCATACCAAGGCTTTCAGCGATCTGGATCAAGCTCTTGTTGGTGATGGAAGGAAGGATCGAAGAGGACAGCGGGGTGATGTACGTGTTGTTCTTGATACCGAAGAAGTTGGCAGCACCGGCTTCGTCGATGTATTTCTTTTCCTTGGCGTCGAGATAGAACTCGCAGGCATATTGGCCACCATGGCAGGCCTCGACATGCGGACGCATGGAGGCGGCGTAGTTGCCACCCACCTTGTAGATGCCGGTACCCAGCGGGGCAGCACGGTCATACTTGCGGGTGATGACATAGGGGTTGGCCATGAATCCGCCCTTGAAATAAGGACCGACCGGCGTGGCAAACACCACAAAGAGATACTCGTCGGCAGGCTTCACACCTACACGGGCGCCCGTGCCGATCAGCAGCGGACGGAGGTACAACGAAGCACCGCTCTCGTAGGGCGGGATGAACTCAGCGTTCAGCTTCACGCACTTGACGATGGCCTCTTCGAACTTCTCGGTAGGAAATTCAGCCATCATGATGCCACGGCTGGAGGATTGCAGACGCTTGGCGTTTTCGTCCATGCGGAACACGCGCACCTTGCCGTCCTTGCCACGATAGGCCTTCAAACCCTCGAAGGCTTCCTGTCCATAATGCAGACAGGTGGCTGCCATGTGAATGTTGATGGTGGTTTCTGAGCTGACTTCAAATTCGCCCCACTGACCGTTTCTGTAATAGCAGCGGACGTTGTAATTCGTTGGATAATAACCAAATGGGAGACTTCCCCAATCGATGTTTTGCATGATATTGTTGTGTTTGTTAAGTGTTATTCGAATGCGTTTCCACTCCCTTGAATCGGGATATCAAAAATACACATTATTTCGTTACCGGAATAGCTTTTTCAAGAAATTATTTCCAACGGTGTATTTGTAGACGACCAACTCCGTTTTGTCTTCCTTGGCTTCAACCGCATTCCAAATGAACATGTTGCTCCGTTCGTCAAAAATCGCGAAACAAGGCACGGAAGAAGCGACCACCTCGCCATCGATCTCCACCGAAGGCTTGCCGAGCTGATAGACGAGTTTGTGCAGTCCATCGTTCGACGACACCGTGACCACCCGGTCGTTTGCGAGGTTGTCGGGGAAATAGACCGAGGTCAGCAAAGCCGACACATCGGAGGTCTCCCCATTCTCATATTGCAGGAGACGCTCCCCGGTGGCAAAGCGGAACTTCAGTTTCCCCTTGTCGTCCAAGCCGAAATAGCAAACCGTCGCATTCCTTCGGATCACCTGGCCGTCGGCAACGACGGTCACGCCACGCGTCTCACTGCCTAGAGGAGCAGCCAAATAGCCGTAATGGCCATCGTCGGTCACCACAAAGTTGGTGATGGCATAACCCTGGATGGAATGGATCGTTCCGTCGAACCAATAGCACTCCTTCCCCACCGCCATCCAGTGCCGGCCGTCGTGTGAGAACGCCAGGGTCAATTCTCCTTCCTCGTAAGGCGCATGAAGCTCCACCACCTGATCGTCGACCACCAACACGCTATTCGGCATGTAGTCGTCACGGTACAGGTAGTAGTAATGGCCGTCGGGACTCTCATGATAGACGGCCCCCTTCTGCAAGCGCGACAAGGACGCCTTCTTCTCGGCCGTGAGCACCTTCGCGGGGTCCGTGTTCACCAACACCCCGTCGAACACCTTTTGCTCCAGCCACACCACAGGGACCACCTTGGGCATGTTGTCATAGACCTTCTTATAGGGGCTGTAGAAATAGCGGCCCTCCTTCAGGAAGACATAGCCGTCGTCGTTGAGGCTCACCACGGAGTCGCACACCGGATTCGGCACCCCGTAGGCGCGCACCACCTCCATGCCATAGCCGATATCCTCGGCATCCTTATCCTTGTTCTTCAACACAAAAACACACTGTTCCAAGGTAGGAGCAACGCGATAGGGCCGGACGGTCATGTGGCGGTCCCGAAGCAGGGGCCGGTCGCCCACCACGATGTTTCCCTTGTCCACAAACTTGTTCGAGGTCACATACACGTACGACATCCACGACCATTCCGATGTTTCCGAGTAGTCCACCGTTTTGCGCAGCTCTATCTGGAACTCGCCATCGGCAACCACTTCCCGTTGGGGGACGGTCTCCAGCACCACACGGGTCGGATTTGCATTCGACTGTGCACACACCCTTCCGAACAAGCCGACCACCATTACATAAAGGCATACTATTCTTTTCATCTTCCAATCTTATTTATAACTCGACCTTTTGAACGCACCCAAATGGAATCCGATTCCAAAATCAACGTATGGACGACGGCTTTCGCTGAAGAGGTCCGACTCGTGGAACATGACGGTCAAGGGGAAACGCCAGAGGTTGAGGATGACGCCCGCCTCGGCACCGATGCCGAGAAACTTCTTGTCCAAACCCACGAGGTTCACTTCGGCGCCCACACCGACACAGACATCGATCAAGCCGTTGACAGGGGTGAAGAGCACACCGCCGCTGGCATCGATGTTTCGGGCCACCGCGTCCTTTGATGCCACCTCCGACTGGATGTAGAGGGCTTTCAGATAGGCACGGGCCTTCTCGCTGCCCAGGTCGCCGAACATCACGCCCTTGCCACCGACGGCGGGACGCATGACGTAACTCACCGACCACCACCGGCGGCTGTCGCTGGCGCAATAGCCGAAACGGTCGTCATAATAACGTTTCAGGTATCCTCCCACGCCGAGGAGCATTCCCGTGGACTGCTGACCGGCAGCCGATCGGGTGGTGTAGAATCCCACGGACAACATGACGTTCCTGTACAGGCCCATCAGTCCCGCTTCATAGTCCAGCCCGACCAACGGAACGCCAGGGTTCATCAGGTTCCGTCCGCCATACGTCCCAAAGCCGAGTCCGGCATAAATCCCAAGATACGGGACAGGACAAAACACGGGACCGAACGATAGATGATAACCCGTCCCTGCATACGCCTCGGTATCGAACGCCTTGGTCATCGGCATGTCGGCCTGGAAACGGGCAAAGGCTCCAAAGCGGTTGGCAGCGACAAAACCCGTCATCAACCCATAGCGCTTGGGACCGCGTCCGGAATAGGTCAGCTCGGCAAAACGAAGTCCGGGACGGAAGACGATGTCCTCCTGCTTGTCGTTCAGCAGGGATTCCCTACGCTCGAAGCCCATCAGTAAGGAATGGTGCTCGTAATCGACATGCATCGGGAAAGGCGTAAACCGCGTGATGGAGTCGTCCACAATCACCCTGAGGTGCGAAGGCACACTGCTCACAAGGATGTTTTCCTTGTCGCTGGCATGGAGGTCTCCTAGCTCGGAGGCCGGCATGGTAAACGCCGTCACGTAGGCCGCCTGATGCACTTCCACCTGTGCGGTCTTCGTCCCGCTTTTAAGGCGTACGAGGCCATGGCGGCTGAACACCGACGGGTTTTCCTGGACGGTGATGGCTACCGCACCCGGCTCCTTGGACACTTGCATCCAGGTTTCGGAGGATTCCACCCCCCATCCCGTCACGTTGCTGGTCACCGAAACGTGTGCGGTCCCTCCCTCCGTAGGAAGGGCAACCGACTGTTTTTCAGCCATCACCACCGTGTCGCCGGGCAACTGGCGCACCGTATAAGAGAACGACTGTCCCGATACCGACAGGACAAGCGCACCTGATTTCAGTTCAGAGGAAGCGTTGTTTCGACTGGTCACCATGAGGGTATCTTCGCGGCGAACCGCCTCCAACCAGCCGGGCGTCTCTTCCACCTGCCAATCGGGCGCATTGGTGGTCACTTGGACGCATCGGGTCTCCACCTGGCTGTTAAACACCAAGACTTCGGGGTCGAACGTCATCTCCAAGTCGGCCGAACGCTGTGCCACCTCCAAGACGGCGGACTTGCCGCCTGAATAAATGGTGATGGTGGTCTCGCGAGGCGTCACCTCCTCATTGTCGTTGCACGACACATAGAGCATCTTGCCCTGTTGGGTCACCCGACACCAATCCGGGGTGGTTCCCACACGAAACGACTTGGCGTTGGTGGAGACTTCAACACATTGTTCCTCACCGCCTGACGCGGCAAAGTCAAGCCGTCGGGGCGAAAGCCGGACCACGATGGTACATTTGGCGATCCAAGCGTCAAGGTCGTTGTTTGCAGGAGCATCCGTACACGACTTGGCGGCGACAAAGTTCTTTGACGCCGCAGCGTAGTCTCCTTGGTTGTAAAGCTGAATCCCCTTTGTCCGCTGCGTCTCATAGCAGTTCACCTGTGCATGCAGCATGGTCACGCAGGCAAAGAGCAGGACGGGGAGCAGAAAGCGAGTAACTTTCATCATACGTTCCATTCTTGTATTCAATCGTGCAGCCTACGGGCGATGGATTCCATCTTGGTCTGATCCGCTGCCCGTGCCAGCACTTTCGCATTGTTGAATCGATATTGGGCAAAATCCATTTGGTCCACATCCAAGAACTTGGTTGTGGCATCCAATTCCGTTGCGATCCGGTCCTTACGAAGACGTTCCAACGAATCGACCTTCCCTGCCAGATGGATGGAATCCATGGCATATTCAGGATATTGCACCACCATGGATTGGGCCGAGTCAAAGCAGGCCACCGCCTCCATAAAAGCGGCGAAGTCCTCTGGCGTAGTGGGATTCGGCACCCGTTGCAGCAGGCCGTCTCCTTTCTCAAGCCACTCCGAGAAGGACGCACGCACACTCCGCTCCCGAGCCAGGGCATTGTCTTCTTCGGAAGGTTCCTCCGCTACCGCCGGTCGGTTGGCCAGCAGCAAGGACAACCCCACAACAAGCACGGCAAGCACCGTCGAAGCAACGGCAATCAAACGGGTACGATGCTTCTTTTTCTTTTGTCGGGCTGCCAGCAGGTTCTCCTCAATTTTGTTGATGGAGGCGTTTCGGTACTCATGCGACCAGAGAAACACCTGTTTTTGCGGCAAGTCACGCAAAGGAGCCGGAAGCAGCTCCGGTTCGGGCATGACGAATCCCGGCAAAGAAACCCCGATGATGTTCTTGTCGTATTGTTCCGCCAATAGAATCTCGCGACGGACCCAGTCGTTCTCGTCCGAGCAACGGTCCAGCATCCCCGGAGAAAGAATCAGCAAAAAATCACGGCATTCCTTGATGGCGTTTTCAATCTGTGCCGGGAAGGCACCACTCCCGATGTTGTCCACATCGAGGAACACCTTATAGCCACGCTGTTCCAACTTGGCTTGAAGCTCGCCAGCCACGCCGGCCCCAGCGCCCTTTCTCCGATAACTGATAAAAACATCGTATGCCATCTCTTTCTGCCGTTATGCCTTTGACAAAACCACGCAAAAATACGCTTTATTCCCCAACTTTCAAAACAGTTTCGAGATAGTGTATTTTTATTCCGTATTGTTTTTTTAACTGACTGATCTGTTGAAGGATAGAATCACGATCCACCGGCTTGTCCGACTTCTTCCCGACCAACAACACGTTTTTCGGCGTATGCTCCATCTCGATAAACTCCATCACCTGGGTCTTGTAACCGTAATATTCGAGAATCAGGGCCCGGATCGTGTCGGTGATCATCACCGCCTGACGTTCCAGGAAGATGCCGTAGCGCGTGATGGCGTCGACCAGACCTGAGCGTTCCATCTCCTGTCGGATCTGCTTGTGGCAACAGGGAGCGCACACGATCAACTGAGCGCCCGCCTTGATGCCCGAGGCGATGGCGTCGTCGGTGGCCGTGTTGCAGGCGTGCAAGGCGATCAGCACATCCAGCTGTGCTGGATGATAGGCCTCGATGCTGCTTTCCACGAATTCCAAACCCTTTAAGCCATCGGCTTGGATGATCTCATTGATTTTCAGCACCAAGTCCGGACGAATCTCCACGCCTTTGATATCGACCTCAAAATGCAGCTTTTGAGTCAACAGCTCATGCAAGGCAAAAGTGAGGTAGCCCTTCCCTGCCCCCATGTCGGCGATATGGACGGTACCGTCGAAGCGCATCGGTTTGACGAGGCTCTCCACGATCTCGGCATATTTGCAGATCTGCTTGAACTTATGCTGCATGTCGGCAGTGATCTTACCCTCACGCGTGGTCAGTCCCAGCTGGTACCACCACGGGTTGGCGGGGTTGATCAGGCGGTTTTTCTGCTTGTCGTGTTCCAGGTTTTGCTCACGGCATTCCTGCACCTTCTTTGTTTGGATCGTCGCTTTCCCTTTCGACGAGACCAGCAGCGTCACGTCCTCATTGACCGTGAACAGCACAGCGTTCAGGAAACGCTGCGGGAGCATCTCCCTCAAGACTTCCAGCATTTGTTCCGCATCGTAGTTCTTCACTTCGTCGCGCCGTTCATAGTGGTAGGTGAATGCGAAGAGCCTCCGGTCCTTGATCAGGACCGGCTTCACATAGACATTCCGCAGGTCGTCGTGTTTCTGCACGGGCTTGCTCAGCGTCATCTTCACCAGCGTGCTTTGCCCTACCGCTTCGGCTACACTAGTTAGGTATTTCTCAAGGTTTTCCGACATGGCTGAAATTTTCGGCAAAGATAGCAAACTATTTCATTGCTCGAGCCAACCCAGATCGAAGTTGTAGAACACCATCGAATAGCCTAAGGTGTCGCCATCGGACTCCTCCACATAAAGGCCGATGCTGTGGTCGGGAAGGATACAGAGTGAGGAGTAGGCTGAGGCGTATGGGACAACACATTTGCTCACAGGCCAGGTCTTGCCCTCATCGTAACTGACATACACCGTTACGTTCTCGCGACGCGCTGGGCCAGGCAAGGAATGCAACAAGACATCCTTCTCATCACCCTCAATTACAGAAGAATAGCGGATAATGTCGCCATTGCAGGCGGTGGCAACCAGGTCGTTCCAAGCGGAGGTCTCGGGAAGCCAGGTCTCGCCACCATCCTCGGAGAGGTTGTACCAACGTTCGCCTTCGTGGCGGATGCTCATCAAGATGCGGCCATCGGAAAGCTCCACCACCTTGGCCTCGTCGCCACGTTGCGAGGCACGGCCTGAGATATGCCAGGTCTCGCCATTGTCATCGGAATAAACCGCATAGTTGCAGGCGGCCCATTCCTCGGTATCGCGCACCGCCAACACAAACAGGATACGCCCTGTCGAGGTCAACAGACCATTCCCCGAAGCAAAGAAGGCCGACCACCAGGTACGGCTCACCTCATTGTTGCATTTTGCGCCATACAGCTCATCCGTGATATCCTTGGGTTCCGTCCACGTCTGTCCATTGTCGTAACTTCTTGCGATATAGGTACGCAAAGGGTTCTCGGGTCTTCCCTGCCAGAAGCCGCAGCCACCCACGAAAGCCGCCAAGAGGCCACCTTCGTCATTGGTGCGCACCAAGGCACAATCACCATAGCCCTTCCCCACTCCTTGTCCTTCCATAAGGGTGTAGGGCTCGCTCCAGGTCCGGCCACCGTCGGTGCTTCTGTTAATCAGAATATCGATATCCTCGGGCAGGTCCATGTCGTTGTTTTTCCGCTTGTCGGTGGCGATAACCAGCGAACCGTCTTTGGCCGTGATGATAGCGGGGATGCGGTAGTTCTTTGAGTTGTAATCGCCTGGACGATAGATCACCGTGCGCAAACGGATGGAATCGGGTTCTGGATCGGATGTTTCGACCGGTTGGCTACTATTGCCACAGGAGGCCAGCACAAAGCCTAAGGCCATTACGAATAGTGAAATGCGGAATTTCATATGTGTAGTATTTAGGCCTCAAAAATACAAAATTCTCCGTATCAGCGCTGTAATACGGAGCATAAACGCCCACAGCAATCATTTAAACACCACGGCAAAAACCGTCAAACTGCTATCGCTCTGTTCAAGGACGAGGTTGCCGTTATGCTTTACCATAATTTGTTTCGACAGACTCAAGCCGATGCCCGTTCCATTCGGTTTGGTGGTGTAGAACGGAATGAAGATTTCCTCGGTCTGGCGTAAGGGGATCGCTTTCCCGTTGTTGGCCACACGGAGGATGGTTTGGTCCTCCGAGTTGAGGTCGGCGGTGATGCGGATGGAAGTGGCACCTGCCTGCACAGCGTTCTTAATCAGGTTGTTGAAGACTTGCATGATTTGACCCTCATCGGCATAGATAAGCAAGTCGGGAGTATTGGCTTGATAGGTCAAAGTGGCACCATGTTCGGCTATCTTGGCTTTGTTGAGAAGCAGCACACGGTCCATCAGTTCGTCCACCATCACCGCCTTGCGTACGGGCGGCTGAGATTGCGTCATGCTACGGTACGACTCCACAAAGCGGATCAAGTCCTTGGATGAGGCCGAAATGGTTTCCAGCCCCGCTTTCACGTCCACGCCTTCCTCTGAGAGAAGCGCATCGCTCAAGGAAGCGATGGGCGCGACGGTGTTCATGATTTCGTGCGTCATCACGCGAAACAGCTTGTTCTGCGAGGACTCCTCGTTGGCTGCGTCGCGCCGCTCGAAGATGCCCTTGATGCGGTTGAGGGCTCGGTTGAGGGCCGACTTCTCCTTGAAATGGAAGTTCAACTCACCGTCCTCCAGGGCATCCATCATGAAGCCTACCTTTCGGGCATCGTTTCTGCGCACGATGAGTGCCGTCACCACAATCGTTGCGACGACGGCCACCACTACAACCCATATCCAAATCCACGCACTCATATTCCGTATTCCTTTAGGCGGCGGTACAAGGTCGGACGGCTGATTTTCAATGCCTTGGCCACTAGGGTCAGGTTGCCGTTGTAGGTCTTCATTGCGTTGCGTATGACTTGTTCCTCAGCGCTTTCGAGGGTTTGGTTTTGCGGTTTTGGCTTATCTTCGTCCATCAGTTCCGAGGCGCGGAGTTGGAGGTCTGCGGCGCGTATGAGTTCCGCCTCGGAATAGATGACCGCCTTCTCGATGCAGCCTTGCAGCTCGCGGATGTTGCCGCTCCAACGGCAGCGTTTCAAGAAATTCATTGCCTCATCTGAAAGGCCTTGTGCCTTACGGTGGTATTTCTCGGCATATTGCTTGACAAAAAGCTCTGCCAAAGTGACGATCTCGTCGGGACGCTCGCGCAAGGGCGGCAGGTGAAGTGTCACTGTGTTGATGCGGTAGAACAAATCTTCGCGGAAACGTCCTTCCTTGACCATCGTCGCCAGGTCCATGTTGGTGGCGCAAATCAGGCGGATGTTGATGGGGATGGATTTCGTGTCGCCCACCTTGGTGATGCTGCGGTTTTGGATGACGCGTAGCAGTTTGGCCTGCTGTGCCAGCGGAACATTGCCAATCTCATCGAGAAACAGCGTGGTGCCGTTGGCCTGCTCAAACTTACCGATATGGTCGGCATGGGCATCGGTGAAGGCCCCTTTCACATGACCGAATAGCTCGCTCTCGAACAAGGTATCCGTGATGGCTCCGATATCCACGCCCACCATCGGCTTGGTGGCGCGATTGGAAAGTCGGTGTATCTCATTGGCCAACACATCCTTACCCGTGCCGTTCTCGCCCGTGATGAGCACCGTGGCATCAGTGGGAGCCACTTTCTCCACCATCGTGCGGAGTTGCTGCATCGCCTCGCTCTCACCCCAGCGCATTAGGGGTGCAGAGGCTACGACAGGCTCCTTTCCTTCGTTTTTACGATGTTTCATACAGGCCTCTTCGAGGGTGGCGAGCAGTTTGGCATTGTCCCAAGGCTTCACCACGAAGTCGAAGGCGCCGCGTTTCATGCCTTCCACGGCGAGGGCGATGTCGGCGTAGGCCGTGAAGAGCACCACCTCCACCTCGGGGAAGTCGCGTTTCAGTTCGGAGAGCCAGAAGAGGCCTTCGTTGCCCGTGTTGATGTCGGTCTCGAAGTTCATGTCGAGCAGTACCACATCGGGCTCGAAAGTCCGCATGGTCTCCATCAGCACCTTGGGCGAGGCGATAAGTTCCACCTCGGCGAAGCGCATGGGCAGCAATAGCTTCAGCGCCGACCGGATGCCGGCGTTGTCGTCAACGACTAGGATTTTGGATTTGAGTTTGGACATAGCTATTATACTTTATGACGAAACAAGCCAGTCGGCCAAATTGATGATTCTGATACCCTCGTATTGGAATTCCTTCTGACGGGTTCTTGCCAGGAGTATTTTTGGATAGGCATCTTTGATTTTTAAAAGCGCCGAGACTTCGCGTTTAAACGTTTCTTCATTTGTTATATCGTCCGCCACCTGAAAATAGATTTTCTCGTTTTGTTTCATGGCAACAAAATCTATCTCACCGTTGTACAAAGTCCCAACATAAACCTCATAACCGCGCCGCAAAAGTTCAACAGCCACTATATTCTCAATGACTCGACCAATGTTGAGGTTCTTGGTTCCGAGTCTTGCATATTTAAATGAATGATCCGAAAGATAGTACTTGTCATCGGTTGTGAGATACCTTTTCCCACTGATGTCGTAACGGCGGATACGATAAAAGGCAAAAGCGTTGCAGAGATAATCAATGTATTTCCCGACAGTCTTGTCGTTCGTCTTGATTTTATTTGAAGTCAAAGTGTCGGATATTTTCCTAACCGATGTGATGTTACCGATATTATCCATCAGAAAATCAACGAGTTTATTGAGCAAGTTAACATTCCTAATTTTATATCTTCTGATAATGTCACGGACAATAAGGGCATTGAATACCTCATCGTTGATATAAGAGTATTTCTCCTTGGTGGTCGTGTAAAGATAAGAGCCAGGCATGCCTCCTTCCTCAAGATATGAATCAAATGCAGAGTTGTAATCTGTAGATTGATAATACCTTACATATTCATTAAATGAAAATGGAAAGAGTTTCAGCTCAAAGGTTCTTCCAGTAAACAAAGTCGCCAAATCGCTGCTTAACAGAAAAGCGTTGGAGCCAGTAACAAAGATATTGTATTTTTCGGAAGCATGCAGGCTGTTGACCGCTTTCTCAAAACTCTCACACATCTGGATTTCGTCAATCATAACATAATTGTCTTTCCCTTCCTGATAGGACTCTTCAATGAAATCATGAAGATCATGGTATTCCAGCAATGGTTCGAACTTCAGCAGGTTGAAATCAACATGGATGATATTGACATTGTTTTCTACTGATTCTATCTTTTTGGCAAACATCTCAAGCAGTTTCGATTTTCCACTTCTTCGAACGCCTGTAATAACCTTTATGTCTGGAGTGTTTTTCGTATGCTCCAACTGTTCAAGGTAATTATCTCTTTCTATTAACTTTATGTTAACCATAACTTTACATATTTCTATTTCGCAAAAATACAACTTTTTTGATTTTGCGAAGTAAAAAATGTATTTTTCTATTACCGAAAAACATAATTTGCAGTTTTACTCCTTCTTCAAAGCCTCCGCCGGATTCGTCCGCGCTGCCTTCAAAGTCTGCCAAAGCACCGAGAGGAAGGCCATCAACATGCCGAGGACGGCCGCCACAGCGATGATCCAACCGTAATGCTCAATGCGATAGGCGAAACGATCCAAATAGTGGCCACAGAACCAAACGGCGAGCGGAATGCCGATGAGTGCCGCGATACCAACCAAAACCATGTAGTCCTTCACCGTGCGCCACAACTCACGCTGGACGTTGCTGCCAAACACCTTGCGTACGGCGATGCTCTTGGTGCTTTGCTCGCTGTAATAGGTGCTCATGGCCACAAGGCCGAGCAAGGAAATCAGCACCGAGAGCAGCATGAACAATTCCAGCAATCGCATGGCCATTTTTGCAGGTTGAAGCAACAAGTTGTTCAGGTCCTTCACATAGCCGTTTTGCGCTGGTTCCACGTAGGTGCCGTTCTGGGTCTCGGAATAGTCGGCGTAGGTTTGCAGAATGGCCTTTTCGGTCTCTTTGTAATCGCCTGAAACATCAATCATTACACCATTGCCCCAAGCCAGGTCTTCCGCCTTGGCAATGATGACAGCCGAAAAACGGTCAGGCTCGGAAGCCGATGCTGGCAATGTCGGAATGTTTTCGTAGATGCCGCCCACGGTCTCAGGACGACTGCCGTTGATGCGCATCCGACGAGCATAATACGAAGCCGTCGAGTCGTTCACCGAAAGTTTGTTGGCCAAGGCCTTCGACATCCAGACCGAGTTGGTTTTGGGTACGCCGAAATCTTCAACTACCTGCAAACCAAGCATATCGAAATAGGTCTCATCGCACAGGATGAGTTGCATGTTCACTGTTTCGCCGTCAGGCGTTTCGACACTTGTGCCCATGTTCAACTGACCCGCAAAACCACGGCCATAGCCCACCGCTCGCACATTCGGAATCTGCTCCAAACGGTTGATGAGTGGAACCAAATCGGCGTAGTCTCTCACCCACATTTGCAACGAATACAAGCCCTCGGAACGCGAGTGGATGGGACGATTCATCATGTGCCGCATCTGTACCTCCATCAGCAACGCCATGGCGATGAGAACCACAGTGATGGTATTTTGGAACACGATAAACACCTTGCTGTACACCCTTTTCGTCTTCAAGCGATAGGTGCCGCGCACAACATCTATCGGCTCGAAACGCGAGGCTATGGCGGCTGGCGCGATGCCCGCCAAAGTGCCCAACAGCACAATCGCCACAAGATAAACCGCCACAATGCGCGCTGACCATTCGAAACGGATTGGGACGAACTGTTCAAACGGAGCGTCGATGCCCATTTCACCACCCGAAACGCCTCTCAACAGGTTGTTCATCATCGGGAGGAAGGCGTAGGCTACCAAAAACGCCAACACGAAGCATACCGCCGTGAACGACACGGATTCAACGATATATTTCAGGATGATTCGCCCTTGCGTGGCACCATGCAGTCGGCGCGTGGCCATTTCCTTGGCGCGTTTGCCCGAGAGTGCCATATTAAGGTTGATGTAGTTAAAAACCGCCGAAAGCAACAACAGCAAGACCACCACGGTCAGTATTTGCAGCAATGACTTGTTGCCTTTCTTAAACATCCACTGGTTTTCCGTGAAAAAGACCTCTGGGAGGGTATAAATCGGCATGGCAGAAACGAAACCGCCAGAATAATGTGGTAAACCGACCGCCTCAATCTTCTTTGCAAACTCTTCTCGATCAGTGCCTTCGTGGACTTTAATCAAAGTCATATACGAGCCAATGGAACTAAAAGGCACCTGGTTTTCAGGTTCGTACAATTCGTCGAACTCGGGATTGAGAATCACATCGGTATAAGGAATCATCGAATAGGCGTCATCCTTGAAGACTCCACAAACCATACTTTCGTTTTTATCGTCAAAAAAGGTGATGGTGATGGGTTTGCCTATGGCATCGCCATTGAAGGCTCGTTGTGCCAGCGATTCCGAAACGAGGCAATGGCCTTTGAGGCGGAACTCGTCCATATTGCCATCAATCAAGGTCAGGTTAGGGAAAAGTTCGAAGAGTTCGGGGTCGGCCTCGGTGACAGTTGCATTGATATGCTCGTCGCCAATGGTGATGTAGCCCGCATCATCAGCGTTGGAGATACGACAGACAGCCTCCGCCTCGGGAAGTTCGGCTTCAAAAACGGACTTGTCCCACCACGAGAGCGACAGATAATCCTGATTTCCAACGGCATAAACCCTATTTCGATAAGGGTTGCCGTAAGCCACGGAATACTGCTGATACACATAGTTGCCAATCAAGATGACGAAGGCAATGGAAACGATGAGACCGATGGCCTCAATGACGGTATAGAGTTTGTTTCGGGAAAGGAATTTGATGTAACTGCTCATTTTTTTCTACTTAAAAACGGGCAAAGGATGGCATTCATTGTGCCAAAATAGTAACTATCTGAATTTCAGTTGTTTAAGATTTAAAGATTCAAACAAACTGTAAAGTTTCTTTACAATGGTGTAAAGATTCTTTACAGGATTGGTTTACAACCCCAAGATTGCCACCATTTCAGCAGGTGTGACCACAAATGGTTTTCGCGGGAAATGCTTGATGTTTCCCGTGACCAGATAGGCATCATCCTTGCTCAGCGTGACTTCGTAAAACACAACATCTTTAGGGTCTGGGAAAATGCCCTCTAACGATTTGGTTCTTCCAAGTTTCAACCCCGTATTTATGAAATGGTTGATAACAGTATCAATATAAATCTGATGAATATGAAACTTTTCCCTCGAAAGGACTTCCCTGTATTCAGCAAGTATTTCCTCATTATAAACAGGCGTTATTCTACCCCGCAAAACTTCAGTTAATATGATGGTAGTATTAGTAACCTTTTGACTCGGAAGAAGGGCTGAAACAAGAACATTGGTATCAATGACCGCATAGATTTCATTTTTTCCCATAGCGAACCTCTCTGATTAATTCATTGATTTCGTCAAGAGACATCTCCTGAACTCCAGCAGCAGCGACATCCTCTCTCATACGCTCGAAGGCAAAAAGTGCCTTTTGCCTACTTTCTTCTATTGTTTCCGTCTTAATTTCAAAAGGAATCCTACATTCACGCACCACGGCTTTGATGAAAAGCATCAGCGCGGCAGTGTTGCTGAGACCGAACTCATCGCAAAGGGTATCAAATCTTTGTTTCAAGTCGCTATCGACTCTAATGGACATGGTTGTTTGTGACATATTGCTTTACATTTTATATATTTTGTAATGCAAAATTACAACAAATTTCATTATTTTGCATGTTTTCTTCAATTTTTCTCAAATTACCGAAAAATAATTACCGAAAAATAATTACCGAAAAAAAACATAATTTGCGTTTTCATTCTTTCTTCAAAGCCTCCGCCGGATTCGTCCGTGCCGCCTTCAAGGTCTGCCAAAGCACCGAGAGGAAGGCCATCACCAGAGAAATGGCCACGGCGACAACGAAAATCCAGCCGTAGTTTTCGAGTTTGACGATATAGTCTTCGAGGTAACGCTGCGCCGCCCATACCGCTAACGGGACGGCGATGACGCAAGCCACAGCCACCAAAACCATATATTCCTTCACGGTGCGCCATGTCTCGCTCTCTACGGTGCCTCCAAACACCTTGCGCACGGCGATGCTCTTGGCGTTCTCGCCCGCGTAATAGGTGCTCATAGCGATAAGGCCAAGCAGCGAAATCAGCACGGCAAGCAGCATAAAAATCTCCAAAAGCCGCATATTGTTCTTGGCAGGCTTGAGGGCATCACTGTAGAAATCTTCAATAAAGCCATCAACAACATATTGCGGTAACTCACCGTCACGCCATTCATCGACCACCTCGTGGATGGCTTTTCTCGCTTCCGCATGATCACCAATAATTTCCATCACAAAACCGCCATATTTGATGTCATCGGCTTTCATGATACTGATAATCTGATAATCTTCGTCACCCACATTGCTTGTTGTCACTGGGAAATCACGAATCACGCCAGCCACCTGGTCGCAGTTGGTCGTCCTTTCCCTTAAAACATCAATTTCATGATCCTCATCGGTAAGTCCTGTGGCGGCAAAGGCCCGCTCGCCAAACCATACCGTATTGTAAAGCGGCGTCTGATAATCTTTAAGGATTTCGAAGTCAAACATTTGGAAAACAACGGTATCCATCATTGAATGCCGATACAAGATATTTTGTCCATCACGGGTAAGGCTGTATTGTCCGCCTATCAAAAACCCCGGCACGCCCCTACTTCTGCCAATCTGCTTCACGAAAGGCAATTTCTCAAGTTTGTCAAACAAATCGGATTGCGGTTCGGAGGCGAACACCACCAAATAGTATTTGTCTTGGGTATTGCAATGTTTTGGGCGATTCATCGAAGTGCGATACTGCGCCTCCATCACGATGGCCATAGCGATGAGAAAGACCGCCAAAGTGCTTTGGATGACGATGAATACCTTATTGAACACCATTTTCGTATTGCGGCGGAAGGTGCCTTTCACCACATCCATCGGCTCCACACGACTGGCAAACACGGCAGGAATGATGCCATTGAGCACGCCAACCACCACAACAACGCCTAAATAAGCCACAAGGTACATAGGTTTCATCTGAATGGCAATCGGCACATCAGGGCTGTTGAGCAAGGCGTTGACTGACGGCGCCAACAAATAGGCTAACAACAAGCCAAAGCCAAAACAAACTGCCGTAAATACCAATGATTCAGCGATATACTTCCAAATAATTTCGCCTTTCTGCGCTCCGAGCAAACGGCGGGTGGCCATCTCCTTGGCACGCTTTCCCGTGAGAGCAAACGACAGATTGATATAATTGAACACCGCAGAAAGCAGCAACAGAAGCCCAACAATTGCCATGAGTTTCATTGTTTTGAGGTCGCCACGTTTTAACTGGTTGTTCGGTTCACCAAAATCTTTAAAAAACAGATGGTCGAAGCGTGTCATGTCCAACCGCTCGAAGAAAGCCTGACCGTACATGTCGGGATAAATCTCCTTGCAAACCTGCTCCACTTTGTCGTAAATCACCTTGGGGTCGGAACCTTTTGTAAATTTGACAAAAGGTAAGGTTGTTCCATAACGGTCATAAGGCACGTCCCAAGCGGACTTGTTGAGGAAGTCGTGTTCATTGACAATCACATCCGTAGGAGCGAACACCGTGTTACGAAAGTCCTCAACAATCCCGACAACCATATATTTATTGATGATAAAATCCAGGGTCTGACCGACTTTGATATCATGCTTTCGCGCAAAGCTCTCGCTCACTATGACATTCCCTGGTACCTCGATACCTTCAGGTCCGCCTTCAACGAACTTGAGATATGGAAACATCGTGAAGAAATCCTTGCTGACAGCAGTCATTTTGGCTTCAACCTCTTCATTGCCAAACATGATTGACGGAGGATTGGCCTCGATGCAATACCGCACAGCGAGTTCCACTTCGGGCACCCGGTCCGTTACCTCATTTACGAAGGCATACGTCAAGCCGAGATAACCTGGCATACCGAAGCAGTAGATGTTCTTTCGGTCAGGGCTTTCGCGCGTGATGCTGTACTGCTGCCACGCGTAACTGCCGATGATGATGACAAAGGCGAGGCTGACGGCAAGGCCGATGGCCTCGATGATGGTGTAGAGTTTGTTTCGGGAGAGAAATTTCAGGTAGCTGCTCATTTTTTTCTAATTAAAAACGGGCAAAGGAGAGCATTCATTGTGCCAAAAACACAAATCATTGATAATCAAAATATACTGATTTAGCTACGCTTCCAATTGTAAAGTTTCTTTACACCCACTGTAAAGAAACTTTACAAATCCATTTCCCACTCTCCCCTTCTCTTGCCTGGCTGGAGACAAGCCCTCGTTTCCACTATGATTTACTTACCTGTAGGGCAGAACGGCCATCCGTAAGGATGCACCGGACGCACAGAAAAGCCTATGTATCGTTCGGCTGTGGCCGTGCTGTTGCCGATGACGTCAAGGTCGGCACCGATCATGAAGTTCCATGCATTGGTCGGATTTCCCGTATCGAACGAATTCAACCAGTAGTAGCCGTGTTCTACACTCACGGTGTTTCCGTCATCATGGCGCATTCCGCCAGCAGGCAGGAAAATGCTGTTGCCATTGCTGGCCTCGAAACGGACACCTTCCACGCCGTTTAGGGTAGTCCATGTGTGCGTGGTGTTTTGGTACAGTTCCTGCCATTGTTTCTTGCTTGGAATCTGCGGTCCTTGATTGAAATCGAAATTGCACCAACCGGCATCATCTGGTCTGTCCAATATCGTCAAGGTGTCGGTGAAGTGGTTGTAGCCGTAGGCTGGATTGTTGCAATACTTGGTCAACTGATCACCAGCTCCGTGGCAGTGTAGGTAGTTTCCCCAACTATAAGTGGCCTTGGGAGCAACTTCTCCCCACGCATAGAATTCTCCAAGGCCCTCGGGCTTGTTGGTTCCCACATTACAGTTCGCCCACATGGTGCGGCTCGGCAAACCGAGGTCGATGTATTCTTCTTTTTTCCTCATCACGACATTGTGTTCCTGCGAGGCGATCCAACGTTCCACGTGGTAACCTCGCACGTAGTCATATCCCGACTTTTCGATATCCAACCGATAGGAATAATCGTCGTTGTTGTCAAACTGGATGGAATAATAGCCGTTTTCATCCGTCTTCGTGTGAATGCCTGTACCATAGTAAAAACCCATCAAGTTCATGCGTGTGATGCACATCAAGTCAAGACTTACATTTTCAACAGGTTGTCCATCCTCATCGGTGATATGGCCGCTGACGGTGATGGATTCGGGACTCTCTTGCACGATTTTGCTGCACGACCCGCCAATAAACAGGACTGCAATTAGGAATATTGATTTTGCAATTGTTTTCATAACGATGTGATTTTTAATGTTTAAACTCATATCCAATGATCAAGCCCAACCTGGGTGTAAAACTTCTGCTACCAAAGACAAACACAAACTGGTTCGCCTCCTTATTGGAAGTCGCCCCCATCCAGGCCATTCCATAAAGTCCTTTGTAATAGTGCCATTTATATCCTAAGGTAAAGGAGAAGTCGTAAAAATTGTCCACCCTGACCCGTTCGGCCGTCTCCTCCAGGCAGTATTTGCCTAAAAGTCCATAGTTCACGCCTCCGAAAAGGCCTTTGTAGAAATAGCACTTCACGCCGGCATCGAATCCAAAGAAAGGATTGTCGCCTACACGATCCTTACCTGCATAATACCCTTTTCTAAAGAAAGCCTGATTGCAACCATCGAAACCTATGGCGGCGTTGACAGAGATCAACTTGTACTGAATCTCAGTTCCTATTCCTACCATGCCCCCTACATTGGTGTAGTTTCCCAAACCGGCATACACCGAAGGGGTGATTTGTGCTTTTGCCGAAAAACAGCAAAGCAAAGCGAAGGCCATGATGACCCAAATCCGCTTTTTGAAATGGTTTGTTTTCATACTCGTTATCATTTGAAGTTTTGGCAAAATTACTTCATAATAACGCTTGTCAAGGGGGTCACGGACACCCTCGGGGTATTTGTCCCCTATTTCCCAGGGGTGTCTGTTTTTATATAACTGGGTGTCAATGCAATAGCATTTTTCTGATCGTTTTTATGTCCCTATCAAAATATCATTTGTCCCTATGTTTAGATGGTGTTGATTATGCTTTCACCCACTTCCCTTTTTCCACTTCCTTGCCGTTGGACATCCGCCACCTCTTTGGCGCGAAAGCCGAGGAAAGAGTGAGTTACATGAATTTCAGCTTGGCCTTTTCAGGTTCCTCGAAAGCATTGCAGCTTTTCAAATACGACCATAGGTCAGCAAAAGTACGACCGTATAGCGTTTGCCCGAAAAGATGCATCTTTTCCATCACCTTAATATAGGTAGTAGGATTCCCCTGTCGGCTCAACTTGCGGAGCGAAAGCAGATAATCTTCGCGATACACAGTTGGCACGATGATTTTGGCTTCGCCTGCCCTAAACAGTTCGGCGTTCATCATCACCCGGGCGGTACGTCCGTTGCCATCGTTGAAAGGGTGCGTCTCGCTGATAAGGAACATCATGTAAATGGCTTTTGCCAAAGGCGAGCTCAGCGCAGTGTAGTAATCGAATCCGACTTCCAATGTTCCTTGAACCAGTTTTACATCAACGAACTCGGTGTTTCCCGCGCGGTTATTCACCTGCTTGAATTGTCCTGGGTTCAGGTCGGGACGACCCGACAACAATATGGCATGACGGCGGTGTAGAATGTCAAGCAATTCCTGCGGAGATTGAGGATAGCGTTGCATCTCGCTCCGGTTCGACACCAGTTGGAACGTGCCCAAGATGTCGTGTGAGTCTTCGTTCCTGTTCGCTATCGGGATACCTGTCTCAACAATCCGTTTGGCTTCATCAACCTCGAATTCCGTTCCCTCAATGTAATTGGAGAAATAACTCTCAAAAAAGGCAATGTCACGGTACTCATTCTCCGGCTGCGGATGGATTGGCCGCGAAACAAAGTGTTGTTCTTGCAAAGCGTCATAGAGGGTCTCAAACAGATGTTTCCTGTTTTCGTCGTATCTCAAACCTACTGAAAGGGCTTTTGCGTAGTTGGTTGTAAGCGCAGCCGAATCATGCGTCGCCAACAATGCCGAAATCAGTGCATTGATCTTTTTGAACTCCTTGTCCATATCAAGCCTTTCGGCGGTTTCGCGCAAGGTGTCGCGGTAAGCGTTCAAGCCCGCTTCGCCACTGGCAATCAGCACGCTGCCAAGTTTCTTTTCTATGACGTCGACAGACAGCACCTTCGACTCTTCGCCAGCCCTGCGCGATTCCTGCATGTTCTCAAGCATCCATCGATACTCGCCTGCGATGTACAATTGGCCAAACACAATATCATTCTTGTCGGCGACGGGACCCTTACCCACAACAATCACAACACCCGGCAAATCGGTCACCTTTTTGTTGAAAGTGCCAGTAAGAAAGAAATAACCATTAGCCGTCAAACTCATTTCACGTGCGCTTCGGTGACTGATTATTGTTCCAGGGAAGCGCCACATAAGGATATTCAGGATGTTGCGGCGAACGATACTCTCTGGACTGTCAATCAAGTTTGTCGTATAAAGCCGAGGGGCTATCTTTCGCAGTTTCTCCTGTTTCACCAGGCGTGAGATCGCATGCGAGACATCGGGATCAGACGACGCAAACACGATTTCTCTTGTTAAATCAACCAGTTTCTTCATTCAAATTTTATACAATTGCAACCGCAAAAATACAAATTTCATCGAATAGCAGGCGGAAAACTACAAATTTTAAACCCCATTTCTTTCACTCCTTAATCCACTTACCCGTTTCCGCTAATTTGCCATCGGCCACCACCTTCCAAACATATACGCCCTCAGCCCAGTCCCAGGCATCAATTCTCGTCACGTTCTCCGTGATGGCTTGGCTGTGGATGAGCCTGCCGTTCATGTCGTACACCTCCACGCGGGCGTTCTGCAAGGCTGTGCGAAGGTTGAGCGTGTTGCCACCTGGGTTGGGATAAGCCACAGCCACAGCAAAACCAGCGTCATGGGCTTCTTCGATGCCAACAAAAGTTTCTTTCGTGATTTTAATTAAGCAGTTCCCGGATTCGTTGGTTGCCTCATGGGTTTTATGGCAGCTCAAAAGGCATCCACCTTCGGGACAGGCACTCAATGATGCGATCATATAAACGTAGTCATCCACATGGTAGATTTCGCCCAATTTGTTCAGGTTCTCGTCCAAATAGGCAATGTACAGGTTGCGGTTGAAGAACTCGTTAACCCTATCCATTTCGCCCGCCATATATACATGATTTTCATTGTCGAAGCCGATGGATTGCCGAATTCCTCCATTGTCCTCACCTTGGGTCGTAAGTCCCCAAGTGTAATTCAATTGTCGGAAATTGTCGGCATCAAAAACACTCATCATAATGTCTTCTACTATCTCGGGATTGCCTCCATAAGCAGGATAATCGATGGTGTTTATAGAATACGTCTTGCCATTGGCAGGGTTGGTTTTCAGATAGGCAAAACGGCAGCATTGGTAAGGCCATGACAATTCTTCAACATTTTCTTTGACAGCGATGGTGTTCAAGTCAGCATCTAAAGTGTGGCAATCCAGTTTGGGTGAACCGTTGTTCCTAAGGATGATGCGGCATCCCAATGAATCGGGAGCTGGAAGTGTGTGATGGCGATCTTGTCCACGAAAACCTTCCATCAGCCGTTGACCAACAAGTTGTCCTTCAGCATCGAATTTTAAGAACTGCATGGCTTCGGTGCCGTTAAGATGGTATTGACTGTGAGGTGGATAAGTGATAATAACGTTGCTGTCCTTGTTTACGACCACGCCTGTATTATAAGGATAGAAAGTCCTGTCGTCATCATAGTAATCGTCGGTTTCCCAATCCAATTGGAGGACAGAGAACGAAAGGTCATCATTCAAATCCACCCGATAGAAAGTGGCGGTGTCGGCTATTCTTTTGGCGTAAAACAGCGCTAAATTACCATTTGAAAGGCGTTGCCAAGGGCTGATCCAAACGACCTCGGCGTATTCTTCCGCTGAAAACAGTTGCTGCGAAGCCAGTTCCTCACCTTCGTCGGTCATTCTGACAAATTGAATTTCCGCAACATTGGAGTATTGGTCAACGATAGTCCTATTCGCAACAAACGTATGTTCGTCCTCAAACATCATGCTGTAAACCCACGAATCGGGCGACCAAACGATTTCATTGAGTTCTTGCGCTTGCATTGTTGCTCCTCCCGCCATCAGCAGGAATGCAAGCAAGAGGCAAATTCTTGTTGCTTTCATCTTCTTATTGTTTTATCCATGTCCCGTTTTCAACTTCTTTGTTATTGGCGTAAACCTTCCAAACATATACGCCCTCAGCCCAATCCCCGGCATCAATTCTCGTCACATTCTCTGTAATAGCTTGACTGTGGATGAGCCTGCCGTTCATGTCGTACACCTCCACGCGGGCGTTCTGCAAGGCTGTGCGAAGGTTGAGCGTGTTGCCACCTGGGTTGGGATAAGCCACTGCTACAGCAAATCCAATGTCATGGGTTTCCTCAATGCCTACAATAGTCTCGTCCGAAATTTTGAAGATGGCATGTTGCTGCTCAAGCGACTTGCGGTCGTATCCGCCCGTTGCAACCAAACAGCCGCCCGAAGTAAGGGCAAGGATGCTGTAGGCTTCCAACATCCTTTTTTCATTGTGGTAGTAAATCTCACCTTTAAGGTTCATGTTTCCGTCAAACAAAGCCACGTAAAAGTTTTCCACTTCATCCGGATCACCACCTCCAGGAGCCGCAGTGTTCATGTAGCCTAACATATAAATATGATCACCTTGAATATCAACGGATTCGCAAAGTGCTTTTTGGTCATACTCATCATTGGTATAGGGGCCCAACACATACTTCGTCTGTGTGAAATCAGCGTCAAACTGGCTCATATAAATATCGGATTTTATTTCGGGGTTGCCATTATAAGAGGGAAAGCTGACATCAGACAAAAGATAGATCATATCTGTTTCGGGATGAACGGCAAAATACTCGTAATGAGGCCTATAGACGCCAACAGCCTGATTATAAATGCTATGTTTGATGTCAACGACATTCAGGTTGTCGTCAAAGATGACACATTCCGAATTGACATCTTTGGCGGTGGGGTCATTCATTACAAGACGGCATCCCAAAGCGCCTTTCTTTGGCGGCAACAAGCTTGTGGTGGCACGATCCGCGGTTTCAGCCCATTGGTGAGTCAACTCGCCTGACTCGTTATAACGCGCCATTACATGTACGCATTGGTTGCCGTCAATATAGGCACTTGAAACGAACACGCTCCCGTCCTCATTGGGCAGCCATTCAAAGTCCCACCATTGGTCGTGTGTTATCTCTTCCGGAATGGGAAACGGATCAGGGAATTCGAAAGTGGTGAGTTCAAAACTTTCCGAGATAGCGACCTTGTATAGGATAGGCCTGTCGGGACCTTTCACATAGAAGAAGCAAAGGCTTCCATCGTTCAATCTGAAGAACTTGCTTTCCGTGAGAAAGGAACAGTTGCTACCATAGTTGTACCATTCCGCATAATCGGCGATGTTGCCTTCTAGGTCCATCAGCGCCACATAGCGACCATAGCCAAACTCATTAACGTTGAGTAGAACAAAGTCATCGCCCCAGTTGCAAATATGATAGGCAAGAGTTGTAGGGGACGAGAAAATCTCAACTGGTTCAAGTTCTTGCGCTTGCAGGGGCATCCCTCCTACCATCAGCAGGAGCGCAAATAGAATGTAGAATTTCACCGTTTTCATAATATTATTGTTTTATCCATTTCCCTACTTCCACTTCCTTCCCCTCAGCCATTACCTTCCAAACATAAACCCCTTCAGCCCAATCTCCAGCATCAATTCTGGTAACATTCTCTGTAATGGCTTGGCCGTGAACGAGTCTTCCGTTGATGTCGTACACTTCCACGCGAGCGTTTTTCAAGGCTGTACGGATGTTGAGTGTGTTGTTACTTGGATTAGGATAGACCACCGCCAAAGTAAAGCCAGCGTCATGGGCCTCATCGATGCCGTCAAAGGCTTCCTTGGGAACCTTGAAGATGGCACCTGTCGTACCAGTCATGCTTGGTTTTGCAACTTGACAACTGATGAAGACATCCCCATTGGAATTGAGGCGCAAACCTCCAAAATACATCAGTTTTGTGCCGTCTTCCTTATAATAAATCTCTTGAAGTTTGTTGAGGTCTTCATCCAAATGGACGATGTAAAGACTTTTGGAAAAGTACCAGTTGTCTGGTTTGTCCATGCCGCTGGCCATATAAACATCGCCATTTTCGCCAAAGTCAATAGAGTTTGGTTTGCCTGGTGTACAAGGGATTTCGGAAGTGATACCCCAAGTGTAGGCCAATTGCTCAAAATTGTCGGCATCAAACACACTCATTAAAACATCTTCGTTGTGTACAACAAGCGGATTCCCGTAGGGGTCATTAGGGTCAGGTATAACCTCAATCTCCATATTGATAGTATAAGTCCTGCCGTTGTATGGATTCATGCGAAAACAAGCTTGCCAACCACATTGCATAGGGTAAGACAACCGGTCAATATTCTCTTTGACGGCTACGGTATTGAGGTCACCATCCAAGGTATAGCAATTGTAAATAGTACTATTCCCGCCATTTCCCGCCAAAACAAGTCGGCACCCCATCATGTCGGGCGTCGGGAACATATAGCAGCCGCTTGAAGAGGGGACAGGGTCATCGAGAAGCCTTTCGGTCAGCAACTCACCGTTTCCGTCAAATTTCAGTATCCTTAATCCATGATGGCCGCTTGTCCATAGGGTATCGACATAATAGGAGTAATAATAATTGCCCAAAGCATCCTCAACCCATTGCTCACCACCAGCAATGAAACGGTAGAAATCATAGCCTACCCAATTGAAATTCATGGTATCCACGGACAAATCTTCATGGACAGTCATCTTTTGAAGATGAATTGTGTCGTTAGAAAACTTCGTAACGAAAAGGCCGACCGACCCGTCACGGAAACGCGCCAAATGCTTTAAGCTATTGTTGTCCTGGATGCTCGGAAGAACAACCATATTAATCAGTTCTCCGTTTTCATCCACCTTGTAAAGGGCAACATCCGCCGCTTCGTCGGCTCCAAGAACAAGCAGATCGTTCTCGTTCATGAAAATGAGGTCATCGATGTAATGACGTTCAAAGAATCTTTGTGGTTCTTGCGCTTGCAGGGGCATCCCTCCTACCATCAGCAGGAGCGCAAATAGAATGTAGAATTTCACCGTTTTCATAACATGCTGTTTTAGTTTATCAAAATTAAAACAGAAAAACGAAAAAAAGCCCTTGTCAAGGCCAAAGTTCAGGTTTTTCAGCCTAACTAAAGCAGCAAATTAATAATAATCAAAAGATTACAAGAACCATCATTCAGGTTTTTCCTTATTCCCAAAAGCTGGAAAAAGGATTGTCACCCACTTTTTTTCGGATGTTGGAACGGTATTTCATGGCTGTGTTTTCGGTCAGGCCCAGCAGATCTGCCACCTCTTTGG
>JAEEGK010001878.1_pt1 | contig 52726 bp, 48 predicted proteins | sample 8958771 | NCBI WGS metagenome assembly JAEEGK01 (sample SAMN16246547, study PRJNA631951) | gut metagenome | biome: gut microbiome; feature: rumen; material: SC-attached | host: Bos | place: Iran: Karaj | collected 2018-10 | reverse complement strand
TCTAAGCATCTTCTTACGATTATGTGTCGCCATCTTCTGGCGCTTTCTTTTCTTACCACAAGGCACGATGGCACTCCTACTTTATAAAGTTTGTATATTATTGCAAAAAATATGATTCGTGTCAATATTGAATATGCATTGGTGAAGGTGGAAAACTGCTCATGAAGTTGGAACTTATGGAAAACAAACATACTTCCGTTGCGGTGTGCCCACAAACTACTGCTGAGCTTGCAAAGTAAGATTTACCTCGCTGCGCTCTGCAAGCTCAGATGTAGTTTGTGGTCCCTCCTTCACTCACGTATGTTTGTGTTCAGATGTTTTCAATTTGTGAGCAGTTTTTCACAAATTCATCTATGTCATATTCGGGCTTGACCCGAATATCTCTTTTGAAGAATACACTTCACTTTATAAATATCTTCATCCGGATTTTTAAATGGAACTATAATACTTCCAGGAATATCTCTTATATAAGTGTACTGCTTTTTGGCGTATTTTCTTGTGTGGTGGATTATCTGGGACTTTATTTCTTGCAGGCTGGAATATTCGAACCATTCCTGGTAGCCTATGGCTTTCATTCCTGGGGTTGATTGATTGAAGCCGGCGAATTTCAGGGACTCTACTTCCTGCTCCAGACCTTGTTCGAACATTTGGTTTACTCTTTCTTCTATTCTTTTGTACAAAATGTCTCTTGGAGGCTCTAAGACTATGAAGGTGAAATCGTATTGTGGTCTTAAGGCTGGTTCTATGGCGTATTCGGTTCTTGTTTTGCCGGTCAGGTAGTAGACTTCCAGGGCGCGGCAGATTCGATATGCGTCGTTTGGGTGGATTTTTCTGGCACTTTGAGGGTCTATTTGCTGGAGTTCTTTGTATAAAGCTTCGTTTCCTTCATTTGAGATTCTTTGTTTTAATTTGTTTCTTAGAGTTTCATCGCTTATTGGGGTTTTGGCTACCCCGTATAAAAAGTTTCTTATATAAAAACCTGTTCCTCCGCAGACAACAGGAATGTTTCCTCTTTCATAAATCTCTTTACAAAGTCGGTCGGCGGCGTCTACAAAATCACTTACGTTGAATTGTTTGTCTGGGGTTAAGATATCTATAAGATGATGTGGGATTTGTTTACATAAAGCGGTGTCGGGTTTGGCTGTTCCAATGTCCATGCCTTTGTAGACTGCCTGGGAATCGGCGCTTATGATTTCTGCTTTAAAAAGAAAATGACTGCCCTGGGCACAAAAAAGTTCTTTTGTAAGGGCAGTCTTTCCGGAAGCTGTAGGTGCAAAAATTACGATTACAGGTATTTTGCTTTCCTGCATAGGCTTCATTTGATTACTGTTTTTCTTCGATTCTGTAATTTACAATATGATTGAAAAGCTGGCGTGCAGCAACACAAACTACTTTGTCCGAATTAGCAGCAATTTCAGGATCATTTACTTTTGCAAGCTGATAAGCACGGCGGCTTGCGGCAACTGTAATTTCATAAATATTACCATCAAACTGAACAAGCTGTTCCAAAGGAAAAATCATCACAATACCTCTTAAAATAATAAAATATTTTAACAATATATTATTTTTAGGTCAATATATTTTAAATAAATCATATTTCGTGAATTCATATAGACTTTGTTCCCTCTCGTGGAGAATGTCTTCGGCCAACACAGAAAGTTGTCCTCAGCCATTTTTCACTACGGTCACATAGAACTATATATAATATTTTTTATTTTACGAGTTAACTCCCATGTGCCTGAATCAACCTTCTGCATTGTCATTACTATTACAAGTTTGTTTGCAGGGTCTATACCAAGATATGGGCCAAGCCAGCCGTCCCAGCCGTATTCGCCTTTTGCGGTTAGGGCTTTACATTTGCCTGGTTCTTTTGCGATGCGTAAAAGATTGCAGTAAGTGTAGCCGCTTAAGTGTTCCATTTTCTGGTTGAACTTTTGCTGGATATCATCACGAAGCTGAGCCTGTGACATAAAATCTATTGTTGCACCCTGCAGAATCTGTTCTTTTTTGAACTGACCGCGGTTTACAAGCATAAGACCAAACTTCATGTAATCATCTATTGTTGAGCAAAGACCTGCTCCTCCACTTTCAAAAGAAGGCGCATGGTCCATAGTATACTGAATACCAAGATTACAGCCTTCAAAAGCTTCGAGTGCGAACTTGCCTGGTGCTGCTTTATCCGGGATTGTTTTATATACTTTAGAAAGTCTTGGCTGCTTTGGTGCAGGAACATAAAAAGCTGTATCATTCATTCCAAGTGGTGCAAAAATATTTTCCTGTAAAAACTCGCTGAACTTTTTGCCGCTGACCTTTTCTATAACAGCTCCAAGAATATCAGCCGAAAAACCATACTGATAATCTGTTCCAGGCTCAAAATTTAACGGTATATGTGCAATCTTCTTAGCAAAATCCTGAGTTGTGATTTTACAAGGACCTGCAGCATCTGCATTAAGTTCATTTATCAAAATAGAAGTCTGATGTTCACCATAAGTGCTGCCTTCCCAATAAGCGCCGTAGCCGTAGCCGCTTGTCATATTAAGAAGATCTTGAATAAGGATAGGTCTTGCTGCAGGATGAGAGGTTCCGGTTGCACCTGTATCTGTAGAAACTGTAATATCTGCAAATTCCGGCAAAATATCTTTTAGCTGCCCCGCCAGATCAAGCTTTCCCTTCTCAATTAACTTATAAGCCGCCACCGCCGTAACAGTCTTACTCATAGAATACATACGGCAAATAGTATCGCGTGTATAAACCTTTTTTGCAGCCACATCCGAATACCCCGCCTGCCAGTAACCAACTTCCTTATTATCCTTAAAAACAAGCACATTAACCCCAGCAACCTGCTTATTTTCTACATAACAATCCAATGTATCCTGTATCCCGGCCAAAATCTTTTTTTCCATTTTGTTTTCCTTTCCCTTATTATGCCCCATAAATTACGAAAAAAATAGTAAAATCGTATTTATAAATATGAAAATTCCTCTGAAAAAGTCCCCATATTTAAATAATTTTTTCTATTTATTTTATCCAATTATAGTTTATAATATAGGTAAAAGGATTAACAAAATGGAAAATAAAGATTTGATTGCGGCCGGACAGGCTGTTTTAGGTATTGAATTTGGTTCAACACGTATTAAGGCTGTGTTGATTAATGAAAAATATGAACCAATTGCCGGTGGTTCCTACACATGGGAAAACTCCCTGGAAAACGGCATCTGGACTTACCCTCTTACACAGATTCACGAGGGCTTGCAGACCTGTTACGCAGAACTTAAAAAAGACGTACAGGAAAAATATGGCGTAAAGCTTACAAAATTCCGCGCCGGTGGTATTTCTGCCATGATGCACGGTTACCTTGCTTTTGATAAAGACGAAAAGCTTCTTGTTCCATTCAGAACATGGCGTAACACTATTACAGGTGAAGCTTCACTCAAGCTTTCTGAACTTTTCAACTTTCCTGTTCCTGAACGCTGGTCAATCAGCCATTTTTATCAGGCAATTCTTAAGAATGAACCACACGTTCCACAGATTAAAAACGTTTATACACTTGCAGCCTATATTCACTACATGCTCACAGGCCAGAAAGTAATTGGAGTTGGTGATGCATCTGGAATGTTCCCTGTAAAACTTAACGGTTCAAAGGCAGATTACAATGCCGAATATATTGCTAAGTTTGAAGCTTTGCCAGAAGTTTCTAAGTTTGGATTCAAAATTAACGAAGTATTCCCTAAGGTTTTGATGGCTGGTGAAGCTGCCGGAACTTTGACAGCAGAAGGCGCTAAGTTCCTTGACCCAAGCGGAGACCTTGAAGCAGGTATTCCATTCTGTCCTCCGGAAGGAGACGCAGGAACAGGTATGGCTGCAACAAACAGCGTAAAGGCAAAAACCGGAAACATCAGTGCCGGAACATCTGTATTCAGCATGGTTGTATTGGAAAAAGATCTTGCCAACGTTTATCCGGGCATTATTGATATTGTTACAACTCCGGACGGATACCCTGTTGCTATGGTTCACTGTAATAACTGTACTGGCGAACACAACTACTGGATGGATCTTTTCTACGAAGTTGCACAGACTATGTGCGGTAATGATATTCCAAAAATCGGTAAGTTCTTTGATGATTTGATTAATAAATCACTCGAAGCAGATAAGGATTGCGGCGGACTCTTGGCTTACAACTACCTTTCCGGTGAAACAATTACAGGCTTTACAAGCGGACGTCCACTTTTTGTTCGTGCTGAAAATGCTAAATTCAATATTGCAAACTTTATGCGTGTTCAGATGTTTGCTTCTCTTGGTGCTCTTCGTGCCGGAATGGATATTCTTTATGATAAGGAAAAAGTTCCTGTAGAAAGCATGACAGGGGCTGGCGGATACTTTAAAACAGAAGCTGGTCTTAAATACATGGCAGCTGCTATGAAAACAAGCGTAAGTGCTATGGAAACAGCCGGTGAAGGTGGTCCATGGGGAATGGCTCTTCTTGCAGCCTACAGCGCAGACAGCAAGGGCAAAGTTCTTCCAGACTTCCTCAACAGCGAAGTATTTGGTTCCTGCAAAAAAACTACTTCTGCACCGGAAGCAGAGCTTGTTGAAAGCTTTAATATCTTCTTTGAGCGCTATATGAAAGGGCTTGAGATTGAAAGGGCTGCGGTAAATACATTGTAATATATACGTGGATTGCCACGCCCTGCGGGCTCGCAATGACGGTCATTGCGAGGAGCGAACGAAGTGAGCGACGCGGCAATCCACATTGGAGAACACACTATGACCTACGAAACAATAAGACAACAGGCTTACGAAGCCAATATGAAAATCCCTGAGAACCATCTGGCTCTCTACACCTGGGGAAACGTCAGCGCCTTTGACAAGGATAAGGGCGTTTTTGCAATCAAACCAAGTGGAGTTCCTTACCCTGAACTTACTCCTGAAAGCATGGTAATCATTGACCTGGACGGAAACAAGGTAGACGGAAGCATGAATCCTTCGAGCGACACCCCTACTCACGCAGTTTTGTACAAGGAATTTGCAATGAACCAGGGTGCAGAAGTTGGCGGAATCATTCACACACACTCTACCTTTGCTGTAAGCTGGGCACAGGCTGTAAAAAGCGTACCTCTTTTTGGAACTACGCATGCAGACCATATTCAGAAGTCTATTCCATGTACTCCATACCTTAGCAAAGAGGCTGTAGAATCAGACTACGAAAAGGAAACAGGCCTACTCATCGTTAAGCATTTTGCAGAGCTTGGACTTAATCCTAGTGAAATAAACATGGTGCTTTGCGGCGGCCACGGACCTTTTGCATGGGGCAAAACTGCAGAAAAAGCTGTTTACAACGGGACAGTTCTGGAAGAAATCTGTAAGATGGCATTGAACACTCTTGCGCTTAATCCACAGGCTACACCGCTGCCGGATTATATTGTTAATAAGCATTATATGCGTAAGCACGGACCTAATGCCTATTATGGACAGGGCAAATAAACTTCGCAGTATAAATGCAGCGTTCATATTATACACAAGCAATAGTTCTTAACCTTAAAGAAACAGGCGAAAACAATAACTCTGTTACTCTTTTAACCCCCGATAAAGGTGTTATTTATGCAACTCTTTACGGGGGTCCTAAGTCTAAGCTGCGCTCTCTTGTGGCTCAGTGGCATTCTGGAAAAATCTGGCTTTATGATAATCCCGAAAAAAAACAGACCAAAATAAGTGATATGGAAGTTTCAAACTATCACGAAACATTCGGGCAGGATCTTTTTAAGATGTACGCAGCGTCTTTAGCAGCAGAAATTGCAATAAAAACACGTTGTGCCGGCAGCCCGGAGCATTGCTTTAAATTAGTTCTTGGCTTTTTAGATGGTATGGAGCTTTGCGACGAAGAACAATCGCGGCTTGGATTAATACGATTTTTATGGCGATATTTAGCACTTATGGGTGTACAACCGGAAGCAGATGAGGACGGAGTATTTGCACCAGAAGCCGTTTCGTATTATAATGGTAGTATTAGTTCAAAAGCGGTGGGTTATTTAACAGCAATATCACATTTAGAACCTTCAAAAGTACGCCAGATGAGTGTTTCTTTAGACACCTACCACGAACTAAAAGATTTTGTATTTTTCCTCATCTCCAGCAATCTTGGGGCTGAGTTAAATACAATTAAAACCGGAATAGGGATATTATAGATTGTCGGGTCAAGCCCGACAATGACATATGGGTGGGAAAAATTGAATAATTGGATTAAAACTCCTGTCACAAAACAGCAGATAGAGCCTTTATGTACAAAATACAATATTGATCAGCTTCTTGCTTCAATTTTTGTACGACGTGGCATAACTACAGGACAGAATATTCTTTACTACCTCGAAAGCGATTTACGATTCCAGCACAATCCTTTTTTATTTAATTCAATGGAAGATGCTGTTGAACGCATAACTCAGGCAGAAGAAGAAGGCGAAAAAGTTCTGATTTTCGGCGACCGCGATGTAGACGGCGTTACCAGTACAACAATTCTTTATGAATACTTAAAGCAGCGTGGACTTGATGTTCAATGCAGACTTCCTCTTGAAAGCGACGGCTATGGACTTTCGAAAAAAGCAGTTGAAGATTTTGCTGGTCAGGACGGAACACTTATTATTACAGTAGACTGCGGTATTTCAAACTTTGAAGAAATTGAATATGCGGCTTCTCTTGGAATAGACGTAATCATTACAGACCATCACAATGCTCCTGAAAATCTTCCACAGGCTGTTGTAATTCTTGATCCTAAAGAACCAGATTCGGGCTACCCTTTTGCCGATATTTCCGGAGCAGCTGTAGCTTACAAGCTAGTTTCTGCCCTGCGCTTTTCGCACTCTGATTTTTATAATTCAGAAATTTGTATTCTAGATATCGGGGCCCCTGAGCAACATGCGGTCCCTGAGCAACATGTGGTCCCTGAGCCTGTCGAAGGGCAATCGGTTTCAATTCACTGTCTGAAAATCCGCAACCTTGCCAAAGTTAAAGAACTTCACGAAACAATTACACCAGGCGAAACTTCAATTTACGACTTAAAGCTTCCATATTTTTTACAGGGTCAGGTTATCTACGCGTGGGATGCAAACAAAACAAAATCAGAACTTGCCCAGATTTTTGGAAACGGAATAGAATTCAACATTTACGATTTACGAAGTGAAATTGCTCAGGTTATTCCTTCTGTAAAAAATCTTTCTGCAGAACAACTTAACAATTCTTCAAAAATTGCAAAATATAGCGAAGACACACCAGACATCCTTGAAACGCTTTACAACATTTATGTTACCTACTGCTATAAGTCAATCAGTATAAAAAACAAAAATTATCTTTCAAGCGAACGACGCGATCTTCAACTTGTAGCACTTGCAGCAATTGCAGACATCATGCCTCTAAAAAATGAAAACAGACTTTTTATAAAAGCAGGTCTTGATTCAATTAAAAAAGATGGTCCGCGCCCGGGCCTTGCAGAACTTTTCAGTCAGCTTAAAATCAATACAGAATCACTAACCTCTGTAGATATTTCGTGGACAGTAACTCCAGCCCTCAACGCAGCTGGACGACTTGGCCAGGCAGATGTTGCTCTTGAACTTTTAATAAACGAAGATCCAAGAAAACGAAACGAACTTGCCGTAAAAATATATGAGCTTAATGAACAGCGTAAAGATCTTGTAAATAAAGCCGCCTGGAAAATAAAGGATACTATTCAATCAAATATAACTCAGAATCAGGAAAAGCTTTGTGTAATTATTGATGAAGAAATTCACCCTGGAATTACAGGTAACCTTGCCGGAAAAATAATGCAGGAAAAAAATGTTCCTTCAATAATCATCACACAGTCTGATGGTGTTTACAAAGGTTCTATGCGAAGCTGCCGCGGATTGATTACTACAAGTTTCCTTGCCGACTTTGGTGATTTCTTTATTAATTACGGTGGTCATAATGCTGCAGCAGGATTCAGCTTTGAAAGCAGCAGGCTTGAACTTTTTAATAAAAAAATCCAGGAAATCATACCTTCTATAAACTTAGAAGAAGAAAATCTCGATATTAATATTGATGCAGAAATTCCTCCGGAATTACTTAAACCAGAGTCGTTTGAAATTATAAACAAACTGGAACCTTTTGGAGCCGAAAATAAGGAGCTTCTGCTTGTAACAAAAAACATAAAGCTTTGTGATGCAATGGTTCAGGGAAAGAAAGAACCATATTCACTTAAGCTTGTTTTTGATACAGGAAAAAATAAATTTCCGGGAATGTTCTTTGGACAAGCCCAGAGACTTAAGCAGGATATTCAGGTTGGTCAAAACTATGATATTCTGTATACAATGGTTTTCAATTATTTTAATGGTTGTAAAACCCCTCAATTCAGATTAAAGGAAGTACGAAAGTCATGATTAAAATTAAAAAAATTCTTTTAGCACTTACAGTATTTGCTCAGATTTCTTTTTGTTTTGGAAAAACAGCATTTTTTTCTTCTGAAAATTATAACCTTACTGTAACTTACAATGAAGTTTTAGTTCCTGGTGATGCCATATTTGTTCGAATGGCTGTTACACTTCCTAAGAATCATAAAAAAACTAAAAACGATTCCGAAAAGAAAGGAGCACTCCAGCTTTATCAGGATAAAAAAGTAATTGAAAAAGCAAACTTCTATTCAATCGGTAAGAAAAAATCTAATCAGACATATACAGACATGCTTTGCGGAGTTCCTGTTTCTCCCTGGATTACAGGCGGAAACTTTTCTTTAAAAGTTATCTTCTCTTTTGGTGAAGATGAAACAGGAGAATTTGTTCTTCCTCTTACTTTTAAAGCACGTAAATGGAATGAAGAAGTTATTGAACTTGATGCCGCTAATACTGCAATAAAAACTGACACAAGTCCTGAGCGCACAGCACAAATTGAAAAGCTTAATAATATTCTTTTTACAACAATACCTGAGGATGTTTATACACTTAAGAAATTTATTTGTCCTACAACGTCGACCAGATACACAGCCTGGTTTGGCGACAGACGCACCTATGCCTATTCAAACGGAAAATCATCTACTTCACTTCACTACGGAAACGATTATGGAATTCCAGAAGGTTCAGAAGTTCGTGCCTGTGCAGACGGAAAAGTTGTTATGGCCGAAAACCGTATTTCTACAGGCTGGTCTATTGTAATTGAACATCTTCCAGGACTTTACAGTCTTTATTATCATCTTTCTGAAATGAACGTTAAAGAAGGTGATATTGTAAAGCAAGGTGATTTGATTGCTAAATCTGGTCAGACCGGTCTTGCAACAGGACCACATCTTCACTGGGAAATGAGATTAAACGGAAGCGCAGTAAGACCTGAATTCTTCCTTGAAGATTTTACCTTTGACGAAGAAAACTAGATTTCTCTGACAACAATCTGACCGTCAGATAAAATTTCTATTGAATAATAAATATCATTTTTGCAGTTAGAAAGGTCAACTGAATAAGTTGTAGTATGTCCGAACATTGGAACTACAAGAAGCTTTTTATTTGTAAAGCGTGATATTTTGTATAATTCCTGTCTGTCGTAAAGCGTAGAATTGTATCCAAGAAGAAGACACTGTCCGTTATCATCATAATATTTTTCAAGTGATGTTCCGCCTTTTCTGTCTTTTCTTGTTTCAAGTATTCTTTCTTTACCATATATTCTTGAAGGAAAAAGAAAGTAGTTTCCTTTAAAAGCTGCTTCTTCAAAATCAACTGCAAGATAGTTTCCTGACCAGGAACGTTCTATTACAGCAATTTCATTTCCGGCTTTATCTACAATGCTGAATGATGCACTTATAGTGTTGCCATCAAGCGAAGAAGAGGAGCCATAAATACGAACTCTTAAAAATTCCTGCTGACTTGTCTTTTTTAATCTTGAAGCTGCACTATAAAGTGAAATATATGAGGCAAACACAAATATTACCCAGGCAAAAATGAGCATACATAAAATGCTTATGAGAAATTCTTTTATTGCATTATTATTTTTTTCGCTCATAAAAGTTTTAAGAACTGCTCCTCTGTAATTACTGGTATGCCAAGGGCTGCTGCCTTTACGTTTTTGCTTGAACCGCTTGTTGTGTCATTTGTTACAAGGTAAGTTAAATCTTTAGTAACAGAAGATTTACATGCACCGCCGTTTTGCTTTACAAGCTGTTCTGCATCCTGTCTTTTCATTGTAACAAGTTCGCCTGTAAAGCAGAATGATTTTCCTTCAAGTTTGCCGCCTGCATTTGATTTAATTGTAATTATTCCATCCTGAACAAGCCGCCTCATTTCTGCAGCATTTTCTGAAAGTCCCTGAATAATTGTGTGTGCCATAACTTCTGCAAAACCATATACATCTGCAATCTGATCTTCTGTTGCGAGCAAAAGCTTATCTAAAGTTTTAAAGCCTGCCTGAACAAGTTTTTCTGCAAGAGTTTCGCCAAAACCTTCTATATCAAAGCCTGCAAGGAACACAGGAAGCGTCATTTTTTTATGAGCTTGTATACTTTTGTAGACTTTTTCAGCACCAAGTGAACGCTTTTCGTTTTCCATGCTTTCTTCGTTTAAGAAATATGGAACAAGGTCCTCTACAGTAAGCGAATAAATATCTGAAATGCATGTAAGCCGTTTATCTTTAAAAAGCTGTGTTATAAGGGTTTCACCAAGGTCCCGGATATCTACAGTCTGAACAAACTTTAATAACTGATGAAGCACACGCTTTGAACATTCTTTATTCGGGCAGTAAAGTCTTGAACCTTCATCTACAAGCGCAGTTCCACAAGTTTCGCAAACAGATGGGAAAACAATTTCGCTTGTCTGAATATCTTTTTCTTCTACAACGTTTTCAATCTTAGGAATAATTTCACCGCGTTTTACAACAACGACATGACTTCCAATCCGTACACCAAGCTTACGCATTGTATCTGGGTTTGCAAGGCTTGCACGCTGAACTTTTGTTCCGTTTAACTCTACTTCATCAAAAATTGCAACAGGTGTATAAGTTGCACCGCTTTGGCTCCACTCTACCTCGCGCAAAACTGTTGTAGCCTCTTCGAGAGAAAACTTAAATGCAATCTGTCTGTCAGGGCGCGCACGTGAAGCATCTTCGTAGTCAATACGGTTTTCTTTTACAACAAGGCCGTCAATATCGTATTCAATATCCTTGCGTTCTTCCATTATTTTTGCACGGTATGCAATTACGCGCTCGGCATTTTTACATATAACAAGACGGACTACATTAAAACCGCAGCTCATAAGCCAGGCAATCTTTTCTTTTTCGTTTGTAAAATATGATTTTCCGTTTGTGCTCAAGGCATCGTAAACTATAAGCTTAAGGTATTCGCTTCCTGTTCCATCCTTGCGCTTCATAAGTCCGTTGGCAGCATTGCGGCAGTTAGCCTTATCACTGAAGTATTTTTTATGAACTTCGTGAGTCATTATAACTTCACCACGTATACCGCCGGTAAAAGGAACAAGCTCTCCGTCTTTATAAATTGCAGCATTTACGCCGCCCATCTTTTTTGCATTTGCAGTAATGTCGTCGCCAATGCTTCCGTCTCCGCGTGTAACAGCGCGAACAAGGTAGCCGTTTTCGTACTGAAGCTCAAGTGAAGCACCGTCAAGCTTATATTCAACAAGATATTCTTCGTATTCATGCTTTGCTGCCCAGGTCATAAACTGTTCAGGGTTAGCAGCTTTTTCCTGGCTTCCCATTGGCATAACGTGATGGATTTTTTCAAAGTTACCTGAGTCTGCACCAACCTTCTGTAAAACAGGATTCTGCGGATCAAGCGCTTTTAATTCATCCCAAAGGGCATCAAATTCTGCGTCGCTAATTTCACCTTCGCCGTTATAATAAGAGGTCTGATATTTTACAATTAATTTTTCAAGCTCAGAAATGCGTTCTTTCATAAACAGTCTCCGCTTTAAGCATTTTGTTTTTCGAACAGTATTTCTGTAATTTTTCTGTCTGCAGCCATACCCTTTCGCTCAAACTTTGTCATTGCACGCCAGTCCTGAGGTTCGGCATAACCGTTATATTTGTTTTTTAAGTTTGGAGTAGCTGTAAGCTGTTCAAGAGCAAATTCTGCATATTCAATAATATCTGTAACAAAATAAATATAGCCGCCTGGAGTAAGCTTTTGTGTAAATAAATCTGTATTCGGGCGCTGTACAAGTCTTCTTTTATGATGACGTTTTTTTGGCCAAGGATCAGGGAAGAAAATATGAAATCCATTTACACAGTTATCGCCAATCATTTTGTCTAAAACATCAAGAGCGTCATATTCAATTATAAAAAGATTTTTAAGTTCAAGTCTTTTTATTTCACTTAAAACTTTACCAACTCCGGGCTTATGAACTTCAATTCCAAGATAATTAATATCCGGATTCTGCTGCGCAATTTTAATTGTTGCGTCACCCATACCAAATCCTATTTCTACAATGATTGGATTTGTGTTTCCAAAAATATCTACAAAGTTTAATTTTCTGTTTTCGTAAGGAATACACCAGGCAGGTGAAAGTTCGTTATAGGAACGTTCCTGTGCTGCAGTCATTCTGCCGGAACGCATAACATATGTTTTTACAGTTCTGCGATGTTCAGCAGGAGTATTGGGTAAAGGGTCTGTGTCTGATTTTTTATTTTCCATATTAATTTCCCGGTACAACCTTTTCTAACGGCATATTACAAATTACTGTGCCGTTCTGACCAATCCACGATTCCTGAAACTCTACTGCATTAGGGTAATTATTCCAGATTCCGCGTGCATCTTTTAATTCTGCAGTTCTTGGTCCGTAATAAATTATTTCATTTTCGCTGTTATAAACTTTTAACATTTTTTCACCATAAAAGTTCTGGGAAAGATCTTTTCCTTTTACTGTATATGGTGTTTTGTCATAAACTAATGTTCGCTTTATTTCTTCCTGTTCATCGTCTGACTGATGAAAGGTAATTGTATATTCACCGAATGGAATCTGTTCATTTGCAGGCATAACAAGATTTGTTGTTCCGCAATAAGTGTTTTTGTCGTCGGCAGCAAGAATTAAATCTGTTGCTTCCCATACATATTCATTCTGATCACAAGTTACAATAATTGAATCGAATCTTCTTGGGTTTGAAGTTGTTTCTACAAAAATACTTAATCTTGCCTTAGGAAAATCATCATAGCTTGAATAATCAAAAATTACAGAGCAGCTTGTATTATGAATCTGAGGGACAGTATTTGAACAGGAAATAAATGTTACTGCCAGGATAGCTAACAGAGAAATCAGATTATTTTTGAAAAAAGTTTTACCCATAAATTAGAAGTTAAAGTTTAACGTAATAACGGTAAGCTCACTTGCAGAGAACTGATTAACCAGAGATTCAAATTTAACATTAACCTTCTTGCAGGCATCATCAAGATAAGAAAGATAGTACAAGCCCAAATCTGTTCCTTCCTGTCCGTCTGGTAATTCGCGGTAGAAGTCAATAAGTGTTTTCTTTGCTGTATTTGATGATTTTGCGTTGTCAATGTTTTCTTTTACTTCCTGGAATTCGTCGTCTTTGTTGTAAAGTGTAATTGAAAGTTTACCCTGCTTACCAATTGATGCAGAACCACCACCAAGCTTCCATGAAATAAATACAAGTTCGTGATTACGCTGAAGCTCTGCTACAATTTTTGCACGAACTTCCGGATCAAAAATCAAAGCGTCAATATCTTCAACATCCTGATACATATTTCTTGCTTCTTTACGGATATTGGTATTTTCATTGTTGAGCGCAAGTTCCATTACCATTACCGAAATATATTCTGCAACCTTAGATTTTTCCATGTATGAACTGAGCAGGTTACGGATAGCAATAAACATTTCGTTTGCACCGTCTGCCTTATGGAACAAAGTAATAATATACCAGTTCATAAGTCCAAGCCTGTTCATAAACTTTTCTGACATAAGAAGATAGATATTTTTTTCTTCATCAGAATAATCAGGATTAGTCATAATTGCTTTCCAGATTGGGTCCAGAATGCTTCGGCGAGTCTGCTGAATGACTGTCTCTTTATTTTGAAGGATTGAGCGTAACTGTCGTTCACTCATCTTTGTTTTTTCATCAATAAGATGCGAAGGATTAGCGCGGTTATGCTTTCTAACACATTCACACTGAATAAGAGCTGCATAAACATCACGGTCAAACTGTTTGTAAAGCAGAGAGTAAACTACAACCTTAGAAAGGTCCATTACTTCCTGGCGTGAAGAAACAAATTCGGACATAGAAATTTCAATTTTTGAAATGTAGTCCAAAAGAATCATGCTTTGAATTGACTGTGGAGAGAATTTATTTAATGAAATACCATATTCATCAACGTTATCAGCCAGACGGAATCGCATAAGCTTTTTATTGTGACTGATAAAATTTGAAGCACCATCTTCGGTAAGTATGACTTTAAGAGGTAATTCAATAATAAATTTTTTGTCGGATGCGCTCATTTTTCCTTCTCAGAAACTTTTTGTTATTACCCTATATTATACACTATGGGTCTTGCATTGTAAACACTTAAATAATAAACTGAATGTGAATGAAACCTTTTACAAAATCATTTTTAGTGATTTTTCTTCTCCTTTTTGCTGCAATGCCTCTTTGTGCACAGAACACCTGCACAGAATTATTTGCATTTCTGGAAAAAAAAGGGTTTCAACCACAGGTACAACTACTTACAGCAGGTGGCACCAACAATCTTCCTTTCAATATTATCGTCAACTTTTCCCCGGAAGACACAAAAAGTGAGCATAATTTAGTTCTTTTCTTTGATCTTGAGCAAGGATACATGTGGCGGAACAATATAAGCGTGGCAATGGAGGAATTAAAGACTAAAAATTTCAATTCTTCCGTTGTTTTCTGTTATAAAAGCCGTCTGGACTTGCCAAGGGACAACATTATTTATGGTTCTCAGGTTTACGCAGAAAATCTTAATTCAAACAGCTCAAACGATGTGTTTATTTTCAATCTTGCGGCTGCAAAAAACTCAATTATTACAGGTAGTAATAAATATCACTCGCCTTCCTGGATGCTTAAAGACTTATTTGATGCTTTCAGTAATGCCAGAATTACAGAAGGATTACCTGTTGTTTATATAAGCCAGGTTGCAGATTACACTTTTTCAAACGACAAAACTTTTCTTGCTTTTATAGAAAATGAAATTCCATGTATCTGGGCAGATGTAAGCGAAGCAGATAAAATTAGTATTATTCTTAAAACCTGCATAGATAATTATGAAAAATCTTCTCAAAAGCCTTATGATTCTCATTCGTTTATGTTCCGCCTTTTTGGACAAAGAATCTGGCTTTCGGAATTCAGAATCATTAACTCAATCATTATTATAATAATTATGGGATTTTTGTTTGTATTCTGCATTGGTTTTATTAACAAAAATCTTAAGCGTGAATTCTGGCAGGAAATAAGCACTATCTGGTATACGCTTCCTATTATTTATATTTTTTCATACGTGGGCTTTTTCATAGGCAGAGGGCTCTATAAGTTATTTATAAACCCCAACAGCTTGAATTACACAGTCTTTGGTTTTATTGTCCTTCAAATTTCAACTGCCACTTTCCTTGTATCTGCATTCTTTATGCTTAACCTTTCGTTCCAGAAAAAATACACTACCCGCTCGCTCGACTTTCTTCTTGTAATAGATACGTTTATTAATCTTGTGATATTCACTCTGCTTGATATTTCTCTTTTCCCTCTTTTTCTTTTGATTTTCTTTGTTTCTGTTATTTCGCTAATTTTCAGAAGAAACTGGATTCACATTGTTCTTTTTGTATTCCTTATAATGCCGTTTATTCCATATATAAATGCGCTTTTTACAGTTTCCGACAAAGCAAGTCTTCATGAAGTTCTTATTGCAAGTAATTCTCTGCCGTTCTTATTATCTTTAGTTCTGCTTCCTGTTTATCTTATGTGGCTTAGAATTTTAAACTCAATGAAAAAGCGATACGCAAAAAAAAGAATCTATGCTTGTGTTATTGCATTGGCATATACTGTTATAATTCTTTTGCTTTTTGTTACGAACAGAATCTTTTTTACAGGCAAAAAAGAAATTCAAAACTCTATAAAAATCACTGAGCTCCAGCCGGAGAATTCAGCAGCTTTTGATTTTAATATAAGCTGCAGTAACCGCTCTGTTTTTGAAGATATAATCAGGCAGATAAAAATTACTTCTTCTAATGTTCCGGCTTATACTAGTGTAAAAATCATTTCTGAAAACCCTGTTTTATATTCAGAAAATGATTATATTCATAACAATCAAAGTGAAGCAGAATTTTTATTGCCGCTTTATCCGTCTGACAAGCTTGAATTTAATTATGGTACTGACCAAAAAAATCAGACAATTTTAGTTGAACAGATTTTTTATTCAGAAGCCGAAAAACAATATTATTCAATTACAAAATCTTTTTTTACACAGGACAATGAATGAGCAGCGAAGATAAAAAACTAAAACATTATTATCTTCACGCAGACCTTGATGCTTTTTTTGCTTCGGTAGAACAGCTTGATCATCCGGAGTATAGAGGTAAGCCTGTAATTGTAGGCGGAAAACCGGAAGACAAAAGAAGCGTTGTTTCTACAGCCTCTTATGAAGCACGCGTTTATGGAGTTCATTCTGCAATGCCTACAGCAAAAGCGTATCAGCTTTGTCCACAAGGGATTTTTGTTCACGGAAGAATGAAACGCTACTCAGAACTTTCGTACCAGATAATGCAGATTTTTTCTGACTTTTCGCCAGATGTTCAACAGATGTCTATTGATGAAGCTTTTATTGATTTAACAGGAACAGAAAAGCTTTTTGGACCGCCGGAAGAAACTGCTCGTAAAATTAAAGAAAGAGTAAAAAAAGAAACAGGCCTTACAGTTTCTATTGGACTTGCTCCAACAAAATATCTTGCAAAGCTTGCAAGCGACATGAAAAAACCAGACGGATTTTATATGATTGAAGAAGGCACCGAAGAATCGTTTATGCTTAATCTTCCGCTCAAAAAAGTCTGGGGCATTGGCGACAAAACTTACGAAGCATTAAAGTCTGCAGGTCTCAGGACAACCCGTGATATTCATGAAAAGACTCTTGATGCCCTTACCTTTATGTACGGTCAGAATACCGGAAACTTTTTATATAATGTTGTACGCGGAATTGAAACAGTAACCTTTGACCGCAAAACTAAAAGCCACTCTATAAGTAACGAAACTACATTTCCTTTTGATTTAACAGACACTTATACTGCAGAAACTGCCATGCTTGAATTATGTCATTCTGTAATATTCAGGCTTTTAAAAGAAAACGGTTTTTCGCGCACAGTTCAGGTAAAAATCCGTTACGAAGATTTTTCTACAGTTTCAATTCAGCAGACATATCCACAGTCTATTCTTACGCTCGACGGCCTATATGAAGCTGCAAAAGAACTTTTCGAAAAAAAATATGAACGTGGCCGGGGAATAAGACTTCTTGGCATTGCTCTTGAAAATATTGAAAAAACAGAACGAACATATCAGCCTGGTCTTTTTGATGATGGCAACGAAAAAAAGCAGAATGTTGAAAAAGCAATTTTGAACCTTGAAAAAAAGCATCCCGAAATAAAAATCCACAAAGCTAGAATGCTTGAAAATTTAAACGAAGGAATAAAGCAGATAATTACTTTTATTGGACTTTGTTTTTTATGTATCTTTAGCAGCATAAAAGCCTTTGCACAGGAACAGACTTCCGAAACTAAAAACTATGAAATTACAGGAAGCTGGGCCGGTGTTATGAAAGGTACCGTAGATACTACTTTTGGTTTGGGCAACCCGTTTGGTATAAGCGCCTTGCCGCCTGTTTTTGATACGGAAGTTGATCTTAGTGCAGTTAAAAATATTACTCCGCAGTTTTACTTTCAGATGGAGTTCTTAGACAAATTTAAAAACAATACCTACACTCTTGGCTATAAAGGAAAAGGTTATTTAAATGAGTTTAAGTTTTCGAACAGAAACATAACTTTCCCCCAGGATTATTCTTCTGCAATAAACGGTTATTCAATTGCCGGTGGTAAAAACGAAGCTCCCGGTGTAATGCTTCACTTTGATGATTTTGATACAAAAAAATGGAAAGGTGATTTTCTTGTACGCTATGATATGACAGAACAGCGGACTGCACTTTTTTACGGCAACAACAGCGTAAAAGATACAGTTACCGAATTATATAATTATGCAAAATCAAACACTTTTGTAATTCCTTCCGATGCCTTGTTCCATATACGAGATGTTTATATTCAGTCATCAGCCGGCAACGTAAGGAGTTCGGACGGTTTAAACTTTTACAGGCTTACTCAACTTGAATACATAATTGACACAAACAGACACCTGCTTATTATTTCTGATTCAGTTTCTAATTTAATAAAGGCAGATACCACACCGTATATTCTCATAACCTTTGATGACGATTCACAATGCCAGATTCTTTTAGATGATACAGGTGCTTATAATACTCCAGGAACATTTGCAGGAGACACCCAGGTTTTTTTCAGTTCACAGAATCCTGCCATAGATTTGGCTGCTTATTCCACACTTGATTTAAACAGTCTTACAAAATCAATAGACGGAAAAACAGGTTTTATAATTCAGTCACCGGAAAGTTTTTCTCCTTACATTTGTGCAAACTCATATAAAATTACAGGAAATCAGGCTGTTGAATTTCTTGTAAAAAACAGAGAAACAGAAGTAACTGAACAATACTACATTGCCCGTGTTAAAAATGATTTTTATTATTTACAGACAGACTGGTTCGAAGAGCAACAGGAATATGCAGCCGTACAAAATCTTAATGATTCAGGCAATATAAATAATCCGCTTGCTCCATCTTACAGATTCCCTTTTGCAGACACTTACCCTCAGGTTTATCTTGAAAAAAAGCCTGAGCTTTCACTTGTTTTTGCACAACGAAACATTACACCTGTAAAACAGTTTGACATTGGTAAAAAAGCTTCGGCCGGTTCTGTTCGTGTTTATAAAAACGGTGTATTGATTTCCGGTGCTGTTTATGACAGCGGCACAGGTTTTGTAGATTTACACGAACCAGTAACTGAATTTGATAAAATCTATATTGTTTACGAAGAAGAAAACTCAGACAGTTCAAGCGGCTTTGTAACTACAGGGGCTGGTTTTGCATATAATATCTTCCCTTCCCTTGTTTTTGACACAAGCTTTACAGGAAAGTATCAGGCCTCGCAATCATTCGAAGATGTTTCAAAAAATTCTTTTTCGGCATTAACAAACGGAATAAGCTGGAATGGAAACAACCTTACAATGTATGAAGCAGTTTCTACAGCAATTGAAACTCAAAAAGATACAGCAAATACTTTTATTACAAAAAACGAAGCAGGCATTGATTATAAAAATAAAGACACAAAAACAGAAATCCAGGCAGTTTCTTCACAGGGAATTGCAGTTAATACAGGAACAGGTACAAAAGCTTCTGATTACGTTAGAACAAGTTTTAAAGGCGAACAGACATTCTTTGATATTAAAGCCGGCGCAGATCTTTCGCTTTCTTATTTAGATCTTCTTACTGCAGGCCATTCTCTAACAACCCTAAAACCTTTATTCAACATTTTTGATTTTGGCGAGCTTTACAGATTCACAAATGATTCTCTTGAAAAAAAGGATTATTTATCTGTGAGCATTAAGGATTATTTTTCTATTCTTGGAGAAACAAGTGCAGGAACAGGAACAAATACTCAAAAGCAGAATTATCTTGCCCAGCTTTCTGCAGGTTTTAAAACAGACAATACTTCGCAAAGAACAAACTTTAAGTTAACGACCCAGCAGCAGGAAGATTTCAGAAATACAGGAAAGGCCCCGTTCGCGCAAAATACAAATTATTTTATTTCCTGGTATGATATTTCGAAAAAACAATTTACAAAAGGCTTTGACGATGCCCAAAGAAATTCAGTTCTTTTTGCACAATATAAAAGTTCCTATAACTTCTTAAAACTTTCACCAGATTTAAGCCTTGAACTTTCGGGTAAAAAAGATGAAAAGGAACAATTCCTTACAGCAGACACATTAAAGCTTTCTATACCTTTTTCTACAGACAGCAATGCCTTTACATTTAACATGACACACAAGGGCCAGGTTCAGAAAGATAACAGTAATAAAAACTATTCAGACGACATTAATACAATTTTCCAGACTCAAAATGATTTAAAATATTTTTACACCACAATTCCATTTTATTCTTTGTTTGACAGTCAGTATAAAACAAATATACTAAATCATAATTTACAGGCTTCCGGAAACCTTGAATATGATTTTTCATGGAGACGAAAGCTTTTCAATGACATAAAAGATTTGTACATTCCAATTTCAACTTCTACAGGCATTTCAAGAGATGTCATTCATTCAGCAGAAAAGAACACAGATACATACCAGATTAAGGCACGTGTTTCTTCAAACTTCATAAATCTTTTTGGAAGCAACAGCCAGTTAAAATATTTTGAATGGTATAAACAGGAAGAATACACAGGCTTTGTTTCTGCAGTATTTAAGTTTTCACCAGGAACAAATACTTCCCCGTATTTCCAGATTAATTCCGGAGAACAGTTAATCCTTTACATTTACGATTCAAACACAATGAATATAAATACAGACTTTTACATTGATAATTATATTAACTGGAGCTTTAAGGCCTCTGCTGCCTGGAACAGAAAAACAAACAAAAGTCTTTTACTTGCGCTCACCCATTTATGCTGGCAAAAATCTAATACACTCGATTTATCACCAAAGGTAAAAGACAGCTTCAGTATTACACTTTCTACTCAAAACAAAACACATAAAGAAATATATACATATACACGCGGTTCAGAAATAACATTCCTGACAAATTTCAACTTAACTTCTGCTGCAGGAATTTCATTCGGCTACGAACAGGGAAAGACCTTCAGTCTTGGTCTTAATTATGAGCTTGGATTAAAAATAAGTTTCTAAAAAAATATAGGTTATTCTAACGGTGCAAAGTATCCGCTTTCATCACGACCGCTTCTGTTCATCAGGTAAACTTCTGCTTCAACAGGAAGATAACTTTGTCCAAAGTTTTTCTGTAGTGCAGAAACATATTTTAACTGATAAGTTCCCTGCGGAATATTTATAATATCACGAACAATAGAACCTAAACCTTCAGGACGGAATACATAATATTCTTCACCGGAAGTGTTGTTCAAAAGATAATCATATTCAAGACTAACAGCACCTTGCGAAACCTGAATGAATGAAAAATCAATTGCATTATTATTCAGATAAGCAGAAAGCTCTGTAAGTGTATATTTTGCAAAAGTGCTGTCTGTAACATTTCCGTCAGAGATAAATACTATTGCGCGTTTTTTTGCAGCATTAATCAACTCGTTTGCAGCAAGTCTTATTGCAAGGTCTGACGGTACAGAAGAAGCAACAGGAGTTTTAAGAGCTTCAATTGTAAAATCTGCAACACCGTCTGGTTTTCCTGTATATTCTGTAACAGGAATTGCTCCTGCAGAAACTACACGCAAAGAACCTTTACCGTTCATAGAAGCAGCAATTTCTTTTACAGCTGTTTCAATTTCTTCGGAATATTTTTTCATCGAAGTTGAACGGTCAATAATTATTGTTATATCTGCGTAAGAATTGTTTGCCGCACTTCCAATAAACTGAAGGTTAGAAACAGTTCGTTTGTTTTCTGTAAAATAAAAATTATCAAGCTCAAGGCCTACAACCGGCTGACGATGTCTGTTTTCAACTTTAACTTCTACAGTTACTTCCGGGAATCGTGAAGCATCAACCTGTTCAATCTGAACAAAAAGACCGCCTACAAGCTCCTGAACTTTTGACATTACATATATTTCATTTGCAGTGATGTCTGTTGCAATTACATTATTGTTTACATCAGGCACTGCAGCAGTAACACGGCTTGGAGCATTTCCTGTTTTTGCATATTCAAAAATTGAACCTGTAGAAACATCAACAGAAACAATTCTGTTCTGATCGCTTACAACAAGAGAACCGTTCCAGTATTTAAGAGATTCCGGTTTTACAAAAGTATCTTTTTCTACAAGGTCGCGAATATAGTTCCCTGAACGGTCAAACTCATAAATACAGCCGGTGTCTTCATCTGCAACAAAAACGCTGTCTCCAAGAACTGCAATTCCTGTAGGACATTTCAATCCGGGGAAATCTGAACTCTTAAGTCCAAAGTAATAAAGACCGTTTCCTTCTGCATCAAATACATCTACACGGCGGTTACCGTAATCTGTTACATAGATTCTGCCCATTGAATCAACAGCAAGGAACTGCGGACCAACGAGGTTACCTACTCCCCTGCCTTTTGAACCAATGTATTTAATGAACTTTCCTTTTTCAGAAAGAAGGGCAAGTCTGTCACCTGCACTTTCGCTTATAAGAATATTTCCATCATTCAAACGGATTATATCAAGCGGTCTGTCAAAGCCAGTAAGCGGACCTGTAATTCGTTCAATTACTTTTCCGTTCAATGTTATTTTAATAAGTTCATTTGAACCATAACAGGTAACCCAGAAGCTTCCGTCATAATCTGGCAGAACAGAAACAGGACCAGAAAAAACCATAGTTCCGTTTACAGTTCCTTCAAAGCTTCCTGATTCAGAAAGTCTCATAAGCTTGTCTTCTGAATCACCGGTAATACGACGCTCTTTTACAACTTCAATTTTGTTGTCGAGTAAAAGTCCGCCATAGCCGTTATCTGAAGCAGTCTGCCAGTAAGAAAGTGCCGTACCTTCCATACCTGCCTGATAGTATGCTTTTCCAAGCCATTCAAGAATCAGATTATCATTAGGCATATATGAAAGTGCTTTTTCAAACTGAACTATTGCATCATTAAACGAACCCTTATAAAAAGCCTGAACACCTCTTCGGAATTCCTCTGCAGCAAAGCCTTCTTCTCCTGTTCGTATTCTTTCTTCGGGAACGGTAAGACCTGCATTAGCTGTAGTCTGCTGAGCATTAAGACAGAAAAAAACAGAAAATAAACAAACAAGGCTTAAAAACTTTTTCATCAGCGGCCTGCCTTATTGAGCATTTGTATATGCTCCATGATTATTTGATTATCTTTATCAAGCTGTTCTGCCTGCTCAAGATACTTTCGAGAATCTTCGTATAATCCAAGCTTGTAATAAACCCAGCCAAGAGAATCAAGACAAGCTGCAGAATCAGGTGCAGAATTAACTGCCTGTTTACATAAAGAAAGTGCACGTGTCAAATCCTTATCTTCGCAGGCAAGTACATATCCAAGTCCGTTCATAGAGGTAAGGTTCTGAGGATTTTCTTCCAGTGATTTTTCATAATACTCAAGACACTTTTCTGTATCATTCTGTTCCCATGCAACAAAGGCAATTGCTGCATAAACAGAAGGAGTCATATAACCTGTTTCCAAAAGCTTATTCAATTCAAAATCGGCAAGACGACGGCGGCCTGACAAAGCATAAATAACGGCAAGCAAAAAGCGGCATTGTAAGGTTCGTTCAAGATGAGTTCCGCTTGTTACAACCTGTTCAAGATACAAAAGTGCGTCATCATAACGCTGGAGCTTTGCATAACAAAGTCCAAGATAATATGCAATTTCGTTTTTATCTGCCCCGCAATCTACCGGCAGAGACAAGAAAAAAGAAAGCGCACCTGTGTAAGATTTTTGTCTGTAAAGAGAAATGCCTTGTCCTAAAATATTTTCAGCCATTGGTCCCACCCATTAACTTTTTATATATTTTACAACGAAAAGTCCTTATAGTCTACTATTTTAGCAATTTCTTCAAAAATTGGATCAGCATATACAAGCGAAATTGCAATGTACCCGTTCCTGCATATTCCGAAATCGGTATCTTCAAGAACAGGAGTTTTATTACTACCCATAACAAATTCTGTGTGATATTTATCATCCTTGTCGTGAACAACAATTGTCTTGTCGCCGTATTCACGAACACAAGGTTTGTCTGCAAAGCGCACTCCCTTATAAGAATCTACCGAAATTGCATTTATATTTACAAAAGCCCTTGGAGGTGTGATTTTTGCAAGGCCCAGCAGCTTTTCAATATTGTCTGCAGTAAACTTTGCAAGAGCTTCATACTTCATTCCGTCTGTCTTTACTGTTTCCCAGCTTACCGGGTCCAGACTTACTGCAATGCCAGGAACCCCCGAAAGAACTGCCTGTCGTGCAACTGCGCATGTTCCTGAATAAACAATGTCTGTGCCCATATTAGCACCTCTGTTTATGCCCGAAACTACACCGTCTATCTTTACACCAAGAATATTACTTTCAAGCCCCGTAAATACACAGTCTACAGGATACCCCGTACATGACCAGATGTTATCAGCAAGCTTAGTCATGTTATTTTGAGTAACCATAGTTATATGATGAGATACCGCAGATCTGTTAGAGTCTGGTGCGATTATGAAAACCTTATGCTTTTCTGACAGTTTTTTTGCAAGAATGTTCAAACCTTCAGAATCAAAACCATCATCATTCGAAAGCAGCAGATTCACATTCCCCTCCCAAGGTCTGTTAGTCCTTTACAACAACTGTTCCTTCTGAAGGAACAACCTCATAGCATTCCGGGTGATACTGGAAGATTTTTTCAAACTCTGCAAGCTTTGACTTAAACTTTTCAACATCACTTTCGCGGATTATTGCATAAAGACAGCGTCCAAAGCCTTTTCCGGTAATTCTTCCGCATGAAACAGGATTTCTTAGCATTTCAAGGTTTGGTTCAAGTTCACTTACGCGTTTAAGAATCCAGTCAATTTCAGGACAAGAAATTTCATACATATCGCGCATGCTTTCGTGACTATGGTTTACGGCACGTGCAAACTTAAAGAAATCGACTTTTATAAGTCCTTCGCGTGCTTCAAGTAAATCATTATGTTCTCGCATGATTGAAAGCAGTTTACGTCTTGTATCTTCACTTACAACAGAAAGCTCTTCGTTTATGTCTGTAACGTTGTTTATATACTGCCATCCGCCGTATGCGTTATTCTTATTTTCACGAAGGTCACCCAAAAGAAGCGCATTCTGAGGTTCAAATAAAGTTTCTTCATCCCATACAGAAATGCGTGGAACCTTAGTATCTACAAGGAAAATCTTTTTATCTTCAAAGCTGAACGGTACATAATCCCATGTATTTTTATGATGATCTGTGATTATAAGATTGTCTTTTTTAGCAAATAAAGCCGAATAATTATCTGCAATATAGTTATTTGTCTGCAAAAAGCGTCTGTTTCCGCGTTCAATTACCTGTAAAAGCTGCTGTTCGTTGCAATTCAGTTCAAATAACTCATTTATTGCCATTGCGGCGGCACATTTAATTGCAGTAGTAATACCAAAACCGGCAGAAGGAAGAATTTCACTGTAAATTGTTACATCCATTCCGTAAAGATCATATCCCATAGAAATGAATCCCGAAATGATTGCTTTAATTACATTTGCCCATCTGTCTTCTTTTTTGTATTTGAGTGCCGAAATACTTGATTTTTTTCTTTCATTAAGCTGATGAAAATAAAACTTGAGCGACAAATCATCGCGTTTAGAAATTGCTGCATAAACAGGCAGATTTACTGCCATGGAAATTGTTTTATCTTTAAAGAACCAGGAATGCTCACCAATAAGATGGAATCGCCCCGGAGCTTTTACTACAATATCCGGTTTTTTCCCGTATTCAATATTATGTGCATCATTTAATACTTTCACTTTTAAATCCCCCACACCTTCACTTTTTTGTCCAGTAAAGTTTATTGCATTTTTTGAATAAGAACATTATATTTAAAAAGGACAATAAAAACAGATATATTATTATAAGATAATGACCTTGATTTTACAAGTTTTTTATTCAGTTTTTTCCGGTCTCCTGCTTACCCTTGGTATTCCAAACGAATTATTCCTGCTTGGAAGTCCTTTTTATGCGTTCATATCAATAATACCATACTATATTGCCATTAAAAATGCAAAAAATTTCCGCAATGCTTTTCTTCTGGGATTCTTGCAGACATTAACTACACACCTTTGTTCAAGCTTCTGGCTTGCCTATTTTAAGGATTTTGCAATATTCACGCTTGGAGCTTCTGCCTTGGCAACAGCCTGTATAGGCGGAATTATGGCACTTTTTATATATCTGCCTTTTTCAAGAAATACAGAAATATACAGAAAACTGTCATTTTACTGCGCAAAGAAACCTTTTTACGAAGATTCTGCCTTCAGGATTGTTTATTTTGCCTCATTGTATACGCTTTATGAATGGGTAAAATCTTCCGGCTTTATAGGATATCCGTGGGGAACAATTTCTTCTGCCATGTACAGATGGCATTCATTTACTCAGTTAGCATCAATTACAGGAACATATGGCATTACTTTCCTTACCGTAATGTTTGACTGTATAGTTGCAGAAGCCGGAATTACATATATTTATGCCTGTAAATGCCACCCTGAATATAAGCTAAAATGCTTTACGGGTATTATTTATACTTCAAAAATCTTTGCAATACTGTTTGCAATCACGCTTTTCTGGGGGAACTGCCAGTATAACCTTGTCCGAACCCCCGATAAAACAATTACAACAGTTTTGGTACAGCAGAATCATGACTCGTGGCTTATATCTGATGAAGAAGAAACTATATTAAAATCAGAAAAACTTACACAAAATAAAATAGATGAACTACGAAAACTGGATAAAGAACCGCAGCTGATTGTCTGGAGTGAAGGAACTCTTCAGCGTAATTTTCCAGGCGCCGCTTCTATTTATGAATATGAACCGGAAGAAAACCCGCTTAATTATTTTATAAGACGAAATTCAGTACCTCTTATAACAGGCGGAGTATACAAAAAAACAGTTTATACAGAAAAAACATCGTTCAGCAGGTATTACAACATAACCGCCGTATTTGATTCTGATGCTAATTTCCGCGGATATTATGGCAAACTTCATCTTGTACCATATGCAGAAGCTATTCCCGGAATTGAAAATCCTGTAATTCAAAAGATTTTCAGAAAGGTTGTAGGCATTTCTGCAGGCTGGACTCAAGGGGAGCAGCTTACATATTTTGAAATTCCATGCAGTTATTACGATGAAAAGACAAATCCACGGGTAAATAACATAAATATTTCAATTCCATATGGAGTTGCACAGGATTGTGAGCAGCCGCTTGTAAGAATATGTACCCCTATTTGCTTTGACGATTCATTTACAGACGTTATGAGGCCGCTTTTCTTAAATGGAGCCGAACTTTTTGTAAATCTTACAGATGATTCGTGGTCTCTTAAAAAATCAAGTGAATATCAGCATTTCTGCATTGCTTCATACAGGGCTATTGAATACAGAACTACCCTTGTACGCTCTACAAATGCCGGATATTCAGTTGTAGTAGACCCAGCAGGCAAAATTATAGCCGATCAGCCGCTTTTTGAAGCCTCTTCCCTTGCTTATGATGTGCCTGTTTATAAAAGAATTCTAACTACTTATGCCCGATTCGGAAACTGGCTGCCATATTCCTGCCTTGTTGTATTCGTTCTTGTTTCAATTTTCATGGCCTGCAAATTTGATTTCTATGATTACATCCCTTCTGAGCGCAAAAAACCGCTAAAGCTCAAAAAATCTAAGCATAAAAAGAATAAAAAGCATAAAAAATAACGGGCAAGTACATAAACCCCGATTTGTCAAGAAAAAAAGTTTAAAAAAAAATAACAAAATTTGCTAAAATTCACTTGTTTTATCACATCTAGTGTTATATGATGTAATAACGACACTAAATGTATGATTAATTCAAAAAGGAAATAACAAAATGCGTTGTCCTTATTGTGGGAGTTTAGAAGACAAGGTTCTTGAATCAAGAACGCTGATGCACGGGGAAAGCATCCGCCGCAGACGAGAATGTCAGGAATGCGGTTATAAATTCACCAGTTACGAACGCATTGACGAAAAACCTTTTATGGTTGTAAAGAGAGATGGCCGACGCCAGCCTTTTGACAGATCTAAGCTCGAAAAAGGAATTGACCGTGCTCTTGAAAAACGTCCTATTCCTACTGTCATGGTCGAACAAATCTCAAATGATATTGAAGACCAGGCAATCAAACTAGGAAAAGATGAACGCGAAATCTCAACCGCAGAATTAGGCGAACTTGTCCTTGAAAAACTTTTTGATATAGACAAGGTCGCATACATCAGATTCGCATCTGTCTACAGACATTTTGAGGATCTTGATGAATTTATTACAGAAGTCAAAAATATTAATAAAAGGGATGCCAGATAGGCATAAGAGGGGAAAAAATGAGTGAACAGTCAATCTTTCCGGAATGGCGGAATTTCTTAGGTTCCAGTTCCGACCAAGAGACAAAAGGCTTTATTAAATCGGTAGTAAAGCGTTCTGGTGAAATAGCTGATTACGACAGATCAAAAATCGAAACAGCTATAAGTAAAGCAATTGAAGCTGTAGAAAAGAAAAAGGATCCGGACCGGGCATCTGACCTTACAGACAAGGTAGAAGAAAAGCTCAGACTTCAGCTTGCAGGTGCACGTGCACATTCTATTCCTGCCATTGAAGAAATTCAGGACATTGTAGAAAGCGTACTCATCGAAGCAAACGAAGTAGAAGTAGCAAAGGCCTACATCCTTTATCGTGCACGTCACGAAGCAGTTCGCGATGCTAAAAACCTCATGGTAGACATTAACAAGACAATGGACGGCTACCTTGGACAAAGCGACTGGCGTGTAAACGAAAACGCAAACGTTAACTTCTCTCTTGGAGGACTCATTCTCCATAACTCAGGTACAATCACAGCCAACTACTGGCTCAACAATATTTATTCTAAGGAAATTGCAGAAGCACACAAAACAGCAGCCTTCCACATTCATGACCTTTCAATGTTCAGCGGTTACTGTGCCGGATGGTCGCTTCGTCAGCTGATTGCAGAAGGTTTGGGCGGTGTTCCAGATAAAATCACTTCAACACCTGCAACTCACCTTTCTACACTTGTAAATCAGATTGTAAACTTCCTTGGTATCATGCAGAACGAATGGGCAGGTGCTCAGGCATTCAGTTCATTCGATACATATCTTGCACCATTTATCCGTGCAGACCATCTTACAGAAAAACAGGTTCGCCAGTGCATCCAGAGCTACATTTACGGTGTAAATACACCAAGCCGCTGGGGTTCACAGGCTCCGTTTACAAACATCACTCTTGACTGGGTATGTCCGGATGACCTTAAAGACAAAAAGGCTATTGTAGGCGGAAAAGAACAGGATTATACATACGGTGAATGCCAGAAAGAAATGGATATGATCAACAAAGTATTCATTGAGCTTATGATTGAAGGAGATGCCGAAGGACGCGGATTTGCTTACCCTATCCCAACCTACAACATCACACGCGACTTTGACTGGAACTCAGAAAACGCAAAGCTCCTGTTCACAATGACAGCTCAGTACGGAACACCAAACTTCCAGAACTTTGTAAACTCTGATCTTAACCCAAGCGATGTTCGTTCTATGTGCTGCCGTCTCCAGCTCGATAAGCGTGAACTTCGCCGCCGTGGTGGTGGTCTTTTTGGTGCCGACGAATTTACAGGTTCTATTGGTGTAGTTACAATCAACCTGCCACAGATTGCCTACCTTGCTAAGAACGAGGAAGAATTCTTTAAGCGTCTTGATTACCTTATGGACCTTGCAAAAGAAAGCCTTTGTATTAAACGAAAGGTTATCCAGAAGCTTTATGATGGCGGACTTTTCCCTTATACCCGACGCTATCTTAAAACACTCACAAACCACTTCAACACTATTGGACTTTGCGGTATGAATGAATGCTGCTTGAACTTCCTTGGTGTTAATATTTCTGAACCAAAAGGAAAGGCCTTTGCCGAAAAGGTACTTCAACATATGCGTGAAAAGATGCAGGATTATCAGGAGCAGACAGGTGACCTCTTCAACCTGGAAGCTACTCCTGCAGAGTCAACCTCTTACCGTCTTGCACGCCATGACAAGGAACAGTTTCCTGACATCATTACCAGCGGAACTAATGAACCGTTCTATACAAACTCTTCACAGCTCCCTGTTGATTACACTGCTGATGTATTTGAAGCTCTGGATCACCAGGAAGCACTGCAGACAAAGTATACTGGCGGTACAATGTTCCATGTTTACATGGGTGAAGCTCTTAAAGACTGGAAGTCTTGTGCAGATTTAGTTCGCACTATTTCTCACAAATACAGAATTCCATTCTTTACAATTTCGCCAACTTACTCAATCTGTAAGGTACACGGTTATTTGACCGGCCAGCAGTTTGAATGTCCTAAGTGTAAGGCAGAAAAAGAAAAGGCACTCAAGGAAAAGCTTAAGCAGCTTGAACTTGAAAAAGAAAAAATTCTTGCAGCACAGGCAAAATAAATTAAAGAATTTTAAGGTACTGTCCGAGAATTTTAGTGTCAACGGGTTGACAAATTACAAAAACCACACTATATTTAGTGTAGGTGGAATAAATATAAAGTTGTAATTATTACAAAATCAAACTTTATATGAAAATGGGAGGAGAAAAAAAATGGAATTAAGAACAATTGAACAGGTAGAAAAAGAAATTGCCGAAACAAAGGCAGCACTTAACGACGTACACGGAAGCGAAACAGAAGTTTACGCACGCATCGTAGGATATTACAGAGCAGTAAAGCACTGGAACAAAGGTAAGCGCGATGAATTTGATCAGCGCAAAATGTTCACACTCGAAGCAAGCAAGGAATATGATATTACTGCTGCAGACGAACCATGTGACTGCGCAGCTCCTAAAAAGCTTGCAAAAGAAGAACAGCCTGTTATGAATACAGAATCTGTTTCTTACGAAATGTATGTTCGCAAGACATGTCCTAACTGCCCTCCGGTAAAAGCTTTCATGGCAGACTTGGAAATGCCAGGACGTTCAATTGACGTAGATACAGAAGAAGGTCTTGCAGAAGCCGCTGGAAAAGGCGTTTTTGCAGCACCTACAGTAATCTTCTACAACAACGCAGGAGTTGAAACAGCACGCTGCCACAATGTAGAAGAACTCGAAGCCGTTGTAAACAAGGTTGCAGTAACAGCATAAGTTTATGAACGAGCTTTCGTTAAACGAACCTGCCGGAGTACTGGTAAAGACAACATGTGTCGATTACCCTGGAATCCTGGCGGGTTCTTTTTTTCTAAAAGGATGTAATCTCCGCTGCCCCTACTGCTACAACACAGGCCTAGTTCTTGGCAAAGACGACGGCACCCAGCCACTCAACACTGTCCAGGAACTATTTGACCATCTTGAAAAACGCCAGGGCATTCTAAAAGGCCTTACAGTAAGCGGCGGCGAACCACTATTAAATCCATACACACCACTGATCATCCGTAAAGCAAAAGAACTCGGCTACTTAGTAAAGCTTGACACAAACGGAACATTGCCAGATGAACTTGAAGCATTTATAAACAACTCTGACCTCCGTCCTGATTTTATTGCCATGGACATAAAAACAAGTCCCGATCGATATGCAGAAGTTATGTGCCCGGCCTTTTCAAAATACCACAACAATACTGAACATTTTGTAAATGTCCTTAAACGAAGCGCAAAACTTGTAGCAGCCTACCCTACAGACAAACGCGAATGGAGAACAGTTCTTGTGCCGCCGCTGGTGCAGAAAGAAGACATCAAAAACATGGCGTCTATTTTGCCACAGGACGCTTCCTGGCAATTCGCCCAATTCATGAACCAAAATTGCATTGACCCGTCATATAATGAAATCTATCCTTACACCGACACTGAAGCTGCAGAACTAATTGAATACGCAAAAACTATAATACCTTCAGCAAATTTACGATAAATATTTTAAGTCCGCATTATTAAGTCAGTAACATGGCGGGTCCCAGCGACGGAAAAAAAAGCAAGGTATCCCCCGGCATCCGTGCGACGTCCGGCGTAAACGCGGCCGCCCCACTGCCGGTCCCCCCTTACTTTCTTTTTCCTGCGTCCCGCAACCGTCTCCTTATATGATTAATAATGCGGAAAGTTTTTTTTTATTTGTTTCATATATATCTTTTAAAGTATTTATTTTCCAAATAAAACCTCGTTTACATTATTTTCCCCAAAACTATTTTTTTATAAAAACATGAAAAACAATAGCAAGTGTCACATCGAAATTTATTTGAAATAAACACTTTGCGCGCTAATTTGCATTGAAAACATTCATACGTGAGCGTAGTCGGGACAACAAACTACTTCTGAGCTTGCCGAGCGCAGCGAGTTAAATCTTCCCTGCAAGCTCAGCCGTAGTTTGATTGGCACGACGAAGCGGAAGTATGAATGTTTTCCACCAGATTGCCTACACAAAGTGTTTATTTCAACATGATCCAATGTAACTCCCCCTTGACATTTCCAATATTTTTTTATAAAGTACAAACATTGTTTTGGGGATATAGCTCAGCTGGTAGAGCACACGGCTCATATCCGTGCGGTCATAGGTCCGAGTCCTATTGTCCCTACTACGACGGTCATTTTTATAATGACCGTTTTTTTTTGTTGTTAAAAAATCTGAAAAGGTTTATAATAGATTATTACCACATGTAAGGTATTGAATTAAGGAGACATATATATGAAAAAGATATTTATCATAGCCCTCTTGGCAAGCATTTTTACTTGTGCTGTTTTTGCAGAAAATCAGGATCTTTCTCATCCAAAGGATGAATCTAAATGGAGCGATATGACTTATGTAACTGCTCCTGTTATGAAGATTCTTGAATCAAAAGACTGCTATGTTGTTATCTATCAGAAAAAATATGCAGGAACTGCTACTGTTACAATTCCAAAGACATGGAACAATTATAAGAAAGACACAGCAAGAAAGCTTAAGTTCCGCAACATCAAAAATCCTAATGAATCTTATCTTACCGTTGTAAAAAAAGGCGGAGAATTCTATAAAATTATCATTTCATGTCCTATGAAGAAAAACAACAGCCTCTGGGGCATAATTGCTAATAACTATGTAGTAGAGGGTGCAGATAAAGAAACTCTCGAAGAATTAGATCTCTAAAAATGAGCATTATTACACAACAAGATTCTGACTCATTAAAAGATTTTATTCAAATTCATAATAGTTTCATTATAATAGGTCACAAAGAACCAGACGGAGACTGCATTGCCTCTTGTCTTGGACTTGCTGCCATTCTGGACCATTTTAAAAAGCCTTATCAGCTTTTATCTGCAGGACCTTTCAAACGCCAGGAAATCAAAAAGTACGAATCAAAGTTTACAGACAAACCTGAATTTATGGACACTCAGGAAAGAAATCACACCGGACTTTTTATTGCAGACTGTTCAGAAATTTCACGGCTTGGCGACATAGATTTTGATTTCAAAGGACTTGATATATTTGTAGTAGACCATCATAAAACTTCGGGATTACCAGAAAATGCAAAAGGCTGTATAAATGGTGAAGCTCCGGCTGCTGCTTTTTTAGTCCAGCTTTTTTATGAATCCCTGATCGGGCCGCTTCCCAATGAACTTGCACAAATCATCTTTTTTGGAATTTGTACAGACACAGGCTTTTTCCGTTTCCTTACCTCTACTCCAGAAGCACAGGAAGTTTTTAATGCTGCTGCAAGACTTACAGGTTATGGTGCAGACCCGCGAAAAACCTATAATGAAATTAATAACGGAAAACCATGGAATACACGTAAGCTTTTAGGACTTCTTCTTTCACGTGCAGAACGCCACTTAAGCGGAAGGCTTATCATAACTTATGAAACACAGGAAGATACACATAAGCTTGGTTCCGAAGGCCGCGATTCCGATGCACTTTATCAGCTTCTTCTTTCTACAAAAGATGTTGAAGCAGCAGTTTTCTTACGCCAGGATACTCCTACTACCTGTACAGGTGGCTTCCGTTCACTTGATAAAGTTGATGTTTCTATTGTTGCATCAAAGTTCGGTGGCGGTGGTCATAAAAATGCTTCTGGCATGAGTTGTGAAGGCCGTATAGAAACACTTATTCCTTCAATAATCAAAGAATTTGCACGCATAATGTAAACTTACAAAACAATCCCACTCTTTAAAAATCATTTTAAATAATTCATTTCTCGTTATAAAATTAACGTTTAATCTTGGGCCACTAGCGGCCTGTCTCAGGAGGTCATTATGACAAGAGATGAAATTGAACTTATTCCTGACACAGTAGCTTCAGGAAAAAAGAGCTGGGAACAAGTAACTAAGGAACTTGTTGTATTCATTGTTACAAACAAACCCATGTTCGGACTTCAGAAATTTGATGAAGATTTCATAAGCGACTTCATCATTCAATTCCTGCTGCGGGCGACCGATTCTCTAGCGGAATACGAAAATACAAAAGGTGGATTTTTATCTTATCTTTTTTGTATTATCAGAAACATTGTTTCGGGACTTAACAAAAAGGCGGCGATTAATTCCAGGATTGAATATCATAATATAAGTGAAAGCATTGCAAATTATGAAAATGTTATTGAAGCTTATAAAAATATCAGATATGACGAATTTGAACGACCTAAAGTTCCATATTCCTATAAACCAATTTCCTACAAAGCATTTCAGATTGCCTGTAAAACAGATTCCTATCACATAAAAAGAATCATTACATCAGAAGAAAATGATATTGATGCTGAATTTAAAGCAAAATTAAAAGGATATTCGCCAAAAATGATTCAAAATATCCTTATGGTACTTGCATTAAAATCTTCTTATTACATTACTGATGAACAGATAGAAAAAATCTCTCATCTGCTTAATATAAATAAGACTGCAATTCAGCAGATAATTCAGGAACTTAAATCGCTGATGGATTCGCGGATTAATAATAAAGAAAAAATTGAAATACGAAGGAACAGGGCCTATTACAATCACAAAACTATAAGAGATCAGATAAAGTGGAATGAATTGAATTTGAACACCCCTCAATATGAAAACCTTAAACTGAATCTCAAATACGAAAAAAATACAAAAAGCTGGAAAAATATAAATCATCAGCTTGAACAGGGAAAAATTCTTATTCGCCCTACTACAAAATTAATTGCAAAAGTTCTTGGAATGAGCTCGAGGCAGGTAACATACTATCAGTCTACGGCACGAAAGCTTGGTTTAAACATCTGCAAAGTTTGATTTTTATTTAACTTATCTGTATTATGTCATTATGAAAATTTATTTAGCAACTGGAAACAAAAACAAAAAACGTGAAATGGTCGAACTTCTTCCAGGCCACGAAATAGTAATCCCATCTGATGAAAACATAGAATTTGATCCCGACGAAACCGGAACAACCTTTTATGAAAACAGCCTCATCAAAGCTAAAGCATTATATGATATAGTACACTATCCGGTGATTGCGGACGATTCAGGTATCTGTGTTGACGCGCTGGGAGGATCACCAGGTATTTATTCTTCACGCTATGCAGGCCCCGACTTTATGCAGGGAAAGCCTGACGGCACAAAAATTTCCCAGGAAGAACAAAACATTTTTATTATTCAGCAGACAAATGATGCCATAAAAAACGGAACTCTTCCAAAAATGCCTTACTTAAATGGCCCACGTTCCTGCCACTACACCTGCGCAATGGTTTTATATGCAGGTCCAGACCGCCTGTTCGTAGCCCAGGAAACTTTTGAAGGCGCACTCATTGACGACATAAACAAACAGGCCGGCGACGGTGGATTTGGCTATGACCCTATTGTCTTTTTACCACAATATAACAAAACAGTAGCACAGCTTACACCAGATGAAAAAAACGCAATATCACACCGTGGAAAAGCAGTACGGGCTATTAAAAATATCATAGATCAACAGTTCTAAGTTGGATCATATAGAAAATCATTCTTATTAATACTTTTCTAGATTATTTTTTTTACTTATTTGTTTTCACATTCCTTTTATAACCCGGCTAACGAGCGGTTATATAAATACTAAAAATATAAAAATATTTGAAAATGATGGATATGGAGTGACATTTGATTCAATTATAAAAAACTGGCGCGAATGAGAGGGCGGATTTCAAAAACACTCTAGACTGCTGCCGCTTTGGCGGCAAAGTATATAATTACAAGGCAGGCTAGCGTGTAGGCGGTGAACCGCCGGTTTTGAAATACGCACTCGATTGGGAGCCAGTTTTTTATCATATATAAAGGGATTTTCACTCCATTTCCGTCATTTTCCTCATAAATTCCATATTTTTTCATAAATTTTGTGTTTTTTTTTCATTTTTTTAATTTTTTTTCTAAAGTATTTACATAACCTTGCCGAAATTTAATAAGAACCGCCATGGGTGTCTCGACTTCGTAGAAGCAGCATTCAGGAGGTTTCAGCAAAGATGTGTAGATGTAGCCTTGTAAACATTTGCACATTTTTGCATCTTTTCATTCAGAAGAAAGGATTCTTCTGCTACATATTCCAAGGAGGAATACTATGGTTATCAATCACAACATGTCGGCAATGTTTGCCAATCGTCAGCTCGGTATTACTGGGCTTAGTCTCAACAAGGATATGGAAAAGCTCTCTTCTGGTCTTCGTATCAATCGTGCCGGAGATGATGCTTCTGGACTCGCAGTATCTGAAAAGATGCGCAGCCAGATCCGTGGTTTGAATCAGGCTTCACAGAACGCACAGAACGGTATCAGTTTCATCCAGACAACAGAGGGTTACCTCCAGGAAACAACTGACCTTATGCAGCGTATTCGTGAACTTGCTGTACAGTCATCAAACGGAATTTATTCTGATGAAGACCGTATGCAGATTCAGGTAGAAGTTTCTGCCCTTGTTTCAGAAGTAGACCGCATTGCATCTTCAGCTCAGTTCAACGGTATGAATATGCTTACAGGACGCTTCGCAAGACCAACAGGCGAAAATGTTGTAACAGGCTCTATGTGGTTCCACATTGGTGCTAACATGGATCAGAGAACACAGGTTTTCATCGGAACAATGTCTGCAATGGCACTTGGCATTCGCGAAATTGGTTCTGAAGCTAAACTGTCTATCGCTACGCCTGAAGAAGCCAACCGTGCAATCGGAACAATCGACGAAGCACTCAAAAAGATCAACAAGCAGCGTGCAGACCTTGGTGCTTACCAGAACCGCCTTGACCTTACTGTAAAGGGCTTGGATATTTCTGCAGAAAACCTTCAGGCATCTGAATCTCGTATTCGTGATGCTGATATGGCTTCTCAGATGGTTGAGTTCACAAAGAATTCTGTACTTCAGCAGGCTGGTACTGCAATGTTGGCTCAGGCTAACACTCAGAGCCAGAATGTTTTGAGCCTCTTGAGATAGTCTTTGTGCTAGTTTAATAAATAGGAAGGTGGGAGCGGTAATTTTTTATCTGCTTCCCTTCTCTATTTTTTTCCGATTGGCGGTGTTTTTCTTAATTATTTTTCTTAACAAAACATCGTTTATATTGTATAATTTATGTAATTTCAGTGCATATTGTTCTTTGAAAATAGTGCCTAAAATGTTTGTATGGTGACAGCAGAAACAGGCGATTTACTTAAAGACCGTCTGTTCCTGCTGAATGGGTCTGAAACTAACCTGGGGGCGCAGAACCAGATTAGCCTTCACCTGCAGGATAAAAACAAGATGTTTTTATTTTTAAGTAAACATGGAGGGCACAACTATGATTATTAATCACAATATGAGCTCGCTCTATGCAGATCGCGTATTGAACATTTCTAATGATTCAATCATGAAGAACATGGAGAAGCTCTCATCTGGTGAACGCATCAATCGCGCCGGAGACGATGCATCAGGACTTGCTGTATCAGAAAAGATGCGCAGCCAAATCCGCGGTTTGAATCAGGCCAGCAAGAACATCACAAATGCTGTTTCTTTCATCCAGACAACAGAAGGTTATCTTGGAGAAACAACAGACATTCTTCAGCGTGTTCGTGAACTTGCCGTTCAGTCTGCAAATGGTATCTACAGCGATGAAGATCGTATGCAGATTCAGGTAGAAGTTTCACAACTCGTTGCTGAAGTTGACCGCATTGCTAGCGTAGCTCAGTTCAACGGTATGAATATGCTCACTGGTCGTTTTGCATTAGAGGGACCAAATGTAATGCAGTTCCAGGTTGGTGCAAATATGGACCAGAACACCAGAGTTTACATCGGTACAATGACTGCAACTGCTCTTGGACTCAAGGGCGCTCAGGGTAGCGATGAACAAATTGCAATTTCTGATCCTGAACAGGCAAACATGGTTCTGGGAACTGTTGATGAAGCTTTGAAAGTTGTCAACAAACAGAGAGCAGACCTTGGTGCTTATCAGAACAGATTCGAAATGGCTGCTAAAGGTGTAAATATTGCTGCTGAAAACACCCAGGCTTCTGAATCTCGTATCCGTGATACAGATATGGCTTCAGAGATGGTTGAATTCACAAAGAACCAGATTCTCACACAAGCTGGTACTGCAATGCTTGCACAGGCAAACTCACAGTCACAGACTGTACTTGCACTTTTGCAGTAGTTTCAAGCGTCAAAGAAATAACTGGATGTCATTTTTTTGACGCGGATATAATTAGAAGGGGTGCGCCCCCCTTCTGATTATTTATTTCAAGGATGAAACAAATTCAATAAAGTTTTTTATGGGATTTGTGCAATACAAGGAGGAGAGCCAATGAATGCTATAACTTCAAATGCTATCGTTCATACGGCAATGGATGGCCAGTCTCTCTACTCGTCTGCTGTCACAATGTCCAAAAACAATGCTGTCAAGCAGACTGTGGAACCTATTACTCCAACAGGAGCACAGGTTGCACAAAACATCGAGCAGAATCTTGCTGAAATTAAGGAAGATTCACAACAGCTCCAAAAGATGTACGAAATGGTTGACGGAAGGAAACTTCAGTTCAACGTAAACAAAGAACTTGGCTCAGTTGTTGTACGCGTAGTGGATTCCAATACCAATCAGGTATTAAAGGAGATTCCGTCGGAAGACATGCAGAAGTTAAAACTCAGACTTCGTAAAGCAATCGGCAACTTGTTTGATGCAAAAATTTAGAAGTCCGGGTCTTTAGTCTTTAGTATTATTCTGACAGGTATATTATGGCTGGATTATCAATACCAGGCGTCACAGATACATATAATACAAATGAAACTGTGGAAAAACTTATGCAAATCGAGCGGATTCCGTTAACAAGGGAACAGAATCAGCTCGATGAGTATAAGTCACAACAAACTGCCTGGCGTGAAGTAAATACACAACTAACCTCTCTGCGCGACAGTACAAAAGCATTATATTCTTACGAAAATCCATTCAATAATAAAATCGCTTCCTCAACAGATGAAAATGCAATAACTGCAACTGCAAATCGCGGTGCAGATCTTCAGTCTTTTAAAATAGACGTAATTCAACCTGCAACTGCAGACCGCTTTTTATCTGATGAGCTGCCATCTGATTACAAAGTTCCGGCCGGAGTTTACACCTACAAAGTTGGAGAAAAACAGCTTACTGTAAACTGGAAAGGCGGAACACTTAAAGATTTTTCTAACGCAATAAACAAACGAAGTAACGGAATTGTTAAATCAATGCTTGTTGGCGCAAGCACCGGTAAAAAAACACTTCTTATAGAATCGCTTACAACAGGTAAAGAAAACAAGCTTATATTTGAAGGCGCTGCAAAAGAGTTTGCTCTTGAAACCGGAATGATTTCTCCTGCTAAAGGAAACACTTCTACTTTTGGTTCAACAACAGCAGAACTTCAACAGGTAAGTTTTAAAGAAACAGGCAGAAACGACAGAATGCCCGAAGTTTCTGTTACACGCACACAGCTTCTTGAAGGAAAAGTAAATGTAGCTCCACGAGGCGGTTATGAAGTTTCTATCCCGCAAAGTGCGTTGAACAATTCCAACACTCATATTTCTTTTACTCTTAAAGCAACTGCAATTCAGGATATTACAGAAGAAATAAATAATACTTTACAGGAGCCTGTAATTCCTTCCGGAGGTTTTGCAGAATTCGGCGGCATTACAATTGACAATGCAAGCTCCGAAACTCTTTTACCAAAAACAACAACTAAAATTGAACCTATTGAATCTGTTACTTCAAAGAATGTTATTTATGCAATATTCAACGACGGAACAGAACGAGTTATTTCAACTCCAGATATCTTAAACGAAAAAGAACAGTCACTTGATATAGATCTTTCTGAATATAAAGGGATAAAATCTATTTCTATAAGGAATTTCAATACAGGCTACAAGCTTGAAATTTCTGAATTTACTTCTTACGATTCGGCATCAAATCTGGGTTACTCCCCTAACCACGCAATTGCCGAAGCCGGAGATGCAATTATAAAATATGAAGGCATTACAATTGTCCGCCCTTCAAATGAAATTGATGATGTTGTTCCAGAAATAACTTTAAATCTTCATGATAAAACAGAAAAGACTGCGACAATTTCTATTAAGGTAGATAAGGAAGCAGCAAAAAATGCTCTTATAGAATTTGTTGGTAAATATAATCAGGCTATTGCAAAAATAAATGTTCTTTCGCAGAACAAGCCTGAGCTTATAAATGAACTTGACTATCTTACTGATGATGAAAAAGAAAAGCTTACAAATCAGCTTGGAATGTTCAGCACAGATTTTTCACTCACAAATATCAAAAGTAATATGCAGACAATACTTTCTTCAAATTATAAGTTCGAAGAAAACTCTATAATAACAGCTCTTGCTCAGCTTGGTATTGCAACTAACGCTTCTGGATATTCAGGTTCTTATTCACAAAGTAAACTTCGCGGATATCTTGAAATTGATGAAAAGAAACTTGATGATGCTCTTGAAAATCATCTTGAAGATATTAAGAATCTTTTTGGTTATGACACAGACGGCGACCTTATTATTGACGAAGGAATTGCCTACAAGCTCGACAAGCAGATTACTGCCTATACTCAAACTGGCGGAATTATTGCCCTTAAAACTTCAACGCTCGATTCAAAAATTAAAAGTTCACAAACACGCATTACAAAGCTTGAAGATCAGATGGAACAGAAAGAAGCAGAACTCAAACAGAAATACAGCTCTATGCAAGGTTCTTTGAGCAATCTTGAAAATCAGCAGACAACAATATCTAACTTTACAAAACAGCAGAATAAAGACAGCAACTAACTGGGAGGAATAGATGATTAGTTTTTATATAAACGGGGATCCTGTAGAGGTTCAGCTTGAAGGCGAAGAAACTATAGGTGATGTTTTAAAATCATTTGAAATTACCTGCGAAGAAAACGCTGCAGCAGTTATTGGAATTACAGTAGACGGCAAAACAATTACAGCAGACACTTTTGATGAAGAAGCAACAAAGCCACTTGGTAAAGATACAAAATTTGAATTTTCTGTAGTAACAAAAGATTCTATTAAACAGTCTTTTGCAGAACTTTCTAAACTTTTTGATGAACTTTCGCTGCAGATGGAAGATGTTCCTGTAGCACTTCAAAGCGGAAAAAACAAAGAAGTAAGTGATTCAATTAAAAAGGTTGCAGACAGCATTGATAACTTCTGCCACATTGCAGCACTTGCAAGTCTTTTCCCACAGGATTTTGGTTCAACAAAAATAGACGGCAAACAGTTCGGAGATTTCTTCAAGGAATTCTCACCTATCCTTTCCGATTTTGAACAAGCCCTTACAAACAATGATACAGTTCTCATTGGGGATTTATCAGAATATGAAATCTGTCCTAGACTCAAGGCAATTTCGCAGGCATTAAAAGCAATGTAGGTTTTTAAGGAGGCTGTAAGATGGGTTCATTTTTTCAAATAGGTTCTGGTTCTCCAATAGCTGCCCGCTCGGGTTTTCCAATAGGATTATTTATTGTAGGTGTAGTTCTTGTAGCAACTCTTGTAGGCGGAATCTGGTTTTTAACAAAACATCTTATGGACTACAAAAAATCAGATGCTTATATTAAAAAGCAGCTTGAGCGTCTTACGACTCAAAAAGATGTAAAGAAGTTTTCTGAAGCAAACAGACTTACTCCAGATATGCAGATTCTTTTGTGGGATATCTGTAAGACAATGAAGCTGCCTAATATCAATTATCTTATTAAGCAGGCAGATGTTATTGCCGAAAACTGCAAGCAGTATTATTACAAAATTAAAGAACAGAATATAAGTGCAAAAGATCTTGATCTTTTCTTTGAACTTGATTTTACACTTGAAAAAATTTCTGCTGCTACAAAGGGACTTTTATCTACAAAGCAGCTTCCACTCGAAAGCGTTGTATTTTATCTTACACAGGACAGTGAACAGTTTCCTTTTTATGTAAAGGTTAATCACAATGATTTTCTTTCTCTTGAAATTCCAAAGTTCATGTATGATAATCCACGCTTAAAGCCACCTGTACTTGAACGACTCAGATTTATTACAAAAGCCGCAAACGGAATGACATATCATTTTACTTCAAGAGCAATGCGTTACCAGACTAACCCAGATGGAAAAATAAATCTTATTATCAAGCATTCAGAAGATCTTGTTAATCAGGCACACCGAAACTCAAAGCGTGAATTCCTTGATACAGAATGTCTTTTCTCTCCGGCACATCTTGTTCATACTCTTGAAAACGAAAAGAAGAAAAAGCATAACAGCGAAGAAGATTTTGTTGTCCGCGAAAAAGAATACGAAGGACGCATTACAAATATTTCTTCGGGAGGATGCTGTATAAAAACTACGCTTCCAATTAAGGAAAAGCAGTATCTTTCTTTGAGAGTTCCTTCGCTTGAGCTTCACGAGCACATGATTGGAATTATCCGCAAAACAAGAAAGCTTATAGACAATTCATATAATCTGCATATTCAGTTCTTAAAGATTTCTCTTGAATCTAAAAACAGAATTAACGCTTATGCATTTAAATATGAAATATAAAAACATTGTTTAATTTTCATTTTTCTTATATAATTATTAATCTATGAAGGTCATGGAACTGGCGAATCTGAAGCGTGAAGACGTTCAGATTTTTTATATCAGAAAATATGCCGCAACAGCTGTACTGGACTTAACTGCTAGAACTGCAAATGTCGATATTGAATTTTCAATTGAAATGAACAGCTTTGGCAACAAAGATTTTTCTCTTTCCATAAAAAATCAAATTGATTACCCGCTCATTCCAATACGAAAATCAATTCTTGAATATATAACAAAATTAGAAATGGAAGGCAAATTACCTTGCTGACATTCACAACCTCTTCTGCTGAAGAAACAATCGAACTCGGAAAAAAAATCGGAAAGCTTCTTAAAAAAGGCGACATTATTGCAATGCAGGGAACCCTGGCCGCCGGTAAAACTACAATTACAAAAGGAATTGCCCAGGCGCTTGGAATTACAGAAACAATAACAAGTCCAACCTTCTGTCTTATAAGTGAATACGAAGGAACAATGCCTCTTTACCACATGGATGTTTACCGCCTTGATGGAACAGAAGATTTTATAAATCTTGGAACCGATGATATGCTTTACGGAGACGGAGTTAGTATAATTGAATGGAGTGAAAAAATTATGGAGGAACTTCCTTCTTCTACAATCATTCTAAAAATCACTCCTCAGGAAGACGGCAAACGCCTTATTGAAATTGATAATTGGAAGAATGGAGAAATTAAATAATGAAAGCTCTTGCTATTGACTGCGCCTGTTCACGCCTTACTGTTTCCGCAAAAAACGAAGACAAAACATGTACTGCAATTTATGACATTGGAATGAGGCAGTCCGAAACTTTGGTTCCAGCGCTTGATTATGTTTTAGAAAAATGCGGGCTTGCAAAAAATGAACTTGATTACACTACCCTTACAATTGGTCCCGGAAGCTTTACAGGTTTACGTCTTGGTATTTCTGCCTTAAAGGCAATTGAGTGTGCATTCGGGACTCCGGTATACGGAATATCATCTTTAGAAACTTACGCCTTTCCTTATGCCGGACTTGGATTTTCTGTCCTTGCCTGCATAGACGCAAACAAAGACAGATTTTTTTCAGGCCTATATAAAGACGGTAAATCTATTATTGCAGATGGTGATTATGATATTCCGTTCCTTGCAGGAAAATTAAAGAAAACAAAAAAAATAATTCTGGCTGGGTTTGAAAAGGATACCTCTAAATTAAAAGATCTTCTTTCGGCAGCTCTTCCAAAAGTTGAACTTATAAACCTTCCGGTAACCTGCGTTACGACAGATTCTCTTTTTGCACTTGCAGAAAATAAAAAAACCGCCGGATTCCCACCATTGCAGGAATACGACGGTCCTGTTTATCTGCGTGCCAGTGAAGCAGAACTTAAATTAACTACTTCTTAAGCAGCTTAGACAATGCACTAACTGCATCAATTGCATTAGATGTAGCCGGCTCCTTAGGTGCAACCGCAGCTTTATTTTCTTTCTGAATTGCATCAAAAACTTCCTGACGGAAAACCTTTACATTTTTAGGCGCTTCAACACCAATCTTAACTTGATCTCCATGAACATCAATCAGCGTAATGGTAATTTCATCACCAATCTTAATTTTTTCATCAATTTTTCGCGAAAGAATAAGCATTAGTTTTCTCCTTTCGCTTTTAATGCATCAATAATATTAACTTTTGTAGTCCAGCGGTTGTCACTCAATATTACCTGAATGCACTTCCTGTTTGTTTTATTAATAACAAGAGGGCCTTGGAAATTGGCAGTAATTGCAGAACCATCTTGTGGAACTGTAACTATTGTCATTATGATAATATCTTCCGGTTTTTCAATTCCGATTTTTGCAAGCGATTCATCATCAATATCTGTTTCGTAATTTGAAGAAATTAAGAACGGATCAACTATTAAAAAGGCAAGATTCATATCTTCCAGAGACTGAAGCCACAAAAAAGGTTCATAATCAGAATCGCACAGTGCAAATTTTGTGTACTGTTCAAAACCGAATAATCCCTCTGGAATTGTGAGAATTTTTTCCTCAGGTATATCAATTCTTCCTTTTGCTTTTGTCATTACTTCCATTTTGTTTACTTCCTTTGTTTATTATTTCATGTAATTCAATAAAGTTGAGCTGTACATTTTTCCTGCCTGACTAAGGGTTGCCTGATTTGTATAATCAAGCATCTTGAGGTTTGTGATTGCCTCTGTGTAGTCAAGATCGCCTTCGCGTGAAATCTGCTGTGTTACATCAAGTGCTAACTTTGAGCTTCTTGTTGCATTCAACTGAGCTCTTTCATATTCACTGCCCGATTTTGCAAGACGAGTTACAAGACTATTTATTCCCAGGTCAAGCACTCCAAGTACTCTTCCACCAATTGATTCCTGATCACCACTAAGCAATGCGTTTCTGAATGCAATTACTGCATCAAACATAGAACCGCCTGAAACACGAACTCCATCACCTAAATTATATGGAGGGCGCTGTGAAGCATCTTTTATAATTCCAAGTTCATTCAATACAGAACCGTCAACATCTTCGAGCCAAAGCTGGCGTGCATCTGTTGTTTCAAAATTAAGTCCGTTGCGAACAGGATCAAGGCTTGCTTTTACAGCAGCACCGCTGTTATTGATCTTGCTGATTACTGAATAAATGTTATCGCCTTCTTTAATCTTAACTTCTACGCCATCTATTCTTATAATTCCGTCGCTGTTTGCCTGCCACTGAGAAGCATCTCTAGCTCCGAATACCTGCTGATTTTCTGCCCAGAAAGTTTTGTTTCCTGCATTGTCGTTTACAAGATATTTGTTTTCATCAACTTCTACCTGATTAACATCAATGTTTCCGTTGTAGCGAACATTCTGAATAAGAGGAACTCCAGAACCTTCTACATTTCCCATTTCAATATCAAAGGCAGTTGTTTTTGTATTTGTTCCGGCAAAAATTGCTTTTCCGTCTGCATCAATTGCATTTGCATTTTGAATAAGTGACTTCAAAAGTTCATCAACTTCTGTTGCCATATTCTTCATATCTTCTTCGTTATAAATACCGTTTGCACCTGTTACTGCAAGCTCGCGTACTCTCTGCATGATTTCCAAAGAGTTCTGCATGTAGCCTTCGCGTACAGCAAATTCATCAGAAAGAGTAAGTGCATTTTTTTCAAAGTTCTTTACGCGTCCAAGATAAGACTGATATCGTACAAGGTGACCTGCTGCAATTGGATCATCACGCAGATTCAAAAGCTTCTGCTGGCTACTGATCTGATTGTTAGCACGGTTGAGCTTAGCCTCCTGCAAGCGCAAGGCACTCTGAGTATTCATATTGTTCATATTACTTGAAATTCTATGCATATATATCTCCTTCTGTTTCAACGTCATCCTGAACTTGTTTCAGGATCTTTTATTAAGAGATTCCGAAACAAGTTCGGAATGACGTTAGATTTATACTCCCAATTTATTAATAATTGTATCAATCAACGAATCCCATACAGTAATGAACTTTGCTGCGGCATTGTAACCGTGCTGGAACTTCATTATTTCTGCAAGTTCTTCATCAATATTTACACCACTGATTGATTCTCTCATGTTGCGAAGGTCATCCATAATAGCTGCCTGGCTAAGATGATTTGTTTCTGCCTGTTCACCTTTAAGACCAACATTTGTAACGCTGTCTGCAAAGAAGTCATCAAAAGTTCTCATTGAACCAACCATAATGCTTGTATTGCGGATAGCTGCAATTTCTACTGCTGCACGTCCGTCTCCTGCAAAAACATCACCGCTTGGGCTAAGATATCCGGCTGCAACACTCTGAACATCACTTGTAATTGCTTCGTTTACTGCAATGTAAGCACTAGGATTATAGTAAGGTGCAACACCAAAATCTGATCCGGCAGCTAAAGCATTAACTGCATCTGCCTGGGCAAAATCATAAGCATTAGCAGCGCCTGTTCCTGCAAGGATTCCTGAATAATTAGCAAGGAAATATCCAGAATCTTCAACATGGCGGATTACAAAATCAGGATTCTGAGGATCTACCGAAGTTGTTGCTTTAAGAACAAGACGATTATTGCGGTCAAGATAAGCTTTTACTTCGCTGTTACTGTCATTAATGCGGTTGATTACTGTTTCAACTGTATCTGTATGATAATAAGGAATATCTACAGTTCCTGTTGTACTGGCCAAAGTCATTACACCATCAATACCAACCTGCTCTTCTTTATTAAGTTCATTTGAACCTGTAAAACGGAATACATAAGATGTATCAAGATCTCCGTCTCCGTTGCGGTCAAAGTTTCCGTTGATATTTTCTACAAATGGTGTCTGCACAAAGAAATCAAGACCTGTAACTTTATTTGCACCAACAGCACTTCTGTGAATATCATTTACAAGGTCTGCAAAGTTCATTGTCATTGTATTAAGCTGCTGAATTTCATTTCTGATATCTACATCACGAAGTTCTACAAGTGCACCAAGCTTTCCGCCTGTGAAAATTGCATCTTTGCCTGTATCTTTCCATATAAGTTTGTTGTATCCAGAGTCATCATCACGGAGCTGGAAGCCTATTTCTCTTGCAATTCCACCCTGTACAAGAACAAGACCGTCTACGTGAACTTCAAATTCATCAGGATCACGGTGATCTACAGTTACATTTACAAGTTTTGCAAGCTTATCTACTAAAAGGTCACGGCGGTCCATAAGATCGTTTGGACTGTCACCTACTCCTTTTGACTCTACAATTGCTGCATTCAAGGCTGCAATCTGGCGTGCAAGGTCATTTACCTGTTTTACAGTTGCTTCAATATCTCCGTCTACAAGGTCGCTTACACCTTTAAGGCTTTCCCAGCGCTGATTAATTGATTCTGTAAGAGTCTGACCGCGTGTAACAACTGCCTGACGAGCTGCCTGACTTTCAGGATTTACAGAAAGTTCCTGCCAGCTTTCCCAGAACTTATCCATATTAAAGCGAACGCTTATATCATCCGGCTCGTTGTAAATCTGTTCAAGCATTGTGTAATAGTCAGAACGTGTCTGCCAGTATGTTTCCTGATTTGCCTGAGCTACAATTCTTTTATCAAGTAATTCATCGCGAACACGTGTAATACTCTGAACATCTACACCCTGTCCAATCTGTCCCGGGCGTTCTGCACGTGTCATATCTGGTCTGTAAAGAGGGTCAAATTCCTTAATCTGAACTCTCTGGCGTGAATAGCCTTCTGTATTTGCATTTGAAATATTGTGACCTGCAGTTGTGATGGCATCTGTCTGTGCCATTATGCTGCGCTTTCCTAATTCAATTCCAGAAAATGTTGATCCCATATATTACCTCTTAAAAGTCCAGGTTCAAAACCACGCTCTGTGGCTGTGGCTGAACAATTTTTCCGCTTTTTGAATAAACTTTATTGCCAGACTGTGGTAAAGCATTTTCTACTACACCCTGAATAAAGTTCTTTGTTATATTTACGTATTTACTTAATGCCTGATTTTCGATTTTGCACTTAAGAAGCTTTGCACGCATGTTGCCGAGTCGTTCAAAATAAGGTTTGATTTCATTCATTTTCATCATATCCTGAAGAACTTCGCGGCTTGTATCTGCTTCTAAGAAATCTGATGATATTGTATTAATATTATTGATTATTTTTGTAAGGCTTTCCCAGTTTTTATCTGTAACAGCTTTTTTGAGCAAATCCTGACTATGAACCAGACTGTCCAGAATCTTTTCTTCCTGATCAAGCACAGCTTCAAATTCAGCAATTCTTTCTTTCATCAACCTCACCTCGTAAAAATAATTATAGTTATACGATATCAGTTGTTTATCGGCAGCAGAAAATTTATGTTTAGAAAAAAAATAAAAAAAATTACATTATTTATAGTAAATAATTGATTAAAATCTTTTGTTTTTATGTTAATTCATGTAAAAAATCAGACCTCTCCCGTAAGAAATGCCTTCGGCCAACACAGAAAGTTGTCCTCAGTCATTTCTTACTCCGAGTTCTGATTTTTCGTTGATTTTTATGTTCAGAATCAAATGTTTTATAAATAATTTGACTTGTAACATTTTCTTTTTTTATTTTTTTTCTATATATAAAACAAACCCGGTGATTATGGAGGTAATCATGAAAAAAGTATTTTTTAAAATTGGTTTATTCCTGATGTTTGCAGGATTATTTGTTGGCTGTAGTGGTAGCGGTGGGGGAAATCCGGATGGAAATAATCCTCTTCCAATAAGTATTGACTCTTGTGATATAACGACTTCGGTTAATGAAGTAATACTTACAGATGGAACATGGAAATTTATTGATACTATTTATTCAACATCACAAACTGAATGTGGTATTTTTGTTATTTCAAATAATAAAGGACAAATAACCTACACAGAAGGATACAATTATAGTGATGGATATCTTGTTACATATGGCGCTGCTACATTAGCATCAATGTCTTCAGAAAATACCACAAGATTTGATTATGATTCAAGTACAACAACAAATGGCTGGATACTTAAAACAAACAACAACACAAGTAATCTTAAATATTCAATTTATAAAGAAAACGTACGTTCTATTCTTGTGGAAAAAATTGATTAACAAATATACTTAAAAAATCTAAAAATATGCCCGGAGTGGAAACAGACGGAGGGCAACTTTCTGTGTTGGCCTTTGGCTGTTTCCACGGGAGGGCATATTTTTCTTTTAAAAGACCTATATTTTTTTTTCCTTTATTTCAAACATTTTCATTTACAAGTTCATTCATATTTGTTATCATTTCTTAAAATTCAAAAAAGTGAGGTGATTTGGCGAATTATGTTCAACCGTGGTGATTATGTCAGCGACAAGGACTGGCAGCGATTTCTTGACTTTTCTAAGGATTTGGAAACTCCAAATGTTGTAATCAATCTTAATACAATCAAAACTAATTACATCAGACTTAAGGATTCTTTTCCTTATGCACGCATTTATTATGCAATGAAGGCAAATCCTGGGGAACCGGTAATTCAGATGCTTGCAGAAATGGGTTCCTGCTTTGACATTGCATCGCGCTATGAGCTTGATATGATTTCTAAATTCGACGTTTCACCGGACCGTCTTTCTTACGGAAATACAATCAAAAAGCCAAAAGATATTAAATATTTTTATGAAAAAGGCGTGCGCATGTTTGCTACAGACAGCAAGGACGACCTTAAGGCAATTGCCGAAAATGCACCAGGTTCACGCATTTATGTTCGTATCCTTGTAGAAAATTCTGTAAGTGCAGACTGGCCTCTTTCACGTAAATTCGGCTGTCACCCTGATATGGCTTATGATTTACTTGTCCTTGCACGAGACCTTGGACTTACTCCTTATGGAATCAGCTTCCATGTAGGAAGTCAGCAGCGCGATATTGGTCAGTGGAACGACGCTATTGCTAAAGTAAAATATCTTTTTACATCGCTTGAAGAAGAGGAAGGAATCCGCCTGAGTATGATTAATATGGGTGGAGGATTTCCTGCAAGTTATATAGAACCTACAAACACCCTTGCTGAATATGCTTCTGAAATTACACGCTATATTGAAGAAGACTTTGGTGATGATATTCCTGAAATCATTCTTGAACCAGGCCGTTCTTTAGTAGGAGACAGCGGTATTCTTACAAGCGAAGTTATTCTTACTTCACGAAAAAACAATACTGCCCTAGCCCGCTGGGTTTATGTAGATGCCGGAAAATTCAATGGTCTTATAGAAACTCTGGATGAATCTATTAAATATCCTGTTGTAACAAGCCGGGACAAGCCTGGTGAAAAAGAAGGAATTGTAATAATTGCAGGACCAACCTGTGACAGCATGGATATTATGTATGAAGATGCCAAATATAAGCTTCCTGTTTCCCTTAAAGCCGGAGACAAGCTTTACTGGCTTTCTACAGGAGCATATACTTCGACATATGCCTCGGTAGCCTTCAACGGGTTCCCGCCAATTAAGACTTATTATATGTAAGCACTTGCTAATAATTCTTATTTTTGATATATTATCTTCACTTACGGTGCCTATAGTTCAGCGGTAGAGCGCCAGATTGTGGATCTGGTTGTCGTGGGTTCGATCCCCACTAGGCACCCGTTTTTATTTAACGCGATTGTAGCTCATCTGGATAGAGCAACGGACTTCGAATCCGTAGGTAGCACGTTCGAATCGTGTCAGTCGCAACAGACTGCCTTATCTTAAGGCAAATACATTAAATACATGAATTATTAAGGCGGGTCCCAGCGACGGAAAAAAAATCAAGGTATCCCCCGGCATCCGTGCGCCGTCCGGCCTAAAGGCGTCCGGCCCCCTGCCGGTCCCCCCTTAATTTCTTTTTCCTGCGTCCCGCATATTGCTTTATCCTTTATAAGGTATTTCCCTTAATTCAATACCTTACTTATTTAATAAAAAAACATTGTATTTATACAAATTGAGTATATAATTAAAAATATGAATAATGAAATTACAGGTCCAATAATCGGTTGTATCTCATATCTGTTTTGTGCACTTTGTTTAATTTCATTTGGAATTTATGCATTAAAAACTAAAAAACCTATCAATTTCTGGGCAGGAGATAAAATTCCTCCTGAAAAAATTACGGATATAAAGAAATACAATCGTGCAAACGGCATTATGTGGATAATCTTTGGTGCACTTTTTCTTTCCTGCTGTATAATTACATTTTTCAATGATTTTCTTGCCGGAATGGTATGCATGGGGCTTGCAGTAGTCGGCTTACCTGTTTTAATATATATCTACACCTGCATAATTAAAAAGAAATACTTTATAAAAGAGGAATAATATGGGAGTTTTTTCAAAGATACACCGCTTCCGCGAAGCCGGACAGGATGCTAATGTTAATAATGTAGAAAAGTTTGGGGTTCCAGCACTTTCACTTTTTACAACTACAAAGGTTTTTACCCTTCACCATCACATTGATGTTGTTGATAACGAAGAAAATGTAGTTTATGAATCAAATTCAAAATTTATTTCACTTCATGATAAAACTGACATAACAAAAGCCGGCGTACATGTAGCCCACATTGAACGAAAGCTTCTTACCCTTCACGAACGCCACTACATTACCATGAACGATGGAACAAAGTTTGAACTTTCCAACGAGATTTTCCACATAATCAAAGATATAACAAACATAGAAGGCCTTGGCTGGCAACTGCGCGGAAACTGTCTTGGCTTAAACTTTGAACTCTACGACTCCAACAGCGAAATAATTGCCATAATCAGCCAGAAAATGCTCTCCATCCACGACAAATGGTGCGTAGACATCTACAAAAAAGAACACACCGACATCATCGTTGCTATACTTATCTCATTGCAACACATGATCAAAGACCGCCAAGCCGCCTCTTCCGGTAGTTCGTCCGGCGGTTCCTCAGGAAACTGATGTAGAATAATATATCAATAAAAAAATCCAGCTTCGTTTCAAAGATTCTAATAAAATGATTGCATTTTGGAAAAAAATGCGGAGTAGAAAACACCACCGGACAGGTTTCTCAGCTGGCTGGGGGTGTTTTCTACGGGAGCATTTTTTTCCATACATGTATACATTTTTTCAAAAACCACTTGAAACAACTCATTCTTTTTGATATATTATTCTACATCAACTTTGTTGATTATGGGCCATTAGCTCAGCTGGTAGAGCAACAGACTCTTAATCTGTGGGTCGCAGGTTCGATCCCTGCATGGCTCAAAAGCTTAAGTTTAGCGAGAGTGGTGAAATTGGCATACACGCTAGACTTAGGATCTAGTGCTTCGGCGTGAGGGTTCAAGTCCCTCCTCTCGCACAA
>JAEEGK010001876.1_pt1 | contig 52816 bp, 45 predicted proteins | sample 8958771 | NCBI WGS metagenome assembly JAEEGK01 (sample SAMN16246547, study PRJNA631951) | gut metagenome | biome: gut microbiome; feature: rumen; material: SC-attached | host: Bos | place: Iran: Karaj | collected 2018-10 | reverse complement strand
AAACTAGCGCTCTAACCAACTGAACTAATCCCACCATGACAGCCAATTGCCTCAAAAGTATAATGTTAAGTGCGTTTTAAGTCAAGCAGTTTATTGCACCATAAAATAAAGATGTGTAATATACGTTCGTTACTGATAATATTCTGTTGACTATAAACTTTTGCAAGTGTATTATATGCAGAATTATACAATCCTTTGCATAAATATTCATTTGCATCAGATATATATTTGAGAGGTTTTATTTATGGAAGAAGAATTAACTAAATCCTATATAACAATGCCTAAGGGCTTTAAGGCTAACGGTGTATCCGCAGGCATGAAGTGCGCAGATCCAGCAAACATCAACGAGAACGATCCCAAATCTTCTTACCTTGATGTCGGAATGGTCTATTCTGACACTCTCTGCAATGTCGCAGGTGTTTACACATCCAATCTCGTAAAAGGCCATTCACTCGTCAGATCCATCGGTATCATCGAGAACACAGGCAAAGCCAAGGGCATCATCGTTAACAGCAAAGTTGCCAATGCAGGCGTAGGCGCTGTCGGCATCGATGACGCAACCAAGGTCGCTGAGACTGCATCTTCCCTTTTAGGCTGTGACGCTTCTGAGATCCTTACAGCTTCAACAGGCGTTATCGGTTCCAGACTTCCTCTGGATAAGATGCTCCCTGTTATTCCCACGCTCGTAAACGGCCTTTCTTCTTCCGAAGAAACAGCTCATAACGCAGAGTACGCCATGATGACAACAGATACTGTTCCCAAGGAAGTCTCCGCACAGATCGAGCTTACAGACGGCAAGACAGTAACTATCTCCGGCATGGCTAAGGGTTCCGGCATGATCCACCCTAACCTTGCCACCATGATAAGCATTTTCACAACTGACTGCGGCATTGATTCCGCTTCTTTGAAGAAAATGCTCCAGAAGGCAGTTAAGTATACATTCAACAGAGTTTCCGTAGATGGAGATACATCCGTCTGCGATATGGTCGTAATCTTCTCTAACGGCGCTTCAGGCGTCGAGATTGCTGAGGGTACTGAAGACTATCAGCTTTTCGAGGAAGCCCTCTGCAAGCTCGCTGAGGACATTGCAAGGATGCTCGCAAGCGATGGCGAAGGTGCAACCAAGTTCGTTGAGATCGAAGTACACGGCGCAAAGGACGAGAAGGACGCAAAGCTCATCGTCACATCCGTTGCAAGATCACCTCTCTGCAAGACCGCATTCTTCGGTGAGGACGCTAATATCGGCCGTATCCTTACTGCAGTCGGTTACTCCGGCGCTATGTTCGATCCCGAGAAGGTCGACATTCACTTAAACGGACTTCTCATGTACAAAGACGGCGCAGCCGTTGCTTTCGATGAAGAGGAAGCATCAAAGCTTCTTGCCGAGCACGACCTCAAGGTCGACATCACACTCTATGAGGGCGATGCTTACGACAGAATGTTCACATGCGACTTCTCCTACGATTACGTAAAGATCAACGGAAGCTACAGAACATAAGCTATTTAAATATGATTTTATTCAGGCAGCCAGCTTAATTGAGCGGCTGCCTTTTTTTATGCGCACGTGGTTCCAGGCGGAATTCCGGGCGGCGCCTGAAGTTTTGCCTGAAGTTCGGGGCAAAAACGGCCTAATTCCAGGCGGAATTAACGGCGCCGCCTGATGTTTAGCCTGCATTTTGGGGTAAAAAGGGCCGAATTCCAGGCTGCATTGCAGGCGTCGCCCGATGTTTGGCCTGCAGTTTGGGGTAAAAAGGGCCGAATTTCAGGCGGAATTGCAGGCGCCACCGCATGTTTTGCCGCCCTTTTCGAACCAACCCGCGAAAACAAAACACCCCGCAAGGATCATCCTCACGGGGTGTGTAATTACTGAATTTTGGAAGAGATTACTCTTCTGTCTTTGCCTCTTCAGCGGGCTTGGGCTCAACCTTGACTGCCTTGGATGCGAGATACTCAACAGTCTTGCGAGCGCGGATGGAATCCTTGATGAATGCGGAATCCTCACCGATGGACTTCTTAACTTCCTCAACGTCGATCTTGTATGTGTTAGCGATCTGTGAGAGTTCTTCGTTGTAGTCCTCTTCTGTAACCTCAGGGTTGATCTTCTCTGTGATCTTCTCGATAACGAGTGAAGACTTAACTCTTACGCGTGCCATGGGCTCAAGAGACTTCTTGAAGTCTTCCATGCTCTGGCCGACATACTGGAGATACATATCAAGAGCGATGCCCTGGTTGGACATACGGGCTGCCTGATCGTCAGCCATCTGCTCAACTTCGTTCTGGATCATTGATTCAGGGATGTCGATCTCGCAGTTGTCGCATACGGCACGAACTGTCTCGTTCTCGAAAGCAGCCTTGTTGTCCTTGTCTGCTCTCTCCTGCTGCTTAGCTCTTACGTCAGCCTTGAGCTCGTCGAGAGTATCGAACTCAGAAACGTCCTTTGCAAACTCGTCGTCGAGTTCAGGAACGATCTCTGTCTTGATTGCGTGGATCTTTACGTTGAATGTAGCATCAGCGCCCTTGAGATCTTCTGCGTGATAATCTTCAGGGAACTTAACTTCGATTGTGAATTCCTCACCAACGTTGTGGCCTGCTACCTGCTCCTCGAAGCCGGGGATGAAGGACTTGGAACCGAGCTTGAGGTTATAACCCTCGCCCTTGCCGCCTTCGAAAGCAACGCCGTCCTTGAATCCTTCGTAGTCGATCGTAACTGTATCGCCTTCCTGAGCTGCACGGTCAGAAACTTCCTCGAGAGAAGCATTTCTCTTTCTCATACGCTCGATCTCAGCGTCAACGTCCTCGTCTGTAACTTCCTGATCCTTGAAAGGAACTTCAACGCCCTCATACTGGCCAAGCTCAAACTCAGGCTTAACATAAACTGTGATCGTGTACTTGATGCCGTCTTCGTTAAGGTCTGTAACGTCCATCTCAGGTCTGGAAACTACCTTGAGATCGTGCTCCTTAACTGCCTCAGGATACTGAGTATTAGCGATCTCGTTCATAGCGTCCTCATAAAGAACGCCCTCTCCGTAATACTGGCAAACGAGCTGATAAGGAACCTTGCCCTTACGGAAACCGGGAACCTGGAATCTGCCCTTGTTCTTGTTGTAAGCCTTCTTGAGGGCTTCACTCCACTCTTCCTTGCCTGCCTCAAGGCTGATTACTACCTGAGAGTGCTCTTTCTTCTCAATTGTGGATGCCATGTTATATCCTCCAAATAATTATTAATAAATTAATAGCCGAGTATGAATTGTATCACAGGGCGGCGAAAAATTGCAATATTATAATACGGTTACTTGTATTCCCTTTAAGACATCTAATGTTGCCTGATGAAGATCAGGAGCAAAAGAAGCCGTGAGAGAAGAATCAACGATTACCTCTGCCTCAGGAGCTGCAGCCTTTGCAATAACGGCGTTTGATACTACGCAGATGTTGGAAACCAGGCCGCAGACTTCGATAGCTGATATCTCAGAAGCGTTCTCCTTAAGGTATTCAGCGAGCTCAACGCTTCCGAAAGTGAGCTTCTCGAAGCACTTCTTTCCTTCGAGCAAGGGCTTGAGCTCATCGCAGAGGCCCCAGCCGTCAGAACCTTTGATGCAGTGAGGCACGGGAAGGTTCTTTCCCTCCTGTGTCTCCATGTAATTCTCGAAATGGGTATCAAGCGTATAGACTATCTCATCGCCTGATTCTTCGAACTCCCTGATCTTTGAGATGATACCGGGAATGATCTTGTCCGCACCTTCAAAACCAAGTGCGCCGTCAATGAAATCCTTCTGCATGTCTACGACAACAAGAATCCTACGCATGTGATTACCTCCTCCGGGTATTAAAAAAGCTGCCGCTATTCAGCAACAGCTTTGTTTGTGGCGCGCCTAGCAGAGCTCGAATCCACAACCTTCTGATCCGTAGTCAGACGCTCTATCCAGTTGAGCTATAGGCGCGTATAAAGCATTGGTCTCCCAATAGCCTAATAATGATATTACTTGAAACCTTGAATGTCAATCACGATTTAGTTAGAATACTTTCGATTAATTAATATGGGGAATAAACATGAGTAATTATAATCCTGATTCACAGCTGGTAAATGAACTGGCTTTCGTAAACTGCAGAGATCTCGGCGGCATGCCTTTAGCAGGCGGAAAGACTTTTCGCAAAGGCATCTTCTTAAGAGCAGAATCACCTCAATGGCTCTCTCCTGAAGCAATTAAGCAGGTCAAAGATTATGGCGTTAAGACCGTAATCGACCTTCGCGGCGAAGAAGAGATCCTTCAGGACGGCAATCCGTTCATTAACGATCCTGACGTTGTTTACCATAATGTTCCGCTCTTAAACGGTAATCCTAACGATACGATGGATGAGACCATGGAATACTTGAGGACTCACATTCTCGGTGATTATTACATCATAATCGCTGAAGAGATGGGCGACCGTCTTGTCCGGATAATGCGCGTGCTCTTAAACTGCGACGGCCTTGCGTTGTTCCACTGCCAGCACGGCAAGGACAGGACAGGCGTTGTTGCAGCACTCCTCTACCTTATCTGCGGTGCATCAAGAGATGACATCATCAGAAACTATGAGGTTTCCGAGTATTATCTTAGAGATCTCCTCGCTCCCATCTTAAGAAAGATGCCTGAAGACTTAAGGCATGCTCTTAATTCAAACCGTGAGAACATGATCAAGTTCCTGGATTACCTGGACAGCAAATGGGACGGAGACGCAGAAAAACTTCTCATGGCAAACGGACTCACAACAGATGAGCTCAATATGCTTAAGAACAAGTGTATTGCTGATTAACCGACGGCCTCGCCTACGGTGATCTTGGTTACGTTGCCGTAATCATTGAATTCGAACTTGATAACAAATTCGCCGTCGACATTCTTGAACGATCCCTGGAAATCTGACTGATCGAACATCGGATAGACCAAAAGGAGCTCAGACACATTCATTCCGACATAGAGATCTTCGCCCAGCCTGAACTCGCTGGAGTTCTGAACGACGATAGATGTAAGTCTTCCCGTAGTCCATTTACCGTTCTTGATCTCTGCTGCCAGCCTTATGCTCATGCCGCGGTAAGCCAGCGTTACGACTCCGTTTGCAGGGATCTTCATGATAGGCTCGCCAAGAAGTCTGTAGATCTCGTTCTGGCTGTATACAGAACCTAATCTGAGCTTGCTCTCGCCGTTCCTTACAAGACGGATCTCTTCGAGTGAAGAAGGAATGTTGTCTTTAATGCAGAAAGTACCGCTCTTGTATTTGCGGAGATCTATGGTCTTAGAGACGAATCCGTCGTTATATTCAGTGAAGACTTCCGGGATCAGGTATGAGATGTGGGTCGGCGAAAAGAGCTTCAGTTCATAATCATCAGAATGAGTCCTGACCTTCAGTTTGTAGTAATCACAGATATAATTTGCCTTGGCATAAACGACTGAATTAAGGTAGATGTCAGAAGCATAAGAATCCTTGATCACAGTCTCAAGTTCATCGGCATTCTCATCATCGATCATGTCAAAATAATGGTTGATGTATGCATAGGCAAACAACGAATCAATGATGTATCTTCCGGCGATGGAATAACCGTTATCCTTCTTGGCGATGGTAAATCTTACCGGCGGAGCCTTGGGATCATGGTCTTTTGAATAACAGAGTTCTACAACGTCCATCTCACCATATTCGTCTATAGTTGCATATTCTTCTCCGGCGTTTGAATCGATCTGGCTGAAGTAAGCCTCTTTCTCAGAATCGTCTAGAAACCTGAAGGCATTTACCGTGCCATGTGCATTAGAGCTCTTTCTTAAGATAGAGCAGTATTGATAGAAGACTGAATATGTGAGTCCTTCGAGCTGGCTTTCAGGTATCTTGGAATAATTCTCCGAGACATCCCTTTCGTCCATGATCGCATTCGTCACGATCAGTGCGAGATCAGATTCTGAAAGCACCTTGGAAGATGTCTTAAAGCCTTTTGAAATGCCGTCAAAAAAGCTGCATCCTGAAAGACACACGGACATTCCGGATAACATCGCAAAGCACATAACAACAGCAAGGATCTTTTTTACAGATCCTCTGATGCCGGTCCTGCTGTCACTCTTCCTGTTCAATCTCAGTCCTCTTTATGTCTCTTTGCCTGTGCCTCGAAAAGCACTACGCCTGCTGCAACTGCAGCATTTAAGCTGTTAACGTGTCCCGTCATGGGAATGGAAACAGTGAAGTCACAGCACTTCCTTACTCCGTCTCTCATTCCGTCACCTTCACTGCCAATTACCACTACAAGATTACCAGAGTAATCAGCATCGTGGTATTCATAATCGGCATTCATATCCGTACCGCAGACCCAGAAGTTTTCCTTCTCCTTAAGTCTTGTAAGTGTCTGTGCAAGATTGGTGACTCTTGCTACAGGAACATACTCGATGGCGCCTGCCGAAGCCTTTGCGACCATCGAATCCAGTGATACGGATCTTCTCTCAGGGATAATGACACCGTCAACGCCGCAGCAATCGGATATTCTTAAGATTGAACCTAAATTATAGGCGTCCTTGATCTCATCCAATGCAACGAGCAAAGCCGGTCTTCCCTCATCCCTGCATTTACCGATTATCTCATCTAGATCGGCATATTTATGGGGTGCTACTGAGGCAATAACGCCCTGATGGTTATGAGTATTGCTCATCTTATCAAGGATCTGTCTGGTAGCTCTCGTAACGATGATGCCGCGCTTATTGGCTTCATCAAGGATCCTTATAAGTCCGTGGTCTAAAGGCTTGTCACCTTCAGGCTTCAATATCCAGATCTTGTTAAAATCTCTTCCTGCCTGCAAAGCCTCAGTTACGGCATTTCTGCCCTCGAGCTTATCCGTGGAACCCTGCTCTGTAAAAGCATCGTCTTCGCGGTCACGTTTAAACTCAGGTCTGCCTTGTTTTGCAGGCCTTCCGGGCTTTCTGTCCTGATTAAAACGTCTCTTGCCTTTATCCATTCTGTTCTTTTTCCTTAGTTATTACGCCGTCGCAGATATCAAAGCTCTTATATATAAGATATTCCATTCTTGGCTCTTCGTTGTTGAGGAAGAGATATCCGAGAAGTGCCTCAAAACCTGTTGCGTACATGTAGTCTGCGTGATTCGCATTTTTCGAGAACGCATGAGGATTGGAATTCTTGCCTCTTCTGAAGTAATCCGTTTCCTTTTCCGTCAGTTCATCCTGCAGGATCCTTATGCTGTTCGCCTGGGCTTCAGCAGATACATAGTGAACCGTGTTGTTATGCATCTTATTGTTGCTTCCGGCACCAAGCGTCGCTGACTTGCAGCGGGCATAAAGCTCATAGATAGAGTCGCCTATGTAAGCCAATACCAGAGGCGATACTTCGCGGAGATCCTGTGCGATAAACGGTTTTATCATTTATTAAGCCTTCTCGATCTTAAAGCCGCCGGGCACATCTTTTACGGTGTAGCCCTTTGACTGGATCTCGTCTCTGATCTGGTCAGCCAGAGCGTAATCCTTTGCTTTCTTAGCTTCTGCTCTCTTGTTTGCAAGTTCGGTGATCTCTTCAGGAATTGCATCCTCAAGATCCAGAACGATACCCAAAACGCCTGTAAGCTCTAAGATCTTATCTCTTGCAGCCTTGAGCATGTCAGCAGATACCTTAGCTTCCTGAGCGCTCGTATTTACCTGGCGTACGAGATTGAAGATATCTGTAATAGCGTCAGCGCTGTTCAAGTCATCATCCATATGAGCGATGAAGCTGTCGCCTGCAGCCTTAATTGCTTCTTCGAGAACCTTGTCAGCCTCAGAGTCGCCTGCAAAGCTTACGTTGTTCAATACAAAGTCAGCATTTCTTACGCAGTTGGAGATCCTTCCGAGGCTCGTCTGTGCAGCTGCGAGAAGCTCATCGGAGAAGTTGATGGGGCTTCTGTAGTGACCGAGCAAAATGAAGAATCTGATAACGTTGTAAGGATACTTCTTAACGATATCTCTGATCGTGAAGAAGTTACCCAAAGACTTACTCATCTTCTCGCCGTCGATGTTTACGAAAGCGTTATGAACAAAATAATTGCAGAATCTGCAGCCGTTGGCAGCCTCACTCTGGGCGATCTCATTCTCGTGGTGCGGGAAGATAAGATCCTGTCCGCCGCCGTGGATATCGATCGTATCACCAAGATACTGCTTGATCATGGCAGAGCACTCAATGTGCCAGCCGGGTCTTCCTTCACCCCAGGGTGAACCCCATGAAGGCTCGCCTTCCTTCTTGAACTTCCATACGGCGAAATCGCCGGGATTCTTCTTGCCTTCATAAGAAGCCTTGCGCTCACCGCCGCCTGCTTCGAGTTCATCAAGCTTATAGTGTGAGAGCTTACCGTAATCAGCCTTCTTGGAAACGTCATAGTAAACGCCGTCACCTTCGATGATGTAGGTGTAGCCGTTTGCCTCCATGGACTTGATGAGACCGATTATTGCCTTCATAGACTGAGTTGCTCTGGGCTGGAATGTCTGGCGCTTGATGTTAAGGCCGTCAGCGTCAACATAGTATTCCTTGATGAAACGGTCAGCGAGCTGCTCTACAGTAATGCCTTCCTCGTTGGCACGCTTGATCATCTTATCGTCGATGTCAGTGAAGTTCTGGACGAATGTAACGTCGTAACCTCTGTATTCAAGATATCTTGCGAGTGTGTCGAAAGTTACGAAAGGTCTTGCATTGCCAAGATGGAAATAGTTATAGACCGTAGGGCCGCACGCATACATCTTGACCTTGCCTTCTTCAATAGGCTTGAATTCTTCCTTGTATCTTGTGAGTGTGTTGTAAAGTTTCATATATAAAAATCTCCTTTTCGTGTTAAATCATTAAGCCGGTCAGTTCATGATTCAACATCGGCAGGATCTGATATTAATCAATTTCAGGTATAAAAAAACAGCACCAGCCGAATTATCAGAGGCCGGGCCGTAAGATGCCGAATTATATGCATCGATATATTGTTCCATCATATTCTCCTTAAAAACCCCCGAAACACAGCGGACTCTGATTGACACCCGGAAATCCAGGGCGGTGCTCAGGTATCAGATCTCAATAGTCCAACTTACAAGGCTTTACATCAAAAAGACAGGCCCAAGCTCCTTATTATGTCATGTAGGTCCAATTTAGAGGCCACCATGCTCGAGTTATTTATATTTTAATATAAAAAGCGGGATATGCCAAACTGAGAATCACGCCAGTCGGAATATCCCGCTTAAGTTCCTGTTTTGCTCTGCTTACTTGTCTTTATACTTTCAGCTCAACTTCACTTACTTCAAGGTCATCCTTGTGCGCTGCGATCAACGGTCTGACACACTCTGTAAGGAATGCGTCGACCTGCTCGGGACATCGGCCGATGTAGAGCTTAGGATCTCTTAACTTGAGAAGTTCATCCATTGTCATGCCGAACTTAGGGTCAGCTGCGATCCTCTCGAGAAGATCATTGGGCTTGCCTTCATTCTTAACAACAGAACCTGCCTGCATGGAAAGCTGGCGGATCTCCTCGTGGAGTTCCTGACGGTTGCCGCCCTTCTTTGTAGCTTCCATCATGATATTTTCTGTCATCATGAAAGGCAGTTCATCAAGAATATGCTTTTCGATCATCTTGGGATAAACAACAAGACCGGAAACAACATTAGTATAGATTCCGAGGATTGCATCTACTGCAAGAAATGCCTCAGGTACTGAGATTCTCTTATTTGCAGAGTCATCTAATGTTCTCTCGAACCACTGCTCTGAAGATGTCATTGCAGGATTTAATACATCAGCGATTACATATCTGGAAAGCGATGCGATTCTCTCGGATCTCATCGGGTTTCTCTTGTAAGCCATGGCGGAAGATCCGATCTGGTTCTTCTCGAAAGGCTCCTCGATCTCCTTCAAGTGCTGGAGAAGTCTGATATCGTTGGAGAACTTGTGAGCGCTCTGTGCGATAGCTGCAAGAGCGGAAAGAACAGTATAGTCGATCTTTCTGGAATATGTCTGGCCGGATACGTAGTAGGACTGTTCAAAGCCCATCTTCTCGCAGATCTTCTTATCAAGAGCGACGCACTTCTCGTGATCGCCGTCGAAAAGATCATAGAATGAAGCCTGTGTACCTGTAGTACCCTTGCAGCCAAGAAGCTTTAAGGAAGCAATTGCATTCTCTACTGTCTCAAGATCGAAAACAAGATCCTGAAGCCAGAGTGTTGCCCTCTTACCTACTGTTACAAGCTGTGCGGGCTGGAAATGTGTGAATCCCAGTGTCGGCATAGCCTTGTATTCATCAGCAAAATCAGCAAGCTTAGCGATAACTACAACAAGTCTCTTCTTGACGAGTTCCAAAGCTTCTCTCATTATGATGATGTCTGTATTATCGCCAACATAGCAGGATGTTGCGCCAAGGTGGATGATAGCATCAGCACCGGAACCCTTGACCTGCTTGCCGTATGAATGAACATGAGCCATTACGTCGTGACGGCGGATCTTCTCCTCCGCAGCTGCATCCTCATAATCGATATCATCCTTGTGAGCCTTAAGATCAGCGATCTGATCATCAGTGATGTTAAGTCCTAATTCCTTCTCTGCTTCTGCTAATGCGATCCAAAGAAGTCTCCATGTGCGGAACTTCTTGTCAGGTGAGAAGATGTACTGCATCTCCTTACTTGCATAGCGGGAGTTAAGCGGGCTCTCGTATGTATCTTTGCTCATTATTAAAGATCCTCCAACAATTTATCCACTGCTGTGATTTTAGCACAGATCGTGAGGATTCTGACGGCCTTCTCGATATCTTCTATTCCGGGGAAAGAAGGAGCAAGTCTGATATTGGAATCAGAAGGATCCTTTCCGTAAGGATAGCTTGCGCCTGCAGGTGTAAGAGCTACGCCTGCCTCCTTGCACATCGTAACGACCTTTGCAGCAGTTCCGGGCATAGCGTAGAAGCTTACGAAATAACCGCCGTTAGGTTTTGTCCAATGCCAGAGGTCATCAAAGCCCAGTTCTTCATTAAGAACTTTCTGGCATGCTTCGAACTTGGGACGGAGAATTGCTGCATGCTTCATCATGTGAGCATATACAGATTCAGCGTCAGGAAGGAATCTTGCATGCGCTAACTGGTTAACCTTGTTGGTGCAGATAGCCTGGGCATTCAAGAACTTCTTTGCCCATGTCATATTGTCCTTATTAGCTGCGAAGCAGGAAATACCGCCGCCTGCGAATGTGATCTTGGAAGATGAAGCGAACTCATATACCCTGTTTGCGTGGCCGAAGCTCTCGCAAAGTGAAAGCATATCAGGGAGCTTGCCCCATGTGCTTCTGTCCTCATAAAGATGGTGGCATACATAAGCATTATCCCAGAAGATCCTGAAGTCAGGAGCTGCTGTCTCCATCTTTGCAAGTCTCTCGCATACTTCTGCTGAATAAACAACACCGTCAGGATTGCTGTAGCAAGGAACGCACCAGATACCCTTAACGTTCTCATCCTTAACGAGTTCTTCAACGACGTCCATGTCAGGGCCATTTTCTGTCATGGGAACTGCGATGAGTTCAAAGCCCATTGTCTCTGTAACTCTGAAGTGTCTGTCATAACCGGGAGCCGGGCAAAGCCACTTTCTTCCCTCAACCTGTGACCAGGGCTTGGGAGAATCGACTTCACCGAAGACCATGGAACGCATAAGAGCATCGTACATCTGGTTCAGAGATGAGGAATTGCCCATGAAGAGGTTGTCCTTATCTGTACCGAGAAGCTCAGCAAAGACAGCTCTGATCTCTTCGATACCGGGAGCGATACCGTAGTTTCTTGTGTCTTCGTTCTTAGCGGTCTTGAAGCCGGCCTTGAGTGTATCGTATATATCGTTGGAAAGATCCAGCTGGATCGGGGAAGGCTTTCCGCGGGTCATGTCGAGCGTAAGATTAAGTGCCTTGCACTTCTCATAGCGTTCATTCAGCTCTGATCTCTCTTTGAGGAGCTCTTCTTTTGTCATCTCACGGTAACCCTTCATGATAAGCCAACCTTCCTAAAATGAAATTTTGAAATTTAAATCTTGCATTTTTAAAGGGAGTTCCCCCTCAAAAACCTCAACAATTATAGTCTATTAAGTTATTAAAGCAATAAATAAAACTTGCCAAAATGGCATTTCTACTTCCCGAAAATGCATTTTTTGACAAATTCGGCACTTTGCACATCAAAACGGCACAAATTCTATTCCCAGTATATTACCTTGCTTATCGTGAGTGACCATTACGACTTCGAAAATCAGGTTCCTGTCATAAAGATCATTTTCCATAACGAAGTATCCTGCTGTCTTCATGACCTTCCTCCTTTTCGCGGCCGTGACAGACTCAGCCGAATCAGGATATGTCCCTCTGTTCTGCCTTGTCCTTACCTCAAGGATATGGATATCGCCTGCTTTCTCCGCGATTATATCTATCTCCCCCACGTTATGGACTGTATAATTTCTGGATATGATGGTAAATCCTCTGTCTGTAAGTGTTTGAGCTGCCAGATCCTCGCCTTTATCGCCTAAAAAACGTTTAAATGTTAGATTTCGTTCTTTCATATTGCACCTATTTGTCTTGTTTTTTTGATAATTATCGTATATGTTGTAATGCGTACTTTAGTGTCTTAAAATTTAGTTAATATATTTTTAAGGGTAGATTATGATCGCTGGAACACCTGACATAAAGGTTTTCTTTGAAACACTCGGTGAATGCACCGATTGTAAATTCAATGATAAATTTTCCAGGTACGCTGACTATCTCTCGATCGCAAAGATCGAAGATACACAGTTCTTAAGCGGCAGGCCCGTATCCAAGAGTGTCGATTATCTGGCCGATAATGTCGGACAGGAATTCTTTGAGGTCACATTGGGCAACAGCGATTCCGTCACGACAACTGTCAGATTCACATATAAGCAGTTCCCGCCCCAGTTCACTGTCGAGCAGGAAGAGTTCATGCAGATATTCAGAGACAGCGTTGCCAATAAGATCGCCGTCTCCCGTCTGAGCAACCAGTATTCATTCCTCTTCAACCACGATATCGAGTTCGGAATGTATAACCAGAACTACCTGATGACAAAACTGGATAATATGTTTACCAAAGGAACAGCGATCAAGTATTCTGTCGCTTTCATCAACATCAAGCACGTTAACCAGTTAAACAGATACTTCGGTTCTGACATCGCAGGATCTGCAATTAAGCTCTTCGGAGCCAAGCTGAACTCATTCCCTGAGGAGGACAAGGGCGAATTCGCAGTTCATTTGGGCGGTGATAACTTCGTAGTCGTTGTCATTACCTCCCGCCTGCCTGAGCTCGAGGAATTTATCCGTTCTGTTCCTATCTCCCTTACTTACGGCGGAGACAAGTTCGAGCACATCTTCAACTGCAGGGCCGGCATCACGACGATCCGTTCCAGCCACCGTTTCGGCAATCATGTAATGGGCGAGTGTTCACAGGCTTTCAGCTACTCCAAGAAGAACAATGTCGATATCGTCTACTACACCGAAGAGATCAACGAGAAGAACCACAACAATACAGAGACATTGAACAGGGCTTTAAATGAGCATAAGTTCCTTATCTACTATCAGCCTGTAATAAGCGTAGAGGATAAGCCCGTTCTGCATGCTGCGGAAGCTCTGGCAAGATGGCCTCTGGACGGCAAGATCATGTCTCCCCAGGAGTTCATTACTCTTGCTACCGACTCAGGAATCGTAACCAAGATTGACTTCTATGTTCTCGAGAACGTCTGCAGGAACATCAAGTCATGGCAGGAACAGGGACTTTCTATAGTTCCTATCTCCATTAATTTCTCCGGCCGTCACCTCTTCAACACTTCGATCGCCACCGACATTCTCGCTGTAATCGACAAATACGGCGTTGACCACAATCTGATCGGCATCGAATTTGCAGAACCTGACTTTACTCAGAGAATGCCCATTCTCAACGAAGTAACCCATACATTAAGAGAAGCAGGCGTTCTTTTAACGATCGATAAATTCAGCACCGGCCAGTCCACCCTTACGCTTCTCCACGATATGGATGCAAGCTACGTTAAGATCGACGCTGACCGTTTTGACCCTGATGATCCGAAGGGCCGTATCATTACCAACGACATGATCAACCTTGCAAACACCTTAGGTTACAAGGTTATCTGCGAAGGCGTTGAGTCACAGAAGCAGGTCGACGACCTCAAGATGTGCGGCTGCAACCTCTTCCAGTCTTTCTTCTTCGATAAGCCGATGTCCGAGAGATTCTTCGTCAACAGACTCCAGAACCCCTCTTACGATTACGAGACTATCGGAAGCATCACGGTTCCTGCAGCAGTTGCTGCCCAGGATGCAGTTCAGGCCACAGATACGGAAGAATCCGTTTAAGCCTATTAATCAGATATTCTGACTCTCCATACAGCGCTGACTTCTTCAAGTGCTACTTCGTCTTTGTTATTTGTGCTATATTATTGCTAATTTTTATTTATAAGAGGTATTACTATGATTTCCAAGAAAATGGCTGAAGCTCTTAAGGGCGGCTCCGAGATCCGCAAGATGTTCGAAGAAGGCGGCAGACTTAAGGCTATCTATGGTGCTGAAAATGTCTATGACTTCTCTATCGGCAACCCCGACTTAGAGCCTCCGAAGGAAGTTTTCGATGCTCTCAAGGATCTTGCAAACAATCCCACACCTGGCATGCACGGATATATGCCTAACGCCGGATATCCTTCCACAAGGCAGATCGTTGCAGAAAAGCGCGGCAAGGAAGCCGGAATGGAGATCGGCCCTGACGCAGTCTGCATGACAGTCGGCGCTGCTTCCGCAATGAACGACGTCCTTCACTCAATCCTTGATGCCGATGACGAAGTAATCCTTCTTGCTCCCTATTTCATGGAATACAACGGATATGTTGCCAACCACAACGGTAAGGTAGTCATCGTTCAGACTGACGATAAGTTCATGCCCATCATCTCTGATATCGAGAAGGCAATCACAGCAAAGACAAAGGCTATCATCGTAAACTCACCTAACAACCCGTCCGGCGTTGTATATCCCGCTGAGCTCCTTATTGAACTCAACGACATGCTCAAGAAGCAGGATCACACTATCTATGTGATCTCTGACGAGCCTTATATCGACCTGGCTTACGACGGAGCAGAAGTTCCCTGCGCTCTTAAGTATATCGACAACCTCATCATCTGCTTCTCTTGGAGCAAGTCTTTGTCACTTCCCGGCGAGAGAATCGGTTACACATTAGTCTCCCCCAAGTGCGCTGACTTCGCTGAACTCACAGGTGCGATCGTTCTTTCCAACAGAACACTTGGAAGCGTTAACGCTCCCGCTATCTGGCAGAAGGTTATCGAGAAGGCTATCTACGCCAAGGTCGATGTTGCCAACTACGAGAACAGAAGAAACCTTCTTTACTCCAACATCGTTGACGCAGGCTTTGATGCTGTTAAACCTAACGGTGCGCTCTACATCTTCATGAACACTCCCAAGGGATTAACTGATGAAGAGTTCGCAGCCATCTGCGCTAAGAAGAATCTCCTTCTCGTTAAGGGTTCCAGCTTCGCACGTCCCGGTTACTGCCGTCTCGCTTTCTGCGTTTCCGAAGTCTCTATCAGGAATTCCAGAAAGGCTTTCTTCGCAGTAGCAGAGGAATTGGGCTTAAGTCACAGAGCTGAGCTCTGATGCTTAATCAGGAACAAGGGTTACGATAAAGCGCCAGCTGTTCCCTTTTTCCCTCGCACAGGTAACAAGAGTGATCATCACAGGATATTCGCTTGAAGTGCCTACATAGTTTTGAAGATCATAGGGTGAACAGTAGTACGTACCGTTCACCCTATAATTATGCATAAGGCCGTCGGGCGTGGTTATCACAACTTCATCGTCTTTCTTTATGCCGGTAAGCTTGTCGAAAACTGTATGCGTAACCGTATTCCTGTGTCCTACGATCACCGCATTGCCGGTTTCTTCCAGTCTGGCGGTGTTCTTCATCAGAATCACCCCATACCTCATGGCCAGCGAGGTATTTTCTTCCCAGATGGGTTCTTCGATCCCGAGCGCTCCGATCTCAATTATTCCAGCCAGATGCAGGGATTCGCAGGCACGGTCATTACCTGACACATAGCCTGTGATCCCAATCCAGTTGTCAAGGATATCAGTCTCCGGTTCTCCTTCTTCGCCTTCTACTGACAGATAATCTCCTGCCGGCACCTCGAAAACCAGATCTCCGGCATCTTTCTTCTCCAGAATCTCTTCTTTTACCGACTCTCTTATAAATGACTTGGTATATTCCTTAAGACCTGTCAGAAGACCTGTTACGGAAAAGACAGCAATTGCCGTTATCAGAATGCTTTTGTAAAACCTTCTTACCATCTTCTTGTCCTTCTGAGCCTTTTCCTTTTGACTTCAGATGTGATCACCGCCGCACCGGCACCTGTCGATATGAAGAAAACCACAAAGCCCCAGACTGTTTCGCCCCTTAATAGCTCACCAGATATAGGGAGATCTGTTACGGCAAGGCTCTGGTCCTTGTTATTAAGATCCTCGTGAGCTATAACCCTGACATCTTCATTCTGAATTCCCTGCGTTATCTCTTCATCGGTAGACATGTCGTAGATATTCTCTATGACAACGACCGTGTCACCCGCTTTAAGGTCAGATGCCTTGAACTTAATGGTGACATCCACAACTCCCGAAGGTGCTTCGGGCTCAAACTGCTGAAGCGATACCACTTCGTTTCCCTTGTTGGTAACTTCCGTACCGTCAGTCAGTTTAAGCGTTGCCTTTGCATAGTAGGAGTGTCCTGCTTCAAGATCCGAATAGCTCACATGGTCAACTATCGTGACTGTTGAATTACTAAGGAATGTCTTATCTCCCTTAATGGTAGCCGCAACAGTCTTGCATGAAGGTCTTCTTAAAGTCTGACCCTCATCTCCGATATCCTCATGCGCTGCGACAGGCACATCGATGCCGTCTATCTTAAGGACTTCAAACACAACCAGCCCGCCGGAATCCAACGGCACCTTCACATCTTCGAAGCTTACGGTCAAGAAGCCTTCGGATGCTTCAGGAACAAAAGAAACTTCTTTTGAATAAGTATTTCCTTCAATATCCACATAGGGCTCACCCGTAAGTTTATCCATCAGGGTGCCTGTAACGATAAAACGGTCTCCCGGATTAAGTCCTTCGAAGCTGACTTTATCGTTTATGCCGACAGTATCAGACAGTGTCAGAACACCTGTGTTGGTTTTGCTGTCCGAAGCGGTTGAGGATAACTTCGGCTCCACGGTGATCGTCTGGTCAACATCATCAAGATCTTTATGCTCAGAGATCAGGATATCCCTGAAGTACAGTTCCTCAACGCATACGATTGCAAGGGATCTGGCACCGTTTCCGAACGCCAGGCTGTAAAGATAACTCGTATCTACAGTAAACTTTACATACACATCACCTGATACCATGTCTCTTCCCTGACTGTCCTTGCTTATGGTCCCAAGCGAACTGTCCGCTTTGAACGAGACTTCAGACGTGTAATCCCTGCCGTCTTTATCCTTAAGGACTTCCCCGCTCATGCGGTCAACAAGGCTTCCTTTGATCTTGTATTCATAGCCTGCCGTAAGATTCTCGAAATGGACCTTATCTTTAAGTTCAATGCTCTTTCCGCAGTTAACATCGTGGGAATCACCGGTATCCGTTAGAGTTGTGGTTATATCCGGATTGATATCCAGTTTGTTTACTACACTTACTTCAGTAACCTTGTCATCGTCTTCTTCGTTGATCTTTATGATCCTTGATCTTCTGGCCGTGCCGTCATCCCAGACCGCTTTATAGGCCGGCTCAACTTTCTCATCGATACGGTACCATCCTGTCGGAAGATTGGAAAAATAGACTATTCCAAGAGAATCGGTCTTTCCCTTTGTCATTTCCTCCTTCTGCCACGAGGGCTCATTGCCCTTGCCGCCATAAAAGAGGCTGAACTCGACATTACCTACCTTTTTATCCTCGGAAGTCTTAGTTACCTTTATCTTTCCTTCAGTTCTGTCATTGATAACGGACTCTGCTGTTTTCCCGGTGCCTATAGTTATCCTTTTGATCCATTTCTCATCCGGAATATTCTCGAAGCCTTCCGGGATCTTATACGTGAACGGAAACGAAGTTCCTGAATACCCCTTATCAGGGTATATTTCTGCAAGTACATAATCTCCGGCTGGAACATCAAAATGTTCAAGGTCACTTCCGCCCGCTGTTTTCCATACAATCTTTCCATCTTTAACTGACACTCCTTCCGCTAGTTTTACTGTCATGTCTTTATTCCAAAGCTCGAAAACAAATCCGTCCTTAGTATCGTCTTTATCAGTTACATCCTTATCTGCAGAAAATTCGCCGGACAGCTTATTGTTCTCACACTTAAAGGAATAGGTCTTCTTCGAATCAATACCTTCTGTCTTGAACTTATACTGATATGCCGTATCACTGATCTTCGTCCAGCCTGAATCGTTGGTATACTCAAAATCAATAGTGTTTCCGTCGATGCACTTGAATGCTTCGTCCTTTTCGAATTCTTCAGTCACAACATATTCGGTGCTGTACTTGATGGGAAACGCATCTAATGTCCACTTATTGCCAAATGCGTCGTACCAATTCCATGAGCCATCAGAGAACTTGTATGTGGCTACGGGCTTCTCACCTTCGGTAACGGTAAATACCGTTGATCTGATATCGAAAGCAGTCGTCGTTATCTTCTCGAGGGATATACTGCTGCCTTCCGTAAAAAGTCCTGAGCCTTTGCCTCTTCCGGCTGTGGAATCTTCAGTCTCCATATTTGTTATAAGCACCACATCAGATCCTGATGCATATGAGTAATCGTTCTTTACCGTCTGATACATCACGCTTCCGCCAATCTTTTCAACGGAATACTCAAGCTTTCCTTTGGATCCGTCAGTCCCTGTGAGCTTTATGTGAACGGCATATCCGGCCGTATCGATGAATCTGTATACATCAGGAAGATTACCTTCCTGATCTTTGAGGCTGTGCTTTGTGCCGTCAGGAAGTATCACTCCGTCAGGCGCCGTAGTCTCTTGTATGTAGACAGTATTCTCATAGTTTCCTGACAGGCCGTCTGATTCAGTCAGCTTGAACTTCTGCCTGGTGTAAACAGAATTATTCAGCGCAAAGTAATCCGTATAGATGCCGTTCCCGTCTTCATCACGCAGTTCGCCTATCAGAGCATTCAGATCAGGATCACTAAAGACAGAAAAGATCGCTCCTGTGTAGTTGATGCCAGAAGGATCTCTTTTATCCAAAGTAAAGCCAACATAAGCAACATCAACTAATCCCGTAGCCTTAAGCCCCATAAATCCGGTAAAGCTTCCTTTGCCGGATTCCGATGAACTGCTCGCAAGAGACTTCTTGAGAAAATATCCTGATGTGGAACTCGCTGTCCAGTGCATTGCAGTGCCATTCTCGATTCCGGCGTAGATCGTTATGTGCTGGGCATTTGTCTTATCGTTATTGTCATTCCACCATAAGATCATGTCGCCGGGTTTAAAGCCGTATTTGTTGATGATGTTGATCCACTCATCGTTCTGAATGCCCTTCGTCCCGTTTGTCTCAAAATTCGAAAAACGGTTTTCGGCCGGCTTGATGCTCCTTGTCTTAAGGATGCCATTGGTAAAGCTCGACTTGATCCCGGCAAATCCCGGCCTTTCAAAGCCATACTTATCAGGTGTTCCGCCGCCTGAATAAGACAATGTCTTCTTGCCGTATGAACCGGATGTTCCGGTTATCTTTGCCGTCTTAAGAGCGACACTGTATGCAAGGCTAACAGATCCCGCGCAGTCAATGCCGTTCCAGCCGCCACCGCCCCACTGGTATTTGACACCGTCCATCTTCTTGCATGCAGCAAGGATAGCATCTCTGAAAGCCTTCTCGCTCTTATATCCGGCAGCTTTTGTGTTTTTCTCGGTTACCAGTGCATTTGAACTTATTACAGCGGCATTGACGGTTTTTCCAATAAAAAACGGCAACGTGCATATCGCAACAGCTGCCGTTAACAGACCGGATATTATCCTGGATCTGATTTTATTATGCCGTTTATATCTCACGATGCTTCCTCCACCTGGTCTTCAACACGCTCGATAGATCCGTCCCCGATGTTGTATTTGTAGATGCTGTCAGACAATCTGTCGGATGTTCTTACGTGCTCACTATTTGTCTCCCTGACAAGGCTTATCAGCTTTGAACTCTCTGAAAATGTCTCGGTCGATAAGACGACAAGGTCATGAACTGATGAAGGCAGGATATAACAGTCGGTTCCGATGTTCTTTACCACCCTCTTGATCACGTCCTTATAAAGAAGCGCATTAGCACCGAAGAATTCATATTCATTGCTTATCACATAAACTCTTTCCTTCTGGGGAACATCGTCCATGCCTGCAAAAGAATTCTCGACATCCTTATCCGTCGCGCCCCAGCGTCTCATCATGCGGCTCATGGTCTCTTCAATCCTCTCGCTCTTAAACGGGAATATCTTCTTCGTATTCTTCTTGGCAAGGCTGTATAAAAGAGCCTCAGTAAGGTCTTCGACGTTGGCAATGTCATGAGTGATGAGGAATCCGGAGACACCATGCTCATCGACATTTACGATCACTCTGTAAACGATCGACAGATCCATGAAATCCCTGTGCGGGCAAAGGCTTATCATCTCCTGATTCTCCTTGGTGTTTACGATCTGGAAGACGATCTTCTCCTTCATCGCTGCAAAATCAAGTTTCATAACGTCTTCAGGCATGTACTTGAGGGACTCTTCCAGGTAGATTGCCTGATTTGCCATGACCTTCTCGAAAGAATTGCAGTCAAGGTACTGATCGTACATTCTTTCCATATAGAATGTCGGACTGCAGTAGGATCTGGTCTTTCCCTTAGGCTTAATGACCACGCCGGTAAGGCAGGTATTAACCTTGGGGACTTTTCGGAGCTCTAATTCACAGTCCTGATATTTCTCAGGCATGTAATCCAAAAACTCTCTCATAACTCTCTTCTTGAAACTCTCGTAATCCATCATGTTCTGTTCCTCCGTATGAAAATTTAGCCATAAAAAAACGCACCCCTTAAAAAGGATGCGTTCATTCATTTGCAGTTTAAGTGTAGTAGGTTTTCCAGTCTCATTCAATAGCCAAAAGTCTCAATTTTGGCACCTAAAAATCACATTTGCGATAGCCCGATTGGCCTGAAAGCCTTTATCTGACTGCGTTACACGGATTTCGTAATTGCGATTAAGAGCATTCCGGATTTTATGGAAATTGAGATCTTTTTTGCGGACTTTTTCGGATGGTTCGAAAAAGAAAAAGAAGAACCTGCCGTAAGATCAGCTTCTGTAAGCGGATAGTAAAGGCCTTTTGTCGTTACTCCCTTAACTTTCTTGCCGAAGTTCCAAGGTATCAGGGATACTGCAGCGTTGCCTTCATAGGAAGTTACATCAATCTGCACCTTATCTTCACCTGTCAAAGGATAGCAGTAAGTAACGCCGTCCGTAACAACGATATCCCGTCCTTCGGATTTAAGCTTCAATGCTATACCGAGATTTGCGATAACATGGTCGATCCTTGCTGATATCGGGCATACGAGAGTGACCTTATCGCCTTTTTCAGTCTTGTTAAGAGCTATCTCAGTGTCTGTCCAGTCCTTCTCGACAGGATAATGCTCAGTAAAGACAGTATTCTTTTGAGCGAACTTAAGACCCTTCGCGGATATGGAATCCATATCGCCAATGAGGATATCAGGAACAATATTCAGGCGCGCAAGATGATCACAGCCTGAATCACAGGCTATTATGACCTTCTCTTCTTTTAGATCTGAAAGGCTCCTTATAAGTTCAGAAGCTTCATCAGGCAGCGGCCCGCCCGTTACGATAATGTAGCGCATGACTTGAGATCTTCAATCGCCTTGGCAGGATCTTCGGCATTAAAGACAGTGCTTCCTGCAACAAATAATCTGGCACCTGCATCGTAGACTTCCTTTACATTGGAAAGCGTGATGCCGCCATCAACGGAAATAATCGTATCTGCGCCCTGATCGTCTATAGCTTTCCTGAGCTTGGCGATCCTCTCATTTGAAGAAGGCAGATATCCCTGTCCGCCAAAGCCCGGATAAACGGTCATGATAAGGATGATGTCGACCTTGCCGATGTAAGGAAAAACCTTCTCGACAGGTGTATCAGGATGGATCGAGATGCCTGCTGAACACCCAAGAGCCTTGATGTCGGAAATAAGCTTATCGGCATCATCAGTGCACTCTAAGTGGAATGTGATATTGTCGGAACCTGCATCTGCGAAAGCCTTGATATACTTCTCGGGATTGGTGATCATGAGATGCGTATAGAACTTCATGTCCGTATACTTGCGGATCGACTGGATGACCGGAATACCGAAAGAAATGTTATTTACGTAGTGTCCGTCCATAACATCGATATGGAGATATTCGGCATTGTTCTCAACAGCCTTGATATCTCTCATCAGGTAACCGAAATCGGCAGCAAGTATAGACGGTGCTATCTCAATATCTTTCATTGCTTTCTCCTATGCTTGTAATTGTTCCTATTATCGTAAAGCTCCGTGTAAAAGCTCTTGTATCGTTCATAGCGGCCTTCATCTATCAGGCCTTCAGATAAGGCATTCCTTACGACGCAGCCGTCTTCTTTCCTGTGTGAGCAGTCATCGAACCTGCAGCCTGTCGCAATAGAAGTTATCTCAGGATATCCGTAAAGCACATCCCTGTAATCGACGCCCTGGTCCTCTAATGACAGAGAAGTAAATCCTGGAGTGTCGCAGATAAAACCGTCTATAAACTCGTGAAGTTCAACATGCCTTGTCGTATGCTTTCCGCGCTTGATCTTGGCGCTGACTTCACCTGTCTCCATCAGGTCATATCCTAAAAGAGAATTGCAGAGCGTGCTCTTGCCGACACCCGAAGGTCCTGCAAAGGCAGCAATTCCATCACCTATTATATCCTTAAGATCACTTTTGGTAAGTGGCTTATCAGGTGAAGATAGAAGAACTTCATAACCTGCCTTCGTATAAACTGAACAAAGCCTCTCACCGTCATCTTCATTAAGGTCGCTCTTAGTGAATATTATGACCGGCTTGATGTCATTTAACGAGCATACAAGGAGCATCTTATCGAGCAGTGTAAGGTCCGGCTCAGGGTTCGTCACAGAGAATGTAAGAAGCATTACCGACAGATTTGCCACAGGGGGCCTTGCGATAAAGCTTACGCGCTCAGAGATATCCGTAATGACATAAGGAATATCCGGATCGCCTGACGGCATTATGGATACCCTATCGCCAATGGCGGGCTTTATTCCTTTAAGTCTGAACTGGCCTCTTGCAGCGCACTGGACATAACAGTTTTTGCCGTTGTTTTCGAAGCGGACGGTGTAAACACCGCCCACGCCTTTGGTTATTACGCCTCGAAAAGTCTCGACATCTGCCATCTGCCCTTTACCTTAACCGTTGTTGCCCTGATTCTGGCCGGGATCCTGCGGATTAGGATCGTCTCCGCCCGGATTCTGATCCGGCGGCGGAACAGGTGTGTTCGTAGGCGGAGGCGGAACAGGAGTATCCGTAGGCGGTACCGGTGTATTGGTCGGGAGTGCCGAGAATACAGCTGTATACGAAGTGCTCTCCTTAACTACGAATGTGAAGTTAGGTGTGTAGCCTACGATATTGCCTAAAGAGTCTACCCAGTATTCGAACTTGAATCCGTTAGCAGGTGTAGCTGTGAGCGTTACCTGTGTATTGAGATCATATGTGCCGGAACCTGATACGGTACCGCTGCCCTTCATGAAGACCTCGACTACAGCCTGAGGAGGTGTAGGAGTAGGCGTACCGCCGTTCTGGTAGTCTTCCTTGGTACCAACGAAGAGCTTGACTGAAGACTTTCTTCCTACTGTTGTGCCTGCTACAGGGTTAGTAAGGATTACGTACTGCTTCTTCGCATCAAGAGCGAGAACTTCAACTGAACCTTCAACTGTGTAATTGAGGTTAGCATCTTCAAGCTTCTTCTTAGCCTCGGCTACTGTATTTCCGACTACATCAGGAACGACTGATGAAGTAGGCTCAGTAGCGTAGACGATGATTACTGTCTCACCTCTTAAGAGCTGTGTGCCTGCTTCAGGCTCAGTCTTAATGACGATACCGGCTTCATACTTGTCTGAAGGCTCCAGACGGAGAACAGGCTCAAGACCCAGGTTCTTAAGGGATCTGAACGCATCCTGATAGTTAGCGCCGGCATATTCCTGCAGGATAATGGATTCGTCAGCAGAAGATACCGTGATGACAAGAGGGTTGAGTCTGTTTGTTGTAGAGATAACAACGCCTTCCTTAATGCTCTGTGCGATAACGATGCCGGGTTCCTTATCGGTAACCTTGTATTCGATCGTATAGTATACCTGTGCAGCATCGAGTCTGCCGATGACTTCATCAGCCTTAAGACCGACATAGTTCTCGACTGTATAATCTGTATTTACCGTGATCTCCGTCGCATTTCCTACAGCTCTAATAACAAGGATTCCGATACCGATAAGAACGCCGATGATTACAACGATGATGAGAGCCAAAAGAACATTATCCCTGAATCTGGAGATACGTCTTGCCTCTGCACTTCTCTCGATCTCAGTGATCTTCTCATATTCAGGATCCTGTCTGAAAGAAATGGTGGTATCTGAATTAACTACCTTATCGGGCACATTGGAAATAACACCATAAACGCCGTTAGGATCAACGAGCAAAGAGTCGAGCTCTGTTACGAGCTGACGCATTGTCTGATAACGTCTCTCAGGGCTCTTCTGCATACATTTTGCAATGATGGAATCAAGACCCTTCGGGATGCCCTGCATGAGAGATGAAGGAACCGGAGGTGTCTCCTGAAGGTGCTTAACTGCGATAGCAACATTGGAATCACCGTCGAAAGGAAGTCTTCCTGTAACCATCTCGAAAAGCGAGACGCCCAAAGAATAAATATCTGACTGAGGTCCTACATTACCGCCTCTTGCCTGCTCGGGCGAGAAGTAATGAACTGAACCCATCTGTACGCCTGTCATCGTGATCGTTGTGGATGAAGCGGCACGTGCGATACCGAAGTCCGTGATCTTTGCAACACGGTCACGGGAGATGAGAATGTTCTGAGGCTTGATGTCTCTGTGAACGATTCCGTTCTGGTGAGCGTAATCCAATGCAAGACCGATCTGGATAACGATCGGGACTGCATTTCTCCAGTCGAGGTGACCATTCTGGTTGATAAGGTCTTTTACCGTGATGCCTTCGATATATTCCTGAACGATATATCTGAAATTGCCTTCGTGTCCTACACCGTAAACTTTAACGATATTTGCATGATTCAATGAAGCAACGGATTTAGCTTCAGCGTCGAATCTTCTGATGAACTCATCGTCTGACGAGAACTCAGGCTTAAGGATCTTGATGGCAACGTTTACGCCGGTATTCATATCGATTCCGAGATATACATTAGCCATACCGCCTGAGCCTATGAGCTTGACGATCCTGTACTTATTCGCAAATATCATGCCCTCCGGGCCGTGAACCTGATTTGCCATATTATCTCCTTATAATTCGGTTACGGGCTCTGCCCTTACTACTGTAACCGTAATATTATCTGTGCTTTGTCCTTCGAGCGCCTTAGCTATCAGCTTGCTGCAGATGCTCTCAGGTTTGTTCCTTTCCATAGTGCAGGACCTGAAATCCTCGTTGCTCATGTAGGAATAAAGTCCGTCTGAGCACAGGAAGACCAGATCACCGTAACTTATATTATAACTGTAAACATCAGGATTAAGATACTGATTCTCCCCTACGACCTTAAAGAGCCTGGATCTGCCCGGATGGTACTTGGCCTCATCTTCTGAAAGAAGGCCCTGTTTTACGAGTTTTCCAGCTTCATTGTGGTCTTCGGTGAGCTTTATGAGCTCTGATCCGTGAAGGAGATATCCTCTGGTATCGCCGATATGTGCGATCGTAAGCTCGGTTCCCTTTAAAAGAGCGACCGTAAGAGTCGTGCACATGCCCATACGTTCCCTGTTTTCGAGGCAGTCGTGAAGGATCATGATATTGACTCTGTTGAAAATAACCTTAAAGAACTGCGGCAGTTCATCCTTGCTGTCGATAAAAGCAAGACTGTCCTTTAAAGCAGCCAAAACGCCGTTTACCGCGATCTTGCTGGCAATCTCACCACAGCATTCGCCGCCGACACCGTCTGCAACGACCATGCAGAAATAATTGCCTATGTTCGCATAAGCAAAGCTGTCTTCGTTTGTATCCCTTGCGGGACCTTTTTCAGACATTCCGTAAGCTAACATCTTTCTGCCTCTATTGTTCCCCTTCTGAGCTGTCCGCATGCGGCCATGATGTCGCTGCCCATCTCACGCCTGATAGTAGCATTTATACCGCCGGATTCAAGGATATCCCTGAATTGCTTTACTTTTGCCGGAGATGACGACTGGAATATCGTGCCGGGCACCTTGTTCATGGCAATGAGATTTACATGATAAAGTCCGCCCTTCAATAGCTTTACGAGTTCTGAAGCGCACTGCGGAGTATCGTTAATACCGGCCATAAGACTGTATTCGAATGTGATCCTTCTGTTTGTAGCCTTCGTATATTCTTTGCATGCCTTCATGAGCTGCTCGATTGAATATGCCTTTGCTACAGGCATGAGCTTCTTTCTGAGTTCGTCGTTAGGTGCGTGAAGTGATACCGCAAGGTTTACCTGCAGGCCTTCTTTAGTGAATTCCTCAATCTTGGGGACAAGTCCGCATGTTGATAAAGTGATATGTCTTGCGCCTAAGTTCAATCCTTCAGGATCGTTTGCAAGCCTTATGAAGCCCATGACATTCTCATAGTTATCGAAAGGCTCACCGATGCCCATTATCACGACGCTGTGTACCCTCTCACCTAATTCTTTCTGTGTTACGGAGACCTGTGCGAGGAGTTCTCCTGAAGAGAGGTTTCTGCCGAATTCGATCTTAGCGGAAGCGCAGAAAGCACAGCCCATCCGGCATCCTGCCTGGGACGAAATGCATACGGAGATTCCAGTCTTATATCTCATCGCAACAGTCTCGATTATGTTGCCGTCGTAGAGCTTATATACGAACTTCTCGGTGCCGTCCAACTTGGAGATAAGATGCTCTTTTAATTCGAATCCGCCGAAAATAAAGTCTTCTTCGAGCATCGATCTTACATTTTTGGGAACATTCGTCATGTCATCAGTGGAAACAACACCTGATGACAGCCACCCGTAGATCTGCGAAGCGCGGTATTTAGGCACACCCCGTGATTCACACCAGGCTGTAAGCTCTTTAAGATTTAGATCCAGACAGAACTTATCCTTCAAGATCAATCTTCCTTTCTGTCTCTTTCCATGCGGCAGATAAAGAATCCTTCGCACTTGTCTTTATTGGGAAGGAGCGTGATCATGCCGTTTGCGACACTTTTCTCTCTTTCCTCATCCATATATATTCCTTCAGGAAGATACTTATCTATCGGAACAGTATGGTACTTACGGTGTTCCGAAAGGAAAGTCTCTACCTGATTCCGGTTCTCGTCGGAATTAAGAGTGCATGTGCAGTAAATAAGTGTTCCGCCGGGACGGACCATTTTCGCAGCATTCTCAAGGATCGAATACTGCAAAGGAAGAAGCTCATCAAGTTCTTTGTAAGTAAACTTATCCCTGATATCGGGCTTTCTTCCCAAAAGACCCAGGCCGCTGCAAGGAACATCGCACAAAACGATATCGTAAGTCTTCTTAGATTCCTTATCATCTTCGCTGATATTGGAAGCGTCTGCCAAGACTGTCTTGATCGATGTAAGGCCTAAACGCTTGCAGTTGTCCATGATGAGCTCTAATCTGGACTCATTGATATCAACGGCACAGATATTGAGGTCATCCCTGCACATCTGTGCCATATGGGTGGACTTTCCGCCCGGAGCTGCGCAGCAGTCAAGGATCCTGTCAGCGACTCTCGGATGTGCAACGTGTGATGCGAGCATAGCTCCCTGGCCCTGAACGAACATTCCGTACTTATTGAAGCACTCGGAATTCTCAAGACCGTTAAGGCCACCGGTAATCTCAACGCAGTCAGGAATGAAGCCGCCCTTAACAGCAGTGATTCCTTCCTTCTTAAGTTCTTTGATAAGAGTATCCTGATCGACCTTGTGGGCATCAAATCTTACGGTAATATTCAGGGGCTCTAAGAATGCCTTGCCGATCTCGAAAGCTTCCTGCTTACCGAAATCCTTCTTCAAAATGCCATAGATCTCAGGCTTTAATGCAACCCTGATACCGGGCTTGAACTGATCGAGATAGCGCTTGGCTTCAGGAGCTTCAGTGAACTTTCTCAATACTGCATTTACATAACCTGATGCTTTGTGATTGTACTTTTTTGTGATCTCAACGGAAGCATCAACTGCTGCATAAGCAGGAATGTTGTTGCCGAACTGGATCTGCCAGACTGCCATTCTGATTGCAGTCCTGGAGACAGGATCCATGAGTTCTGTCTCTTCCTTGGTGATGTGTCTGATAAGAAAGTCGATAGTAAATGTATAAGTCAGAGTTCCATAGAGCATTGCCCTTGCAAAATCGATCTTCCTGCCTTCAAGGCTTGCGATCTTATCTGCTTTCTTTATTACGAGATTGGAATAAGCATCCTTCTCATATACCCAGTAGAGCATGAGAAAGCATAATTCCCTTTCATTGTCTTCGGCAATTAATCTCTGCAGGTCTTTCTTCTTATACGTAATATCGTCAGACATAAGACTGCTCCTACATTACCGGGTTTCCTACGGTGAAATTATGGGCGCAGTCTCTGGAAGCCAGTCTCTTGCCGCCCGGAACCTGCAGTTCCTTTACCTTAAGAAATCCCTTGCCGCACTTAACAATAAGGTTCTCACCTTTTGCTTTGACCACGATTCCCGGCTCAGCATCCAAAAGATCTGCCGGGATCAAAGTCTCGTCCTCAACTACTTCTGAATCAAGTACTTTAAGCTTGTTATCGCCCTTCATTACAAAAGCACCGGGCCATGCACTCAAAGCTCTTACTCTGTTATGAATATCAATAGCGTCCTGATCCCATGTAAATTCGCCTTCCTCAGGTCTTATCGGAGGACAGGAAGTTGCAAGAGAATCGTCCTGCTTTGTGGATGTAAGTTCTCCTGCTGCCCAAGCATCGATGATTGACGGTAGTTTATCAGCACTTGCAATAGCAAGCCTGTTCATGAGTGATTCCGTGTGTTCATTGGGATCTATCGCAACTTCGATCTTATCGATGATGTCGCCTGTGTCCATGCCGACATCCATCTTCATGAATGTGATGCCTGTGACCTTGTCGCCTTCCAATACTGCGCGCTGAACAGGTGCAGAACCTCTTCTTGCAGGAAGAAGGCTTCCGTGGCAATTGATGCAGCCGTACTTCGGAAGATCAAGAACTGCCTTAGGCAGGATCTTACCGTAAGCTGCAGTAACGATGAGATCAGCGTTATATGAAGAAAGCTTCTCGAGAGCTTCTTCGGTCTTCAATGTGTCGGGCTGATATACCTCAATGCCGTTATCCTGTGCCAGAACCTTTACCGGAGGTGCAGTAAGGATATGCTTGCGTCCTACGGGCTTATCAGGCTGGCAGAGTGCAAGAACGACATTATAGCCGCCTTCGATAAGTGCCTTGAGATTCGTCTCCGCGAATTCAGGCGTTCCCATGAATATTATCTTAAGATCACGCCTGTCCATATTATCAGTCCTCAGAACTTTCTGTCTTATAGATCTTGCCGTCAACGGATTTATCAATGAAGAGAATACCGTTCAGGTGATCGTTCTCGTGGCAGATGCATCTTGCAAGAAGGTCATCAGCTTCGAGTTCAAACTCGTTGCCGTTACGGTCAAGAGCCTTAACCTTGATGTGTGAAGGTCTTTCAACCTCGCATGTCTTGCCGGGAACAGAAAGGCAGCCTTCGTTATCTATCTGTGAACCTGATGCTTCAAGTATCTCAGGATTGATGAATTCGATAAGCCCGTGCTCATCACCTACATCAACGATGAATACTCTTCTTAATACGCCAACCTGGGGAGCAGCAATACCGATGCCTCTTCCCTCAAAATACATAGTATCAGCCATATCATCCAGAAGCTTAATGATCCTGGGTGTGATCTCTTCTACCGGTCTGCTCGTCTTGCGGAGCAGCGGATCGCCTTCTAATACCAAATTTCTTAAAGCCATATTATGGCCTCCAATCCATATTTTTCCTCATATATTATAAATTAATATATAATACAAACAAGTGCCGAAGATTTACTCCGGCACTTGCTGTTTTTAGTCTAAATTGTCTATGAAATATCAAAGATCCCAGGAGCTTATATATTTCTTCTGCTCTTCAGTAAGTTCATCGATCCTGATACCCTTGGTTTCCAGAAGTATCTGAGCAACTCTGTTATCGATGACTTCGGGTGTCTGATATACGTCGATAGGAAGCCTTCCGTTATTTGTTGCAATATACATAGCTGACTGCGCCTGCAGGGCAAAGCTCATGTCCATGATCTCAACAGGATGTCCGTCACCGGATGCGAGGTTAACGAGTCTTCCTTCAGCGATAACGCAGACAGTATTTCCGTTCTTAAGCTTATAACCAATGATGTTATTTCTGAGTTCGGAACTCTCAACACATATTTCTTTAAGCTCAGCAACACTTACTTCGCAGTCGAAATGTCCTGCATTGCAGCATACCGCGCCGTCCTTCATGGCCTCGAAATGTCTTCCTACGATTACATCCTTGCAGCCTGTAACGGTAACGAAGAAATCACCTAACGGAGCTGCCTCATCCATGGTCATGACCTGATAGCCTTCCATGATCGCTTCGCATGCCTTAACGGGATCGATCTCAGTAACGATTACCTTGGCGCCAAGGCCCTTTGCCCTCATGGCAACGCCTCTGCCGCACATGCCGTAACCTGCGACAACTACGGTCTTTCCGGCTACTACAAGGTTCGTTGTAGCCATGATCGCTGTCCACACAGACTGGCCTGTTCCGAATCTGTTGTCGAAAAGGTGCTTGCATCTCGCATCGTTAACAGCGATCACAGGATAAAGGAGCTTATTCTCACCCTTAAGGATCTCAAGTCTGTGAACGCCTGTTGTCGTCTCTTCACAGCCGCCAAGCACATTTGCAGCCATATCCTTTAATTCTGAGTGCAGGAGCAAAGCAAAATCGCCGCCGTCATCGATTACGATATCAGGCTTAAATTCCAATGCTTTCTTAAGTCTTCCCCAGTAATGTGCTTCGTCATCGCCGTGTACGGCATAAACATTCATGATGTCAAGAGAAGCAAGACCTGCGGCAACTTCATCCTGCGTGGACAAAGGATTGCAGCCTGTAAGGGCTACTTCTGCACCGCCCCTTGCAAGGGCTCTGGCAAGGCACGCTGTTTTAGCTTCTACGTGTACTGATACTGAGATCTTCATTCCGGCAAAAGGCTGCTTTTCGATCAGTTCTGCTTCGATAGCTCTTAATACAGGCATATTGCGGTATGCCCACTCGATCTTCTCGAGGCCCTTTGATGCAAGAGCAATATCTCTTACTTCGTAATTGAATTTACCCATTCGTAATTATTCCTCTCAAATATTGATTCTGTTAACAAACTCTTTTACAAGCGCGCAGCTGTTCTCGGACGCCAATGAAGCATTGTCCAGGACTTCCTGTTCCGACAAAGGATTACCGGAAATACCTGCTGCCATATTGGTAATGCAGGACATTGCGGCAACTCTTATTCCCATATGAGATGCAGCAATAGCTTCAGGCACAGTAGACATTCCGACACAATCGGCACCCAAAATGCGAAGTGCCCTGATCTCTGCAGGAGTCTCATACTGCGGACCCTTTGAATAGGCATAAATACCGCGGCTTATCCTGATATTGAGGTCTCTTGCACTGTTAACAAGAGTATCTGTAAGTTCAGGATCGTATACATGGCACTGGTCCGGGAACCTTGTGCCGAACTCAGCGATATTGGGACCTCTTAAGACAGGTTCGGCATTGAAAGAGAGATGGTCGGTAATAGCCACTAATTCGGGCACTTTCATCTCAAGATTGATACCGCCTGACGCATTGGTCAGAAGAAGGATCTTAACACCCAATCTGCCCATTACCCTGACATAGAAAGTAACGGTCTCCATGGGATAACCTTCGTAGTAATGGAACCTGCCGTTCATCATGAAAACAGGCTTGCCGGAAAGGTATCCTGCGATAAGGGATCCCTTGTGACCGGGAGCTGTTGATACCGGGAATCCGGGAATATCCTTATAGGGAATCTCTATGGCGTCCTCAGCCATCTTTGAGAGCGGACCTAAACCCGAACCGAGCACGATACAAACAGCAGGAAGCGTTCTGTCAGACAAAACGCTCCTGATATAATCAGCAGCGCCGTCTACACGTTCAATAAATTCTTTAGTATCTGTAATCATAGGACAATTATAATATTTATTTTTTATTTTCGCGATTGAATATACGGCCAAAAATCATAACATAAAAAACCGGGCCGGCACTCGATATGCCAACCCGGTAAATTTTTTAAATCTTAAGGTTTAAGAATTACTTCTTACCGCAGCAATCCTTATACTTCTTGCCTGAACCGCAAGGGCACGGATCGTTTCTTCCGACCTTTGAAGAATCACGCTTGACAGGTGCCTGAGGTGCATTATTGCCTGCAGAACCCTCGATACGCTTGGATGCTGACTGAGGTGTTACAGCTGCTGCACTTGCGTGGCTCTCCTTAATCTCCTTGACCTGGGGCTTAGCCTCGATATGAGTCTCAGGAGTGAATCTTGCCCTCATGATGAACTTAACAGCATCATTCTGGATGTTCTCGTTCATCTCTTCGAACATTGCGGAACCTTCGAGCTTATACTCAACAACAGGATCGTGCTGACCGATACTTCTCATTCTGATGGAGTTGGAGAGCTGATCCAATGCATCGATGTGATCCATCCACTTGAGGTCGACTGTTCTTAAGAGGATCTGACGCTCAGCTTCACGGAATACTTCCTTGGTGATCTCATTCTCCTTCTCTTCAACAAGAGCCTTCGCTTCATCAGCGATATTAGCCGCAAGCTCATCACAGTCAGGGATATCCTTGCTGCTGTCCTGAACGAGGAGAACTGAAGGAAGCTGACCGAAGATCTCTTCGAGCATCTTGCCGAGAGAATATCTCTCAGTTGTTGTGATCTTGCCGTCAAGAGCAAACTGGTTGCAGACTCTGGAAGCTACACGCTCGATCATCTGGAGGTAGATTCCGTGTACGTCCTCACCCATGATGACCTGTTTTCTCTGATCGTATGTGATTGTTCTCTGAACGTTGTTTACGTCGTCGTATTCGAGGACGGACTTACGTGCTGAGAAGTGCATTGCTTCAAGCTTCTTCTGTGAGCTGTCGATAACCTTTGTAAGTGATCTTACCTGGAGCTCCATATCGTCTTCGATACCAAGGCTCTCATAGATAACGGAAACTCTTTCACCACCGAAGATTCTTAAGAGGTCATCTTCAAGCGAGAGGAAGAACTTGGATCTTCCGGGGTCACCCTGACGTCCTGCACGTCCCTTCAACTGGTTATCGATACGTCTTGATTCGTGACGCTCTGTACCAACGATGTAAAGACCGCCTAATTCTCTTACTTCTGCAGCCTCAGGAGCGAGCTCTGCCTTGTACTTGCTCTCAAGGTCGGAGAATCTCTTTCTTGCCTCAAGGATAAGCTCGTCATCTGTCTCGTTGTGAGCTGTTGATGCAGCAATGAGGTCTTCTGTATAACCTAATCTTCTCATCTCCTGCAGAGCCATGAACTCAGCGTTACCACCGAGGATAATATCGGTACCACGGCCTGCCATGTTTGTAGCGATAGTAACAGCACCCTTACGGCCTGCCTGGGCAACGATCTCAGCTTCTCTCATATGGTTCTTAGCGTTCAATACGTTGTGCTTGATTCCATACTTGGAGAAGATGCGTGAAAGGAGCTCTGACTTATCTACGTTAACTGTACCGACGAGTACAGGCTGGCCCTTCTCGTTAGCTTCCTTAACTGTCTTAAGGATAGCCGCATACTTACCGTTCTCAGTCTTGAATACTGCATCGTATTCGTCGATTCTTGCGATAGGTCTGTTTGTAGGGATCTGGATAACGTCGAGGTTATAGATCTGTCTGAACTCGGCTTCCTCTGTATAAGCTGTACCGGTCATGCCTGAGAGCTTTGTATACATACGGAAGAAGTTCTGGAATGTGATGGTAGCAAGTGTCTTATTCTCGTTTGCGACCTTAACGTTCTCTTTTGCTTCGATAGCCTGGTGGATACCGTCGCTGAAACGTCTGCCCGGCATAAGTCTTCCGGTAAAGTCGTCTACGATGATTACCTGACCGTCCTGTACGATGTACTGCTGGTCTTTCTTGAAGTTACCGTTAGCCTTCAAAGCGTTGTTGATATAGTGCTGAAGGTCGAAGTTATCTGGATCTGAGAGGTTCTCGATATTGAAGTACTTCTCTGCCTTAGCGATACCGTTTGCAGTAAGAACTGAAGTCTTAGCCTTCTCGTCTGTAACGTAGTCTGCGTCACCAACGAGTTCGTCCATATCGACCTTATCGTCTGTCTCGATAACCGTATACTGCTTCAAGGTCTTAACGAATGTATCAGCCTTCTGGTAAAGGTCTGAAGATTCTGTGCCTCTTCCTGAAATGATGAGAGGTGTTCTTGCCTCATCGATGAGGATCGAGTCGACCTCGTCGACGATAGCGTAATTTAATTCTCTCTGAGCGATCTGGTCCTTGCTTACGACCATGTTGTCACGGAGATAGTCGAAACCGAATTCGTTATTTGTTCCGTAAACGATGTCGCATGCGTACATGCTCTTACGATCCTTCATGGGGATATCGTGAATGATGAGACCGACGCTCATGTTAAGGAACTTGTAGATCTTGCCCATCCACTCGGAGTCACGCTTTGCGAGGTAGTCGTTGACTGTTACTACGTGAACGCCCTTACCTGTAATAGCATTTAAGTAAACAGGCATTGTAGCTACGAGAGTCTTACCTTCACCTGTCTTCATCTCGGCGATTCTTCCCTGGTGTAGAATGATGCCGCCGATGACCTGAACTCTGTAAGGCTTCATGCCCAGAACTCTCCAGGATGCCTCTCTTACAGTTGCGAATGCCTCAGGAAGCAATGAATCGAGTGATTCACCGTCTTCATATCTTTTCTTGAATTCAAAAGTCTTGCCTGCAAGGTCATGATCTGAGAGCTTTGAATACTCTTCCTCATATGAGAAGACCTTGTCTACAAGAGGATTGATCCTCTTAAGTTCGTGATCGCTGTGTGTGCCGAAAATGCTTTCAATTAATCCCATTTTGTCCGTTACCTTTATTGTTTTTGTTCGTTATTTTCTCCGGAAGCTTCCTTGAGTCTTTCAAGTGCCGTTCTGTATCCGCCTTCGGGATTTACATAGCAGTTCTTGACTCTCGAAATAGTCGTGGAGCTGACCTTCGTTGAAGATCTGGCCTTGCCACGAACCCTGCCGGTTGATTTCTTGCCGTCGCCAGCCTTGTCGGCTGAAGTTTCCTCTGCCGGTGAGATCTCTTTGATGATCTCCTCGTAGCTCTTCCCCTGTTCGATCCTTCTTACGATCTGCCAACGGTGAAGGAATGAGTGAAGCTCATTTATCGAGCAGAGATCCACAAAGAATTTATGCATCTCAGTGCTGTCCCTCATAGTCAGCATGGCGTTATAAAGATCTGTTAATTCCTCTAACTCACTTTCCGTAAAATGGTTGTCCTTAATGTCGTCCATCTTGTCCCCTTTTACCCGTAATTACGAAACGACTCTCAGGATATAGTCCCAGATCGGCTTGGCATATCCAAGATATACTGCCGCAAAGATAACCGTTGCAGCAAGCATGAGAAGAATGCCCAGAAGCAATCTGGAGAAGATAAGATTTGTCTTGGCTTTCCTAAGAGAGTCCCCAATTGAAAGAGACGCCGTCTTGTCGGTAGTGATTTTTGAATTAGCAAGACTCGGGCGTCTTACGCTGTTATTATGTCTCAATTTACATACCTCCAAACATACCAATACATAATAACAAATTATTATTTTTAATACAATAAAGGGGCAGGTATGTCAGTTGCTGTATCTTTCCGAGGTCCCGTACTCGCTGATATCGAGTATAACGCCCTGTACAAAGGCATATCCCTTGAGATTCTCGATGGTTTCCTTACCGATCGAGCCGGAGTTTTCAGGTATTATAACCTTAAGATGTCTGGAATCAACCCTGTCGACACTGTATTTTTGTCCGTTTATCGTGGCAGTCTGAGGTTCAAATCTTTTAAGGGACTTGATATCGGCCATTATCTTCTTTTCGATATTCTTGGTGTCCTGATAGTAAGGCGAAGTCAGATCGATGCTCCTTATGGCCGTAACTTCCCCGCCGTTGACCGAATCCACCACAGGGAAGGTCTTGGGAAGGTTGGCTCCGTACTTTTCCCTGAACGCATCTCCCCTGTCAAAATTATTAAGTGACCAGATACCGTCTTTATCCTCTTCCTGAGCCTCCTTATGTTCTTCCCCGTTGAGCATCAGGATGGGCTCGCCATAGAGCGGGATCACAGAATAAATGCTCCTGGTCTTCTTTCCAGCTATTGTCACGACCGAATAATCCGTAACCACCTCAATGATGTTATGTCTGTCGTTTACGGCGAAAAACACTTCTATCTCATCAGGTGCAAAGAATTCTGAGCCGCCGTTACGCTCGATAAAGGCTTTTCTAATCTGCTCTTCCATTGTTTTCGAGAACAGGCCCTGAAGGATAAGCTCCCTGATCGTGTGACCTGTCTTCTGATCGAAGCCCATGCCTGCGGACGCCACTTTCGCGATGACTTCGGCGCCTTTGGTATTCCCGATACCGAGATCAGGAAAAGCATTGACTGCTGAGGATACAAGATCACTTGCAGGAACAGAAACAGGATAAAGGAGCGCCATCTTCTCGCAAGTCTGCTCGACAGACCTTCTCATGAGGATATCCGTGCGGTAAAAATCTATGGCAGAAACGATCGAAGCAATAAAGACGATCGTGACGGTAAATGCGATCGCCGATTCCAAAGTCACTGAACCGCGCTTGTTTTTATATTTCATGTCAGGTTCTCCTTTACTCATAAAGCATGTATGACTTCGTGAGAGCATATGTCTGTCCCCTGTAATCCGCTTCCAGAGTCAGTCCCTTATAGAGTTTTCCGTAGTCCCTCTCAAGAACTGTGAGGCTTCTTTCTAGAAGCGTATCCAAAGGCACGCAAAGACTGAAAAGATAAAGGAAATCCCTGTAGTTAAAGGTAACGATCTTCTCGCGGTCATATTCGAAGATAACCGCCCTGCCGCCGTTAAGCACAGCGTAATACTCTTTGATTGCCTGAACGAGGGCGCAATAGAAAGTAAGACCGACTGCGATGATCCTGTAATCGATATTGACCGCGCCTTCGCTTACCGCGGTTATAATCGCTGATATTACCCTGGCAATAACCTCCATCGTGTTCCTGAACTTCTCATTGGCAAAGTCTTTAAGCATGCAGGATGCGACAAGGACGTGAACTATAAGGAAACTGACTTCCGCAGTGGCAGCTTCGGTTCCGCTGCCGGTAATTATGTATTCACAGTCAGCCTTTCTTTTTCCGTGAACCGAATCAAATGACGTGCCGTTGATCGAAGCATCACCTGAAGGTCTGAAATAGCAGTCAAAATTGTAAGCACAGTAATGCGAGGCGTTGCATTTGGTGATCATGCCGTTGGAGTTGTCAGATAATGCAGCATATGTTTTCTCGAGCCTGGAGACGGCTTTAAGGAGCGAATCAAACTCGGCCGCGTCGATCTTTATATTGATCCCGTAATCTTTGACCGCGTTCTTGTAATCCGAGCTTAACGAATCGATACTGTCTGCCTCTTCCGTGAGCTCATCGATATTAAGTGCATCTCCTGCTTTCGTGATCCATTCGGATGCAGATTCAGAGCCTGACAGTATCTTTGATACATACTCTGCGGCAGGACTCTTCATGAACTGTCCGACTTTCTGCAGTATTCCCTTCTTATCGAGCTCTAAGATCATGTCCCTGTAGCCTTGGACAACGCTCTTAAAGCCGATTCCGGTGCCTCTGTACCAGTAATACGAATTGATCGCTTTCTTTAAGTCTTCACAGGTAAATCTCTGTTTACCTGAAATATACAGCTCGGATCTGGATTCAAGGTCGTTTATCTCGAGAGCTTTCTCAAAACACTCGTTGTCGATTCCTTCTATCGAAAAGGCATAAATGCCGTAGATACTGTATAGCTGCCTGTTATAGTCGCTTAAGATGGTCTCGATCTGGTTCTTCAAGGCAACATTTACGCTTAAGGCATAATCAAGATTCCAGACGAACGAGAGATAAGTGCATTCGACAAGTACCAGCGCAGACATGATTATCGCCAGGAACATCGTTGAAGCACCATGTTTAGTTCTTGTTTTACGGTTAATTCTCCTCATCCGGGACCTCCTTTCCAGCCTGATCATTCGCAAGATCGAATGTTGTTCCATAGAACAGCCTGAAGTTATCCGAGATACCGGTAAGGAATGTGCAGAGCTTCTCGGGAGAAGCATCGTAACAGTCAACGCCCCTCACATTATTTTTGTATAGAACATCCCTGTCCTTTTCCATGTAAAAGAGTTCATTACCGCCGTCTTTTGCCGTTTGAAAAGAATCAAGGGCAATTGCTTCGGGACCTGCGATCATGAAAGCCAGAAGAACAAGGATAAGAGAAAAACAAATAGCTGATTCCAGTGAAGACATAAGGCACCTCCTTTTTGGGAGATTCTACAATGGAAAAGCCTTTGATTTACCATACAAAACTCGACAAAAACCGACAAAATCGACAAAAACAAACGCCCGTCAAAACGGACGTTTAAAACGGCTGTAACGCCTTTATTTATTGCATTTCAAGGATTATTTAAAGAAAGGATTTCTTTTCTATCCTATTTATAACAAAACCTAGAAAAAAGGATTGAACTTTATCTCGTCTCCGATGGTGGATCCGGGGCCGTGACCGGGATAGATCTTAAGGTCAGGATCGAACTTGCTAATCTTCTTTACAGACTCCATCATCAGCTTGGAAGATCCGCCCGGCATATCTGTGCGGCCTACAGAGCCGCTGAAAACAGTATCACCCGTAAACATCATCTTATCGCTGCCAAGATCTGCCAGGAAACATAAGCTTCCCATCGTATGACCCGGTGTCTCATAAGATTTGATCTCGATCCCGTCATCCTTATATACGGTCTGGCCATCTGTGCCGGCAAGATCAGTAAACTTGAAGCTATATAAAACTTCAGAACCTTCCATATAAGAGCAGTTCATGAAGCCGTTGGGCAATAGCTCACTGTCATTGCCGCTGAAGAAGACCTGAACAGACGGATATGCCTTGACCCAGTCACTGATGTATTTGATGTGATCGTGGTGGCCATGGGTCAGAAAGAGCGCTTTTACAGATGCCTCACCTTTGGAAAGACCTGAGATCTTCGTATAATCCTCCGCCCTTTCAGGAGAAACAGAAGGGTCAATAATATAAACACCGGACGAGCCGGTGATTAAATACATATTGGACTCTAACGGTCCTAAAGGGATACGGATCAGCCTGCTGTCCATTCGCGGTAATCAAGAGCACCGCTGTCAATGGCGGTAACTAAGATCTCGGCTGAAGCGATATTGGTAGCATAAGGGATCGTGTTCTGGTCGCATACGTCCAGAAGCTCGAAAGGATTGGACTCGCCTACCTGACGGCCGTCCCTCAGATAAATTACACAGTCGATTCCGTTATACTCAGCTCTGGAAGCCAATTGCTCAAAGCCGCTGGAATAATCTACTGAAAGACCTGAAACCTCCAGATCAGCAGCAGACTTAAGAAGTTTTGCAGTGTTATATACAGAGATGAGCTGATGTTTCTCAAGCAAAGGCTTGTAGGCAATGCAGAAGTTGACCAAAAGCTCGGTCTTCCTGTTGTCAGCCATCAAAACTATTTTCATCCGAAATCTCCCATTAAAACGATACTGAACAGATTGTACAATAGATTGTGTTTTTGAGCAACTAATTATTATTACAAATCAACAATCCGAAAATTGATGTTTTCACAAACATCTGATCTTTTATAAATTGTTTAACCACGGCTCCTTGAGTTTGAAGGCGGCAGATAGTCACCGACCATCGGATTGCCCTGGGGATATGTTGTCTTCAGCCTGTTCATCGGCTGGTTGAAATATGCAGCCATGATCTTTTTCGCGATACCTACTGAGGATGAACCCCACTTACCTTTCTCAACCACGAGAGCCAGAGCAACTTCCGGATTATCGTTAGGCGCATAACAAATGAAGAGACCATTAGAATACTCTTTACGTGAATCCTCGAATCCCGTCTCGGCCGTACCCGTCTTACATGCCATCTTGATCGGATATTCATCTCTGTTAAACGCGTTTCCGATCGTCGAATTGTAGTAGTAAGAACCGTAAGCGGCACTGATCATGGCCTTTCTTACAGCCTTGATGTTATCTTCTGAAATGCCGATATCAACAGATTCCTGCTGGCCTTCATAAAGGACAGTTCCGTCACTTGCGACTACCTTATCGACTACATAAGGCGTGCAAAGCTTGTTTGTGGCGATTCCTGCGGTATATCTGCAAAGCTGAAGGATCGTAAAGCAGTTATCGAACTGGCCGATGGAAGCCTGCGCCGTATTTGACGGGAACCATGTCTTATCGTAGACGGACTGTCTTGTAAGTCTCTTATTCTCACGGCTGGACATGACGCCTGAGATCTCGCCGGGAAGATCGATTCCGGACTTAACACCCAGACCGAATCTGTTTGCCATTGCAGATATATTGTCGATACCGGTACGGATACCGAGGATCATGAAGTAGATATTGCATGACTGAGCCATAGCATCATCAAGAGTAAGGTAGCCGTGACCGCCGTTAGGATACTCCAAACAACGGAACTTCCAACCGTCAACGTCATAAGGGCTCACACAGGCGATCCTTGTCTGGGTCGGCGTTATGGCACCGCTCTCTAATCCAGCCAGAGCCGTACAGGGCTTAAATGTTGAGCCGGGCGCATACATTGACATGATCGCACGGTTCCACAAAGGAAGGTCTGCTGCTGTGATCTCTTCATACGCATCTACACCAAGGTACCATTTAACCTGCTCTTTGGCCTGCTCGGAACCGTAGTTCTGCAGGATAAAGTCGTTCGGGTCATAGTTCGGATAAGAACCCATCGCGACGATGGCACCGGTATTAACATTCATCAGAACGAAAGCACCGGCTGACGCCGTCTTGAATCCTGAAATATCGGTTTCCTTCTCCTGAAGGATGTATTCCTTAAGAGCTTCCATTCCGACTTCCTGGATTCTCGAGTCGATCGTAAGGTATACTGTCGCGCCTTCAACCGGCTGCATACCGTAATTGTAAGGAACGAAAAGTCCCTCTTCACCATTCTTGGTCCAGATACTGTAAGGTGTTGTACCGCTGCTACCGTGCAGATATCTTTCCATCTGCGCTTCAACACCGGCTTTGCCTACAACGTCATCACTCGTATATCCAAACTGTGCAAGGCTGGAATATGAAACGCTCGAGATCTTGCCGCAGTAGCCTAAGACATGGCTCGCATAAAGAGCTTCCGATGAGTACGTTCTGGCATATTCCTTGCCTGCAACGATACCCATATAGTGATAGTTCTGCTCTTCAAATTTTCTGATAAGTTCATCAGGGACATCTGTAGCGATCTTAACCGGCGTACCCTTAATGAATGCCCAGTTATCGGAGAAGATCTGGTATCTGATCCTTATGATCCTGTACGCTTCTTCGATAGTATAGCTGTTGTCGATATTGAACTTGCGGCGCAGATAAAGGAAGAATACGTTCGGATCTGTCTTAACATAGTCGTCTGAGAAAGTAACGATAACGCCGGACGCATAGTCCTTAAGGTCGAAAAGATTCGCATCAGTCTGCCATTTTCTGATCTTAGCCTCTTCTTTAAGGAATCTGGCCTTCGGATCAAGAACGAAGTACTGGTCAAGATCTGACACGTGTATGCAGTGATACTGATCAAAAAGATAGGACAGCTCAAGGCAGAGAGAATTGAGCGAAGCATCGTCCAAATATGCATTGGCGATCATTACGCTGTTATATTCGTTAGTCGACGCGAGAAGGACGCCCTTGTTGTCGTAGATATTGCCTCTCGGTGCCTGTGACGAATACTGTCTGATGATACCGGATGAACTCTCGGAAAGTGTCTTCTGGTAGCCTGAGAACTGAAGCTGTATGGTCATGATGAGGATTATCACGCCAAATACCGAGAATCCTACGGCCAGAACGAGATATCTGTTGGTGAGGAATTTGAAGGCGCGTCTAAAGACCGAACCGGCGTCTGCCTTGTTCGCTTTTTCGGCATTATGGTCAAATGCACCGTAATCGTCTATCAGATTCCGAGCCATGTTCCACCACCCTTATTCTCAAGTATCTCATCATCCTGTTTTGTCTTCTTGAAAGACACAGGACCTAAAAATCTTATAAGTACGATCATCGGAATAGCCGTGACCGTGTTAAGCAGCAACTGCGGAAGGAATGAATATAAAAGCGCAGTCAGCGGCGAATAAATGCTTGTGTAAGATCCAGCAAGGATGCTCCATCCGTAGATAAGGAGATATCCCGCGATCTTGTAGCAGAATGTTGTAAAGATTACCGCAACGATCGAAAAAGGAATGTTCCTGTGCATTCTCCTCGTAAAGAAAGATGCTCCGATAATGCCGGCGGAAAAGAGCGTGAAAGCTCCGATAAATGCCGTAACTCTGACCTCTCCGTCAAGTCCGATAACTGCCGGAGGCGAGAAAACATCTCTTACGAGGCCGCATATGAAACCGACTAAAGCGCCGTCCCAGAAACCGTTGAAATAACCTGAAAGCACTACGAAAACAAAAGTCAGGTCTGCCACCTGCCCTAAAAAGCTGAACGAATCAGGGAAAGATACCTGTAACGAAGACAAAAGGAAGATGTAGATCGCATAAACGACCACCTTCCTGATCCTTGATCTTGTATTTTCGTTCACCAGACGCATGTATCAGGTACCCTGTGAAGCAGTAGGAGCTGTTGTCTCCTCAGGTTCTACATAAGGGATCATGATGAACACGTCCTCGAGCTTGCCGATCTGTGAATAAGGTCTGATCGTTGCTGTAACCTCCAAAGGATTGGAGTTATCAACTGATTCGACTACTCCGATCGGGATACCTTCAGGGAAAAGGCCGCCGTCACCGGATGAGACGATCTCCATTCCGGGTTCGAGACGTGCATCGGGATCGATATTCTTAGCAAGGCACAAGCCCCTGTTCTTGAGCTCGGCGTCGCCGTAGACCATGAATGTCGCACCGTTAACGGCATTAACCTTGGCTGCTACAGCAAAACCTTCGTGAAGGAGCGGCAATACTCTTGATTCAGTATCTGAAGTCTCGATAACTCGGCCGACCAGGTTCATCTCAACGTCGAGAACCGGGTAGGAATTACCTTCCTCAAGAACGATACCGTCTGCTTTTCCCGCATTAAGCCTGATCGTGGAGAACCATTCATCTGATTCTCTGGAAAGGATAGAAGCACCATAGATAACGTAGTTGCTGAACATATCCTTGATATGAAGCGCATCTTTAAGCTCTTCGTATCTGAGTGCAGCCTCTTCGTTCTGTGTAAGGTGATATCTTAAGTCCGCGATCTGCTCCTTGAGGGCTCTGTTCTCTTCCCTGATCGCAACACCGTCAGTAATAGCCGACCAGAAGTCGGTTATTGTATCGCCGGCTCTCTTAACGATCGACTGGGAAGGAGATCCCACGAGCTGAACGGGCTTAAGGAGATTCTTTACCGGACTTCCGGGAATCAGGCTCAATACAGCACCCGCTGCCAGTAAAAGCAGAACGATAAGTGCTATGAACCATTTGGACTTTAACAGCTTTTTCAAGACTATTCCCCTGACTTAAAACAGATCAGCCCTTCTTGCCGCAGCAGTTCTTGTACTTCTTACCGGAACCGCACGGACAAGGATCGTTACGTCCGATATGCTCGGAATGAGCCATATTGCTCTCACGATATTCCTTAGTGATCTCATTTCTCTTCTCTTCAGAGAGAATATCCTTCCATGCCTTGATGTTGAACAGCCAGTCAGCCTTTGCATCACGCATGTTGTAGTAAAGCTTCTCGTAATCGATGGAAAGATTAAGCTGGTAGTCATCGTCGATTGCATCCAGATCGATCTCGTCGCCGTTTGTAAGGCTGGACTTGATACCGTCGATGAATCCTACGAATACATCCATGGAATCCTTAGGGAACTCGAGCTTTCTTGCGAGCTCTGCAGCTGTACCGCTTAAGAATTCACCGTTGTCAGGATATGCACCGAGGATCTTCTCATAAGCAACCTTCTCGAGTGCATAGTAACGGTTGATGTATTCCATATATTCCTGTCTGTTGGAAGCGTCCTCTGACTTATCCATCCATGTCTTGTAATAACCCATTTTCAAATTCCTCCAAATTATTAAAGCTTAGAAGCTACAGCCTTAAGGAATTCCTCGGTTGTAACTGTCTTCTTGTTGTCGTTATCAAGGAGATTGTTGAGGTCGCCTGTGATGGTGCCTTCCTCAATAGTCTCGATAGAAGCCTTTTCGAGCTTGTCAGCGAAAGCCTCGAGCTCAGGAAGCTCGTCGAGCTGAGCTCTCTTTCTCAATGCTCCGGACCAGGCGAAAAGCGTAGCCATAGGATTGGTGGATGTTGTCTCACCCTTGAGGTGTCTGTAGTAGTGTCTTGTAACAGTACCGTGAGCTGCCTCATACTCGTAAACGCCCTTAGGTGAAACGAGAACGGATGTCATCATTGCCAGAGAACCGCAAGCAGATGCGAGCATGTCGCTCATTACGTCGCCGTCATAGTTCTTAAGAGCCCAGACAAATCCGCCCGAAGAACGCATAACTCTTGCAACAGCATCGTCGATAAGCGTGTAGAAATATGTGATTCCTGCAGCTTCGAATTTCTCCTTGTACTGTGTGTCGTAGATATTCTGGAAGATCTCCTTGAAACGTCCGTCGTACTTCTTGGAGATTGTATCCTTTGTAGCAAACCAGAGATCCTGCTTTGTATCCAGAGCATACTCGAAGCAGGAAGTTGCAAATGCAGTAATGGACTTATCTGTGTTGTACAGACCCTGAACAACGCCTGAGTCCTTATATTCAAAGATCGTCTGGCTCTCCTGTCTTCCGTCAGGATAAGTGAGAACAAGATCAGCTCTGCAGGGTTCTTCTACAAGGAACTCTGTGTCTCTGTAGACGTCACCGTAAGCATGTCTTGCGATTGTGATAGGCTTTTCCCAGCATGAAACGAAGGGCTTGATGCCTTTAACAAGAATAGGAGCTCTGAATACAGTACCATCGAGAATAGCTCTGATGGTTCCGTTAGGGCTCTTCCACATTGTGTGGAGGTTATACTCGGTCATTCTCTGAGCGTTAGGTGTGATAGTAGCGCACTTAACTGCAACGCCGAGTTCATTTGTCCTGTTAGCTGCATCGATAGTAACCTGGTCAGCTGTCTCATCTCTGTGCTTGAGGCCCAAGTCAAAGTACTCAGTCTTCAAGTCAACAAAGGGTAAAATGACGATATCCTTTATCTGCTTCCAGATAATTCTTGTCATCTCGTCCCCGTCCATCTCTACGAGAGGGGTTTTCATCTGAATCTTAGCCATTAAGATCTCCATTCTTATAAATAATACTAGAAGATTTTAAGACATATGCCCCATAACGTCAAATAGGATAATGGGGAAAAAAATCATGAATTCCTACTAATTAAGTACCGGTTTTTGCAGATGCTTTTACCAAAATTATCTCAAGTGAATAACGTTCGTCGATAAGGCCGTGCTTAAACTCACTGTCGGAGTCTGAAGCCGCCAGATAAAGTGAAATAAGGCTCTTCATGTTAAAATTCTGGGCCTGGGAGCACAGTTTCCTGGCTCTGAAATCATTCATGCCGGTCCTGTCCACCAGGACACCCGCATTCCCTGCTTCCTTGGCCATTATCAAAGCCTTTAAGTGATTTACGATAGAGACCCTGATCCTGGGCAAAGGTTCCTTGTTTGCAATGAGCTTATCAAGGGTTCCAAGGGCGATCTTGGCATTTCCTGAGCCGCAGGCGTCCATAATGTCAAATATCTTGCCGCTTAAGTCCGGAGGACAGCAGAGTTCAACGATATCGGGAGTTACTTCCGAATATCCTTTGCCCTGGCAGTAGAGTGTGAGCTTGTTGATCTCATTTACAAGCTCCATCATGTTGTTCGCACACCTTGAAGACATGGAATTGGCAGCCTCAAAGCCTATCCTGATGTTCTCCTTGGCAAATCTCTTGGTGATCCATCCCGTTAGCTCGTCTTCTTCAAAACCGCTCATGGATGCAACGGTTCCGTATTGCTGGAAGGCCTTAAAAGCCTTCTTCCTGCTGTCTACGGTCTCCTCGAAAAAAACGACGACCGCAGAAGACGGGATATCCTTTAATATCTCAATGTCCTTATCGGATAATTCCCTGTTGGGAAGTCCTGACTGCTTGATGACTACAAGCCTCTTAGGTGACATCCAGGGCGGCATCGAAACGAGCTCTTCGAGCTTGCCCATATCGAACTTATCGCCTGTCCTGGTATCGATCACGGCATAATCCATGTCCTCGGCGCCTTCGCCAAGGCAGGATTTCTTAAGCATGGAAATAGCACCGTCCAACATATAGTTCTCGGTGCCATACAAAAGAACGAGACCTAAAGAATCAGCTTCTTTGCTGATCTTTGCGAGCATCTGACGGGAATTCAAAACTCCCTTGGGCAATGCCTTCGGCTTAGCCAACGGGCTCTCCTTCACCAGTTCCGGCGTCCGTACCGCCTCCGCCGGAACTGCCGCCGAATACCTCAGGATATTTGCTCTTAAAGAGGATATCAGTATCCACATCTTCAGAACATCCGTCGATCCTGCCGATAGAACCTGTCTGCCAGATGGTATATTCACCCTCATAGGTTGTCTGCTTGACATAGTGAGCGAGCCATACATCGTAACCTGCAGGTTCCCAGATGATCTCAAGGTAATACTTGCTCGCATAGAGAATGGTCTTATAACCGTTCTGGGTCATGATGTCCGCAAATTCATAGAACAGGTTGTTGATATCAACAATACTCATATTGTATTTCTGGAAATTCCACCAGCTCTCCCAGTCAAATGCGACAGGAAGATCGATCTGCTTGCCGGCCAGTACCTTAAGGAGTTCAGCGCAGTGCTCATGGAGCATCTCGATGGTGCTGTCAGTCGAATAGTAATAAACGCCGATCTTAAGGCCTGCAGCCTTTGCATCCGCATAATACTGTTCGAATTTGCGGTCTACACCGAGTTCATTGTTGTTGTAGATCATGGCTCTGAGATATACGAACTCGCATCCTGCAGCCTTGACCTTATTAAAATCGATATCACCCTGATACCTGGAGACATCAATACCATAAGCGATGTCAGCATCAGGATATCTGGCCATAAAATCGCTGTATGCGAGTGTCTTGTGCGTGTCAGATCCGCCTCCGCCGCCACCGCCGTTGTTGCTGGGCTTATAGACCTTGACCGTCATATTGCCGGTCTTCGTATTGCCTGCATCGTCTGTCAAAGTGATAGTGATCGGATAGCTTCCTACAGTGGCTGTGTCGACCTCACCTTCAACCTTGATATCTACTTCGGCGTCACAGTTATCGATATAGCCGATATGCTTCTGGATATTGAATTCACTGCCGACCTTGATGCTTACAGACTCAGGAAGGCTTAAGAACATCGGGGCCTTCGTATCCTCTTCAGGCTTGTCCATATGGGCCTTTGCCGGAGTGGGACTGGGTGTGGGCGTCGGTGAATTAGTAGGCTCAGGTGTGGGTGTCGGCTCAGTGGTCTCAGTGGTTACGGTATTCGGTGGAATCTCTGTGCTGCCGATGTTGCCACCCGGGATCTTGCAGGCTGTCAATGTTGACATGGAAACAGCTGCCGCAAGAGAAACGGCTGCCCAAAACCTCAATGTTTTACGTATATTTGTGCTCATAATCTCCATTCCCCGGACTTAATGACCGGATGCTCTCCTATATATCCTAACGTTCCGATTATAACAAATTGCTTCTGTTTTCCAGTGGGGTTTATGGGACAAAATAAGGCAAAGAAAACTGTAACATTTAATATTCCAGCACAACCGCCCCCTCCCGGTCGGTCCTGAAAACCTTACAGCCTGCATGTTCCAGGCGTTCCATAGTGGCCGGCGCGGGATGGCCGTAGAAATTATGAGCTCCCACTGAGATTACTGCTATCTCAGGCGAGCACTTGTCCAGAAAACCGCTGCTCGAGGAATATTTCGAGCCGTGATGGGCGACTTTCAGGATATCGCAGTCTATTGCACAGCCGTCTTTTACCAGGCGGTCTTCTGTAAGCTTTCCGATATCTCCGGTAAAAAGGACCGTAGTTTCCTCTTTTCCAGTGACATTAAGCATCAGCACGAGGCTTTCCTCATTTCCGCCTCCGCTGCTTTTATAAGGATATAAAACATCGATATTTACAGAATCGGAAAGGGCTATCCTGTCACCTGCCAGAATTGGTTCCAACTGGCTTTTAAATAAGGCTTTCCGGGCATTATCCATACCCGTAGCCTTGAAAAAATCCAGGACATCCCTGTCATGATCTTCAGGACCCGGCACATAAGCTGTCAGTATCTGATTTGTCCGCCCCTGAACGCACAAAGCAGCTATTCCTCCGGCGTGGTCGACGTCCCAATGGCTCATGATACAGACATCGACCTTATAGATACCGTAATAATCCAGCAGATCACTTACCGTAGAAGCCCCTTCCTCATAAGTTCCGGCATCTATCAGACAGGTTACGGAAGGCGTCATTATTAGGCAGCAGTCACCCTGCCCGACGTCAGCGAAAACTATCCTTACATCAGGCTTATTCACCACTTGGACGACAGAAAAACCTGTCATAATGGCCAGCACCAGACACGAAGGCTTCAAAAACACACGTTTTAACGCGCATGGCGGCAGGAATATCAGGAAAACAACGGCTCCCAAAAGCAGCAAAAAGCCTCCTGGCATATGAACCGGAGCACCTCCCCTCTCACTTAATCCCGATCCGAGCTCAACGATCCCTTGAAGGCACTTAAGGCAGATGTGAAAAGGTGCCGATAAGTATTGCGAAAAAGACGGAAACATCACGCAGAGGAAGACGCACGGGACAAAACAAGTACACGTCAGGCCAGCAATGAATGAGCCTGCCATCTGGATCAAAAGGTGCTCTATATCAGGTCTCATGGCTATTTCAGACCAGAATGGGATCATGCCAAGGGAAGCACTTATTGCTGAAGCCAGTACAGCCGATGAATTCTCGCCAAAATGGATCCGCATCAGCAGATCTGAGATCTTTTTGCTGTAGATCTTTATGCCCAGCACCGCACAAAAACTCATCTGAAAGCCTGAAGACAACGGGCAGAACGGGTCTGCCAGCGTCATTACGAGCGAAGCAAGGCTTAATGCTGACAGCCAGTCTCTTTCTGCGAATACGCAGATGCTCATGACGGCAGCCCTCGTGACCGAGTCGCTCCAGCCTGTCATGCAGCCGATCAGTATGCAGAACAGCGTATGTACTAGAAATGCGCTTTTACGCTTAAGCTTAAAGGCGTTAAGGATCACCGGAAGACACACGAGAAACCCTGAGAAATGGGTGCCTGACACAGCCAGGAGATGCGAACAGCAGGACATCCTGAAGTCTCTTCTTACCTCATCTGAAATAAGCGATTTATCACCTAAACAGACAGCAGCCGCCAATGCCTTCGAAGACCTGTCAAAGCCCCTTGTTACAGCATTTACGGCGTTTTTCCCCATTCTGAAAAACAGGTTCCGGATATGGCCTGCTATATTTGCCGGGAAACCCGCTTCTCCGGCTATCTCAAAAGAATCGCACTTAACAACATACAGTATCCCCTGCTTTCTTAAGTATCCGCGGTAATCGAATTCGCCCGGATTGCCGGCTTTCTCCGGCTCTTTGATGCTTCCGCTCACGATAAGGACGTCACCTGTATCAAGTGCTTTATAGCGGCTGTCATTTCCATAGTATTTCAGCACTGCATAAGTGCCTCCTTTAAGATTAACCACTATGTCTGTATCACCGGCCAGATCATGTGACACATTAGTTATCCGGCAGATGAATTCATCCTGATTCAGATCCTGATACGCATTAAGTGCCGACGAGATCTGAAAACCGCTGTAGATCAATATAGAACAAAGCATTATGCCCGTTAAGACCACATTAAAATGCCTGGTGCTTTTGGCATGGACAAAGCACACACTGATCACCAGCACACATAAGCAGATTGTAGGGATAAAAGACCCAGACAGATAGCTCAGATAACAGCAGGACAGCAATAAAACCGCAGGAAGCAGCAAAGGCCTCTTTGAAAATGCCTTTCCAAGGAGCCCTGCCTCGTTAAGGAGCGCTCCAGCCAGCCGCATTATCCGTTCACAAAGGCTCATGCGCCTTATCTTTCCCGTTGTTTTGCCATAAAAGTTGTTCATGTTAAAATTCTAATGCGGACCCTTGTCGGTTTTAGTCTCAACTTTTGCTAAAAACCGACAGAAAAGCCGACAAAACCGACAACTTCTACAATTTGGACAGAGTTATAAACAATGGCTATTAATTTTGGAAAGATCAGACACTTTAAGACCTGCGGTTCTATTAAGGACCTTCCTGACGAGACGCTTCCGGAGATCGTTCTTGCCGGAAGATCCAATGTCGGCAAATCTTCACTTGTTAACGCACTCGGCGGAAACAAAAAGCTTGCAAGAGTATCCCAGACACCGGGAAAAACACAGCAGATCATCTATTTTGATATGGACAGTCAGGCAATTCTTGCCGACCTCCCCGGTTATGGCTATTCAAAAGCTTCGAAAGACAAGTCCAGAGGCTTTTCAGAGCTTTGCGACAACTATTTCAGGGTCAGAAAAGGCATCGACCTTGTGCTTTTGCTGATCGATATCAGACACGAACCCTCTAATGACGACATCGGAATGCTTAATTTCCTCAACAGCGCAGGGCTTCCCTACTTCCTGGTCTTCACCAAGTGTGACAAGCTTTCTGCACAGCAGGTAAGAAAACAGCTCCAGATGATGTCAAACGTTCTTGATTTTGCCGAAGATGCCCGTGTTTTCGCGGTTTCTTCGAGTGAGACAAATCCTCAAAAATCAGGAATAAATGATTTAAAGCAGGCCCTCTCTGATGAGGTATGCAAATAATGAACAATCTTTTCATCACTTTTCGTGCAATTTTTTGTATTACCGTGCTTTGAAATATTTTGTTACTTAGATATCATTTAAATAGCTTCATTTTTCAGCTTCATCAGGGGGAGTTTTGTTGCCATGAGTGACTTGGAAGTCAGTAAAGACTATAAGCCGATAACATTGGCACCATTCGGCCCTATCGGCATTATTGCACACACTTCCAATTACGATCTGGTTAAAGCGGTTTCTGACGATCTTTCCGTCAGAAGGAAGCGCCGTGCAAAGAGACCCGAGAACATTTATGCCAACGACCCCGGCTACGCACGTGACAATTACATTTTCGACACTGAACTCATCAGATTCCAGACCGGTGAGGGTAAATTCGCTATCGGCGAGAGTGTCAGAGGTCACGATATTTTCGTAATTACAGACGTCCTTTCCCACAATATGGACTTAAAGCTCCTTGAAGGTTCACACGTTATCTCCCCTGATGACCAGTATATGGACCTTTTGAGGATCCTTTCCGTACTTAAGGGCAAGGCTAAGAGAATAAATGTCATCATGCCTTTCGTTTACGAAGGCAGACGTGAGAAGCTTGATTCCCACAGGGAATCCTATGACTGTGCAGATATGCTCAAGAAGCTTTATAAGCTCGGTGTATCCAATCTCATTGTTTTCGATCCTCACGATGCGAGAATCGAGAATGCGGTACCTCTTATGTCGATCGAAATGCCGCGATGCCAGTTTAAGATGACTTCTACCCTCTTAAACTGCTTCGATTCCATCAAACTTGATAAGGAACATACGCTCGTGGTAAGCCCTGATGAGACAGGTGTATCGCGGGCTATTTTTTACGCATCCCACCTGAATCTTCCTTTGAGCCTGTTCTACAGGAAATATACCGGCAAGCCCGGCCAGAACGGCAAGATATTCGAGTATCTTGGCGAGAATGTCGAAGGAATGGACATTCTTCTTATCGATGACATGATCAATTCAGGCAATACAATGTTCAGGACCGCCGAACAGCTCAAGGCTGCAGGCGCCAAGGATATCTACTGCCTCGCTCCGTTTGCCCTTTTCACAAACGGACTGGAGGAATTTGACAAGAAGTATGAGGAAGGAATCTTCAAGTGCATCTGTACGACAAATCTTATTTATGCACCTGAAGAGCTTAAGACCCGTGAATGGTACCTGCAGGCGAACATGGTACCGTACATCGGAAGGATCATTGACGCACTTAACACAGACGAATCTATTTACGATCTGATCAATTCCACTTCGAGATTACAGGATCTCGCAAGCCAGATGAAGATCAGTGACCTTATAGATGAAGACGACACAGAAACTATTTAAGGCATGAAAGGCAGGCTGCAATTATGACATCAGCATCTGACGAGAGAGCTTATTCCCGCTACGA
>JAEEGK010001875.1_pt1 | contig 52820 bp, 53 predicted proteins | sample 8958771 | NCBI WGS metagenome assembly JAEEGK01 (sample SAMN16246547, study PRJNA631951) | gut metagenome | biome: gut microbiome; feature: rumen; material: SC-attached | host: Bos | place: Iran: Karaj | collected 2018-10 | reverse complement strand
CGGTCCATCCCGGCCTTTTCTCTCTGGCCGTGGCCGACATGGAGGCCCACACACTGGAGATCGTCAAGGAGTCCATGAAGATCATAGACAGGGCGGGAAAGGAGTACGGCGTGGCTATGGCGATAGAGAACATGCCCAATATGCCCTACTTCGTCGGCCGCACCGCGGCTCAGCTGGGGGAGATCATAGAAGGGACCGACCTTCCGGTCTGCTTCGACATAGGCCATGCCAACACCACAGGGCAGATCGACGCCATGATCGATGCCTTCTCCGACAGGATCGCCAACGTCCATATACACGACAACAACGGCGACAGGGACGCCCATATGACCATCGGAGACGGGAGCATCGATTTCCAGCACGTGCTGAAGAGGCTGTCCCGTTACAGCGGGAACTACATCATCGAGTCCCGCAGCTTCGAATCCGCAGTGGAATCTCAGTCCAGGCTCGAATCGCTGCTCTCCTCGTGATCCGGCTCGGGCTCCTTCTCGAAGATCCAGACCGGCATTCCGCGAATGTGCGAAACCCCTTCCTTCATGTACTTGAACACTCCAGCGACAGCCACGAATCCGGTTATCGCCACGAGTATGAAGATGAAGCTGAACAGCTCGTGGCCTATGACTTCGGTTATGACCGCGGAGTAGTCGAGCAGGAAGTGGAACACTATCGACGCGTGTATTCCGAACCTCACGTAGAGGTATCCCATCAGCAGGCCGCCGATGATCGTGGGTATGATCTTGGAGCTTCCCCACGCTCCCTCGTGGGCCATTCCGAAGATGATCCCCGATACGACGATGAGGACCAGAGCCACGCGGGTGACGCCGAAGCCTCCGAACAGGAACTTCAGGCAGTCCCTTCTTCCGCAGAGGCCGGCGACGATGGCCATCGGGATCCCGATCGGGATCATGCGAGAGATGATCTCTTCCCACACGGCCGCATCCGCGAACGAGAATATCGATTCGGGGGAGACTCCGGTGGGCAGGTCTTCCGGGATGACGATGCTGTACCCGAGCGCTCCCTCGATGGCGCTTATGACGATGCTCAGTATCAGGTAGGCTCCGAAGAACAGGGCGATCCAGTAGACGGGGGTCGTCCTTATCCTCGGGATGAAGTTGGGGGAATTCTTGTCCAGGATGGTGCGCGACTGGTACGCTATGACTATGCAGGATGCTATTATGGCGACTACGATGAAGATCCAGAACAGCTGCAGAGCCACTCCGTCCAAGGTTCCGACGGTGACCATCGTAGGCAGGAGCAGGATCATGCTTATGCTCCTGTCCGAGAGGAAGCTGTAGGTGTCCGCCGAATACCAGAGCATGGTGATGGCTTCTATCACCAGCATCACAGCGACGCAGATGACTGTGATGAACACAGTCTTCTCGACGATGAAGTCCTCCTTCTTCTCAGGCTCCTTCAGGTTCCTGCCGCATCTTCCGCAGTACTCGTAGCCTTTGTTGGCGTACTCGGCGCACATCGTGCAGGCATCCAACGGCTCTCCGCACTTGGGACAGAATCTGCATCCTTGCCGTGCGGCCTCATCGCATCTATCGCAGGTCATCTCTTTTCGAGAAGCGCGACCACGCCGTCGCACCTCTCGACCTCCAGCAACACTAACAGGCTCTTCCTGTATTTCGCTACATCGGAAATCTGCTCGGCCAGGTACTCTTCCCTTTTCCGGGAAACTTCGTGATAGCTTCCTATCTCGTTCACGAAGTCGTCCCATTGGACCGCCAGCTCCTCGGGGGTGCTGGCATCGAACGTCTTCTTCATGCCCTTCTTGGCATGGCGGTGCTCCTTGACGAAGTCGAGCGTCTTCACCGTGTTGCAGTACAGCTCGGTGAAGTCGGCATCGTTCATGTCGAGGGGGATCAGAGGGGTTCCGTTCTCCTTGCATAGGTCTACCAGGACGCAGACGGCCGGCGAAGGCATCTCCACCGTGCCGAACCTCTCCATCTTGTTGGCGTAGACCAGGTCTAGCTCGCTGACGCCGAAGTCGTCGTCCAGCTCTTCCCTGTGCTCCAGGGCCTGGACCCCTTCGATGCTCATCGCTATGCCGTAGGCCTCATGTTTCCCGTAGGCGTCGCGGACCTTGTCGGCCTCTGACTGGAGACCGTTGACGAACGGGAGTATGTCCACGTCGCAGTCCCCGACTCTTACAGATATCATTTCTTGGTTCTCCTGGAAGCCACCAGGTCGGTGAGCTCCTTGGGCGCGTCTATCTTCTTCAGCTCCTCGTTGGACATGACGACGGTGTCGTCGATGCTGTCGTGCTCCTTCTTGCGCTCCACGATCATTATCGAGAAACGATCCATGACTTTGGACAGCTCCGAGGCCACGATGGCCTTCTGGATGATCTTGGAGTCCTCGTCCCCGAAGCAGGTGAGCATCCTGGTGCTCGTGTCGTGGGTGACCGCGTCGAAGGGGCTCTTGATGACCGGGGATACTGTGAATCCCAGCCTGGAGAGCTGGTTGAGGGCGAACATGTCCGGCATGCTGTGGACTATCCTCTCCTCCTTCTCCCTCTCCTCGCTCTTGAAAGTGAACGGGTCTATGGTCTCGATGACCGGAAGGTCCAGATACTCCTCTATGCGGAGGGCGGCGTCTATCATCGCCCCCATCCCGGACTCGTACATCTGGATCGTGCGTCTGGAGACTCCTGCGGTCTCCGCAAGGGTTCCCAGGCTGATTCCGCGGGCTTCGCGGGCGCTCTTCAGGAGCTCGCTGTCCAGCTTGACGTACAGCCCTCCCGGGGCCGCGAAGATGTACGGAGGGGCGTTCTCCAGCAGAAGGTCGGCCAGCGTCTCGTTGGAGACGATGGATATGTTGAACCTGGAGTATACTATCCCGACCTCCAGGCCTCCGGAGCTCGAGCGCTCTCCGGTGACGAGGGGGGTGGCGCCCAGAGCATCGGCCAGCGTCTTCATTTCGTCCGCGTTCTCTTTGGAAAAGGCATCGATGTTGCTGAGGACCTTGATGATCAGGACCTTGTCGTCGAGCCTTGCGACCACGTCGAAGCATATCCCCCTCACGTTTATCGCGGAGGAGACGTCGAAACCGGCCTTCGCCAGGATCGCCCTTGTGGTGTTTATCAGCTCGTTGCGTCCCATGGAGGGTTGATACATGTGTAAAGATTAACTTTTATCGTCAGAAGGTTCGGATACGAACCCGGAGCGGACGTTTCGAATCCCGGGCTCGTGTATTCTTACAGGTGGTTTGGAGCTCAGTCCGAGGCGGTATTTTCGTTTTCGTAAGACAGTCCGAGCACGTCTTCGAGAGGGATGCCGGTGATCTCCGAGATATCTTCGGGCGACATGCTCTTAGACAGCATCTTCAGGTTTCTTCGTCATCGAGCATCTGTTCGTATGCTCCCATGACCTCGAACCTCCCGGACTAGACGTATGAGCCGATTCTGCCGCACCTGTCACTGCACGCTGTTCTTCTCCATCTTCACCATGAGGCGTTCACAGGCGATACATGCCAAATCATTGTATAGAATCGTAGGAAAGGACGGACGTTGTGTCCGTCGGTTTAGTCCGAGGTCTTGAAGCCGAAGCTGAACATCATTTCGACGCTCAGCTCGTCGACCTTCTCCTTCGGCACGAAGGACAGGGCGGCCTCCCTGGGTGCCATGTCTATGACGTGTTTTTCCAGGAACTTGCAGAGGAACTGCATGAACGCGGGGAAGTCGTAGTCGAGCTGCATGGCGTACACCAGGTTTCTGAGGTGTTTCGTGCTGTAGTTAGGGACTTTGCCGTACTTCTCCATGAACGCCTTCTCCACCTTCCGTTCGAAATTCCTGTCTGTCATGCAGGCGCCGATGTATTCCTCGGGGAACTCCGCAGTGGGCCTGGTGCCGCGCATGTCCATGAGCGCCTTCCTCATTCTGCAGGCCTCCTCCTCGGTCCAGCCCTCGCTGACCATTACGTCGCAGAGCCTTTTCCACTCGCGGATATGGCAAAGCAGGGGGTTGAGCATCCTGTATTCCGGGTCCATGATCGCGAAAGCGACCAGGAAGTCGGTAACAGCACCTGCCTTGGATTCGCTGTACAGCAGGCGGTTCTCGAGGTGCCTCCTCAAGGCATCGAACTCCGGCTTCGGGTCGTAGCCGATCCACTTCAGGATGCTGCTGATCTCCTTCTGCGAGACCCCTTCCACGTGCTTGTTGGCGACCAGATGTTCCCTCATCTCGTTCACGTTGGGGAAGTTGTGTAGCACCTGCAGGGATGTCAGTGTTATGAAGAACTTGTCCGCCATGACCCTTTCCCCGTTATCCAAGGTGGTCAGGCATACGGTTTCCTCCGCCTTTGCCGCCGAATCCTTGCCGTACTGTCCGAAGGCAGGGGTAGTCGGAAGATCCAGCGGCTTCTGGTCGATGCCTTCGTAGCGGCTCAGGTCCACGAGCTTGGTGACGTAGGATGGCTTGTTGACCTCCCTGATGACGGCCTCCCCCGCCCTCCTGTCCAGATAGGTCAGCCTGTCAATATCCAGGTCCTTGCCGAAGCGCATGATCTTCTCCATCATCCTTTCGTCGGAACCTCCGAGGAACACCCATACGGTACAGTTGTTGAGGATGTCCTCGGCGGTAGGTCCTCCGAACCTGTCAACGAGCTGGGCGTAGCTCTGGATCACCAGGGTGAACATTATGTTGCGCGATCTGGCTGTCGAGATCGTGCTCGTGAAGTCGACCAACGGCATGTGTGCGAACTCGTCCAGCAGCATGTGGACCCTGTGGGGCAGCCTCTTTCCTGGGTATTCTCTGGATTTGCGGATCAGAGTCTCGTAGATGATCTTGACTATGGTCGAGGTGAGGGAATCGAAGATGCGGCTCTCTTCAGGAAAGATGATGAATATCGCCTTCTTGTCCTCCAGCAAGATCTCCGGGTTGATCTCGTCCTTGGAGAGCAGCGTCTGAAGGTACGGGTTGAAGGAGTACTTCACCAGGGCCTGGTTCAGGAAGGAGACGTAACAGGACTGCGTGGTCTTCGCACTCATGTTGAAGGTGTCCAGGTCCGCTACGATGTCCGGATAGTCCTTGACCATCTTGGAGTACTTCTCGATCGCTTCGGCGTTGTCCAGTAGTTCTGTTTTCAGTTCCAGAAGGTGGTTCAGGGTGATCTCCTCGTAGGAGTCCGACCTCATTATGTCGATGAAGATCAAGGCATTTATCATCGAGGCGGCGGTACTTTCCCAATTCGGGTCCCTTTCCGTCTGAATCGGACAGATTATCTTAGCGATGTCCAGTATGAGCGTCTTTCCGAACGCGATGTTGTTGGGATCGTTGCTCTTGATAAGATTGAACGGCTCCTTGAAAAGCGAGAAGCAGTTGCTCCTGCAGGTGTCTGCGAAATTCAGCACCCGCACGTCATAGCCTTTGGAACGCAGGTATCCGGAAGTGGTTTCGTGGAGCTCCCCCTTGCAGTCTCCGATCACCATGTTATGGCCGCTCTTCGCTGAAGCTATGATGGACGGTATGAGGTAAGAGCGGCTTTTTCCCATACCGGTAGCTCCGTACACGGCCGTGTGCTTTAGCTCGTTGAGGATCGTCATGGTCTCCCCGTCAGAACGGATTAACGGTCCAACGTCTTTGGGGATATCTTCTGACCAGGAGTAATCCGCCCTGTCCGTGCTGACGCATGTTTTTGTTTTCCTTTCCTTCATCAGGGAATCGAAATCGATTTTGACAGGTGGCTCGGCCTCCTTGTCGTTCAGGTATTCGGCGATCGCCGAGAAGTTTTTGGTGAATCTTTCCGAATTGAGCATGACGTTAGCCCCGAGGAGGTGTAAGAGGAGGTCCATATTAATATATTCGGATTTTAGAATTTATTGAAATTTATTGAGAATATTATATTTAAAATGAATTTCATTAAGCAATTGTACAATACATCACATTGTTGTATTCAAACATCATATAATGTCAGATATGTATTGTTAAAATTGGGAATATGTTCTGCTCAATGAGAAAATATAGCCCTCGAGCAGTCGGATTGGATAATAATGCGGGGTTTTCCCCCGCCATTGGTGTAAATCGTGGTTTATCTTTGATCGTTTCACTCGAAAAGCATCTCGAAGCACTGTGTGATGCAGTCGAGGTCTTTTATCACCGAATCGTTAGCTTCTGTCGTCTCATTTTCCAGCTTTTCAGCGGCTTGGCCTATTTTTTCTTTCATTAAATTTAAACCATCTATCTGTGCAGCAGATAGTTCTTCCTGGAGTTTGGATATGCGATCTTTAATCAGAACGGCTAGATCGTCCGAAGATGCATCTAACGACCTGTACACAGCGATTTTCGAATATAATTTGTTGAACGTATCTGTGAATTCGGTTCCCGTATTCCGTTGTATTAAGCGGGCGGTCTCTTCGATCTCGCTTAATATCTGTTCCAACTCGTCTCTTGAATAACATGTCTCAGAATCGTCTAATCTCTTGTACAGGGAATCCAGCATGTGGGCGACCAATCTGCTGCCGTAGGCAAAACGGTCTACCGCAGGTCTCGTGGGTTCAGGGTAGCTTGACGCGACAAGCTCGTATACGGGTTCTGCGGGTTGCTCTATAAGTTCCATTGCCTTGGGCGGTCTTTCTTTGGAAGGGTTGTACATTTTTAAAAAAGCCAATTTTTCTAAAAGGCTCCGGCCAGGCTCTAGCAGGGTCACGAATTTGGAGTTCCATTCCCCTTTCTTTACTGTTTTTACATCTATGATGCCTTTTTTCTCAAGGTCTTTGACAGAGTCTATCCTTATGAAGCCTTTGCTATGCAATTCTCTGACACATTCGACTTTGATCTGTTTGCTTCCGGGGACCCTTTTATAGATCATCTCTTTGCTGAGTCCGTGATTGCTGAATTTTCCGTACGGGTTTGAGCTCGTCATTTCATATTCAGTATCGTCGTCTTCCTGATCTTTCAGAACTTTCAATATTTGATAGACTTGTGGTTTTGTCAGGAAATCGTCATTTTCCATCATCTAGCCCCCTATATGCAGTTTAAGTCCTACCATAGTAATTGTTTCAGGAGTTTCTCGTGAAAAATATAGCCGTATGTTCGTATATAATACTTTTATCGTCTTTTATAAACGGAGCAGCTCGCCCGAAGGGGAATGTATGTAAAAAGAGTATCGCTCGAGCCTCAACGAACCTTTTTCTCGTGTCTGCAACCGCTAGTACAAAGTTTTATATAGAATAGCAAACATATCTTGTAGTTGTGAACCACTGGTTAACAACCAAGAGGTGAAAAGATGGACATCGACGATCTGCTGGCAATGGTCGAGAATCCGACCCGCAGGAGGATCCTGGAGCTGCTCACGAGCGGTCCCAGCTACCCGCTGCAGCTGTCGAAGGAGCTCGGGGTCAGCCAACAGGCCGTCATGAAGAACCTCGTCCTGATGGAGAGGAACGGGATGGTCGTGAGCTACCGCGAGAGCAGCAGCATGGGGCCGGATCGTACCGTCTACACTCCGAGCACGGCGTTCACCCTGGTGGTGGATATGCACAACGGCATGTTCTCCGTCAGGCTGCTTCCCGAACCGGACGACATGGAGGAGCCCGAATCCCTTCCGTGCGCCGGAGAGACGCTGGAACGCATGTCGGAGATTGACGAGGAGATCGAAGAGCTTGAACAGAGAAGGTCGGCGCTCATGAGCGAACGCGACAGGCTCGCCGAGTACCTCGCGAAGATATGCGAGGACGAACCCGACGAGAACCTCAAGGCGAAGATGCTCCAGGCGCTGGGAAGGACGACGGGAAGGGCGGAAACCCCTCTGAGAAAGTGAAAGGAAGTGATTGAATGTCAGACGAGAAGGCTATCAAAGTAGCAGAGCTGAAGCCGGGAGAGACCGGAAGAGGCATCGCAAGGCTCGATCCTGCCCTGATGGACATCCTGGGCATCAAGTTCGGGGACATAGTGCAGATCGACGGAAACAAGAAGACCGTGGTCAAGGTCCTCAGGGGAGGTCCCGAAGACGCTAACCGCGGAATCATCAGGATAGACGGCTCCACCAGGCGCAACGCCGGAGTCTCCATAGACGAGCGCGTATCGATAAAGAAGATCGTGGCGAAGAACGCGGAGAAGATCACCTTCGGGCCCACCGAGCAGCTCAGGCTCCAGGGCGGAGAGGACTTCCTCAGGCAGAACTTCGAGGGACGCGCGCTGTCCAAGGGCGACACCATCACCCTGAACGTCATGGGAAACAAGATCGACCTTGTGGTGACGTCGTTCGCTCCTTCGGGAGACGCCGTGATGATGTGCAACACCACCGAGGTGAAGATCACCGACAAGCCCGTAGCGGACAAGGGAGACACCCCGAAGGTGTCCTACGACGACATCGGAGGCCTCGGGGACGCGGTCAAGAAGATCAGGGAGATGGTCGAGCTTCCTCTCAGGCACCCGGAGCTCTTCAAGAGGCTGGGCGTCGAGGCTCCCAAAGGAGTGCTCCTGCACGGACCCCCTGGAACCGGGAAGACCATGCTGGCCAAGGCTGTCGCCGGAGAGACGAGCAGCAACTTCATCTCCATAGGCGGACCGGAGATCGTGAGCAAGTTCTACGGAGAGTCCGAAGGCAAGCTCAGGGAGATCTTCAAGGAGGCGGAGGAGAACGCGCCCAGCATCATCTTCATCGACGAGATAGACTCGATCGCTCCCAAGAGGGACGAGGTCAACGGCGAGGAGGAGAGGCGCATAGTCGCCCAGCTCCTGTCCCTGATGGACGGTCTGAACTCCAGGGGAAAGGTCGTGGTCATCGGAGCCACCAACAGGCCCAACTCGCTAGACGAGGCCCTCAGGAGGCCCGGAAGGTTCGACAGGGAGATAGAGATCGGAATCCCGGACAGGGACGGACGTCTCGAGATCCTGCAGATCCACACCAGGGGAATGCCTCTGGACGAGGACGTCGACCTGAAGTGGCTCGCCGACAAGACCCACGGATACGCCGGTGCGGACATCTCCGCCCTCACCAAGGAAGCCGCGATGGCAGCCCTCAGAAGGGTGCTGCCGGACGTCGACCTCGAGGCCGAGGAGATCTCCCGCGACGTGCTGAACAACATAATGGTCACCAAGGAGGACTTCAAGAACGCCCTGAAGGACATGCAGCCTTCCACCATGAGGGAGGTCCTGATCGAGAAGCCCAACGTGAAATGGGAGGACATCGGAGCCCTCGAGGAGGCCAAGCAGGAGCTCAAGGAGGCCGTCGAGTGGCCTCTGAAGTTCGGCAAGGTGTTCGACCACATGAACGCCAAGCCTCCGAAGGGGATCCTGCTCTACGGCCCCCCGGGAACGGGTAAGACCCTCCTGGCGAAGGCCGTGGCGACGGAGTCCGAGGCGAACTTCATCGCGGTCAAGGGACCGGAGTTCCTCAACAAGTGGGTCGGGGAGTCCGAGAAGGCCGTGAGGGAGACGTTCAGGAAGGCCAGGCAGGCATCGCCCTGCGTGATCTTCATGGACGAGATCGACTCGATAGCGCCCGAGAGGGGAACCGGCGGGGACAGCAACGTCACCGAGAGGGTCATCTCCCAGATGCTGACCGAGATGGACGGGCTCGAGGGCCTGGACAACGTCGTGGTCATCGCCGCGACCAACAGGCCGGACATCATGGATCCCGCCCTCCTCAGGCCTGGAAGATTCGACAAGTCGATCTACATCGGGCCTCCGGACAAGGAGTCCAGGAAGTCGATCTTCGGAATCCACACCGGCAAGAGGCCGATGGCCGAGGACGTGGACCTTGACGACCTCGCGGAGAAGACCGAGGGCTGCACCGGAGCGGACATAGCCGCCATCTGCAACGAGGCTGTGATGAACGCGGTCAGGCGCCTGGTGGCCGGAGGAAAGGCCCCCACGGACGAGGAGGTCGCCGCCTGCAAGGTGGAAGCCGCCGACTTCGAGAAGGCCATGGACAAGTTCGGCCCCGAATCCAGGAGGAAGCTCAAGGACTACAAGTCCTGATGCAAACCATTTCCAAACCCCTTCGAAAGAGAACGAAAGAAGAACGTGACGAAAAAGAGAGAAAGGTGAGAGATATGAGCAGCGATGACATCTGGAACAACTTCTTCGGAAGCTTCGAGAGCTTGAACAGGAGGATCGAGGACATGTTCGCGGATTTCGACATGAACGGACCCGACGTCAAGACCTATGGGTACACAATGTACCAGGGTCCGGACGGAGTGAGGCATGTCAAAGAGTTCGGGAACACGGACGGATCCTTCGGAAGGCCCCAGATTGCCTCGGTGAGGGAGCCATTCACCGATGTGTCCATGGAAGACGGCAAGGTGAAGGTCGTAGCCGAGATCCCTGGGGTCGAGAAGAAGGACATCAATCTCGAGTGCACCGGAAACAACCTCTCGATCAAAGTGGAGAGCGGGGACAAGCGCTTCTTCAAGGAGTTGGCGCTCCCCTGCGAGGCCGATCCCAAGTCCGCGAAAGCGGTCTACAACAACGGGCTCCTGGAAGTGACCCTCGACTCGGTCACCGCCAAGCCTGTCGGGACCCGCATCGATGTGATGTGATCCCGAAACGCCCCGCCCAGCTTCCCTTCCTGGGCGGGGTTCCCCATTATTTTTTATACCACCTGTTTTAGACCCCATCATTTCCACTGGAAGATCCAGACCTCATGTTTACATACGCACTCTGACATTGAGCATGGATGACAGGCATACTTGTGGACGACATCGTAGAGGTCCGCGACCAGAGCGAGGGCAGCCGTCTGTACACCAGAGGCAACTACGGATATCCGCGCAGCGGAGGCGGAGTGGACCTGGACCTGGTCGAGGCGACATACCTGTCCGAATGCAACAGGCTGGATGTCGAGCTAGACGGCAGCCCCGTACGCTTCGACGAGCTGTTCAGGCATTCGTCCACGGTCCTGGAGGATTTCGACATCCGCTACCTTGTCTACAGGGACTTCAGGCAGAGGGGCTTCGTCGTCAAGACGGAGACCGGCGACTACGATCTGTCGGTGTTCCCCAGAGGGAAGACCCTCAGCAACTCCCGCCCCGAGTACTATGTCAAAGCGGTCTCCGAGAGGGCCACGTTCGAGACCTCGGACCTCATCTCCCAGGCTATCGACGCCGAGGAGCGCAAGAGGCCCATCCTCTACGCCGTAGTCGATGAGGAGGGGGACGTCACCTACTACAGGATGGCCCTGAGGGATCCGTTCGGGAAGGTGTTCCCGGTGAAGATGAAGGAGATCCCTGTAGGCTGGCTGGTCCGCGACAGGGTGTTCGTCTACGAGATGGAGGATGCCGAGGCGCTTCGCACGTTCGGCTTCTACGGGAAGACTGTCGGCAACTTCATGCAGCTGTCCCTGGTAGAGAGCTGCCATCTGGTTTCCAAGGGAAGGATGCAGGTCCTGAACGCCGCCGGCGAGCCGATGTCGTTCGACGATCTGAAAGAGGTGAGCTCCAAGGTCCAGGACGGCTTTGACATCCGTCTGGCCGTGTTCTCCGACCTCAGGGAGAGGGGCCTCGTGGTGAAATCCGGTTTCAAGTATGGCAACCATTTCCGCGCGTACACTTCGTCCCCCGACGACTGCCATGCTAGGTATCTCGTCCATGCGATAACCGACGGCGGGATACGCACCTGGTCGGAGGTCTCCAAGACCGTGAGGCTGTCCGGCGGGGTGAAGAAGGAGATCCTGCTCGGGAGGGTCTCCCGCAGGGACATAAAATACCTGGAGTTCCAGTGGTTCAGGCCTTGAAAAATGATTCCCGGGCTCGAAGGCCCGGGCGGAAGCTCTCAGAGCTGGATGTCGATGCCCAGCTTGTCCGTGAGTTCCTTGTAACGGTTTCTGATGGTGACCTCGGTCACTCCGGCGACGTCTGCGACCTCTCTCTGGGTCCTTCTCTCTCCGCAGAGGATGGAGGAGATGTAGATCGCGGCTGCGGCCACGCCTGTGGGTCCCCTTCCGGAGGTCAGCTCCTTCTCGGAGGCGTCCTTGAGGATCTCGGCCGCCTTGCTCTGGACCTCACCGGTCAGCTTCAGCTCGGAGCAGAACCTCTGGACGTAGTCCTGGGGCTTGGTGGGCATCAGCTTGAGCTTGAGCTCGCGGGTCATGAACCTGTAGGTCCTTCCGATCTCCTTCCTGCCTACGCGGCTGGATCCGGCGACCTCGTCGAGAGTCCTGGGGACGCCGCACTGCCTGCACGCCGCGTACAGCGAAGCGGCCACGACTCCCTCGATGGACCTTCCTCTGATCAGGTTCTTGTTGACCGCCTTCCTGTAGATCATGGCGGCGGTCTCCCTGACGTTCCTGGGGAGCCCCATGGCGGAGGCCATCCTGTCGAGCTCGGACAGAGCGAACGCGAGGTTCCTCTCGGTAGCGTTGGAGACACGGATCCTTCTCTGCCACTTCCTCAGCCTGTAGAGCTGTGCGCGGTTCCTTGTGGGGATGCTCTTTCCGTAGCTGTCCTTGTTCTTCCACGATATCTCGGTGGAAAGACCCTTGTCGTGAATGGTATAGGTCATTGGAGCACCGGTACGTGCCCTCTTCTCGCCCTGCTCGACGTCGAAAGCCCTCCATTCGGGCCCCTGGTCTATGAACTGGTCGTCAAGGACCAGTCCGCAGTCCTCGCAGAGAAGTTCGCCGCGTTCATAGTCACGTACGAGATGGTGGCTTCCACACTCGGGGCAGACCTCAATCTCTTCTGTTCCTTCTCTTGTTTTTGCCATTCTGCTGCCTCTCCTTGTAGAAGATTTCGATTCCTTTCATTTTGGGTGTGCCTCTGTCCGTGTCTGGTGTGACGGAAGCATATGGTTTGTCGATTGGACCGAATATCCTTTTGACGGTCCCGATCCGGTTCAGGCCGCTGTCGAACACGACGTCACCGATGTCTGGCAGCACATCGCACGTCACAATCAGTCTGCCGTCGTTGGTTACCTCCTCAACGCGGCCAAGACGTTCCAATGTAGCCATTATTCGTTCGAACTCCGTGTACGTTGGTTATATCCCGTTATAATAAACCATTATTTAAAGTTTTATGAATTATTTATTAACAATGAGACAATCTGCGTGAGTGGTTCTATAAATGGATTCCCGAAAAACTCAACCATCCTGGATACATAGTACCGTGGGAATTTTTCTATTAGCCAGTAACATTTTCTTTACCTAGAATCTACACCGAAAACACCTGGTATTGTGCGTAGGTTTAACTACGGTAAACGTTTTCATGTCGTAACATAGGCCCGTTCCACGGGTAGAAAAACGGAGGCAGAAAAATGGATCTCATGACATTTGTGACCCTGATTGTCCTCGCTTTCGCTATCGTAATGGTCGTAGCAGGAGCGTTGGCAGCCATCCTCGGCTCTGGAAAAAGCAGGGCGTTCGGTGGCGTGATGGCAGTCGTCGGTCTCATCGTCTGTGTCGTCTGGGCTTACCTCGTCGGATGGAGCGACATCTCTCCCTTCTGCGAAGTCGAGCTGTACGAGACAGTATGGAACGCCGTCATCAACCTCATCGGTGTCCTCATCGGTGCGCTTGTTGCCGTCGGAATATTCCTGGTCGTCGTTCTCAAGAGCTGAACCCGGGATACCCCAAACCATTTCCCTAAACCATCTTCGTCCTTTCTTCTACGATTTCATTCGCAGTTCTCGAACTGGCTGTCGTACAGCTCCTTGTAGAATCCGCCTCTCGCGATGAGCTCCTTGTGGGTTCCGCGCTCCACGACCTCGCCTTTGCTGATGACGATGATGAGGTCGGCCGCCTTGATGGTGGACAGGCGGTGGGCTATGACGAAGCTGGTGCGGTCTTTCATGAGCTCGTCCATGGCGTCCTGGATGCGCCTCTCGGTGCGGGTGTCGACCGAGCTGGTGGCCTCGTCGAGGATGAGCATGGGGGCGCGCTTGACGACCGCCCTGGCGATGTTTATCTGCTGCCTCTGGCCCGAGGATATGGAAGCGGCGTCCTTGATCACTGTGTCCAGGCCGTCCGGGAGGGACGATACGTACTTCGACAGGCCGACCGCTTCGCAAGCGGTCAGGATGTCCTCGTCGGTGGCCTCCTCGTTCCCGAGGGCGATGTTGTCGCGGAGGGTTCCGCCCAGTATCCATGACTCCTGCAGGACGACGCCGAACATCCTTCTGACCTCCTCCCTCCTGACGGTCCTCAGGTCCACCCCGTCCACGGATATGGTCCCGGAGTCGGGGTCGAAGAATCTCAGCAGGAGGCTGGCCAGCGTGGTCTTTCCGGCTCCGGTAGGCCCGACGATGGCTATCCTCTGCCCGGGCTCTGCGGTGAGGCTGAACCCGTGGATGACCTCCTTACCTGGGATGTACGAGAACGATACGTCGTCGAAGCACACCCTTCCGTCGACATGTTCCGGAGCATCCGATAAGCCGGTCTCGTCCTCCATCTCGGGGGTGTCCAGGAACTCGAAGACCCTCTCGCAGGACGCGGCGACCATCTGTATGTTGGCAAGGGCGCCCGCGATCCTTCCGAGGGGCTGGTTCATGAGCTTGGCGTAGACGATGAACGCCACCACGGTTCCGTACGAGGACGTTCCCTCGAGGATCATGGCGCATCCTGCCACGCAGACGACGACGTATCCTATGTTGTTCACGAATCCGGACAGCTGGGGCATCATGCTGCCGACGAAACGGGACTTGAACGCGGTCTCGTACAGGTTCGAATTGATCTCCAAGAAGTCCTCGCGGGCGGCTTCGGTGCCGTTGTAGACGTTCACGACATCCAGTCCGTCGAACACGTCCCCTATGAGGGTGTTCATGCGCCCGAGGTTCTTGGACTGGGCGCGATAGTATTTCTGGGACCAGCGCACCATCAGGCGGATGAACGCGAACCCTACCGCGGCTGGGATCATGACCAGCAATGCCAGGCGCCACTCGGTTATCAGCATCATGATGATGCACCCGGTCAGCATGGACACGGCGGCCGCCATGTTGACGAAGCAGTCGGCGCCCTTGCTGCGGATGTTGTCCGTGTCGTTGGCGACGCGGCTCATGACATCCCCGTGCCTCATGGTGTCCAGTATACCGACCGAGATGCGGGAGATCTTCTCGGACATCATCTTGCGCAGGACGTCCCCGTTGGCCTCTTCGGCGACCCATGCCAGGCGGATGCTCAGGTAGTTGCACAGGAACGCCAGGGCGTAGATGGCGGCCAGCGTTATCGCCAGCCATGCTATTCCCGACACGTCCACGCCGGTTCCCTCGGAGATGCTCTCGGCGACCGAGTTCGTCATGGACGAGAGGTACGTGGGGCCGATGACGGACAGGACCGAGCATACGAGCGTCAGGACGGTTCCCAGGTAGATGTACCACCTGTATTTCCCGAACGTGCGCAGGAGCCTTCCCAGGAGGGCCATGGTCTCGTGGCGGGTCCTGCCCTCCCTGTGGTCGATGAACTCCTCTGCCCTCATAGGAGCTCCTCCGGCATCTGGGATTCGGCCATCTCCCTGTACAGGTCGCACGTTCTCATCAGCTCGGAGTGCTTCCCGCGGCCTACGACCTTGCCCTCGTCGAGGACCACTATGAGGTCGGCGTCCATTATCGTGCCTATCCTCTGGGCCACTATTATGAAGGTCGATCCGGCGGCGTTCTTCTTCAGCGCCTCCCTCACGGCCTTGTCGGTCTTGAAATCCAGAGCGGAGAACGAGTCGTCCAGGACGAAGATCTCCGGCTTCCTGCATATCGCTCTGGCTATCGAGAGCCTCTGGCGCTGCCCTCCGGAGAGGTTCCTTCCTCCCTGCTGGACGACGGTGTCGACGCCTTCGTCCAGGTCGTTCACGAACTCGGCCGCCTGAGCGGTCTCCAGGGCCTTCATGACGTCCTCGTCGGTGGCTTTCTTGGCCATGTCGCCGAACGCGACGTTGGAGCGGATGGTCCCCGCGAACGTGACGCTGGACTGGGGGACGTATCCGAGCTTGGCTCCGAGCGATTTGCGTTCGTATTCCCTCACATCGACGCCGTCGACCAGGACCTGTCCCGAGCTCGCTTCGTACAGGCGGGGGATGAGGCTCACCAGCGTGGTTTTCCCGCATCCCGTGGGTCCCACTATGGCCACCGTCTGTCCCTTCTCGGCGGTGAACGAGACTCCGTCCAGGGCTTTCTCGCGGGTTCCGGGGTATTCGAACCCGACGTCGCGGAACTCTACCTTGCCGGTGGAGCCGTCCCCGTCCTTCCTAACCCCGTCGTCTATGGCGGGCTCGTGGCTCAGCACCTCCTGGACCCTCTTGGACGAGACCAGGGCCCTGGGGGACTCCTGGATGATGTGGGACACGAGGATGAACGCCATCAGGACCTGCAATCCGTACGAGGAGAACACGATCATGTCCGAGAAGAGCTGCTGCCTCTCCCCTATGCCGTAGGTCTCCGCGATCAGCAGGGTTCCGATCCAGTAGATGGCCAGGGTCAGGAAGTCGGACACACCGGACGATATGGGCGGCAGGAGGGCGGTGCGCTTCCAGATGTAGAGGTCGTTGTCGCGCAGCCTCTCGCTGGTGCTCTTGAAGGAATCGTCCTGGAACTCCTCGGCGTTGTAAGCGCGGACCACCCTGACGCTGGACACGTGGTCCTTGGTGTGGCGGTTGATGTCGTCCGTGAGAGGGGGGATCCTCTTGTAGTACGGGCGGGTGATCCACAGGATATACCCGACGGACGCGGCGATGGCCAGAAGCCCTGCGGCGGTGGCGGCGGTCCATTCCCAGCTGCCTCCGGATATGCGCGAGAGGGCCCAGACGGCCATTATAGGCGCCTTGATGATGATGGAGAGCGCCATGGCGGCGAACGTCTGGACCTGCACGACGTCGTTGGTGGTGCGGGTTATGAGCGAGGCGGATGAGAATTTCACGGTGTCCTGCGGCGTGAACGTCTTGATCTTATCGAAGAGCTTCAGCCTCAGGTTCCTTCCGAGGGTCGAGCCAACCTTGGCCGCCATGTACACGGTCCCGATGGCGGCGGCCAGGCTGGCGAACGCGCATAGGGCCATCTTCAGACCGTAATCCGAGACTGCGCCTAGGTCGCTCCCGGTCTGGAGGGCCATGGTCATGTCGTTCATGTAGGACGGGATCTGGAGGTCGAAGAACACCTGGATCAGTATGAACACGGCGCAAAGCGCCACCATCGCCCAGGATTTCCGGTCCAGATATTTCAATATCAAACGTTGTCCCCTCGTATCCCTGCTTACGGACGCATCGCGAGACGCGCCCGTGTCTGAGTGAAGATACTAAGAGCTCTTCGTAAATGGATGTTACGTTCAACTGAGTTTCGAATGCCTGTTTACTCGGATTCCGTCATGGAATAACCAGAAAGGCGCCTTCAGCCAGGCCGTTGGGGACTGTGGCAGATGTTTTCCATCATACCTTTCTATAATTTGCCATGCACAAGGTTATTTATCGTTAAAGCAGTCGTCGTCACAATGTCCAAGGTATCCATCATAATGGGAAGCAAGAGCGACCTGCCGGTAGCGGAGAAGGCCATGGAGCTGCTGAAGAGGTTCGGAATCTCATTCGACATAGCGGTAGCCTCCGCGCACAGAACCCCCGGAAGGGTCGAAGAGCTCGTCAAGAGCAGCGGTTCTGAAGTGTTCATAGCGATAGCCGGCCTGTCCGCAGCGCTCCCTGGCGCCGTGGCATCCTACACCGTGAGGCCCGTCATCGGAGTTCCGGTCAGCGGCAAGGTCAACATGGACTCCATCCTCTCGATAGTCCAGATGCCTCCGGGGATACCTGTGGCCGCAGTCGGCCTCGACCGTGGGGACAACGCGGCCGTCCTCGCCGCGGAGATGGTCGCCATCAACGACCCTCTCGTCAGGGAGAAGCTCTGCGCGTACAGGCTGGAGCAGGCGAAGAAGGTCATAGCCGATTCGGAGCAGGTGGTTTCCGATGTTGGGTGCTGAGGATTTCATCGAAGACACTCTGCAGGCCGCTAAGGACAGGATAAAAGGCAAGGCGATCATAGCTTGCTCGGGCGGCGTGGACAGCATGGTCGCTGCCACGCTGGTGAGCAAGGCGATAGGCGACAGGCTCCTCGCCGTCTACGTGGACAACGGGCTCATGAGGAAGGGCGAGACCGACGAGGTCCGCGGCATGTTCTCCGACATGGGCATCAACTACAGGATAGTCGACGCCGGGGACGAGTTCTTCGCGGCCCTCAAGGGAGTCACCGATCCCGAGGCCAAGAGGAAGGTCATCGGGGAGAAGTTCATCCGCGTCTTCGAGAGGGAGGCCAAGGAGTTCGGAGCCGACGTGTTGGTCCAGGGGACCATCGCTCCCGATTGGATCGAGAGCGGAGACGGCGTCCGCGACACCATAAAGTCCCACCACAACGTCGGAGGGCTTCCCAAGGACATGGGGATGGAGCTGTTCGAGCCCCTCAGGGACCTCTACAAGGACGAGGTCCGCGACCTGGCCAGGATGCTGGGCGTCAGGGCTTCCGAGAGGCAGCCGTTCCCCGGACCCGCTCTCGCGGTCAGGTGCCTCGGAGAGGTGACTCCCGAGAACATCGAGATCGTCCGCGAGGCGTGCTTCATCGTCGAGGACGAGATCATGACCGCATCCGTGGCAGGGAAGATGGAGATGCCGTGGCAGTACTTCGCGGTGCTCCTCCCGTCCAAGTCCGTCGGAGTGCAGGGCGACAGGAGGGCTTACGGCCGCACCATCGCCATCCGCGCGGTGACCTCCGTCGACGGAATGACCGCCACGTACTCCAAGATCCCTCTGGAGGTTCTCGATTCCATCTCCACGCGCATCACCAACACAATGAAGGAATCGGTCAACCGCGTGGTCTACGACATCACCAACAAGCCTCCGGCGACCATAGAATGGGAGTGAGGGTCCCCCTCCTCTCATCAACTTTTTATCGTGTTCGTCTATGAGGCGGCATGAAAGTGTACGTAGTCGATAACGGGGGACAGTGGACGCATCGCGAGTGGCGCGTCCTCAGGTACCTCAAGGTCGATACGAAGATCGTTCCCAACACCACTCCTTTCGAGGACATCTCCGACGCCGACGGGATCATTCTCTCCGGCGGCGCTCCCGGAGGGGCCTGCGATCAGAACCGCATGGGGAACAACGGCGTCTATCTCGACAGGGCCGAGGTCCCGATCCTCGGAATCTGCGCCGGCATGCAGTTCATCTGCGAGCATTTCGGCGGAAAGCTCGGTCCCGGATCCGTTCCCGAGTTCGGAGGAGTCGAGATCGACGTCCTTTCACACGAGGACCTGTTCGAAGGCCTTCCCGCCAGGTTCAAGGTATGGGCCTCCCACAACGACGAGGTCAAGGCCGTCCCGGAAGGGTTCGAGGTCATAGCTTCGTCCGCCACCTGTCCTAACGAGGCCGTCAGGTGCAAGGGCCGCCCCATCTACGGGGTGCAGTTCCATCCCGAAGTGGAGGACTCCGAGCACGGAGTGGACGTCTTCAAGAACTTCCTGAAGATCGTAGAAAACCATAAGCGCTGATGGGGGCGGGCCTCCGCCTGCCCTTCTCTGCTTTTTTAAAGAAAGACTTCCCGGCCGCTATGGCCGGAGAATGCCACCCTCAGTTCTGCTGGCTCATGGTCTCCAGCTGACTGATGACCTGCCAGATGACCGTTCTGCCGTGCAGAGGGATGTTGGGGTCGTTAGCGAGATCGTCGAGGATGACAATCGCGCTGGTGGCGCGGACGTCCATGGCTTCTTTGGTGTCAAGGAGCCTCGCTTTCGCGTCGGTCGCGCCCTTCCTGATGTTCCTCGGGATGGACGTGTCTTCTGCGAGCATGTCAAGAACGTCTGTTACTTGTTTTACTTTATCTGCTGCCATGGTATCGCCTCTCAGAAGGATTCGAACTCTTCCTGGATGTCCTGGACGAGCTGCTCGAGAACCTCTTCGAACTGGACAGACTTGTACTCTCTGATGCCGCCGAGATCGCTCTGGATCCTGACGACGAAGTCGTTGTTTTCTTTCACCAGTTCTACGTTGCAAAGGACCTCTTCCATAGTGGTACCTCCTCGGATATTGTCCTTATCTGCAACTCTTATTTATAATATGACATTCGGCGGTCTTGATGGTCACTCCCTGTTTACAGTTGAACTGTGTTAATGTGCTGACGAAACTTTTAAAATAGGGACATGATTAAGGGGCGTTTCCGTAATGGTTGCCCCAGTGGTAACGAGGACGGATGGCGCCAAAGCTAGCTGGCGGATTGGAGAACGATAAGATGGCTGAAGAAGAGTCAGTAATGCGCGGATTCTCGGACGAGTTCGAGTCCAAGGCCCGCGGTTTCGGAAAGGGGAAGTACGGAAAGATCCTCAAGACTGCTCACACCCCTTCGAGGGAGGAGCACAAGAAGACCATGTACATTACCGGTCTGGGCATCATAGCCATTGGTGCCATCGGTTTTGCTATCTGGTGGATCATGACCTGTCTGCCGACCTACTTCTGATAAGGGGGTAGAAGGTTGCAGAAGAACGTTTCCGGCGAATACGACGACGACATGGATCTCGATGATGTCTACGAAGACGAAGGTCTCGAAGAGGAGTTCAAGGTCGTCGAGAAGGAAGAGCCCACCGTCTCCGAGCCTGTGATGCAGACCGGCGGCATGTTCGCCACAGAAGAGGACTCCATAAAGAAGGTCTCTGCCGGAAGCATAGCCGAGTGGTTGTTCTCGATTTCCGTGAATGCGTCCCCGGCGACTCTATCGTTCTCAGTCGTTTCCGGGCGCGACGATGCTCCTGAATGGGAGGTCTCGCTGTTCGACGGGGCCACCGAGCTCTGGAACAGCGCCGTCCCTGTCGAGAAGATCGAGATCAGCGCTTCCAAGTCGCTGAGGCTCTCCGCCGAGTGTCCTAGCGGAGTCAGATACGGTGATTCCATAGTCGTCACCGTCTCTGCCAAAAACAACAGAGGATCCGACTCGATAAGCTTCGAGGCGGTAGCAAAACAGTCCATAATGATCCTTAAGACCCAGATCGACCAGGAGAAGACCGTGGCGAACGAGCTGTTCGGGAAGACGGTCAGAAACAGCGATAAGGGAGAACAGGACATCTATGCGATCCTGAGCCCTCAGGGACTCAGAGGATATGTGTTCGTCGAAGGGATGAACACGGAACGTCTGCTGGAGAAGACCAGGGAAATCAAAAAAGCCAGGAACTTCATCAACGGCGAGACGGCCATCGGTGACATCGAGGCGTACCTCACCCCCGCATCCCCTGTCATCGGCATTGCCGAGGGAGACATAGTCGAACTCGTCAACGGACCCTTCAAGGGTGAGAAGGCTAGGGTCCAGAAGATCGAAGAGGTCAAAGAGGAAATCACGGTCGAGCTCATCGAGGCCATGGTTCCCATACCTGTCACTGTCAAAGGAGACAGCGTCAGAGTCATTGAAAAGGAGAAATGAGAAATGGTAGATACTGTTGAGGCAATGGTTGATGGAGGCAAGGCCACCGCAGGCCCGCCTCTCGGTCCCGCCCTGGGCCCTAAAGGAGTTAACATCGGTCAGGTCGTCGCCAAGATCAACGAGAAGACGAAGGCCTTCGCCGGGATGAAGGTCCCCGTGAAGATTCTCATCAACACCGACAAGACGTTCGACATCAAGGTCGGTACTCCCCCCATGTCCGCTCTCATCAAAGGAGAGCTCGGCGTGAACTCCGGAGCGCACAACGCGAAAACCGAGAAAGTCGGAAACCTGACTCTCGACCAGGCGAAGAAGATCGCCGAGATGAAGCAGGACGACCTCCTCGGAGCCGACCTCAAGGCCAAGGTTCTCGAGGTCGCTGGAAACTGCGTCTCTGTCGGAGTCACCATCGACGGCAAGGACCCCAAGGCGTTCACCGCTGCGGTCAAGGCCGGCGAGTACGACGACAAATTCTGAAACCACGGGGGCTCAGCCCCTGTCTTTTTCCTTCTTTTTCTATAGTCAAGGCCGCTATGGCTTCCAAGACGTGCTCCTGGTGTCGCGTCTTTAAATTAACTTTAAATATAGGTTTTGTTTAGGGCGTTCTGCTTGTAGGAGAGTCGCAAGACTCGTTCGTACTACGAGGAGGAATTGTATTGGCAGAAAAACCAACCGTAATGGCTGTGCAGAAGGCACTGGATAGTGCGAAGAAGCGCAATTTCACTGAAACGGTTGAGTTGGCCATCAATCTCGCGGACGTCGACCTGACGATCCCCAAGAACCGTATCACGGAGGATATCATTCTCCCCAACGGTCGCGGAAAGTCGGTCAAGGTCTGCGTTATTGGTGGTGGCGAACTAGCCCTTAAAGCCAAAGACGTGGCCGATCGCGTCATCACCCCCGAAGAACTCGGAGAGATCGCGAACGACAAGAAACAGGCTAAGAAGATCGCTAACAGCATCGATTACTTCATCGCCGAGGCTCCCCTCATGGCAGTCGTCGGTAAGAGGCTCGGTACCGTTCTCGGTCCTCGCGGAAAGATGCCTAAGCCCATCGCGCCCGGAGCAGATCCCACCGCGATGATCGAGGGTCTCCGCAAGTCTGTGACCATCAGGACGAAAGACAGGAAGACTTTCCACGCACCCGTCGGAAACGTCAACATGAACGCCGAGGAGATCTCCGACAACATCGAGCTCATCCTCAAGCGTGTCGAGGCTCACCTTGAGAAAGGAAAGCACAACATCGCTTCCGTTTATGTCAAGACGACCATGGGACCGTCGGAGAAGATCGCATTGTAAGGAGGTTCAAAGATGGCACACGTCGCAGCTTGGAAGAAGGACATGGTAAGCGAGCTGGTACAGGATATGCGCGAGTACCCCGTTGTCGCTATCGTCGACATGGAGGGTATCCCCGGACAGCAGATCCAGTCCATGAGGGCCGGACTCAGGGCTCACGCGAAGCTCAAGATGACCAAGGACAAGCTCATTCTCCTTGCTCTCGATGAGATCGCGAAAGAGAAACCCGGAATCGCAGACCTCAAGGATGCCGTCCACGGGCAGTGCGCGGTGGTCACCACCGACATCGACTCGTTCAAGCTCTTCAAGAAGCTCGAGTCGACGAAGACTGCAGCTCCCGCAAAGGAGGGGCAGCTTGCACCTTACGATATCGTCGTACCTAAGGGACCGACCCCGTTCGGACCTGGCCCGATTATCGGTGAACTTCAGAAAATAGGCATTCCTGCAGCAATCGAGGCAGGAAAGATAGCAGTCAAGAAGGACACGACGCTCGTCAAGGCCGGAGAGCCGATTCCCGGACCTGTCGCAGCGATGCTTCCCAAGCTTGAGATCCTCCCCATGGAGGTAGGTATGGACCTCAGGGCCGCCTACGAGGATGGTGTGATCTACAAGAGGGACGTTCTCGATATTCCTGAGGACTACTATTCCACGATGTTCGCTACGGCTGCACACGACGCCCTCGCGCTCGGTGTGTCGATCGCGTTCCCCACGAAGGATACGATCGTACCGCTCATTGCTAAGGCGTTCAGAGAGACAATGGGACTCTCGATCGCAGCCGCGATACCGACCAAAGAAAACATCGACAAGCTCCTGGCAAAGGCAGACGCGCAGATGCTCGCATTGGCATCCGCCGCTGGATACACCAACGACTCGATCGCAGCGAGGCTCAGCTCCGCCGCCGCGGCAACCGCTGCCGCACCCGCAGTCGAGGCATCCGCCCCTGCAGCAGCTGTCGAAGACGAAGAAGAAGAGGTCAGCGAGGAAGAAGCAGCCGCTGGCCTTAGTGCATTATTCGGCTAAATAAAAGGAGATGAAATAAATGGAGTATATCTACAGTGCAATGGTGCTCTACTCTGCTGGCAAGGACATCACCGAGGACGCTATCAAGGCCGTCCTGACCGCCGCTGGAGTCGACGCTGACGCAGCCAAGATCAAAGCACTGGTTGCTTCTCTCGAGGGAGTCGACATCAAAGAGGCTATCGCAAGCGCAGCTTTCGCCGCACCTGCAGCCGCTGCCGCCCCCGCCGCTGGAGCCGCCGCTGCCCCTGCAGCCGCAGCCGCAGCCGAGGAGCCCGAAGAGGAAGCAGTCAGTGAGGAAGAGGCCGCAGCTGGACTTTCCGCTCTGTTCGGATGATCTGGTTGGTCTACCTGACTATCACAAACCTTTTACCCTTTTTTACACATTGTCGGCTTCGATATCATGTTGGCGGAGACGTGCGACAGTTCCAAAGAATCCAAGTCTCCGCTTTTGGACGAAGTCCCCATCCCGATCGAGGACCTCATCCGCGACGGTCGTCCGTTCTCCTTCGAAGAATCCGTGGAGCGCATGGTCAAGAAGCGCTCCGAGAAGGAGGAGTGAGATGCAGGACGTCCTGGTGGTCGCCTGCGGAGGCGCCGGCCGCAACGTGTTCTCGGAAGCATCCGACATCCTCGATTGCCCTGTCATGCTGATCAACTCCAACAGCTCAAGCGACATCCAGCTGGCCCCGGAGGATTTCAGCGGATGCCGCGGGGACCCCGAGCTCGCTTTCACCCTTGCTTTCGACAACGTGGACGCCATAAAGGAGGCGTTCAAAGGGTATCGTGCCGTCATAGTCTTCTCCATGCTCGGGGGAGGAACGGGAACCGGCATGGTGCCAGTGATACTCAAGACGGCCGCCGGCTGCGGATGCCGCACCATATCCGTCATGGGTCTGCCCATGATTGTCGAGAAGGAGAGGCGCGCGCTGGCGCAGGGAGTGCTGGCGGAGATCTCCGCCCATTCGGACCGCATGTACCTTCTGGACGAGGACGCCGTCATACGCATGAGCCCCGATGCGAAAGCGCACAGCTTCTTCAAGATGATCGCTCACTCGATCATATTCACCGTGAAGTGCATCGCGGACCTCCTCTCAGGACCGTTCTTCACCACGTTCTTCGACAAGGTGTACACCTTCGCCTATGTATCCGACATGAACCCTGTAATGGCGGTGGAGAAGGCGGTGAACTCGTCCGTTCCGACAGTGGTCGACCCCATCGGAAGGATAGTCGTCGCTGTGAGCTCGGCGACCGGAAGCGTGGAGTCCGATGCGATCTACGACAAAGTCGCGGATATGACCGGGGTCATGCCGGACATAGTCCGCAGGAACGACAAGGAGGACACGAAGATGGTCGTGTTCTTCTCTGTCTGGAGCTGATCACTCCTCTTTCTTCTTCTCCCAGGGCTTCCCGTGCCTGATGATCTTGGAAGCGTCCCCGAACACGCCCATGATGGTGTTGTACTCGTACTTGGTGGGGATCGAGCGGCCCATCATCCTTCTGAACATGATGCGGGTCATCTCCCTTCTGTTGGGAGGGTACTCGATGGCGTCCATGAGCTCGTCGAAGAACCTGAACATGCGCTCCTTCTCGGCCCTGTCGGCAGGCTCGGGCCTCCTGTTCTCGTGGCAGGCCTGGAAGAACTCGTACATAACGATGTTTGCCGCATGGGACAGGTTCAGGATGGGATACTCCTCGCCCGAAGGGATGGTGATGAGGACGTCGCACATGTTGAGCTCCTCCTGGAGAAGGCCGATGTCCTCTCTTCCGAACACGATCGCGATCCTTTCCGGGTATCCTCTGCAGTGCTCGGCGAACTCGCGGACGGGAACGGGCACGCGGGAGTAGTTCCTGTCGCCTTTGGTGGTGACTCCGCTGGTCCCAACGACGAGGAAGCAGTCCTTGACGGCGTCCTCGAAGCTGGTGACGATCTGGGCGTTGTCCAGGATCTGGGACCCGTGCTTGGACCTGCGGTAGGCGTCGTCTCCGAGCTCGCAGGGATTGACGAGATACAGCTCCTTCACGTCGAAGTTCGCCATTGATCTCGCGATGGCGCCCACGTTGCCTTCGAACTTCGCTCCCACCACCACTATGCGGATGTCAGGCCCTACGGACGACTCCATCATTCCTGCCTCCTCGGGTCGAGAACGGAGGCTGTCTTCGGAAGGTCGGTGCGGATGTTGCGAGATTCTGCTTTTCCCATGGCTGTCAATTCCTTCGATACGATGTTCTGACGAACTGGATGCGACCTGCACCGATTGAATTTATTTGTATTGTTCGATGGGCACGGGCGCATACCTGAGCCTTCGTTCGTCTCGGCGGCTCATTCTATCAATAGCACTAAAATACGAGTGCGTGGGTATTCGGCGCATGGAAATACCCAAGGACCACCCTAGATACAAATCCCTGATGACCAGGGAGCGTCTGGCGGAGATGGTGCAGAAGGGCCTAGTGACCCCCACCGGGCTCATCTCCCACGGACGCGGGGAAGCCTACGACTATCTCATGGGAGAGAAGAGCACGGAGGCGGCGCTCGAAGCGGAGAAGGCTGCCGCAGCCTTCCTTCTGAACGCCAAGAACCCTGTCGTCTGCATCAACGGCAACGCGGCCGCTCTGGATCCCGAGGGTCTCATCGCCCTTGCCGAGGCCATTCCCGCCAAGATCGAGGTCAACCTGTTCCACAGGACCCCCGAGAGGATGGAGGGGATCATCTCGTATCTCGAGTCCAAAGGCGCCAAGGAGGTCCTCGGAAGGAACCCCGACCGCAGGATAGCCTCCCTCAACCACGACCGCGCCCTCTGCACCGAGGAGGGCATCTTCTCCAGCGACGTCATCGTGGTCCCCATAGAGGACGGAGACCGCGCCGAGGCCCTCGTATCCATGGGGAAGGTCGTCATCTCGATCGACCTGAACCCCCTGTCCCGCACGTCGCGCACCGCCACCGTCCCCATCTCGGACGAGATGTCCCGCGCCCTGGAGAATATGATAAGGTTCATCGGGGAGCTCCGCGGGGACGAGGCTACAATATTAAAGGAGACAAAGACGTTCTCCGCTAAAGATAACCGCCGCAAGACGGTTCAGTGCATCTGCGATTCGCTGATGTCCGAGTTTGATGAGGAGTGATTTAATGGATGATCTGCTGAAGAAAGGGTCCCTCAGGCTCCATTGGGCGGAAAGCCACATGCCTGTCCTGAAGGATGTCAGGAAACGCTTCATCGACGAGCAGCCCCTCGCGGGACTCAAGATCGGAATGGCTCTGCATACGGAGGCCAAGACCGGTATGCTCGCCGTTACCCTTGCAGACGCCGGTGCCAAGATCAGGCTGGCCAGCTGCAACCCCCTGTCCACCGACGACTCCGTCGCCCTTGCCCTCCGCGAGGAGTACGGGCTCGAGGTCTACGCCAAGAAATGGGAGTCCTCCGAGGAGTACTACCGCAACCTGAACAACGTCCTGGACATGTCCCCGGACTTCATCATCGACGACGGGGCAGACCTCATCGCCATGGTCCACACCTCCCGCAAGGAGAAGCTGGGCAACGTGAAGGCCGCCAACGAGGAGACCACCACCGGCGTCGTCCGCCTCAGGGCCATGGCCAACGACGGAGCGCTCAAGTTCCCCGTCCTCGATGTGAACGACGCCAAGATGAAGTTCATGTTCGACAACCGGTACGGAACCGGCCAGTCCGCCTTTGACGGATGGATGAACGCCACCAACCTCATCGTAGCAGGGAAGAGGCTGGTCGTCGCCGGATACGGATGGTGCGGAAAAGGGGTCGCCATGAGGGCCAAGGGCCTCGGAGCGAGCGTCATCGTCACCGAAGTCGATCCCATCAAGGCGATCGAGGCCAAGATGGACGGATTCGAGGTCATGAAGATGATCGACGCCGTGAAGATCGCTGACATCATCATCACCGTCACCGGATGCAAGGACATCATCGCGGCCGAGCACATCGCGGCGATGAAGGACGGATGCATCATGGGCAACGTCGGACACTTCGACAACGAGATCAGCAAGCCCGCTCTCCAGGAGGCTTCCGTCTCCTGCGTGAGGGTCCGCGACTTCATCGACGAGTACAGGATGAAGGACGGGCGCAGCCTCTACCTGATCGCCGAGGGACGTCTGATGAACCTCGCCGCAGGCCAGGGACACCCCGCCGAGATCATGGACATGAGCTTCTCGACCCAGGCTCTGGGAATCGTGCACATGTCCCAGCACTACGGCGAGATGGAGAACAAGGTCTACGCTGTCCCCCACGAGATCGACGCAGAGATCGCATCGATCAAGCTCAGGTCCATGGGCGTGGAGATCGACGAGCTCACCGAAACCCAGGTGAAATACATCACCGGGTGGGAGGAAGGCACATGAAGCCCTTCCTCTCCGTCTACGGACATGTGACAGTGGACCAGATCATGAAGGTCAGGAAGTTCCCTGTCACAGGAACGACGGAGGACGTTCTTACGGCCACTACGACCCTCGGAGGCACCGGCACCAACATAGCCGTCACCGCCGCGAGGCTAGGCTGCCCTACGGCGCTCTGCGCGCTCGTCGGGAACGATTTCCCCGGCGCGTACGAGAAGGAGATCCGCGATTCCGGGCTGATATTGGACGACTTCAGGCATGTGGACGGATACGACACCTCCAAGGCCGTCGTCGTCAACGATGCGGCTCTGGATCAGAAGGTGCTCTTCTACCAGGGCCCTCAGGGATTCGCCACCGAGATCGGGATAATGCTCGACAGGATGGCCTCCCAGTCCAAGTACGTGCATTTCTGCACCGGTCAGCCGTCGTTCTACCTGTCCGTGATGGAGAGGATACCCGAATCCAGCATATCGATAGATCCCGCCCAGGAGACTCACCGCATATGGAACTCCGAGAACTTCCCGAAGGCTCTCGCCATGGCCGACGCCCTGTTCTGCAACAAGATCGAAGGGGATTCCCTCAGGAAGTACATCGGGGAGTACGACATCTTCGACGCCGACGTGGACCTCGTGGTCTGCACCTACGGCGCTGAGGGAAGCATGGCGCGCATAGGCGAGGAGAAGATCAAAATTCCTACGGTGAAGGCGGAAAAGGTCGTCGACGTGACCGGGGCGGGGGACTCGTATCGCGCAGGTTACTACACAGCGCTGTACCACGGCTACGAGATCCCAGAATCGCTGGTCATAGCGTCCGCGGTGGCTTCGTTCACCGTGGAGAAGACTGGCGCCCTCACCAACACCCCCACCTGGGAGGCGGCCTTGGAGAGGGCCGAGCCCTACTTCACGGAGATATCCTGATGCTGGTGGCTATAACCGGCACCCCCGGGACGGGAAAGACCTCCGTGGCCGCGGAGATCCGTTCGAGAGGCTATGAGGTCGTCGATCTCGGGAAGCACATCCGCGAGCACGGGCTCCTCGGTGAGCTGGACGAGGCCAGGGACACCCATGAGGTGGACCTCGACCTCCTAAACGACTCTCTCGATGAGTACCGCTCCAGCGAGGGCGTCGTGTTCATGGAGGGGCACCTGTCCCATTTCATGGACTGCAGGAGCATAGTGGTGCTCAGGTGCCATCCCGACGTCCTGGCCGGGAGGCTCAGAGCCAGAGGATACAGCGAGGAGAAGGTCCGCGAGAACGTCCAGTCGGAGGTGCTCGACGTCATACTGTGCGAGGCTACCGAATCGGACATCCCTGTCCACGAGGTAGACTGCACGTCGGCCTCCATAAAGGATACAGCGGACGAGATACTGTCAATTGCCAGCGGCGAAGGGGAGGGACATCCTCCCGGAAGCGTTGACTGGTCTTCGGAGATGGAAAGATGGTTCTAGACGGGCAGAGAGCGAGGGCGGACTTCGCATTGGCCCCAGTGGCGAAGAGGCTCATCAACGTGAACCCCAACACGATCTCGTGGATAGGGCTCATCATAGCGCTTCTTTGCGGAGTGATATTCTATTTCAGCGCGTACGAGGGCAAGGAGTACCTCCTGCTCGTGGGCGCCGCGGCGGTCATCGTGTCGGGGTACTTCGATGCCCTGGACGGGAAGATCGCCAAGCTGGCCGGGAAGGCCTCCCGCAAGGGGGACTACCTGGACCACGTGTTCGACAGGTACGCCGACGTGTTCATGATCGGCGGAGTGGCGTTCAGCGCCTGGTGCAACCCCTATCTGGGCATGCTAGCGCTCATCGGAGTGCTGCTGACCTCGTACATGGGGACGCAGGCCCAGGCTATCGGGGCGCCTCGCCTGTACGCGGGTCTGCTAGGACGCGCCGACAGGGTCGTGCTCTCCACGATATTCCCGATAATCCAGTACGTCATGATGGCTGTCGGGTACGGGTCCTTCGAGGTGTTCGGGTTCGACATCAACTGGCTCGAGATCATGATGCTGTGGTTCGCCGTCGTAGGCAACCTCACCGCGATCCAGAGGGCTATAATCACCTGGAATAACCTCAGCAAAGAGGATTCTGCCAAGAAATGAGTTCCTCGGATTGGTTCCGATCGGTTCGTCTATCGGTTCGGAACCAGTTCATTGGCTCGGTTTCTTGTCGAAGGGTTTTCCGGACTTTATCCTGTAGTAGTTCAGCGGGTGATGGATCTTCTCGCAGAGCTTGTCCGGCTCGTAGCAGAGGCCATTGGTCTTCATCGTCTTGCACTCCGGCGGGGTGTACGGGTCGTTGCCGTTGAGCTCCCCAGTGATATGCTTGATCTGGTACTCCGACTTGGACTCGTCGAAGTCCGGGGATTCCGAGAATATCTTGATGATGGCGTCGTAGTCGAGGCCCAGGGCGCTCATGAAAGTCACGAGGGCGAACCTTCCGCTATGGGGCAGGTTAATCCCTTTCAAGGAGGCGTCCAGCAGGTGCTTCACACAGGGCGGGAGGTACTCGTCTCTCATCCCCTCGCCTCTGGTCGGGCTCATCCTCATCTTGGCCTCGTCCAGAGCCATTTTCACGACCGCGGCGTCCTTCTCGAGGTACTGGCGCATCTCCTCCGGTGGCAGGAGCGGCAGCTCGGACTCTATCTTGTCCTGGAGCGCGTTCTGCATGAGGCGGTTGAACTTCTCCTTCGGAAGATGGACGATCCCGCTCCTGACGTCGCTGTTGATGAGCTTCCAGTCCACGCTCTTGAGCCTGCTGGCCAGCATGAGGTAGTCGGCGAATCCCATGTGCATGACGCCGTCGGAGTCCGTCGAAGCCTTGAATCCCAGCTCGTCCGAGACGTCCAGTATGGTCTGGTGGTCCTCTCCCGAGAGGATCTTGTTCATGCGGACGGCTTCCCCGAGGGCGTACCTCTTGGTCAGGTAGCGGTCCCATATGACGGACACGAGCATCCTGGCGTACGGGTACGACATGACCTCCATCAGGCAGTCGTAATCCTTCATGAGAGGCTTGTAGACCACCTCTCCGGTGTTTATCGCGTCCAGGACGCGCTCCCTTCCGCGCATGCGGGCCGGAGAGAATCCCTCGGATGTCAGGAGGTCCTCCAGGTCGACGGAGTTCTCCGCCACGAATCCGGCGGCCTCCTTTAGGAATGGGAACTTCGCTGACAGCCTCGCGTCCATGCTGCCGAATACGTCTCTTGATAGAATACCCTTTTCGGAAGGTTGGGGCAGGGTTAATCGTGGCGTGCGTGCACGGACCGGGTTAATAAGGTGGAAATATAGGTCGAGAACGCATGAGGAAGGAGATCGTCGACGACATGAGGCGCGACCAGCGTTTCAAGTCGATCATGCTGGATACGCGTGTTCTGTCCAGGGTGATAGGCATCTTCGTTCCTGAGCTCGGGGGCATAAGCCCGGAAGAGATCGCGGAGATGCGCAAGAACGGCGATATCGTTCCCGTAAGCACGGAGCTGGTGTCTGCCAAGAGATCGATGTCGGCCGATGTCGTCTACAGCATCAGTCATCCCGGAGGCGAAAAAGCGTTGCTGGACATCGAGGGGCAGCTGTACAGGAAGCCCAGGGACATGGATTACAACAGGGCTCTGGCTTATGCTGTGAAGTTATTGGAAGACCAGAGAGGAAGCCCCGAATGGGTGGATTATGGAAGCCTGCGCAAGGTGTATTCGGCTTGGGTCATGCTCAATCCTCATGCTGACGAGCGCAACTCCGTTGTTAGGTATCGGTTGAAAGGGGAATCGGACACTGTTGACCACGTTCCGGAGATACCTGAGCTGGACAAGCTGGAGATCGTCAGAGTAGGCATCGGGGATCCATCCGAAGCGGAGTCCTAGGAGTCCTACATCCTCGATCTACTGTTCTGGACAGGAAGATGGGACGAGGAGCGCGAGTTAACTCTGAGGCAAGTCTTTAAGTTGAGCGCGCAAGATGATATTCTGTTGGTGAACAGCAGGGGTGTGAACATGAATCTCGACGAGGAGTTCGTGGAGCATTGGACGAGCATCGGAAAGGCCGAAGGAAAGGCCGAAGGAGAGGCAAGAGAGAGGGAGAAGGCTCGTCTCAGGATGATCGAGGCGTACGCGCTCTCCGTCCGCAGGGTCATGGACGACATGGGCGTCACCTTAGATGCCGCTATTAGAATAGTGCCACAGGACATAGCCGAGGATGTACGGATTATCGTCGTCGCACGTACTGACCGAGGCAGCCGTCAAAACGTCACGATATCGCGAAGCCTCTCTATCACGGTCGGGTCGTCTATCGCTCTGCTTATGTCATCCAGATCTCTGAACGGTCTTTCAATGACCAGTTTAGCGGCTCTTTTCTTTCCGATTCCAGGCAGAGCCTCCAGAGCCCCCAGCGGCATCTTGTTTATGTCGAACGGGTAGGTGATGCCTGTGATCGAGCGGAATCCCCATTCCGTCACGAAGATGTCGTACGGCTTCTCTATATCCAGCTTGTAAGGGACACCGACAAGAAGAGGATATGAGCCGATCTGTCTTCCGAAGGTCACGTTGCCGTCGTTCAGCTCCATATACACGTCTTTGAGGATGGTTCCGTAGGGGACCATGCGTTCAAGCATGGCGCGGTCGATCTCCTCGCGGACCTCCTCTTTGAACTTCTTGAAGGTCTTCTGGTTCACCTTAACATTGAATTCGCGTCTTATCGGAAGGACCTGACGGATGTTGATGCGCCTTATCATCAGCCCTTCGTCGCGGACCTTCCTGAGGAAATCCAGGTCCATGCTGTAGGTGGACTTCGTCTCCCCGTCCAGGCCGCAGATTATGTTGATCCCGGGGAGCAGCTTCGGCATTCCCCTTTCGCCTCTCTCCCCTCCGACCTCGTTGATCATCCTGATCGCATCCAGGACCTGGTCGGATGTGCTGTTGAGATTGTTCTCGATGGTCACCCTGGGGTCGGCCGTCTCCATCCCCAGAGCCAGGACGTTCCCGTCGGTGCAATGGTTCGCTATGCTCTCCAGGACCTTGCGGGATTCCTCCGGATAGGCGGAGATCACCGCAGGGTTGGCGTTGTCCACATGTATGGTTTCAAAGCCCATCGCTTGGAGTCCGGAGAACAGCTTCTCCACGGCTTCCGGATGGGGTCTCGGCACAGGGGAGTCGTCCAGAGACCCATACGAGACGATGCAGGTCTGCCCGCCGACCCTTATGTTCCTTACTCCGATGCCCCTGAGCTTCTTCGCCTCGGCCAGCACGTCTTCGGGGGATCTCATCAGCGGTTTTCCCTTGAGGGCCTCGATGCAGTAGGAGCATCCTCCGGTGGAGTATCTGTGGCATCCGCGATACGTCTCTATCTCGGCCACGAGAGGCTGCGGGAAGTCCTGATGCTGCGTCACTATGTTCGCACCGAGCATCATCCAGCGGTTCCATTCGTCGAGGGTGCGCAGCCTCTCCCCCACCTCTTTCCCGTTCATCCCGTCGTAGAGGGATGCCGCGAGGTCCTTCTTGATGACGAAGTCGAAGGCTTTCGCCTCTTCGGTGTCCGCTGCAGAGCCGCTGATGAGGCGCCATCCCTTCAGCTTCGGGAAGATGTTGCGGAGCTCCTTGGTGGACATCGGCATGGAGCGGAGATACTTCCCAGGGACGGTGTTTCCCGACAAGACCGCTGTGACATCCGCATCCGGTATCTCCTTTCCCTGGCGGATCATGTCGATGGAGATGTATTCGACTCTGTCTGCTCCAGCATCGATCGCCGCTCCCGCTATGGAGCGTATCATGGGTGAGATGTAGGGCGGGACCCCGAGGGCCGCAGGGTCGTCTATGTAACCGTCGATGAGGACTACGGAGATCTCGTTCTCCATGAACCTCCATGCTCTGCTGGATATAAAGGTGGTCGGCTTGAGCCGGATGAGGGGAAACTCTCACGTACGGTTACAAGAGGAGAATTCCCCCGTAAAGGGGCCCCCCTCACTCGACCTGTCAGCATCATCATCGTGGCAATCCCTTTCTTCCTTGTGAGCGTGCAGATGCTATCATGGAAATATGTTGGCTGATAAACTTTTAAGGACAACCAATTATATAAGAAATCGAAAGGGATAGCGGTTTTTGCTAGGATGAATGCGTATTATTTGTAAATCGTAACGGTTCGCATGAAGTTCGTTGTGGGATTACATATAAATACAGTCATAAACATGCAATGCGATAGAATTCGAAAAACTTCTTACGAAATTCGTAGAAAAGGAGATTTCAAATGGTTGCTGAGAAGAAGGATTACAAGGATTTGACTCCCGAAGAGAGGCTCGAGAGGGCGCAGAAGCCCGGAAAGGACGCCATGGTCATGCACCCCTACTACGGCGGAAAGATCGAGGTCGTCCCTAAGGCATGTGTCAGGGATTTCAACGATTTCGCGATCTGGTACTCGCCCGGTGTCGCGGAGCCTTGTAAGGACATCGCCAAGAACCCCGAGAAGGTCTATGAGCATACCTGGAAGTGGAACACCGTCGCCGTCGTTTCCGATGGAACCCGTGTCCTCGGACTAGGGGACATCGGTCCCGAAGCCGCCATGCCCGTCATGGAAGGAAAGGGAATGCTGTTCAAGTACCTCGGAGGGGTGGACTGCGTGCCTATCTGCCTGGACACCAAGGACCCCGAGAAGATCATCGAGACCGTCAGGCTGATCGCCCCCTCCTTCGGAGGAATCAACCTCGAGGACATCTCCAACCCCAAGTGCTTCGACATCCTCGACGAGCTCAGGAGGGACTGCAAGATCCCGGTCTGGCACGACGACCAGCAGGGAACTGCCACCGTCGAGGTCGCGGGAGCCATCAACGCCATGAAGCTCGTCGGAAAGAAGCTCGAGGACGCCAACATCACCGTCATCGGAGCCGGAGCCGCTTCCATCGCTATCGCCAGGCTCATGCTCGCCACCGGATTCAAGCCCGAGAACATGTGCATGTGCGACTCCAAGGGAATCCTGAACCTCGAGAGGAAGGACGTCGAGGCCAGCTTCAAGCAGAAGTGGGAGATATGCAAGAAGACCAACGGAGCCGGAAAGACCGGAGGAATGAAGGAGGCCTTCAAGGACGCCGATATCGTCATCGCCGCCTCCAAGCCCGGACCCGGAACCATCCCGCCCGAGTACGTAGACCTCATGGCGGACGACCCTATCATATTCGCCACCGCCAACCCCATCCCCGAGATCTGGCCTTGGGAGGCCAAGGAGCACGGATGCAAGGTGTTCGCCACCGGAAGGTCCGACTTCCCCAACCAGGTCAACAACTCCATGGGATTCCCCGCCATCTTCCGCGGTGTGCTCGACGTGAGGGCCAAGACCATCACCGACGAGATGTGCATCGCCGCAGCCAGGTCCCTCGCGAAGACCGCTGAGGAGAAGGGAATCAGCGAGGATTACATCGTCCCGACCATGTCCGAGACCAACGCCTTCATCGAGGAGGCCGTCGCGGTAGGACTCAAGGCCCAGGAGCAGGGAGTCGCGAGGCTCAAGCTCTCCGCGCAGGAGCTCCGCGACAAGGCGGAGTTCATGATCAACAGGTCCAGGAGCCTCACCGCCAAGATGATGTCGGACGGCTTCATCAAGGAGTACCGCTGATCATCAAGGGGCTTCGGCCCCCTTTACCCCTTCGGGGGCTCTTCTTTTTGAATAATTGTTCCTGATCAGGACCTCTTCTGGTCTTCGAGGTAGTCCTTGTATAGGCTGCACGGGAATCCGGTAGCCCCAGACCTCTTGTCCTCGGGCGGGGGCACCATGAAGTCGCCGTACAGGCCGGTAAGGATGTCCTCCCATTTTTCGGGGAGAGGAATGTCGGTGTCCTCGAAAACGTGCATCACAGGCTTCCCGTACAGATCCCGGGGGTAGGTGTATTCCTTGTAGTGCGTGGCGCGGACGGTGACGAGACTGCAGTCCTTCCCCGCGCAGAGGTCCGCCAGCTTGGAGAAGAACCTGTGGGTCCAGCGGAGGCCCCTGTGGAGCCAGGCAGGGCCGATGCGGTCGAGGGCGTAGATGGCTATGTTGTCCCCCCAGATGGCCGCGCCGGTGGCGAGCTGCCTGAGCCTCCCATCGGGGAATCCGCTCAGGGGGAACAGGTCGATGAAGAGCGCCGTCTTATCCCTTATGCTCTCCTCCAGGTCGCCCTCGATCAGAACGACGTGAGGGTGATCGTCCGCCCTGGGGACGTGGTAGTAGTACTTCTCGGGGTCCAGCTCCTTGGAGAGGGCCTCGTTGATGCGGGGGATGTCCTCGATCCATACCGCAAGGTCCATGTCGTCGTCCCAAGGTATGAACCCGTTATGCCTCACGGCTCCCAGAGCGGTCCCGAAGAATGCGTAGTATGCGATCCCGTTCCTGTCCAGAACCTCGCGTATGTCCTCATACATCTTCAGAAGTTTGCTCTGGACTTCGTTCACGGCAGCACCGTCTGGTTCGATGCGCGGTTTCGTATATAACCTATGACCAGCGCGATTCATGTTGTATGGAACAGGGCTGGGCGTCCATGTTTCATGCTTGTCCGTACGATTTTGAAACTTTTTATATAGGGCACTACGTTAGCAAGAGTCGGTGAGGAGATGAGGCCTTCTGTAGCCAGCCCTGTGATGTTGTGTCCGGACGTCCTGTCGAAGTCAGGCGAGCGGCCTCGTTTCTCCGGATGCAGAGCCGCGGACGCGGACCTCAGAACTTTGGGACAGCCTGTCTCCGGACGCCTTGAAAGCGGAGACCAACAGGTGAGACGTTGAAAGGAGCTGTCCCCTTCGCCGTGCTCGCAGTCGCGCTTCTGGCCATGATGGCCGTCGGAGAGTACTACGTGTACTGTTCGGACGCGTTCGAGTACACCTCTGAAGCGGAGTGGAAGGACGGAAGGTTCGTCTATTCTGTTTCATCGTCGGGATCCGATGCGTATTCCGTCGTCGTGATGGACGGAGCGGCGGTCCCCAGGGAGCTCTGCATTTTCGTGGACGAGACCTATGACGATAACGTCGACGAGGCTCGCAAGGTCACGGTTCTCAACCATTTCAGCCAAAGATACTATGCGGAGCAGATCCAGAAGCAGCTGGCGCTCCGCAGCTACACGAACGTCTCTCTGGAGGAGTCCGGAGGCTTCTCGAAGCATATCCTGGACACTATGAGCGATGCCGAGGGAAGGGCGGTCCTGGTCGTCTCCTGCTCGCTGCCGTCCTCCATCTACACCGGCAATCCTTCGGACCCGATCATCGAATGGGCGAAGGCGGGCGGGACGGTCTACTGGGTAGGCTCGGAGCCCGGCCGCTTCTATACGGATTCCACCGGGCTGAAGGAGGTGCCTTCCGGGCAGGAGCTGTTCCTAGGGGCCGAATGCGTATACATCGGGCCATCGGAACGCGCCTCGCAGAAGGTGGACAACGGGTTCGGGGACGCTCTGATCCTGAAGAACAGCGATATCGCCTTTGCGGTGGACGTCAGCGTTCTGGATAATGCCTTGGCCATGGGATTCTCCCGCGACGGGCACTCCACCGTGGGGATGGTCCCTCTCGGCCTGGGGGAGGTCTGCGTGGTTTCCGGTGCGTTCAGCATCGAGCAGATGGAGGACGTCGCCCAGCTGATAGCCTCCGGAGCGTCCTGCGGGTCTTCAGTGGAGCGCACGGAGTCCGGCAAGGTCGTGAGGTCCACATGCACCGGAGAGATCCCGGCGGAGGCCGGAAGCACCCTTTACATCAACATCGGCGGAACGTACCTGAAGCACGGAGCGGCGTACCATGCGTGAGGGGATGGTCTTCTCCCGCTTGGCCAAGGTCCGGCATCCCATCCTGCTGATCCTAGCGGCGGGATGGATCGTGAGGCTGCTCGTGATGCCTCTGACGGTCGTCTACGACGCCGACTACTGGGCCATCGTGATAAGGAACTTGGAGGTCGGGCAGGACCTGTACGGCCTCGAAGGCTACTATTACACGCCGATATGGGGGTACATCCTGGGGCTCATCGGAGCGTTCCAGAGCGCGTTCCTGGACCTCGGCGACCCCGTGATGCGTCTTTCCGAGACGTTCTTCATCGAGGGAGACGACTGGTATTATCTGAGCTCCACCGTCCCGTCCCTCGGCTTCATCTATTCGTACAAGATTCCTCTGGCGATCTTCGACACCATCGCCGCGTACCTCCTGTACGTCATCACCAAGGACATCACCAAGGACGAGGGGAAGGCCCTCACCGCCATGGCATTGATGTTCCTGTGCCCTCTGACCATCGGGGTGTCCTGCATCGTCGGGATGCCGGACTGCATATCCGTGATGATGCTGCTCCTGTCGTTCGTCCTGCTCAGAAAGGGCATGCCGATTCTGTCCGGAGCGTCTTTCGCCGCGGCCGGGTTCGTGAAGTTCTTTCCGGCGTATGCGTTCTTCCTGCTCGGAGCGTTCCTGATCCTTCGTCGCAAGGGCGACAAGCGCCTGATGGCCAGGGACGCAGTCCTATTCGTGCTGGGCGCCGCCATCGTGTCCATCGTGACGTTCGGTCCGTCCATCCTGCAGGGAGACTTCGAGAAGTGCTTCAGATTCCTCACAGATCGTACCGGAGCTGGGCCTGCAGACGGCATCCTCGACGCTTTCGCAGGGTTCGCCAGGATACTCCTCTATTTCGCAGCCGCGGTCATATCGGTGATCGAGGCATGGAAGATGATAAAGTCCACCGACTCCATGCCGAGCGACAAGCGCTGGATGAGGGGATGCCTTATCGTGTTCCTCGTCTGCATGATGTACCCGCCCGCACCCCAGTACATGATCGTCCTGATGCCGTTCTTGGCGTACTGGATAGCCGTGGAGGACCGTCGCTGCATCATAGGGTGGATCCTGGTTTCCATCGGGGCTGTCCTGTTCTTCACGCTGACGAACGGGTCCCTGCTGCTGCCTCTTGCCGCATGGACGGATCTCCTTGGTGTGGACACGGCCATATCGATCCTGCAGGCGTACATGGTGAATTGGGGGCTGACGCCCCTGGCTACGCATTACGTCCTCGCAGGAGTCGTCCAGTACGCGGGCATCGTCGCGATCACGTACTTCGTGCTGGGAGACCGCATTAGGGAGTATGCAGGGAGGATTCTGCATGCAAGAGGCTGATGATCCGAAGTTCTCCAGCAGAGTGTCCCTGAACGCGGTGTCCAACGTCCTGCGTACCGCTATAATGGCTGTCACGGGACTGATCATGGTCCCGTACTACATCGGGGAGATGGGCTTCGGCATATACGCCGTCATCTTCCTGGCCACCACGATCACCACCTATTTCGTGGCGGTCTCCGATTCCATCGCCCAGGCCTTCACCCGTTACATGACGCTGTCCATGAACCGGGGCGACCTGGAGGATTCGAATCGCGTGTTCTCCACGACGTTCATCGGGATGTTGAGATGCGTCCTGGTGATGACGGCGGTCTGCGCAATCCTTTCCATATCGGCCCCTTACGTCTTCAATACGGGGGACGCCACCGCTCTGGACGTCCAGATGCTGTTCTTCATGGTGCTGGTGGCATCACTGATGCTGTCCTTCAGCTCCTGCCTGGGCAGCGTGTTCATGGCCTGCAACAAGATGTACATCATGTACGTGGCCAAGACGGTGTACATCCTCGTCCAGATCGCAGTGGTCGTGGCGGTATTCGAGCTGTTCGGTCCCAGCCTGATAGTGATCGGAGCCTCCAACGTGGTCGCGGCCATCGTCTGTCTGGCGATAATGGCGTTCTATATACCTCGCGTGGCTCCCGGACTCAAGGCCTCCCGCAGCAGATACGATCCCGTCCTCCTCAAGGAGATGGGAGGCCTGGCCATCTGGACCCTGCTGAGCGAGATCGGCTCCCTCCTGTTCATCCACGCCTCTTTGATAGTCGTGAACCTCATCGCAGGGAACGAAGAGCAGGCGGTGTTCTCGATAGTGGCCAACGTCGCCTCCATGGTGGGGACCGTGTGCACGGCGATGTCCGCCGCCGCCGTGCCCCTGGCTTACAGATGTTATTCGGAGAAGGACATGGACGGCATGGAGAGGACCCTGAAGCTGTTCTCCAAGACCGTGGGAAGCCTGATGGCCTTCGTTCTAGCCTTCCTGACGGTGTTCGCCCCTCAGGTCATAGGCGTCTGGCTCGGTCAGGGGTACGACGAGGTCATCCCTCTGATGCGCGCCATCCTCCCAGTGGAAGTCGTGGTCTGCGCCGCTGGGGCCCTCATAGACGTTCCGGTCCTGTTCGTGAGGATGAGGATGGTCGCCATCTTCACAGGCGTCATGGGCGCGATGAACATCGGTCTGGCCGCTCTGATCCTGCTGTTCACCGACTTCGGCCTTATGGGGGTCTGCTGGGCGTGGGCGCTGACCGTGGGAATCATGAAGTTCGTGTTCTACCCCGTGCTGGCAGGAAGGCTTCTCGGAAAGGGTTCGTTCGCCTTCCATCCGCCTTTCCTGATCAGCCTCGCCCTCTATGCCGTCTCCGTCGTGGTTCTGCATCTCTTCTCGATCGCGTTCGAGATGCCCACGTCCCTGATCCTGCTCGCCGTGGTCGCCCTCGCGTCGATGGCGATCTATGTGGTGGCATCTGTGAGGCTGGTGTTCAGCAAGGACGAGAGGTCCGAGCTCGTGACCTACCTCCCGATGTCCATGCAGAGCATAGCGGGAAAGCTGCTTCTGGGAAAGAGCGCTTAAAATCGTAGAAAAAGTAAGATGGGGGTTGACCCCCCGCGAGTTTCAGTAGACGGTCTGGGAGACGCACTCGACGCCTTCGATACCTTCGATGGAGTGGAGGGCGTTCTCGAGCTTTCCGCCGACGGCTTCATCAGAGTCGTCGATGAGGAATCCGGCGTTGACCTTCATGAGACCGAAAGCGACGGGCGCGATCTTGGTCTCGAGAAGCTTGACGCCCTCGGGAAGAACGGTGGGGAGCAATTTTATGATTGCTTCGAGGTCAATGTCGGTACTCTCAGGCATGAGGTCGTATCCAGCAACGATCTGTCCCATATCAGCACCTCACGGTCCGATGAATCCGCATTTCTTGCATTCGTAGGACACGCCCTGGTCGCGGCACTGGTCGCACCTTCCGATCTCGTACTCGCCGCACTTGGGGCACTTGAAGAACGTGTTACCGTGACCGATGAGCCTCTTTCCACATGAAGAGCATATTTTGTCGGCTGCCATATTGCTGCGATAATTGTCATTGTATATAAGTAGAATGCTTAGCGAACAGGATTCGCCGTCAGGCTGTCGCATTGTTTGATATTGTCGTACTACCTTTGGAATCCGGGTGAACCCACATGAAGATCCGTGCAGACTGCGTGCCGTGCCTTATGAAACGCGTCCTCTTCCAGGCTAGGCTGGATGACCGTTCGGACGAATTCGCTTCGGTGGAGGCTGGCGTCAAGGCTCTCGCCAAGAGCATCAGCGCCAGCAAGACGACCTCGGAGGTCGGAACGGAGGTGCACGCCGCCGCATATTCCAAGCTCTCCATGGAGGATCCCTACAGAAAGCTCAAGGTGAACGCCGACGCCATCGCGGATAAGCTATCGTTCCGCGCCCAGAAGTACGTGGACGAGTCGGACGACAAGCTGAGGGCCGCTCTGCTGGTCTCCGTGGTCGGGAACATCATGGACTTCGGCTCCAACGCGCAGGCTGTAGACGCTCCGGAGGAGTTCGAGAAGATGTTCGACGACCTCATAGCCGAGGGTCTCGGCGTGTACGACGAGGAGATCGTGCAGTCTCTGGTCAACGGGGCCACCAACATCGCCTACTTCTTCGACAACTGTGGGGAGTCTCAGCTGGATAGGATTCTGATAAGGGAGCTCCGCAAGAACGGGAAGCACGTCACCGGAGTCGTCCGCGGGAAGCCCATCCTGAACGATGTCACCAAGGCGGATGCCGTGCGCACCGGCCTGGACACCGATCTGGATGCTCTTCTGGACACTGGCAAGTTCTATGTCGGAGTGGACTGGCAGCACATCCCTGTGGAGCTCAACGACGCTCTGAACAGCACGAACCTGATCATCATGAAGGGGATGGCCAACTACGAGTGCACCTCCGAGATGGCCATGTCCGTACCGATAATCCACGTCCTCCGCGCTAAGTGCAAGCCGGTCTCCGAGTCTGCTGGCATCCCGATAGGGAGCAATGCCGTCTTCGCCGTCCTGAACGGAAGGAGAATGAGCGCATGAAGGTACGCCAAGCCGTGGTCATGGTCGGGGGGCTGGGCACGAGGCTCCGCCCGCTGACCGAGAGCTGTCCGAAGCCTGCCCTTCCTGTGGCCGGGAGGCCATGCCTGTGGTATCTTCTGAGGTCGATGGCAAGGGCCGGCATAGAGGAGATAATCCTCGCTTGCGGGTACCGTTCCGCCATGATGCGCGAGGCTCTGGGGGACGGGTCCGACCTGGGAGTGAGGATCCGTTACTCCTACGAGGACGAGCCGAGAGGCACCGGAGGGGCTCTGAAGCTTCTGGAGAAGGAGCTCGACCCTGTCTTCGTGGCCGCCAACGGCGATGTGTACGCAGACATAGACGTATCCGCGGAGGTGGAGCGCCATTTCTCGTCCGGAGCGGACATAACCGTGGCTCTGACGGAGGTTCCCAATCCGTGGGAGTTCGGAGTCGCCCGTATCTCCGACGAGGGTTTCATCTCCGAGTTCAGAGAGGGCATGAAGCCGGAAGAGGTCTATTCCAACCTGATAAACGCCGGCGTGTACGTGGTCGACAAGAGGGTGATGGAATCTGTTCCCGAAGGGGTCTTCTATGATTTCTCCAAGCACCTTTTCCCCGAGATCATCGCAAGAAGCGGGAAGATCGCCGGCTATCCCCTGTCCGGGACATGGATGGACGTAGGGAGGCCTTCCGATTACGTCAAGGCCAACCTCCATGTCGCTGGGGCCGAGCCTCGTGTTCTTGGGAAGGTGTCCGGTTCCGAGATCTCCGGGCCGTTCTATCTCGCGGAAGGCTCGGAAGCTTGCGATTCCAAGCTCGATTCCGTGTCCGTGATGCCGAATGTTTCGATAAAAAGGGCTTCCATCAGGCGTGCGGTCGTGCTCGACGGGAGCGTCATAGAGGGCGCCACGGTCGAGGACAGCATCGTGGGCAGAGGATGCAGGATAATGGAAGGCGCCAAAGTGGTGAATTCCGTGCTGGCCGACGGCGACGTCGTCGGTCCCGGAGAGACGCGCGACGATGGGCGCGACGTCTGATCTCACAGCTTCTTCGTGGTCTTGACAGGGTCCCAGACGTTCATGTCGTGGTTCCCTTCCTGCACGTATCTCTGTGCGTCCTTGCGGGCTTTAAGCTCGAGTCTGCCGACGTAGAGCATCTTGAACGGATGGAATCCGAGGTCGCGGATGGTCCCGAAAAGGGCCTTGAACAGGTATCTCTTGTTCCATGAGGGGATATCGTAGTCGTACTTCTGCTTCATGACGCACTCGCCGATGTTGACGCGAGTCCTCTGCTTCAGGAAGTCCGCCTCGGTCTCCGGGCCTCTGTTCAGGACTATGGCGTCCGGAGCGTAGGCGCATTTGTATCCCGCCTTCTCGAGGGCCATGCGGATGAGGTCCTCGTCGGACTGCTGGTCCTTGGTCAGGCGGGTGCCTATGTCGCGGAACGCGACGAGCTCCCCGATCTTCGGATAGATGAGGGCCAGGTTGTGATGCATGGTCCACAGCATGTGGGTGGCGAACCCTACCTTGTCATCCTTGCTGTTGGTGGGGACGGGGTGTCCGCCTATCATTCCCATCTTCTCGTCCTCGAAGGGACTGACGAGATGCCACAGAGAATCTTCGGTTCCCAGCACGTTGTCGGCGTTAAGCATGACCACGATGTCGCAGGTCTTGGCTTCGAGGTAGGCGTTGATCGCAGAGTTCTTGCCCTCGCGCTTCTCCTGGCGGATCAGCATGATCTCCCTGTGGTCCCTCTGCAGCGTGCGGACGATGTCGTCGGTACGGTCAGTGCTGCCGCTGGACACGACAATGACCTCTTTGACATTGACCTCGCGAGTATTCTGGGCATAGATGGACAATATGCACCTTTCTATGTTCTGCTCCTCGTTGTAGGCGCAGATTCCTATAGTTATATCCATGCTGGGCGAAATTTGGCTAGTGTTTTCTACGATATATAATCTTACAGCAGATTCAACTATGACCCAATCATCCATCCAGATGTGGATTTTGTGCAATCTTATCTCTATCTATAAATATCTTGAATCCGCTAGAGCCCACGTTCTAAATCTGAGGGATGCGGGACTTGGACTGTTGATTCCGAGTCGAAGAAGGTGGATTGATGCAAGGTGTACATTTCAGGGCCAGAGCGCCTTTGAGGATTGGTCTTGCCGGTGGCGGTACCGATGTGGACCCGTACGCGACCGAGAAGGGCGGACTGGTGTTCAACACTACGATAAACAAATACGCTTACTGCACTATAGTGCCCACTGGGGACCACACGATGTCGGTCCATTCTTCTGATTACGGCGATTCGGTGGCCGATCTCGAATCCGGACCGCTTCCGCTCAACGGGAACACAAGCCTTGCCAACGTCGTGGCCAACCATTTCGACGTCAAGGACGGCTTCTCCATGACCCTCCAGTCCGAGGCGCCGCCCGGTTCGGGTTTGGGAGGATCCTCCACGGTCATCGTCTCGATCATCTCCGCCATGTGCAAATGGTTCGACAGGAGGATGAGCGGAAAGGACATGGCCAAGCTGGCGTACGACCTCGAGAGGAAGGAGCTCGGCCTGAAGGGAGGCCGTCAGGACCAGTATGCGGCCGTTTATGGCGGGTTCAACATCATGAGGTTCAACGGCGACGACGTCTCCGTGGAGTCCGTTCCTGTGGCTCAGGACGTCATAAACGAGCTCCAGTCCCGCACTCTGCTGTGCTACACCGGCAAGTCCCGTGAGTCCGCCAACGTGATCGAATCCCAGGTGAAGGCCTACAAGGAGGGGTCGAACGAGAAGGCTCTGGACGCATCCAAGGTCATCGCCAAGGATATGGCAAAGGCCATCGAGAAGGGCGACATCACCCAAGCGGGCGAGCTTCTCCACACTTCCTGGGAGTACAAGAAGCAGTTCTCCAGCAAGATCACCAACCCCGTCATCAACGCCATGTACGAGAAGGCCATGGAAGCCGGCGCTATCGGAGGCAAGGTCTCCGGCGCGGGCGGCGGCGGGTTCATGTTTTTCATCTGCGATTACAACAGCAAATATAATGTGGCGAAAGCCATTAGGCGTGCTAACGAGAAGGCTATCGTGAAGGATTTCATGTTCGAACCCCACGGTGTGACTTCTTGGAGGTACCCAAATGACTGATTCCATCAAAGAAGAGCTCACGAGGAGTTCCAGCATCATCGCGCGCATCGATCCCGCGTCCATACGTGCCGCGGCCGATGTCCTGATCGAGGCTTTCAGGAACGGCAACCAGGCGATTTTCATGGGAAACGGAGGTTCTTCAGCTGATGCGCAGCACATAGCGGCGGAGTTCTCCGGAAGGTACCTCATCGACCGTCCCGCTCTTCCCGGGGTCTGTCTTTCCAACATAGCCCCTGTCACCGCGATCGGGAACGACTACAGCTTCAGCATCGTATTCAAGAGGCAGATCGAAGCCATCTGTCGCAAAGGAGACGTCGCAGTCTGCTACTCGACTTCCGGAAACTCCGAGAACGTGATCCTTGCAGCCGAGGAGGCCCACGCTCGCGGCGCCAAGGTCATCTCCTTCTCCGGAGACTGCGGGAAGCTCAGGGAGATCGCGGACGTCCCCGTCATAATCCCCACCAAGGAGACGCCTCGTGTCCAGGAAGGATACCTCTGCGCGTCGCACATCATGTGCCATCTGGTGGAGAGCGAGCTCTTCGGGAACCGAGCGGTATTCGTAGACAGGGACGATACTTTAGCCCCTAACATCCCGTACTGCAGCGATCCCGAGCTATTCGTCCCTTACGACGACGTCCCGTCAGGCATAGCTAGGCTGAACGAGGCCGGCTTCAAGGTCATAGTCGTGACGAACCAGTCCGGACTCGGACGCGGGTACTTCAGCCTGGACACCCTTTCAGCCATCCATTCCAAGCTCATGGACGTCGTCGAGGCGGGCGGAGGCCACATCGACGGCATATTCTACTGCCCGCACCGTCCCGACGAGGGCTGCGGTTGCCGCAAGCCCCGCATCGGAATGGGGCTGGACGCGATCAGGGAGTACTCCGTCAACCCTTGCAGGTCGTATATGGTCGGAGATTCCGATGCCGACATGGAGTTCGGAAGACGCCTCGGCTGCAGGACCTTCCGCGTGGGAAAAGGGGTCACGTTCACCGAAGCGGTGGATTTCATACTCGACGATGCCAAGTCCCGCCGAAATCTTCCTTTTTCTTAAGTTATAAGTATTCGAGCATAGGTTACACGCAACAAGGTGCAGCCATGTATGTCATCTCTTTAATCGTCAAGAACGAGTTCGGAGTTATGCAGAGAGTCATGGGGGAGTTCACCCGCAACAAGATCAACGTCGAGACCATCGTCGTCGGCAAGTGCGAGCTCCCCGGAAAAGCCCGCATAGTCCTCTCGGTCGTGGACAAGGCGGTCGCGGAGATTGCCATCGGTAGGCTGCGGAAGCTTCAGGACGTTTATGAGACGGAGCTCGTTCCCGAGTCCGGACAGTCCGCTTATGCCCTGCTCTCCACCTCCAGCGGGAACGTCGGCGTCGTCGGCGGTTCCGACCAGGTGGAGGAGCTCATCGAGCGCAGCAAGCCCGAGAGGTACGTCAAGGCGTTGAACGCCCTTTAAGAATCCAACAAGGTGAACAAATGGATAAGACAGAGAAGATTTGGCTCAACGGAAAGCTTGTCAACTGGGAGGACGCCAAGGTCCACGTTCTCGCCCATGCGCTCAACTACGGCACTGGCGTCTTCGAGGGAATCAGGGTCTACCAGACTCCCAAGGGGCCTGCCGTGTTCAGGCTCAAGGACCACGTCAGAAGGCTCGTCGACGGATGCAAGATGATGGGATTCGACCTCGTCTTCGACGGCAAGACCTACACCGAGAAGGATGTCTTCGAGGCGATCAAGGACACCGTCAGGGCCAACGGACCCGCAGTCGACTACGTCAAGCCCTGCATCTTCCTCAGCGGAGAGGAAGTCGGCCTGAACCCCGTCCACGTGCCCGTCTCCTTCGCCATCACCTGCGTCCACATGGGAGCCTACCTCGGACCCGGAGCCGACGCCGGAGCCAAGCTCATCACATCCTCCTGGCAGAGGCCCGACAACCTGTGCGGACCCGCCGGAGCCAAGGTCAACGGAGCGTATGTCGCATCCACCCTCGCCAAGAGGGAAGCCGTCTCCCAGGGAGCCAACGAGGCAGTCATGCTGAACTCCGTCGGACATGTCGCGGAGTGCACCGGGGAGAACATCTTCATCTACCGCCACGGAAAGATCATGACCCCCCAGACCGCGGAGGCCATCCTCGAGGGAATCACCAGGAACTCCATCATTCAGGTCGCCAGGGACATGGGATACACCGTCGAGGAGACCCAGATCTCCAGGTTCCAGCTCGTCTCCGCTGACGAGGTCTGGATGACCGGAACCGCAGCCGAGATCGCGCCTGTCACGTCTGTCGACGGAAGGCCCATCGGCGACGGAAAGATCGGAAAGGTCGCCCAGACGATCCACGCCAGGTTCCACGACGTCGTCACCGGAAAGGTTCCCGAGTACGACGCGTGGCTCGACTACGTGAACTGAAACAGTAAAAAAGACGGCTCCGATCCCGGGGCCGTCTCATTTTTCTTCAGAAAATCAGCAGGACGTCCTCTTCAGGACGATCCCCTGCTCGAATCCGCCGCGGTACTCCCTCTTCTTGTTGCGGAGGTCTATGAGCTCGCACTCGTCCACGCCTATGTCGGCGGCGAGAGCGAAGACGACCTCGAGGATGTCCGCGAGCTCCTCGGCGTTGTGGTCCACCCTGAACTCGTCTACCTCCTCTCCGAGCTTCTTGCAGAGGTATCTGGAATATTCTTTGCCTTTGACCTTCACGACTTCGCATTTGCCACCGTTCTCGGCGATGATCTCCGGTATCCTGTCCCTGACCAGCTTGTCGTACTCCATTCTGATCGCTTGTCGTAATAGCGGCTCCGCTTGAAGTCCATTTCTCTTAGAACAAGGGCGTCCATAGCCTCGTTAACGAACTACTCCATGCCATCGAAACGCTCCAGGCGTCTGGACAGCGATATGAGCTTTCCGTTCTTGCTGAAGAATCCGGGCTCGCTCTTGCACAGGAAGCGTATAGGGTTGTCAGAAGCCAGCTTCACCCATTTTGAATCGGTCCATTCGCACCTTTCCCTGGACTTCACTCCCTCGAAATCCACCATGTTGTTGTCTCTCGAGTAGAATTCCCTGAAAGACCTGGCAATGTCTTCGGATGAAGGTTCGAAGACGATCCTGTCTCCTCTGAAGAACGACCTGATCAGAGGGACCTTGTACATCCTGCTCATGCTGGTCGTCTCGATCATTCTAAGGAATTCGCCCGCCTCGTTCTCCCTGAATGAAGACCTTATCGGGTCCAGATCGGACATCTTAGCCAGGAATCCGAGATAGTCCTTGAAAGGGTTGCACTCCTTGTCGATCCTGAGCCTTTTCCAGGCCTCCGGATCCATGTTCTCGAACAGCTCGCATCTCGAGGGAACGTGCCCGATCTCGCTCTTCACACGCTCGTATTCGTTCCGAAGAAGGGATCTGAGCTTCTCCTTGCGGCTCTCCATCAGGTCGAACAGCTTTATGATCTCGAGGTCGAAGTCCGCCGTGCATCCATCGGGGAGGGCTTGAGAAAGATCCGATATGGTGCGGACGCCTCCTTCTCTGCCGGTTAGCAGGGAAGGTATCCTGTTCGCGTTGCGGTAGTTGCCGATGAAGTCGAGGACCGTGAGGAACCTCTTCCCCTCGTATACTCTCAGTCCACGCCCGAGCTGCTGGGCGAATATCGTGGAGGACTGCGTGGGCCTCAGGAACATCACCATGTCCAATGCGGGCACGTCTATGCCTTCGTTGAACATGTCCACGGTGAACACCACGGGCATGGAGCCGGATACGAGGCCGTCGATGGCTCTGGTTCTGTCCATCCCCATCTTGGACGTTACAACCGCGCTCTTGACGCCATGGGTGTTGAAGTACTCCGACATGAAGGCGGCGTGCTCTATGGACGAACAGAACCCTATGGCGCGCTCGGAGCCGTATTTCCTGTAGTTCTCCAGGACAGATGCGGCTCTCTTGTCGTTGGCCAGCGCTCTGGTCAGCTCGTCCTCCTTGTAGGCACCGTTGACGTAGGCTATCTTGCTGTAGTCGGTATCGTCGTATATCCCGTAGTACCTGAAGGAGCAGAGGTATCTCCTCTCGATGGCCTCCTTCATGCCGATCTCGTAGACGACGTTGTAGTCGCACAGGACGAAGACGTCCTTGTTGTCCATCCTTTCGGGCGTCGCGGTGAGACCTAGCAGGAACTTGGGCTGGAAGTGGTCAATGACCTTCCTGTAGCTGTCCGCGGCGGCGTGATGGAACTCGTCTATGACGATGTAGTCGAACATGTCCGGAGAGAACCTGTCAAGGTTGCGGGAAAGGGTCTGGACGGTGGCGAAGGTCATGTCCCTGTCCATGTCCAGCTCTCCTCCGAAGCACATCCCTGCGGAGTCGTCTGGACGCACTCTGGAGAATGTCGCCCTCGCATGCTGGAGGATGTCCTCGGTGTGGGCTACGAAAAGCACCTTCTTGTAAGGGACCGAATCGTACGCTGCGAGATAGGTCTTCCCGGTTCCTGTAGCGGCCACCACCAAAGCCTTGTCCATTCCTGAATCGCGGGATTTCTCAAGGTTGAACAGAGCTTCCAGCTGGACGTCGTTCCTCCTGTTGGGCGTCGTCTCGGGAGGATAGGCTATCTTGGGGACCACTCTGGTCTCCTTGTACCGTTTTAGAACCTCCTCGTTCACATCGTATGAGAGGTCGTCGTTCTCGAAGAGACGGTCGAACTCGTTGGCGAACCTGTCGAATTCAGCAGGGTTCTCCTCTCTGATCAGCCTGTAGTTCCATTCTACACCGTCCACGAGGGCGGATCTGGACAGGTTGGACGACCCGATGTAGAGCTCGTCCCTCCCGTTTCCGTAGAAGAAGTATGCCTTGGGATGGAACGAGTTCGTTCCTTTGTAGAACCTGATTTCTATGGATTCCCCGCAGGCGTCCATTAGCATCCTGATCGCGGAAGGCTCGGTTATCCCCAGGTAGGTTCCGGTGAGGAATCTTATCTTCGTGCCTCTGGCGACCGCCATGCGGAGGTCTTCGAGGATCTCGCATACTCCGGTGACCTTTGTGAAGGACGCTACCATGTCGATGCGGTTCGCGTTCGAGATGGACTCCTTGAGGGAGTTCTCGAGAGGGCTGTCCTGCCCTGTGAACACCTTCGCGTCAGAAATCACGCCACGGAATGAGGATTTCCGATTATTACTGTGTCGTTCGACGCATCGAGAATGCGGCGGCGGATTCGCAGCCCGTTCTTATGAGGCAGGATATGGACGGTACCGGAGGATCTGGATCGAGATGTATCGAGCCCCTGTATCGCAATCCTTATGATCAGTCTGGATCGGGAGTCCTGCCCTGCGCTACGGCTTCCAGGATGCCTTCGTATTTCGGTATGAACCTGTCATAGGAGTACGATTTTGCGTATTCCAAGGCCTTCTCGCCCATCTCCTTGCGGAGTCTGTCGTCCTTCAGGAGCCTGTTCATAGCCTCTGCAAGGGCTTTCGGGTCTGCAGGGTCTACGGTTATGCCCCCGTCGCCGACGGTCGCTGGGAGGCCGTTCACGTTCGTGCAAACGATCGGCCTGCCGTGGGACATCAGCTCTATAGCCGCCAGTCCGAAGGATTCGAACAGGGACGGCATCACGAAGAACCTGCATCCGTCCATCAGGCTGTTCTTCTCCTCCTCGGGGACGTATCCGCGCATCTCTACCTTGTCTTGTAGACCCAGGGAGGAGATCTGTTTCTCCAGGTTCTTGGCTTCGGGGCCCTTCCCGCAGATTATCAGCTTGGAATCCACATCCTTCATGGCCTCGACCATGTACTTCAGGCCCTTCGTCTTGACGATACGGCCTAAGGAAAGGATGTAGTCGCCCTCGGGAGAGGTGTTAGGAGTCGGGTCCTCCGACAGGCCGCAAGGGATGAACGAGGTCATCTCCCTCGGGAATCCCAGCGCGACCGTGGAGTCCTGCACGTACCTGCTGACGCAGACCAGGTGGCTGAACGAGGGCAGGACCTTCTTGATGAACCTCTTGTCGTTGATGCTGGAGATCTTCGCCTCGATCCCGATGCCTTCGTTCCACATGTTGTGGACGGTGAACAGCTTGGGGCCGTCGTACCTGGCCATGTCCTTGTTCCAGGACGGCGCCCAGCGGTAGTTGTAGTTCGCCACGTCGGCATCCAGGGAGTTCAGCGTCTCCAGGACGCCGGACGATGTGACGTAAGGAGGGTTGTATATGTTCAGGAACCTCGACTTCACGCGCACGATGCGGTATCCCGCTTCGGACTTCTCCTCCTCGGGGGTGTCCGGAAGCCGCGCGGTCAGTATGGTCACATCGTGCCCTCTGGCAGCCAGACGTCTGGCCAGGTCGTCCATGCGGCGCTCGATCCCTCCCTTGTAAGGGAAGAAATAAGGATTCACGTCAACGAACTTCATTCCTCTATCCCTGCCTTCTTCTTGCGATAATAAGACGCCACCAGGCTGATCCCAAGTATCACTATGACCAGCGTCATCGTGACCTTGAGGGCCATGTCCCCGCTGAAGTAGGCGTAGAAGAAGCTGCTGGCCAGCAGGATCAGGCCGTACTTCAGGACGCACCCGATGACGATGTAGAACGCGCACTTCTTGGGGTCCCACGTCTCGACTATGGCTATGAACGCCCCTGCGAACGGGATCATAGGAGCCACCCTGTTGATGAGCATGACCCGTTCGTCGTTCACCAATAGGAATCCGACATATTTCTCGACGATTCTAGAGATCTTCTTCGGTATGCGGACATGCTTCACCACGTAGTACAGCGAGAATATCCCCACCAGCTCGGCCAGGACGGCCATCAGGATGAGCAGGCATCCGAAGATGGGGGAGTGGTTGTAGTCGTATCCGAGTATGAAGAACACTTCCGGCAGGGCCGGGAATATGAGGGCGTCGATGAGGAATATGAGGAAGATGCAGAACAGGACGCCCACGTCGCCGTAGTCGCCGAATATGCTGTAGATGAACTCGGATATGTTCACTCTCTTCCCCCCTTCTTGGATATCAGGTCCTCGTACAGCTCCGCTAGGCGTTGGGACGATATAGATTCTGAGTTGGAAAGGGCCGTGTTCAGGGAGTTGCGCCTGACCTCTTCGGAGGCGTTCAGGCACCGGTTGATGGCGTCCGCGCAGTCCTCCTCCCCTTTGAAAAGAAATCCGTTCACGCCGTCCTGTATGATGTCGTGGAAGGCCCTCGCATCGCAGCATGCCACCGGGATCCCGGCAGCCATGGCCTCGAGGACCGAAAGGCCCTGCGTCTCGAATCTGGAGGCAGAGACGAGCATGTCCGATGCCGCATAGGCGTCCAGGAGCCTCTCGTTGTCGATGTATCCGGTGAAGACGACCTTGTCCTCCATGCCGAGCTCCTTCACTAGGGATTCGAGGCTGGGCCTGCTGGGGCCGTCGCCGACGATCAGAAAGGTCGCGTCGACGTCCTTCATGGCTCTGATCACAAGGTCGATGTTCTTCTCGAAGGACAGCCTCCCTACCGATGCCACGACCTTCCCTTCCAGCCCATGCTCCTTGCGGAAAGCAGTGCCATCGGCTCCGGGGTGGAAGCGCTGGACGTCCGTGCCGGTGGGTATTATCTCGACCCTCTTAGGCTTCGTAAGGGACTTCA